>Ga0179591_1317607_pt1 | contig 10571 bp, 11 predicted proteins | sample CZOMad2_1_08_16f_FD_182891 | JGI IMG/M metagenome (GOLD analysis project Ga0179591, IMG submission 182891) | Vadose zone soil fungal communities from Angelo Coast Range Reserve, California, USA - CZOMad2_1_08_16fungal (PacBio error correction) | ecosystem: Environmental > Terrestrial > Soil >...
GGGGAAAGGACCCCTGTTATGACTTGAGTCTGGGAAGGACCCAAAAAAAAAAAAAGAAAGGACCAAACCCAAAAACACAGTCGCCACAACACCCCCCAAAAAAAAAAAAAAAAAAAAAAAAAAAAACCGGAAAAAAACCACAAAAACACAAGACCGCCTGGTGCGGGTACGCCCACTAAGGTGTTCCCTCGGTCATGTGTCTCACAAGGTACCCTCGAACTACGGCCTTCTGGGGGAAAACAACAGACCGGAGCCGGTGGGGGGAAAAAAAACCAGCGAAGGGCGCCTACAAACATTATTTGCAAACTATCATGTACCAATTAGTGAGGTTTGCCTGGTTCCAGTCAAAAGGGGTCGAGATAAATAGAACGTCTCATACATACTAAACGGTCTTATCCCATGGAAAAATGGTGCGGCTTGAGTAAGGAAAATGGGGATTAAAGAACGGAGGGAGACGTTAATAATCGCTGAAAGTCAGAGTTCTAACCATGGAATCACCATTATAAAACAGGCCAACTTCTCAAAGAAGGGAGTTTTCAAAAACGAAAGTCTTAAAGATGAGCATCATGGGGTAATCAGTTCCGGTTTACGGAAAAAATACTCACTGATTCCTAAACAGGGAGGGAGTGCGGAGAGATGTCACGGGGGTGGCACGAAAGCTCGTATAAGTACGAGGAATACCGCTTAAGACCTTCGTCGCCGACCTGGGGGCCTTGAAGGGAGCGGACGATGTCAAGAAGAGGCTTCCTCTACTATCGAAAAACTGCCTGCTGGACATCCGCTAACTCATCCATTAGTCCTTTTGTGCTCCTTGAAGAGAGAGGGGGGGCCAAAGCGGACAATCTGTCAGGGATACACAGGGTGGACTAATCTTAAGGGGCTTCACTAGGGCTAAGGCCCATTCTTTTCGGGTCTGGCTAAATGAAAGGACGTGGCATAAGTGAAATCTCGGAGGGGTCATCAGAACCGTCAGGTTTAACCGAAAATGGTGGGGTTGTTCCGTTAGACGGGAAAACCCTTTGAAAGCTGAATATGAACCTCAGAAAAAAAGATATTCCTGCTCGATGACGAAGGCCATATCTATCAAGAAGGCAAAGACTCTCTCTATCTGCTGTCCGATACCGGGGGGGGGGGGTATGGTGCTAGAGGGCGATTGGACACTAGGAGATTTCATAGATGTTTGGGAGCACCCGCGTCACCAAAAGAAAAGCGGGGTAATCAAGGGTTGAGGATATAAGCGTCGTTCCTCGATGCGGGATAGATTCTTGATGTCACAAGGTGGTTCAGGAAAACAAGGGAGACAGAGAAAGGAGCGCGAAGCCCGAATGGGAAATGTGAGCTCTGACCCGCCAAGAGGATAGCCTGCGAATGTTCTAAAAGGGGTGAATGAAGCGAGGGAACGGCCGACACGGTCTTGAAAGAATTGTGTCAGTTCAAGGGGTAATGGAACGCTGCCGGAAAAATGGGGAGATCAAAATTTCTTTCGCAGGTTGGTGGAAAGAGATTTTCATTGAATGATCTTACAGCCGGGGGGGGGAAGGAGAGAGAAAAGCAGGGAGGAGGAGGAAACGCGGGAGCGTGGCCTCGTGGCTGGGAAGAGGTTGGCTATCAAAGGCGGGCGTTGAAAGGGGGCGGTGATACCGGCGAGTTGGGCGCATGTCCGGTAAAAAAGGAACACGTAGATCCATGGGGGAGAGAATATAAGAAGGAGGGGGCACGGATAGCACAGGTGGTTCGAGACGGGAACTCGATACTTGAAGGGGGGGGGAGCGGGTGAAGGCGCTAGTCAGGGGGCGCCCCAGGCGGCTTATGGGGGGACATCCTGGGATGCGACAGGGGCTTTTACACCTTCTAGCGTAGGGGGAATGAGAAATGCAAAAAAACAGGAGGGGCGATTCTTTGTGCAACGCAGGCACGAATACCCGTAGTCTTCAAGGAGCACACGAAGTCTTTCAAAGCCATTGCCGCACTTGAGATAGGGAAAAAGGAGGTAACAATAGCTACTTCCGATCAAAAGGAGAAAAGGGCATGAAGAAGGGCGAAAAGCTTCTGGCCAAGGGCAAACACCACTTCACGGGGGGGGGGGGAAACCTCCGCAAGGGCCGGAGGGAATCCGCTGTAGGAAACAAAAAACGGAGTGCGCCAGTCACCGAGGACGGCAGGATAAAAGGAGCAAAAAATTAGGAGGAGTAGAGAGAGCACACTCCTTCGAGAGGGGAGCAGTCGAAGTCCGTGGGGGTGCGCGTCCAAATTCAGCTACTAGGAGGGGGGCACCAGCTAGGTCTATTCAGGGTAATACTGACAATAGCGTCTTGCTCACGTGGTTGCACTGGATACGGGCAAGGGGGGGACCTAATTCGGGGGGAGACTGAACGAGAAGAAACAAGGTTGCAAACGGACAATGCTGTTCGGGTATACCAAATGAAAGTAAGTGTCTTCCTTCGGGAAACAAGGAGAGCTGGCGTGAAAAAAACCGAGGAGGTACCTGGAGTCAGGAACAACAGTTCGTACTTCTCAATGACCCTCGGCACGTTTCAAACGACCCGGCGAACTCTAAAAAGGAAACAAGGTAAAAAGAAGTCGAGGGGGACTTATCGGACAACACCTGGCGAGCCGCTCAGAGACAGAATCTGTAGATTCGACTCAAGTCTACTGGGCATACTTAGAGCACGAAGAACACATGTAGGAGGGGGAATCTTATACGCTAAACTAACAGAAGGGTATAGTAAAAATGAAGGGGATCGCGCAAGAGAGGCAGGGCTGGACGGCCTGTGAGGCGAATTCGTCCTTCTCTCAATACGTGTTTCATGAGGCTCGACGCAAAAGGAGCAGAAATTGGAGATGACCATGCGTAGCAGCATCAAAGGTCAACCACTTGAACTGTGGCAGGCTAAAGACGGTCTGTCGGGGAAGGAAGTCAAGGGGCGGAAGACAGATCGTCGAGGCTGAAGCAGGACTTGTTGCATCAACTAGTAGGTGCTCCACTAAGGAAGAAAGGTAGGTCAGATCTAACTAGGTGGGACAATCGACCACCAAATCGTGAAGCGGATCTATCAGAATCGATTCAGCGATCGAGAGGCCCAAGATGGATAGTGCCGATGTTGGCAAGTCTGAATGGTTGGTGACTCTGGTGTGGTCCAAAGCTAAAAAGCGATCGAGAGGAAACGAGCCTTACGGGGCACTAGTGATCGACGGAAAGATCCGAGGGAGAAAAGGAGAAAGAGATAGGTTATTAAAGAGAAGGCCTTTACTGGTAGTAGCCTAGAAAGCCCGTTCCTGGAAACCTGAACGCCAACGGCAATGAATGTTACCGTGAAATCCTCTGTAACATGGAACTGAGAGAGAGGGTGTAGAACACGGAGCTGGATCAGATGAAAAAATACACCAACTTCTAATCGAGAGAGCAAAGAAGGGAAGAGCCCATGCTGAACGAGGTACACCCGAGTCATCTCGAAAATCCAAGGAGGGGGGAAAACTGTGCGGAAAACTTAAGCACAAACGGCGCCATGATATTAGGTATATTATGGGAAGAGCAGCTCGTGTTGGGCGAAGAGGAAGTGATAGGGGGTGCCAAGACTTAAAGAAGAGGAATGGCGATCTAGGGTCTGCGAGAAACGGCGTAAAAGATCACGAGGAGGAGAAAGCGAATAAAAGGAGAGAGCCTCGTAAGAGAACGTTGGGCGTAACGCGCGAGGAAGAGGAAACGATTCAGGAAAGGGGCCATTTACGCCAAGAAGAACACGGGCAATGCAGCCGCTTAAAACCTGCTCAAGGGGAAAAGAGGCGAAGTAAGTGGGGGGGGGACTAATGAGGCCAGTTTTAGGGGGGGGCTAAACACCGGCAGGACTGGAGCGCGTTATGTATGCCAAGGGACTTAAGTCGGGGTCATTCCTGCAAAGTCACAACCTTACGAGGCGCGAGAAGGGAGAGGTTAAATAGTGAAACATGATTTTAGCGACTGGAAATGGACCAACAAGAAAGCCGCCCTTTAATACTGGAGGGGCAAATGGACCGGCGTGCTGCGAAGACCTTAGAGGAGGGTGTTCAACGGACAATAGGGGTGAGGGGAGCACCATACCTCGGCGACCGGGGGGGGAAGGGTTAAAACAACATATGGGAAGACGATTTCTTTGGGCGAGAAACCAACCTTACCATGTCCTCTACCGATCACAACCGCTGGACGTTGCACCCATATAGATCAAAAAACAATTGATAGTAAAAAGAAGAGCTTTGCAAGAAAGGTGACAGTAGGGTGCTGGGAGAAAAAGTTACATGGATTTTCTCCAAACAGAACGGGGGCGGTTGCGCGTCAGGTTTCTCCTCACTGAACTCTCCGAATTCTGTTCTCAAGCACGCGGGAGGGGAAACTAAAATTTTTGGGAACAAAACTGCAGTAAATTCCCTGAAAAAGGAGTTACGTAGATAAGGTTTGTGGAGGAGGGGGTTAACTGGGTAAGGATGGGACTAAGTCACGTCACCTACGAGAAGACCACTAGGGGAGAACTGAGTCAAAAAATTGGGTTATGCTGTAGGCAGCACAAGCAAGTCTCGCACAAAGGACATGATTGTATATCTCGTAAGAAGGACAAACCGGCCAACCACGGGAAATGAAATAAACAAAAAATCCCATCGCAACTTTTACACACCGAGATCGGTAAAGATGCTCTCGGAAGTTTGAGCTCGGGGCCGAAAGGGGGGGTAAAGGGGGAGGACTGGAATTCAGTACCTCGAGCCGTAACGAAAACAGTGGTCAATTTCAATTCGATGGCATAGTGGCGCTATCAAGGAGGACAGGACACTCGGGATGAACCGCTTAAGCCTCAGCTCGCCGACACCTGAGAGCATTCAGTGGTCAGATCGGAAGTAACGAGGGGTAGGGCGCAACACTCGGGGGTCTCTTGACATCGCTACAGATACATGGAGCCGGGGTTCAAAGAAGGGGGGGACGGGGAAACTCGTACGCTCGTGGACCGTCTAACGCAGGGGGTTCTCGTCAGCATGCTTTTACTATTAGGCGCTGTTCAGGGGGGGTAGGAGATTGATGAGAGGCTGGTGAGGGGAAGTAAATGGCGATCGGGGGGGGGCATAGGACCGCAAAAGTATTTCACGAACCCACGGCTGGGGAGAAGTTTTGACGGAAAAGGGCCGGCTCAGCCGGGCGTACAAAAACTTCAGGCCTCTAGGAATCGAACCATATTAAAATCCAGCTCGGAATTCACGCGACTAGAGGAGGTGGACCGGAAGGAAAAGGGGGAGGGAAACAGGAAGGAGGGCGATGGGGGGGCTCGAAAACAGTCGATGAGAGTGTCCTCGCTTGGTGGGAATACAACGGGAAAAAAACCTAACAGAGAAGAAATGACGTCAATCGTAGGGGGAAGAATCGGGGGTGGGATCTCGATTCTATGTCCGTGCTATGGGGGGGGGGGGGGGGGATGAAAAATTCTGACGGGAAAATCCTTAATGGCCCGCGTGAAAATGAAATTCTCGCCAGAAAAACGACTATCTCGAATATGGGGACGGAGGCTTCAGTACTAAGAAGGGACAGGTTTCTCAATTAAGAATTGTGGGGTATCAACAAGGTGACAAGAGCCGGCTCGAGCTTGTGATTACTTGCTCATTTGGGGAAAGATCTGCAAGGCCCTGAGGAGAGAGGACTACTAGAGCATCAATAAGCAGGAGATTAGAAGAACGGGGTTAGCTATTACCTGTCGTGAACCATGTTTAACTAGGGTCGCGACGAGTGCGGGGTGTACGCGCTTACCGAAACCGGTAGATACTACCGTTTGAGGAAATATAAGACTGATGAAGGACAACAGTCAGATTCTAGTAGATCTCATACGCAATGATCCGCTCTGGGGGACTCTCGGGGGGTTCGATCATCTAATATTGGGGAAGAGGGTCCTTCCGGTCTACTCAAGAACTTCGCGTGCGGTGGGGAAAACTTTGGGTTAATTAGACTCTCAATTGAATTACTCCCCGTGAGGGGGAAGGGCAAGCTCGAAGCGATGGAATTCCATGAAAAAACGACTTCCCGTACGTTCCTTACTAAGGATCCATCAGTCTGGACAGGAAAAGTGAAGAAACTGCGGGGGGAGGAAAAAAGAAAGCTGATCGACGGGAAAAAACGTTAAAATACAGGAAGAGCAGAAGAAGGGACACTGGGCCAAAGTCTGAATGGGTACCATTATTCACTCGGGCCCATAGCCGAGAAGGGGGCCGCAGGGAGGACGTGGAAAAACTTCTGTTCAAGGAAAAAAGGGATGACTTCGTGGTCTCGAAAGACAACAAACAACTGATATTCAGATATAGTCGACGACTAGCGCGTCTTCTTGCAAAGGAAAGTTGTCGGGAAGAAAAAATCAGAAAACTCAATGCGGACCGTCGATCCCGAGGAATATTCGCCAAGAAGAGGGATGGAGCCACTGGGGAAGCACCTTCGGGGCAATAGGGGGGATTCGCTCCGCTTACAGGCTGAAGGAGCAAGGTTACGGAGGGGGGAAAGTTTGACTTCTTTTAGAACGTATAAATGCATGTACTTGTCGGAGGGGCCGGCGTGGACCAAACGGGAAACTCGAAAGGGCGGGGAAAGAAGAGAGGCCTCGACCATAGTAGCACTTTCGTGACATTAATCAACTTCCGACTGCGAACCAGGTCCCTTTTTAACACAAAGAAAAAAAAAAAGGGTAAACGGAAACTACCTGAAAAAGCGTGGCAAATGCCCGTATAGGGCAAGGAGGGAAAATCTGGAGAACTCTCGCTCCCAATCTGAGTTCTATATTCAGGAACTCGAATAGGGGGCCAAAATCCCGCGTCGGGGGCAGCCACAGGTGTAGAAGGAAATCTGATCTGGAAAACGCAAAAAAAGCAGGGGGGGAGGATAAATAGAATGGCCAACGCGATGTACGTCTCCGAACTTCTGAGGTAGGAGGGGAAATGCAAAAGGCGAGAAAGAAAATAAAACGGGGGCAAGCGAAAGAAATAAAAATGCACATGCAAGGCGACAGACGGCAATTGAAAAAGAGAGGTCAGCGGCTCACGGAGAACCTTGAACTGGCAGGAGCAAGGCAAGGCGGCCGAGTAAAATGGAGACTTCAGTCAGACAGAAGACAGACGAGGCCAGAGGCATTCGTTGTGGGGGGAGGGACGGAAAAGGGAGCAAAAAAAGGTGGCCATCAAGATAGTCTATAGGAATTGTTTCGACGACAATAGGGAGGACTACATCTAGAAGAGGGAGGAGCAAACGCATCTTGAGGAACGAAGAGATTGAAGTCAGACGCCATGTGCGCAGTCAGTTTGGGTGGTTTGACGATTGGGGCTTCCAAACTCTGGGAGAGAAAAAATCAGTCGAGTGGAACCGTCTAATAGGTCACCTCCCAGTGAGAGGAGAGGGGAAAGCTCTGGCGGCCAAAAGGGTGAGGATCTCGGGGGAGGGCCTTGGACTTCGAGAAGGGGGGAAGGTCATTTCTATTCCTGAATACTGAACTAAGGGGAACCTCTCAACAAGAGTCAGGTCAAAAAGGAGAGAGAACTGGCGGTCCCGATTCGGGTAAGGAGTCAAAAATTTATCAGAATAGCAAGACAAAGAAAATGACGAAGCGACCCTAGGTGACAGAGGCATCGGGACTATGCAATAACACGACGAGGGCATAGGAAATATCCACGCAAGTTGGAAAGCGTTCTATTTAACGAAAACACACGCCTCCGGGGGTGGGGGGAAAAGGTGACAAGCGGACAACCGAGGGGGAAAGCTCTGCGTAGGGGTTCTTGACAAATCGGACTCTTAATGAAGATCTATACATGAGCGGCGGGAGATGATGCAAAGGGGGGGGAAGGGAGCGTCCGCGCCTTCTTTCTGACCGAAATACCTAAAATAAACTTTGTGGGGGGAACGGCTCAACGAGGAGGACGTCTACTAAATTTCTGAGAAACTATTACGTACTGCGCCTCTTGCCTCGTGGAAAAAACATTCAGGAGGGATGTAGTTTGGGGGGGAAAGGGGGTCATTCTGACATTTGATGAAATTGGGTGACCACTGTCCCCCAAAAAAGGAAACTTCGCGAAATTATTAAATGGTGATCATTGGGACTGAATGTGCACTGTTGCACAGGCCAAAGGCCCAATGACTCAGTTCAGCGCGCCGGGGAGGAATCTGTAGTGAGTGCTGGATTTAGCGCGCGTGAATTTTACCCAAATAAGACGCCAGACAACGGGATAGTGCAAAAGGGGAATGAAGAGACGGTAACCAGCGAGGATGTGTTGGGAAAAACCAAACGTAGTCCGCGGGATTATCACCAAGGGGCAGTCTAAGAAAAGGGCAGGACACCCCACCGGGGAGGGAAGACCGAAGTGGAAATTTTTTCTAAAAAGAACAAGGTCCGTTTCAATAGAATAAATCACGACGGCGGGCGTTGCAGGTTTAAAATATCTCAAAAAAGGGGGAAGAGAAGGTAAAGGGGATTTGGCAAAACGGAAGGCCGAGAGGAGAGAATTACCTTTGCTGGGCTACAATCTAGGTGATCAGGGGGATACGCATTTCAACGCGGAAGGCAATAGGGGGGAAAGAACGAAAAGTCAGCTGGACCGCAGTGGTTTGCAAAACAAATCTTAGCCTTGAAAAGAGGAAATATTTTCCCTCTCAGTGGGTCCTCAATAGTAGGGGGGGGGAATTGTCCGTAATCCGCTCAAGGGAAAGTCACGCACCCTTCTAGAAGAAGGAGGCCCGGAGCCCCATTTGGAGGAGGGCTCAGGGGCACAAGTCATTTCACGCTCATCCCTTGACAGTCAAAAGTAAGACGGATAAACCCAAAAACGAACCAAAAAACAAAAACACAAACCACAAACCAAACAAACAACCAAACCAAATCGCAAACCAACGAACCACGCAAGTTCTCAACTTTAAAAAGAAACAAACAAATACCGGCGATCGTCGTGTTTCCCTAAGACCATGAGGAGAGCTGCGGCATCGGGGGGGGGAAAGGAGAGGAATAAGGGACTTCGGGAAGGAAACGTTCTAATAACGGAAGGACTGGCGTACGCCAAGGGGCCGGTCTCTGTAAGAGGTATTCCGATCGGGAGATAGAGAGCCGTAAGAGGGTATGAGGAAGGCTTAAGAATAGGGCATCAGAAAGACCTCGAGAGAAGGAAGCTAAAAATGCCTAGGGTCACGATGCTACTCACATAGAAGCAAAAAACTCTGTCCTAGTGAACATCCGACTCCAGGGGCAGGGGGGTTAAAGGGAAGGAAAAGCTGGCACGAAGGCCTGAAGAAAGGTGTCAGCGAATACCGGTTGGTCCGGGGGGTTCTCGTTAGTCTTCGGAGATCAGCTCGGAGGAGAGGTTCTTGGACAGGGAAGGAGAAAGCAAGGAAATACGGGGAATAAGATAGAACGGCACCTAAGAAGCAGAGGGTTCACTGGAAAATTCAGGTTTTTGCAGAGGGGGTACCTTCACGTGAGGCAGGTGGAGCAAATGCGGAACCAACGGGACGTAACAAAACACTGACGACAGGCGAGGAACATATGCCGCTCTCGAGGGAGTGCCGTCCTTCGTAGGACTTCCTCGATTAACAAGGGTATGGGCAGAGGGCATGGAATTGGGGGAGTCGGCAATTCGATGGCGTTTAGGCGAGTTTGGGTAAGCAAAACCCGCGTCACCAAAAAACTCCGAAGCTCGCTGCGGAAGAAGTATGGCCGAGAGAATGCGATGGCGGATGAGGTGAGAGCGAGTACTAGAACGATGGTTTAGGGTCCCCTTTAACTCAGTCTACGAATCTAACAGAAATTAGGGCACTACAAAAGCACTGCTCGCGCGACGGTGAAAAACGGAAGCAAGACCGCCGCCGTTAGGAGAACTTCGAGTAAAGTGGGTATCCTTGACCGAAAGGAGAAGGTCTATCAAATGCGGGAGAGGGTGAGGTCCAGCCGATTTTGAGACGAGAGGTATCTGGGACTAAATAATGCATCAAAGAAATCAGGGGCTGTACTAGCGGGAAAGGGGTACTCGGCCTAGCACCCGAGGGAGGGTGGTTTCGAAAGACTAATAGAATGAAAGGGCTACCGGGTGGGGGGAGCGCGACGTTGCCGGCCAAAGGGGAGGAAGACATTGGTGATCTAGACGGACTGGGGAGCTAGGTTGGGGGGGAAAAGCGTTTGGGGAATGGCCTCGCTACGGCGTGGGGAGTTGTTTGGTGCCTCTCGCCTAACATGCGGGCTGCGGGTTGGGGGGATTGGGGAAAAAAAAGGGTCCTGCGAAGATCGTGATTACCTTTACTGAATCTGCTAGGAGGATTTTAAATGAGAGATGCCTGCTAAAATAGGGAAGGGGTTAGTGGGGTCACGCTGAACGTAACCCTTAAATTCGGAACTCCTTTCCAACGCAGGTGGGAAATGGCCTTCTTGCGAATAACTCCAGTAAAGCTGGAGATTCTTACTGACCAGCAAGGCATGAAATAGGAACAAGTAGCTCCTCTGAGTTAAACATGGTCAACTAGGAGAAGACTATCCTCTGGGCCGCAGGAGTCCGCTGACTTTATCACAAGCGACTGACGAGTGTCAGAAGTCCAGGAGCGTCTT
>Ga0179591_1353493_pt1 | contig 10571 bp, 11 predicted proteins | sample CZOMad2_1_08_16f_FD_182891 | JGI IMG/M metagenome (GOLD analysis project Ga0179591, IMG submission 182891) | Vadose zone soil fungal communities from Angelo Coast Range Reserve, California, USA - CZOMad2_1_08_16fungal (PacBio error correction) | ecosystem: Environmental > Terrestrial > Soil >...
TCGGACATGTCTCAGGAACCTCGAATAATTACAAGGTGACAGGGGGGTGCGTCAGACGTACATCCCAAGACCAACGGTGAGACTAACAGCCGCGGGTGGACCGGGGAAGCCAGGAGGTCTTCGAAGAGGAGAGGTCACGGAATTGGAATGAAGGGAAAAATCTACGCGCGTGGCACTCTTAATGGTCGAGATGAAGGGTAGACGACGCAGTCGAGAAGGGATAGTTTGAAAACCCGGAGAAAGGCCGTGGGGTGACCGGTTGCCCGTTATATGCTGATTTTTTCGAGTGGACCATCATTGTGCTGCCTTGAAATATGTAAACGGTAAGGGTGCAGGGGTTGGTTTGACGAAAGTCCCCCCCCGGGAGACGTTCGCAGATTTTTGGGTCGTGGAAAGCACCACAAAGCCGCCGCTCACTCTATTTTTTGAATGACCCGGGGGGGAGTGAAGGGCATTGGGGTATGAGGGCGCAAGCCCATTCTCTAGGGCCAGCCGCTCAAGACAAGGCAAGTATCATCTCGGGGGCGAAACCGTACAGGGGAAAAACATTGGGGTTTTCTTGAAGCCGCGCTCACTGCATCCTGCTGGCAGAGGAAACTTTGCCTGTGTGTTAGGGTGAAAAAAACGGGGAATAAGAACCCGCTCGCTTGATTCCAAGCGTTGGGGTCAGGGATTGAAGGGGTGGTACGGGGGGGAAACCAGCCCGTGAGGAATGGATCTGCTGGAAGGCCAGGCGAAGGGGCGGAAAAGAGCACTGGGGTAAGACTTCCCATCTCCATCAGTGGTTCCTGGATGGGGGGGAAGGGATGTAAAACACGATTCGCCCTGCGGCCAAGCGTTTAAAAACCATTTTTTCTCTGTCAAACTAAAAGACCCTAATATCACAAACCGCTGCGTGAATGGGGGGTACAACTGGGAGGCGGAAGTTGAATTGAAAAAAACTTGTGATGCTGAGGGGGAACTTCGGTGATGACACCGCCGAGATAAAAACCATATTTGGGCCTGGGCCTGCCGGTGTGGGTGGTGCCGCCGTGCTTTAGGGTAACGATTTACAAGTGGGGGAGTCGCTCGGAGCAAATGTCTAAACTGGGTTAGGAAAGAAACATACCGAACGTTTGGGAGATCGACCGTTGAACCTGAGGGGTTTGGGAAACGCTATCTGAACGGACTGCGGGAAAGCCGGGGATTGCAGGGTGACACGCTTCGGACAGGTGAGGTCCAGGGAGGAACGCAAATCATGAGTTTTTTCGGGGTCTCGGAAGGAGGTTAAGGTTTCCCTCGTCTGGGGACCGTCTGGGGGGGGGGAAATCTAAGTTGTTTTGGGAGGGAGGTCCTTATCGATCTCAACACAACACGGTTAATAAAAATAGAAAAATAAGGGGGTCTACAAAAAACTTCCTCATACACCTCACCCGCCCGGTCAACATCTAAAGGGAAAAAGGCCGATTCTCACCAAAGACGTGATGCAAGGGGAAAGTTACCTTTGGACCGAATCTCCGTGACCGTACACCCGCTTTCACTCCATGGTCCGAGGGAAGTCTATGGGAAGGGAAAGGAAAGAACGCTCGGAGGGTGAGAGACCTCCCAACTGCAAGTAGGAGGATGTCAAAAGGATTCAAGCACCTCCTTAATCTCCCATCACCACGGTTGAGAACTTTCTGTTTAAGGGAACAGAAGTCGTAAAAAAAACAATTCACTGTAAAGATGGTGAGACTCTTTGTGATAATAAGAAGGAATCTAAAACAAAGAAAGAGGCACCACCAGCGCTGCCAAAAAAATCGTAACATGGGAACTGCCGAGGAAAAAGACGAACCCTGGGGGGTGCTGGCAGAGGGAAAGCGAAAAAAAAAAAAAAAAAGGAGCCCTCGCTTTCGCCGCTCCGGTACACACATCAACGGAAGGAGGAAGTTGCGCGGAGAAAGCACTCTTATGTGGAAAAACAAGGGAACTAGAAGGGTTGAACACAGCTCCATCAAGACAGGTACAAAAAACCAACACTTTGGAAGAAAGAGGCAAGGAGTCCGAAGGAGACTCCAGATTTAAACCCAACTCTAAAAAAGGCAGCGGTGGGGTCCCTCAGACAGGGGGCATGACGAAGTGCGCAACCAAAACTTTCTCAAACAGTCAGACTGGGAGAGTGCTTCAGAAACGACGTCTTCAGCCCTGCGGCGTAGACCTGTCGGACGCAACGGGGAACCTAACAAAGAAGAAAAAACCGTTCAGAAAAGGAGGGACCTTGAGCTGGCCTCGTCTTGGGGGGGAGTGCCCACTCAACGCTGAGAAGTCATCGGGGCTGGAAACTAGTCAACAACCCAAGGCCATCAAGTTGGTACATCTCTAACAGGAACCGGCGGGGTTCGGCAAGACGCAACAGGTCCGGACCAAAAGCAACCGGTAGGAAACTCCTGAGCTGGGGAGTCCTCAAAGCTTCCATGCTACTAGGGAGAGAACAATGCTCGATCCGATCAGAAGCTCTTAAAGAGTCCCAGTCAGTCCACAAGACAAAAAGGAAAGCAGGCGCCAAATCCAAGGGCTAACCACGACAAAAGGGGGAGTGGGGGGGGGGGGGGGGGGGGGGGTGGGGGTGGGGGGGTGGGGGGGGGGGGGGGTGGGGGGGGGGGGTTGGGGGAATCATGGGCGAAACATTTTCCTTTGGGGTGCACCCAGTAAAAGTAAGAAAGTGTACTGACTGAACCTGTCGCAAGGAAGACCATGGGCAAAGAAATCTATCTTGAAATGGGCTAACTCCGGTGAAAGTTTCATCCACGCCGTCTTCTGTACAAAAAAACCAGGAATAGAAAAATAGACGCAAACCGCACACATCAAGCGTGAAAAGTTTCGACACTCAGGGAAACCCAGGGGGAACTACCAAGAAAAAGAAGCCAAGACGGGGGACCTGCCTGAGGAGTACAAAATTGAAGTGGGGCAGACAGACAACGCCAAAGTGGGGGTCAAGACCCAACTGGCGGCTCGCCGGGGGGGTGTGGAAAGGAGGCAACAGACTTAAGGGCGACCTGGACAAACAGATCAGAAACAACCGGCGCACGGGGGCGGGGGACTCGCGATCCATTCCTGCGGGACAGGATTCACGGCGAAAAGAGCTGTGGGGTCAAACGCTGCAAAAAAGACCGGGGTAAAAACAATCGTAAACGGGCGGGAACGGGGGGGAAAACGCTTCTTCAGTAGGACGAGAAGAAAATGGGGTAGGCAGACGACTTGACTAAGCGAAAAAAATACACAAAAGACGGGGTTCCAGTGAAGAAAAAAACCGGCTGGTGAGCCGAAAACAGAAAGGCTACGGGAGGGAGATCCCAAAGACTTACGACGACAAAGAGTGACCGAGGGTGGACAACACAACTATCTCTGGGCAGGGTAAGAAAAAGGTTGGAGATCAGAAAGGAAATGAAGCCCAAGGCCAGCGGAACGAAGCTGAAGAGGGAACGGAAGAGAAAAAAAAGGGGTTTGGTCAAAAGGGGAATGGTACAAGAAAAAACTATACGACTCCCTAAGAAAAGCCCCAACCACACGGCAAAAAAAAAGAATGGGAGGACACGCCCTCTCAAACCGGTGGCACCGGGGGAAAAAGGCCGGGAAAAGCCCGGTATAAATCTGGAAAGATAATAATCGGGAAACAAACAGGGCCGGAAAGAGCGAATCCACCCGAAATAAAAAAAGAAAATAATCGCGCAAAAGCAAGGGGAACGATGAGGAACTGCCACCTAGGGGGAGCTCTCCGAGGGAAGCAATACACTGCTCTCTCAACACACCACGGTGAGAGAGATCCGTGGACGTGAAACTCTCCCAAGGAGATGAGTGAAACCTGCGGCCAGGGGAGAGGGGATCAGAAACGGACGAGTTGTTGGTTTCGCTGAGGGGGAGGGGGAACTTGGGGGGACCAAGAAGGAAAACTCCAACTGATTCCGGCAAAAAAAAATCAGGCTGCCAAATCAGGGGCTATTGTCGCGGGCTTGTCTCGTGGGGCGACCGTCATGGGGAGGGAGAGGGAGGGGAGGGGGTTCCAATGTAAATGAAGGGGGCAACTACTCCCTCTCAGAGGCAAAAAAGGCGAAAGCTCAGCTTCCGCGCTCCCTGGCAAATCATGTCTAGAATCGAAAAGAAGGGGGGGCAGGCAAAGAAGCATTTGTACCGGACCAATAAGATCAATCAGGGAGAGATGGGATCTTCCAGCCGGCGACGGAAGCAGTGCGTTTTATTGGCACACAAAAAAAAAAAAAAGAGGGTGGGGGAACAGTGCCAACCCGGGTGTTGTGTGTATGGCCTAGGTAGGTGCACTTCAAGACGACCTGGGGGACCATCCGATCTCCCGGCGGGAAAACACTGACACAGCGTGTCCCGCCGGTTGAAGCACGGGAGGATGGCGGGACCGAAACACGCCAACTGGAACAGCTCGTGCCAGTTGAAGGGGAGGTCAGGACCGCAGAGGGAGAGATCAGCCCCTGTAGCCGGGGGGGCCGGGGAAGGGAATAACAGAAGCAGGGGACTCTGCTGAGGGGACGCAAGGGCTATCAAGCAGTCTTGCAAGGAGAACTCACAAGTTTTACCAGTGGGGGGCTTTCGACCAGAAATCCTAACCGGAAGGTACAAGAGGGTCATCGTCTGGGGGGAAGGGAACTTTTCGACTGGAAGTCACCCATCGAAAACCTGCAAAAGGGGGATGTGGTATAAATTCACATGGATCGGCCACCAGGAGGGCTGCCTCACCGGTCGGAGGGGGGGGCGGTAGAAAGGACATAGGGAAACCAGGGAGCCTAATACTGGGGGGGCGTTCCCTCTAGAAATTACCTTTTAGACCGAGTTTTAATTAGGAGATCCAAAAAACGTGAGAACCGGAACATAAAGCGGGGAGTGGTAGGCCTTGATTTTACGCCGTTACGCAGGTCACGCTGAAGGATGGATCGGCCGAGGGGGCAGCCTTTCGTGAAAGCTTTTTGGGGCTCAGAAAGGGGTCGAGAATGGACGCGGGAGAAACCAAGAGTACGAGACCGGGTTAAAGGTAGATCTGTAATGGTTGGAGGATGGAATTTGGAGGGCCTTCATAAGATGTAACCTTTATTGAGGGGTGGGGGGTTCAAAAAGATAAAAAAGCAGGGGCTGCCGTTAAGAGTCTTGTATGACGGGGGAAACAAACCACGAAAGGGGATTCAATGAGGGGGTAAACTTCCTTTTTGCAGGGGGGGTAGTAGGTGTAAGGTTCAAGACCAGGAGAGCTGTCCAGGCTGAAGCCACGTTATTCATCTCTCAGACGGCTTACGAGGTTTGGTTGTGAGGGAGGGACGAGAACTGAAATGTGCTTCTTGACATCGACAATGGGTGTTGAGGACACTCTGATTCGAGAGGGAAAAAACGAACTGTGTGCGCTACTCAAGGGGTTGGAGGGCTTTGGCCTGTGGGGGGGAAAGGAAGGGAAAGTGAACTGGCGGTCGCTTACCCTAAGTGGGAGGTCACTACAGTGGGGCGGGTGGGTACAAGAAAAACGGCCTAACTGGAAGTTTATGTGCAGAGACCAGCGCCACTTTCCTAAGTTGTGAAGGAAAAAATTCAACCCCGGAAAACAAGATCCTCTCTATTTGGAAGCTCGGTCGTGGGAAACGAGATGGGGGCGGCCTCGTGGGGGGATATTCTTTTGGCGAGGGAAGGTAGAAAGGCGAGGTGGGCCGAGGAAAGACAGAATTTCGTGGGCAGGCCTGTTTTTTGTGAAGCATTGAGTTCAGGCAAAACCGTCACGATGTCACCGTGGGGGCATGGGGGGAAGGAAGAGGGGAAGCCGTTTTGACGTCGAGGGACAAAGAAGAAAGGGAACGTTGGGCGAGGCTCCATCTACGCAACGAGTTGCGAACGTGAAACCACTAGACTGAAAACGGCTGCGAAGACGCTTGAGAAGACTGAGGACGGGAAGGTAGAGAAGAGGAACCATGGGAAGAGAAAGAAGGGACGTTTTTTGGAGAAGGGATGAAGGCCGGGACTTGGCTCGCAGCACTGTTACCTGGAGCAAAAGGGTTGCGTGGAGAGTGCAAGGGGGGAGATTTGAGAAAAAGGCCGTCAGCAAAAACAAAAAAAAAGAGGAAGAAAAGAGAAGAGAAGTGGTACAAAAAAGAGACAAAAACGTTCTAACTCACCCTTCCAGTCACATTCTGCAGGGACGGCAGTACTCTAACAACAGGTCGCAAGGGGCTCAGGAACCTTTTCCGGAAAAGAAGGGGGGGGGGGGGCTCAGCAGGAGTACCATCAGACGGGAGGCTGACTCATCTGCTCCTAGACATAAACTCTGGCGTCACTGATACTAGGGAAAAGGTCACGGCGGTGAAGAATCGAAGTAAAAACGGAGTCCCAGGCTAAGAGCGCCCCCCAGGTGACCCCGGTGGAGGGGTACGCCAAAAAAGGAGGACAACAAACACGTCCTGGCCTCTGGTGCTCGTCGGTGCCTCAATCCCCTAACAAAAGGAACTGCTCCACCGACAGAGAAAAAAAGCGCCCAGAAAACACTAGGTGGTACCAAGAGTCTCTCTAGAAGCATCGGGGGGATCCGATTCTTTCATATAAAACTTCGTCCGGGGGAGCCTCGTCACAGACGTCCAGTGAAGGTGGGACCGGCTAGAAAGGAAAGATGAGTAATCCGAAGGTAGAAAGAAGAAACAAGATCAGAAGGGAAAGGGAATGGACGGAAAGAATAATACCCAACATTACTTCTCTTCGGAGGAAGAGGGGTTCACTACTGCGACTAGATGGTAACAGACACAGGAAACGGGTGAGATGGTAACTCAAATTGGGAAGAGGAGTATTCACCTACTGCGGCACCGGGCTATAGGAGGAAGCTGAGGAGCTGGACGGAGAATGGATTGTAGAAGCGTCTTAGAGAAAGGGTGGCCACTTTCACCGATAAAAAGACAACAAGGGAAGTACCACAAGATGAAAATAGGGCCGAGTTCGGGGGGGGGATTCCACTACTACCAGCCTGAGGGTGGCATACATAGGTGGGTCACAAACACCGGAAGACGGTTAACATCGTAGAAGTCGAGAATGACTTCAAATAGCCAAAAAAAAGTAAAATTCTACGATCTACCGTTCAAAAGGTATGACGCTAGACTTTTTCTGAAAGGGAGAAGGGCGTCTATCACATTTAAGGACAAGAAAGGGACAAAGGGGCGGTCCGGCCCCAGTCAGGAAAGGACAGCCGAAGGAGGACCTATAAATGGCGAACCAAAGAAAACTCTTCTGGGTTCAGCGCTTGGGGGCCCGCGCAGCCTAAACAATCGGAAAACGTGTTAATATTGAGAGGAAAAGAAAATCTCAGGCTTAATTGTGGGCAGACCTCTATCGTCAGTACTGGTGCGAACGCCTTCTTTTGACGTCCACGACCTTCGCTTGGAGAAAAAGGGGAACCTCTCTATCATAAGAATAATAACGCGATAACTAGTGGAGGGCATGGAAATAACGACATTCAACTATCCCCTAGAGGTGACTTCTCTTGCTCTGCTAAAACAAGGGAAAAACAACTGTCGCAAAAAATTAGGGAGCGACATCTTCTAGGCAGGTGGTGCTTCTCGAAGAGTAAAAAACTCTGCTATAGGAAGAAGAGAAGACCAAGATAACTGGGGCGGGGGGAAAGGAAACTCCCTAGGAGGGAGTTTACTAAGTGAAAAACGGCGAAAGAGCGGTACACAGAAGGGCGGTCTTCTTCCGACGACCTACGAATGTTCCCGCGGCGGCAAGGAGAGGAGGCGGGGGCGGCCGAAAGTCAACAGTTCAAGAAAAAAGAAACAACAACGGGGAGGGTGAAAAGTGAAATAACCTTCTTGGGGGTAAACGCCGCTATGAAGATTCAAACTGCAGGGACGCTCCCAGTGAGTCGCGTCTTCGGGGAAAGGAGTATGGGGTTGCACACGTGCGCTGAGATTTAGTTCCTTCCCTCTTTTTAGGATTAGATACCATTGCGAAGAGCCGGAGATGAGAGAGGAGGAGCGTGAGGAGGTACATTTGAGGTGCCAAAAGTTAATTACCAAGAAGCGAAATCCTCACGATCCCTGCACAAAGGGAAAAAGGAAAGGCTCCCCGCACTCCAAACTTTGGGGGGCCCTGATTCACAGGGCAGGGTCATCAAGTGAGAACTATGTTCTCTTGTTCCGACAAGCTTCACAAAAGAGTTACAAACCGACTAAAAAGAACATCCAGAGAGCGAGAAGTAAGAGTCGGCCAGTGAAAAACATTTTCTAGGGAAAAATATAAGGGAAGAATACGGATCTCTCTAAAAAAACACAACAACTGTAAGAGAGAGAGCCGTGGCCGTTCTCAAGGAGAGGAAGAGAAAAAAAAAAATTGGTGCCTGGAGGGAAAAGGAGCGGGGGACTGCTATAGCGAGAGTATTTGTATCGCTTCGGGATTTAATGCTTTGGTTACATCCATTAGAGGCAAATGCGAAAAGGATGCGGGGAAGGATCAACAAAGGGCTTAAAAAGGAGGGAGGAGTTCGGTGATCCCTAGGGCTCGGGGGTGGGCACGAAGGCGGTAAGGAGGGAGCTGTAAATTAATTGGTGGCAACCCTCCCTCTCACCTCAGGAAAGCACTCAGATTCAGATATGAGAAGTTCAGTCGGAAAAAGAGTCGGAATAGAAAATAGAAAACCTGGAAAGCTGTCAGCGGAAATCTATCCAGTTGAAGGAGACTTGGAGCGCCTAGAAGTAGAAGTTTTCGGGTGCTTTGTCAAAGCAGAGTTCTGGAATGGACTCCCCCGGTTTTTAAGGGGGTAGGCGGGGTAGGCCGTCAGACAACGAAAAGCAGAGCCGGCACTTCCTCCTCTTTGAAAAAGAGTGAACCGACTAGAAAGGGTAGGTAGGTTAGAATTTTTGGAACAGAGGGGGGGGAGGCTTGAAGTCGCACTGCACTAGAGGGGAGTCGAGAAAGGGAAAGCCAAAAGTGTAGAAGGTGTGGATTGAGGATGATGTAAGTAGCAGAATCTTCCTGGGAAAGAAAACACTTCTGTCCTCGAAGAGGGGCAGACGACCAAGGGTTGGTGACTACATGGGTGGGGTGGAATGTAGCCATAAAAGAAAAGGACGTTACAAATGGGTCATGCGGGGGAATGAAGGTTATTTGTAGTAACGGGGGGGAGGGAGTAGCTTGGAACTGTGCGGAAGGCCGTCTAATCCCTTGAGCTGACAGACAAAAAAAAAAAATGGGGTGGATGAACTTCACGGACTGGCGTCGAAAGGAAGAAAAAACATATTCCCCCATGGATCACGAGAAAAGCTACCCTAGAAGAGTAAAAAGTTGTATCCTATGTCGGCTGGAGCGGCAGCCGAATAAACCGGTGGAAATAAAACACTCTTTTTCTTTGGAAAGCACTGGGTGCGGAGAAGGCGAGAAGGTCTGACTGGGAAAGGATTAATCGGTACCGGGGGAGGGGGCACCGTCTTTGGGGACGGATCGAATGATTGCATCGAAGACTCGCATGAAGAGGGAAGTCATAGAAAAGAGTTCAGTTTGCAAGGTAGGAGGAGCGGGGGGAAAACGGGGGGCGCCGAAAACAGCAGGTGGGTCGTCCTGCGAAAAGATGGCCTGGAGTTGAGAAGAGGCCAACTCCCATCCTGGCTGACGGAGAATACCTGTTTTGTAGTCAATGGAAGCACACACAACCGGGCAGAGAAAAGGGTAGGTGGGGGATGAAAGGTTTCTTCATTGGGAGACGGGCCAAATCCCATTCAGGAGCCAGACGGGATGAAGAACGGACGATGAAGAACTCAGCAGCGAAGACGAGGTGATCAGTTGGGGGGGTCTTTACTTAACGAATGCAATTCGAGGGAAAAGAGCCCCTGAGGGGGGGGGAGAAGGGGTTATCTCGCTCAACAAGCTCGGCCCTCCTCAGTCAAAGAGTTGGGCATTAGTCTGATGGAAAGATTCGCCCAGGGGGGACAGAGGTCTCGGTCTCCTGAGCGTTCTTTACGATCAGCGTAATTAGATGTACCCTCAAAAGGAAGGACTAGGGTGAAGAGTCTCCTGATCCAGAGAGGGGACCTCATTTGTTGCTCGAATTAAACTATGCATAGGAGATGTTGAGTCTCTGAATTGCATGGGTGGGGAAAAAGGGAAATTGGTATCTCTTTTTGTCCGGTCCGGAGGGATGGAAAATTTGAGGGAACGTCGGGGGGGAAGCACCTCAGGTACTAACCAAAATCCTTTTCCGTGGGCGGGGGGGGTTTTTCTCTGACTTGAGGTGTTAACGAGGTACAAAGGGCTAAATGGAGATCGGTCGCCTTGAAAAGCCTGGGGGGAAAGGTCTCTTCAGAACCACTCCGGAACGGTTGGAACGAAGAGGACAAGTAGACCCTCTTTTTGTCTCTGACACCGAGAGTGAAAGGATGCGGACGAAAGGAGGAAGGGGCTCCGGAGGGGAAGGGGAGGTAAAACGGAATGGGCCCCAAGACGAACCAAAAAAAAACCACCGCTAAAGGGTAAAGATGTCCTCACATGAGGGGTTTTTCTCCTTAGGGAAGGGACTGGGAAAGGGCGCGGTGGGGACCGCAGGTGCAGGGTAAGTTTGTCGAGGGGGAACACTT
>Ga0179591_1224077_pt1 | contig 10570 bp, 12 predicted proteins | sample CZOMad2_1_08_16f_FD_182891 | JGI IMG/M metagenome (GOLD analysis project Ga0179591, IMG submission 182891) | Vadose zone soil fungal communities from Angelo Coast Range Reserve, California, USA - CZOMad2_1_08_16fungal (PacBio error correction) | ecosystem: Environmental > Terrestrial > Soil >...
CGTAATTCTCTAATGCCCCATTAGAAAAAAAAAAAAAGAAAAAAACCGAGCAGAGCTACTTTGACACATGAGTAATTCGTGGAGTTTTCCGGATAAATGCAAATTGAAAGGGGAAAAAAAAAAAAGGGGGGGAAAAAAGAAATAGAGACAGCTAGTGGAAGGTCGGTTTTCGAGGAAAAGAGGAATCTCTAAACATTGAGAGACTATGATGCGTAACGTGTTGAACAGGGGAAAGGGACACAACTGGATGACGCTTATTGAGAAGCGCGCATGAATTATTCAAAGGTCGGCCAAGGGAGGAATCCTAAGCTCAGAAGGAGGGTTTCAAGGCACGGGAAACTGACCTAAACGTCAACCGCGACCCCGAGGCTTTCAGTGTATGGGAGACTGTAAAAACATTCGAGAAAAAAGGGTCCGCGCAAAACTCGGGGAAGGGGGTTCATAATATCCAAAGGCACATCACTTTGTCACGACCAAGGTCTATTGACGATCAACCAACAAGAACCAGTAAGAAAGAAGGAAGCTATGGCGGAGGCAAATGAGAGGTACAAATTAGGGGCAACTAGTAGGGTGGCTGACTGGGTGGGAAAGGAACCGTCGCATCTCTAAAGGAATTAAAAGGGGAGGAGAAGGTCTCGCTCCAGAAGGGGAGGAAGAATGTTGAAAGCTGTGTCGAAATGTAGTTAGACTGAAGGTACCTAAAATCGGCCCGTGGAAGATCTCAAAACAAAGCAAGCAGGAATCTTCTAAGAAAAGCAAAAATAGGGCGACACCCAACACCAAGATGGAAGGGAGAAGAAGTTACTCACAGAAAACGGAGGCAACGCGAAGAGCGTGGGGGTGAGAACGACAAATGTATTTCCGACGCATTTACTAAAGGAAACTTTTTCCTACGCTTTGCAAAGAAGACGCAGTTTTTGTCCGGAACGGGAAGGGGGGTCCATGCGGAAGAATGGGAACACCGAATAAGGGCCGAAAAAACAATCGGCCGAAAAAACAAGAAGGGGAATCGCTATACCTTTTCCATATGCTAGGCGAAGAGAAAGCTTTGGAAAACGACTAAGAGGCAGGGGAGAGGGAGAGAAACACAAACTTTCGGAGTCATCGAGGTTGAAGTGGTGCGAAATCACACACGTCTGAGAAAAAGACTCTCAAGAAAAAGAAGCATTTCAGGCACATTCAGAAAAAAAAGCTTCATCTTTCCGGAAATGCATGGAGGAGGGAAAATAGAAAAATCGTGCGATTTCAGGAACGACGCCGGAGGGCTGAAAGGAAGACTAACCCGAAAAAAAAAAAAAACCCAATTTCTAACAAGAATGGAGGCAAATATTGCGGACAGGGCGCGCCAAGAAAAGGGGAAATTAATCAGCTATTTCTTGCATTAGGAAAAATTCGCATCAAAATGAAGGGGAACAAAAGAACGAACGGAAGGGTAAGGGGAAGGGTCTGGGAGCGAAAATTGTCAACATACCATTCGAGCTAGGGATAAAGAAACTAATCTTGAGGGAGGGAGAGTTGCGAGAAACCCAACGATACGCGGTACCCCGAACGCTTGATGAATGGACATCAACCCCCAAGGAAAAACTTCTTGCATAAGTGGGTAGAAAAGGGGCGACGCAATAATTAGACAAACGTACCGATTAAAAAAAAGGGTTGGGGGCACAGGAGATGTCGAGCAATCCTGAGTATCGTTGCGGATCTGAATGGGGGAGAAGGAACACTAATCAGTTTACAAGGTGAAAAAACAAGGAATGGAAGAGGGACAAAGCTGACTAAAAACGAAAGTCGGCTCAATCATAATAAGGGGGGAAGTGATAAGATCGGTGGGAAGAAGAGGGGGGGGGAAGGTAGCACCGCAAGAAAGAACCGCTTTCGGGGAACGAACAAGGAAATCTACGCTTGAAGTGACGGCGGGGGGGGGGTGGTATCGCGACCGCGCGAAAAAAAAACATCGGAGGGGAGAGGGCTCGGCAACACGTGTTCCAAAAAAGAGGGAAAAAAAATGCGAATCGAAAACTACATGACGAGAAAGGGGGGGGACCGCAACGAGGAAAAAAAAAATGTCTTTATGTAGGAAATCGTGAGGGGGGGAAAAAAATCAGTCGGGGGGGGCGACCCAGAGGGACGGCGTATAAAAGGTTGGGTGACCCATATAAGAGTGGGGCACTGAATTTAAATGTAGAGGACCGTCTCCACATCAAAAAATAGAAAAATGCAACGGCAGGCAGACCTTAATCCATTCACGTGTATATACAAGGGAGTACCGGGCGAGCCATGAACGAGGGGAATCGCACTTCGATGAAACATCAAGGAGGCGACCACTCAGAAGGTTACAAACGGTTAAAAACTTAAAACACGAGGGATTGGGGGGGGGGGTAGGGGGGGCCAAACGAAAGGTCTTTACGGGGACTAAGGAGAGTTAATTTCGAAAAACAGGGGGGGGCAGCACCAAATGTGGGGGGGGGGGGAGTCGCAAAACAGATTCAGAGTCGGCAAAAAAAGAATTTCGCGACGGGGAAGGGGACTGGAGAAGAGCAAGCCATGAAAAGTTTCGGGCGAAAATGTGGGGTGCAGACAAACCTACGCTCCCCTGGAAGGGCTCAGGGGAAAGGAGCCAAATAAAAGAGAGGAGACGAGAGAACCTAGCAGCGTAACTAAACGGGGGAAAGGTATCTGCGAGAGTTGGGGGGGAAGAACTATCGATCGTCAGAAAGAAAAGGAAATAGAAAGAGTGTGACGGACTAGGGAAAGGTGGAAAGCGCTGTTGGGCGGTGGGAACACAACCGGGTTAAGAGTTGAAGGGCTAGAGAAACGATTGGCAAAAGGGAGAAAACTGGTACCTGCAGAAACCAAAGAAAAAGGGATGGGGGCGCGAAACACGAAATGGAAAGAAAAGTGTGAAGGTTGTAGCTAGCTGTCTTGCTTGAGAATAAAGAGAGGGCGCACTGCTAGATCCAGCAGGTGTTCTACAGCGGGGGGGGAAAACGGGTGGAAGCTTTGGTTGGTGTGTTAACAGTGGCGCGGTGTAGAACAAACAAGTTATAATCGGGAGAAGGAAAAAGCGACAACAATGGCGTACGGAACTGAAGGCGTCGGCGAAGGGCATCTGAACGGCCCGTAGGGTTGGAGTTATTTGAGGGGGATGAGAGATCTATAGGGGGGGGCGGGGTGCAGGGGGGGCCCGTCGGGGACTGGGGGGGAAAGAAATAAAGTCGACTGCCACGGAAAAGCGAGCGCTTGAAAAAACCCTCAATTAGCAGAGCAGGTACGCGAGGGAAGGGAAATCTCGGCTCAAAAAAAAAAAAATGGAGGATGAAAGAAGAAAGAGTCCGAGAGACGGGGAAGCTCCTTGACGTCCTCCGATCGGAGGCAGGCCTGAAGCCGTCGGGGATGTTGAAAAGTTAGCAATTAACCGAGCCCGCACAACCCATTCGATCGGAATAAAACTGCCCTTACGAAAAAAAAAAAAAGAGGGAGTTCAGAGTGCACGTCGGGAAAGAAATGAGTCACGGGAGGGGGGGTAAAGTTGTTCTCGCGGGGGAGCTAGTCATCACCGACTAGGCAAAGGGGGGAAGAGCGCAAAATTTTCAACAAAAAATAACCAAGAACCAAAAACGGCGAGGAAGGATAACCCTGCTGGAAATAAGAAAAATAAGGAAGACCAAGTATCATAAAGCTAAATACAACCGGGAAAATGGGTGCAGTTCCAGGGGCGTGGTTAAAAATAAGGCCTCTGTGGGGAGGCATGAAGTTGTTTCGACTGTTGGTAAAAAAGTCTATGTGTAGACTAGCAAAGAGTCAAGGGAACACGGGGGAAGGGTTGAACCACAATAAAATTACAGCAAGAGGGGACAAAAACGGAACTCAGACTGGAACCCTACTCCGGAAGTTGGAGATTCTTCAAAAAGATGGTAAGGGAAAAAAAAAAAATGCGCATCGCACATCTTAAAAAGGAGAACAGTGGGGGAACCGATAAGGAAGAGCCCGCCAATAGAGCCTCCTGGTATGAATGGGAGATACCCTTTATTGATCTGAGGTGACAACATGAGCCGAAAACTCGGAAAAAGATAAGGTAGAAAAGACTACAACCTTCGAAAGGGGGGGGAAGACTAAGCCCTCGCCGCAAGAGCGCAGGGAAGAACACATTGGTTGAACGTAACCCGATGAGACTAAATTCAATCAGGAAGGGAAGGGGAAACCCTTAATTCCTTGCAGGGTGTCTATGCTTCCCTCAAGAGACTTTACGTGGGAAAAGGGGGGGGGGGGGGTTGGAAAAGGCGCTATGGCATGAAGGCTTTGGCAAAGGGATGAGTGGGGGAGATAACGCGAAAGTGCTCTCAAATGATGAAAGTGATTAGCAAAAATTTCTCTTACGGGGTGGGCAGAAAAAATGTTAAACGCTGCTGATTTTTGGGGGGGGGATGTGGAAGAGCCCTATTTGAACCAGTTCATAAAGAAAAAAGAGGACGGGCAAAACTTTTAGAACAAGATTGGGGGACCAAACTTCTCAGGAGAAAGAAGATGTCCTTCCTAAAGAACCGGGGCTTGAAAAAAAACAGGCGGTACCTTTTCAATTTCTGGAGCCATGTTCTTATGTCGTCGATGTGATTGAACACGGGGAGACAAAGATAAATCGATGCAGGAAAAAAAGTGTTTTTAATGTAGACGGAAAAGATAACGACAGTCCTTCAAGGCGCAGGATTTACGAAGAGTGAATGGCTTTTGGAGGTGGAAGACGGTTCACACTAAGGTATGTACACTCTATAAAAGGCAAGAAATTCATCGAATGACTGAGGAGAAGGGTTAAGAAGCGGCGCTCAGAATAGAACCGTTGGTTTGAAAAATTCTTTACCCGAATTGGGAGGGGAACTCCCATTAGAGTCACTCCCGAGGAAAGAGAGATATCGGAAGAGAAGGTGCCCATCAAGGCGATGGAAGGGGGGAAATGCGGTCGGTTGAAGAAGGGAAAGTTGGCGAAAAGGGTGCCGATCACGCAATGACTACCCTCCCTGGGGGGGATGGGTGGGGTTAAGTATAAAAGAGTGTTCTGCTTAAAAAGGAATATCGGGGTTTTTAGACCCGAGAGAATGAGGAGCTGTGTAAGAGGCTCGAATTTGTAGGCACAGCGCGTCGAAGGACCGAAAGGACATTCTTTACCTTTTGTAGGGGCAAGGAAAGACGGATCGAGAAGGAGGACTAAAGAGGAGAAAAAATTGAGTGGGAAAGAAGGTCCAGCATATGTTGCAACCAGGGAAAAAGGAGTGAGCAGGCGTACTCCCGGGCTCGGCTTCATAATTCCGATCAGAACCGAAAAAAAAAGGAAGGGAAAAAAAAGCTCAATGGCAGGTCATTAAATAGAACGTGAGCGTGATGAAACCTGGCGATCGGGGGCGTCGGATTGAGTCGACGGTTTGGAGTGGTGCCCAAATTCAAACTGATGGAAAGACGAGGCATGGAGAGGGGAACTCGCTATCTCGGGAAGGGGTCCAGCATACATTTCGTCATAGAACGGTTAAATGGTCTCAGAATCAGAGTGTTGGTCGGCCGATTCCTGGGAGCGATCGATCGGTCAGTGATTCACATTGTGGGAAGTCCTGGGGGCAAGAAAGGAAAAAGCAAGAAATGAGGGCCGAGAAATCGTAAGGGGTACAATAAGAAGAATCGTAAAAAGTGGACCACACGCTTTCTTCCGAGTGGAGAGACGTGAAGAAGAACAAAAAAAGGTGTTTTGCGCCAAGAGAAGACTGAGACCTGACGGAGAGCGTTGGAGATGAGCAATGGGGGAGATCTGTAAGGCTTTCTGAAAAAATCAAGCATGGCACATAGAAATACGACCCACCCGTTATGCTGCGGAAGAGGAAAAAAGTGAATTTTAATTAGGAAGGGAATTGCGCCTGACTGAAAGCAGCACCATAATCTGTCGGAATCGGTGGTTGTTAATGGGAGCAGAAGAAAGCCTCAAGGAAACAAGATCGAAGAGTTGTCTGGTGTTGCGGAATAAAGAATTGGGATACGGTCAGGACATTGGTACCAAGAAGGAAAGGTGATATTAAATTACCCATAATTCGGTGAGCTAAAGGGGAAAATGGTCGGACAGTGGCAAAAAGAAAAGAGGGGAGTGAAAATGGTGGCAGGGTGCCAGTGACTGAACCAATGAAATAGGGGCGCAGTGATGTAGAGACTTGTCTCGAAGATCGAAGTCTCGAAAAAAGAAAGTAGCTTCTTCATTGATACCAGAAGAAAAGTCGATCATCAGGGACGATCAAGGTAAGCAGATCCGATTGGGGGGGGAAAAGAGAAAAAAGAAAAACACTCTAGCGTCTCTAAGGGGAAAACGTGGGTCTCAAAGAGCCATGGGGGAGGGGAGCAATAACGAAGGCAAAGAACAAAGAAACCATAAGAGAAGACTTAGGGTAAAAAACGGACAGTGGGGAAGCATTTTCAACGAAATGGCCGCAAGACTGACGATGAAAGGGGAAAACAACGTTGGGTGCGATAAGGGACTGACAAGCGTCAAAAGAAACTAAAGCGCCAACTGGAAGCACGACCATTGGGGAGAGAAAACAGAAGAGGCTGTGCAGTGCGAAAATCTAGACAACACAACAGAGGAAGATTTTGAGGGAAAAAAAAAGGGAAAAGGACTGCACGAGGGCCGAGAAAATAAAAAGGGGACGCTCCTGTGCTTAGTGTGACGAACAGAGAGGGGAGAATGCATATGCATCCTATTCCCGTCGAAAAAAAAGGGTGCCACTAAGTGCATAGTGAAGAAGAATTAAACGGATAGAAGCTCCTTAAACTGAATAAACTATCTGAGCTCCAGTGGGACCATTAGGAAGGATTCTTAATTGGATTTGGTTCGAAGGAAGGACCTTTACTGGGTAGGTTGATCCAATAACAAAAAGGCGCGGACGGAAGGAGATACAGCTAGGGGGGGGGTTTTTGGTTTTTTTTTGGGAAATGCAGGTGGGCAAAGAAGCGCGTATTGAGCGCCGGGGGGGAAGTGCAACTTGTGGAAGTAAAAGGAGGAACTCTTTTTCTGACATCTTTTCGCTAAAAGGAGATTCCGTCCGACAGAGGGGGATAAGAAACAAATATCATTTGGGTCAGGAAAAGGGGCACCGAAATGGAAACGCTCTCCAGTGTTCAGGGCAATTTCGAGAAGGAAGACCAAGACACGGGGACACGTCGCCTACCACTATTGGGTCTAAACATTGAGAGAGGAGGTACAATTGGAAAAAACAATCCCACAAGACCAGTATTGAGGAACAAGAGGAGGGTTCGGAGGCACGCTTATAGGTCAAACCAAAGGAGAACCGATTATGTGAGTCTGGGGACGTCAGGACATCCGCGAAGAAATGAAAGAGTGACCTTCTATGGAGAGAGACCTTTGTCGTTTGAGGAGCGGATATGTGGAAGAGGTGCAATAGCTAAAGAGAAACCGATCCCATGACACAAAGCGGACAAGGAATCGAAAAGCGGAAAAGCTCATATCTATGATCCATGGCGCGCAAAAACTAGTCCGTTTCATCAACTTTAAATATCAAGCTGACAGCGGGGGTGATAAAACCTGATGAAGGACTTTACGATTGACCGTTCCGATCAAAGTACCATACCGTACCCAAGTGGTTGAAAAAGGAATCGTGTCAATGCTGGAAAATGGTGAAATAAGAAAGGATCGATCCAAGAATCAACCATCGGCACGAAAAACAAAAATATGGATTTGACGATAAACTGGTTCAGAGTCAAGAAAAAAGGGGGCTGAAAAATCAGACAGAATAGTCCTCCACTCATCGCTCAGACCACACGGTTGGGGGAAAAAAGGAAGAAGATGTGAGTGTGGCGGTACTACAAAAGGCGATCAAAGAAGGAGAGTGACATCAATGGAGAAGCGCCAACAAGCTTGAGGGAATATTGAGTATTAAATCGTTGACAGGACGATATCTGAAGGAAAGGAATTAATACTAACTCACAAGAGAAAGGAAGAGGCTACCCCTCCTTTGACCGACAAAGAAAATGCAAATGGGGAGGGACACTGGAGAGGAATCCAAAGGTTGGACGCTATTTCGGTAATGGATTAACCTGCGCGTAGAAAGGGCCTCTACACTGGGAAAAAGGGAGGAGGAAAAGAACGTCGGGCGCAGCAGGCCAAGAAAAGCCGTTGAATCGGAGGAAAAAGGTCATTTTATTTTAAGCGACGATAAAACAAAGGGAGCAGTGGGATGTTGTACCCAATAACAAAGGGGGTAAGTCTTTCACCCCCAAGACGAGGGCGGGGCAGGCTGGGCTCGGGACCTGGCGACGCAATCAAGAAAAAGACCGCATTTAAACTTAAGATTCAGGGGATGGGCAACGAGATGGTTAAACGATCAATCTGAGGGAGACAGATCTAAGGGAAGAAACTAAGAATGGGGTACCCCACGGCGAGTTTCCGAGCGACAATCATGAGTTAAGAAAACGTCACGTCGGAAACCTAGGAAAATGAGGATAATTGAAGGCAAGAAAGGTAAAAGGGGTGGGAAAAGTCTACACCGGGGAAACAACAATCCCATTAGAAAAGTACCAAGCCCATCGACGGAGTTGGGGAAGAGCGGCGGCTCGAACCAGGAACGCGACATAAACCGTTTTATTGAAGAGGGAAGAATGTGCTCAGTCCAAAGCATTGGGAAATACAACCATAAAACGAAAACGAACGAAAAAAGCAGGAGTGAAACTTGAAGGGGGCCGAATCGGGGGAGGTTCAAGAAGGAAGTAATTGTACGGACATCGTTTCTTTTGGGTGGCAATCAGGAAGGGTAGTCCGGTATCGTACAAGAGAAGTAATAACGGGGTTGACCACCGAGGGGGGCACGGTTGAAAGGACGGCGAGGACGCTTCCGACAAAGCCAGAAGCCAGCGAAGACAAGTACTCATTCCTACGAGGACGTATCAATTGAGGATATAGAGTAGAAATTCGGAAGGAGGATGTATCAGAATGAATATACACCGGAAGGATACGACCACTAAAGGAGCGCAAGGGTAAAACGGAGTTCAGGAAAAATACAAAACGCGATTTTTTGAGGAAGAACCGAGGAGTAAGAAAAAGGAAAAAAGGCGAGTGAATGGGAGGCTCATAGGGTCCGCACAACATGGGGTGTAGTGGGAAGCGAGAGGAAAGAGTGAAGAGGAGGAAATCAATTTCCGGCGAAAGAAGGTAGATAATTCTGCTAAATTGCGGAGAATGTTTGTCGAAACTGAGGGAAACTAAAGGCTATCTACAGGAAAAGACCCTTGCGAAGAAGTCTGTATGAAATGGGAACGAGGAGAAAGAAAAGGCGTAACGAAACGTTGGGAATGAAACGAAGTGAACCGAAGGAGCGCCCGATAAGAGAGGAAAAATCGTCTTAGGGGTTCCGTGGGGCGAGTGCCTTTGGGAGGAAAAAAGGTATTGTGGCGTGGGTCCGAAGTGTACGAATGATTGATGGCTATTCTCCAGAGGTGACAAGCGAAAACTTCCAGCTAACAAAACAAAATGGCCGTAGATTGAGAAACCCCTTGAAAAAAGAACAGTTTAGGATATCGGGCTGCGATAATGGTCGTTGAGAAAAGATTTTTCCCATCCAAGTTCGCCACGTCACGGGGGTAAGCTGGGTTGATTGGGGTGAAAAGGGGAGAGGGTATCCCCACCATTATAGAAGGTGATTATCAGGCCAAAAAAAGGGAGAGCAACAAAGGGAAAAGGGAAAATGAACGGCTGAGTCAGAACGTTGCAAATCGGACATACCAGAGGTTTTTTCGTAGGGGCATGTTGAAGAGGAAAAGCGCGGTGGAGTCCTTCGATTTAACGGGGGGTCAAAAAATCCTAAACAAAGGTCCTTCACATCTCTCGTCAGTGAGAAGAAAAGAATACCAGACGTACATAGAGAACAAAAAATGAGGAAACGAGCTAGATGGTCAACAGCGTACCTTGCTGCGATACGGGGCGGTCACGCGATCGCGGTTTCAAGCGTCGATTAGTGCTGTGGTAAAAAGCTCACTCAAGGGACCAGAAGAAAAAAAAAAAAAAAAAAGTCTGGAAAGAGTCGAAGGATACCATGAAAAAGAGCACCTAGGGAGGGACATTTCAATTGCTTCACGGAGTTGCACTGTAGGGGACCAGGGGGAGCCTGTGGCTGCTCATCACCTGGCTATAAAAAAAGAACAGGGTGGGGAAAACCCAGCCCCACAATCGACCAACGTTCCTAGGAAGGAATCAAATTCTTAAATAGCCAAACTGGTAAAGACATACAAGGATACATCAGAAAGGAGAGCTCCCTAGCAAAAATGTTTGTCGGAAAATGAGGTCCCGAAATATCCTCACAGCGGGGGGTTGACCGTACAGTTGCAAATGGGTTTGCAATCTATTGGATACGTAACAGAAAGAAAGAGACCAAGTCCCAAAGAAAGAAGAAGAGTCATCCAAACGGCAGAGAAATACTAAGGGGGAATGAGGGAGGAGAGCGAGGTGTCTGTTCCACTAGATCAGGGATCACATCGAAAAACTGGGGTACACTGAAGAGGGGGGATACTCCTCGTAGCCCTGAGAATAAAAGAT
>Ga0179591_1272094_pt1 | contig 10570 bp, 14 predicted proteins | sample CZOMad2_1_08_16f_FD_182891 | JGI IMG/M metagenome (GOLD analysis project Ga0179591, IMG submission 182891) | Vadose zone soil fungal communities from Angelo Coast Range Reserve, California, USA - CZOMad2_1_08_16fungal (PacBio error correction) | ecosystem: Environmental > Terrestrial > Soil >...
TCGAAGCCGGGCGATACAGGATTTGGGGGGAGAACAGGAGGGGGGAATCCAGCAACAAAATGACCGGAGGAATCGAAAGGAACGGAAAACGCGCGGACAGCACTGACTACAAATTAGCTCGACGGAGGAGGGAAGGAAGAGGAGAAGAACGCATCGACCAAGGGTGAAAGTGCCTCTTTCGGGGAAGAACTAAATTAAGAAAAGGAAAAGCTGTCACAAAAAAAAGGGTAGAAAAGAAGAATCTCATTAGAAAACTGAAACTGCACTCTACGCTCGTCGGGGGAAAGCAAAGTCGGGCAGACGGGAAGGAGGAAAAAGCCCAAAAGGGAGAGGGGGGTGAAGACCTCCTGGCTATTAATCAAATGACTCCCCTCATCATGAGTCTAGTCAAAGGAACTTCAGTTAGAGGCTCTTTATAAATAAAGGGGGAGGGAGGTGATTCGGCTTGAGGGGAGTGACTAATCCTATATGACTGAGAGTCCCGCCAAAGGCACGCTAAGGTTACCTAGAAAAGAGGGGGAGGGGAGAGGAGAAAAGAATCATAGACGGGGGGGGAGATAAAAAAAAAAGTGCTTCTAAAAGGGGGGAGGGAAAACTGAGAGTATCTAGGATGGTGAATGAGGTAGGTAGAAGTCTCTTGCAGTAGTCCGATTTTAATGAAAGACGTTGGGCGGGGAAAAAGAGGACACAGTAGACAAGACCTCTTAAAATAAAAATGCCCCTGAAAAAGTTACGCGACTCCTGGGCTACAATCACTGTTAATGAGAAGCTTACTAAAATGAAAAGCGCGGATGTGAATAAAGTGAATGAAATGCTTCTGTCTGATCAAGCAAAAGGAAGGATGTCGATAAAAAATCAAAATGAGTGAAAAACACTGACGAAGTGGAGGTGATTAGGAGGTTACGAGAGAGAGTAAGAACGTCTCGTGAAATGGTTGCCTAGGTAAATACCTCTACTTCGGAGTGGGGGGAAAAGGTATTTAAAAGAACCTGTGACGGCGCAAAAGAACACGGGTTCGGTGGGGGAAGGGGAAGGGGAGAAATCGTTTTGATAGTCGAGAGTGCCAATTCTTCTGCAAATATGAGGTGAGAGGAACGAAGGTGGAAAATGTCCTCAAACTTTTTAAATAAGGCGTGCGGCGCGTGTCCTCAACGAGATGAAAATAAAAGGTGGAAAATGGAAGAAAACCTGGAAGTCTCTGGGGGGGGTAAGTGTTAGGGAGAAAGAGGGTTTCAAACTGTGAGGAGGAAAAACTGTATTCATACATTTGGCATAACTTGCGGGAAAAGCATGAAAGACGATCAGGCGGAACCAAGAGAAACTAATAGGAAGACTGCCGGCAATTTTAGAAGAGAAGGCATTGGGGGAGGGGACACCCTGAAAGAACGTGAAATCTCCATCGACTATGGCGGGAAGGACGAAACGGCGATATCAAAAAATTGAAAACATGGAAATCATCCTAAAAAAGGTTAAAAAACTCGAAAGAGGGCTGAAAAACTCCTCGCCGGGGGACAGCTTATTCAAGTTGGGAACGCGGCCACATAGAGTAATGCCTCTAGGGTACTGGGGGAACACGAGAATGGGAAGACCATGAAAAAGACATCGTCGCTAGGAAAGACAGGGGCATAGACTAAGGAGTGGGAGAAAACCGGCGGAGAAAGCGGTTCTACGATCGCCTGCAAGAAAAAGAAGATAGGAGACCCTATGGAGGGGGGTTTAAATTAAGGGACTCAAAGAAAAGGGGGTTACTAACAAAAACCGGCTTGGAATGAATAAGTGCAAACCGTTTCTTTCGGTGTCCAGTTTCAATTAGCAGGACGAAGGGATAAAAAAAAAGTGAAACTTTACTTGGGGAACTTAAAAGGACCCATCCGTAGACAGGTCAGGGAAGATATAGATTTTAGTATAACCGCGGGAAGGAAACGGGAGTGCTCGCTTGAGTGAGGGTGAACGAGACTGCGTGGGATAATGGGTTAACGAATAGGCAACTGTCTGGGTTCCTATCACAAGGAAGGGGAAAGGAATGAGAACAGAAAGGACCAAAAGGACCGTTGATGCACTACTATTCTTAATCGGGAGAGGAAAAAGAGAGGGAAAGAGACGGGCTCGGGAAACAGATTCTCTGAACGCGACAAAAAGAAAAAAGGGGGGGGAAAGCATCCTACTGCGAGCGGTGCATACCGGCGTGAAGAGACGAAGGCAGGGGGGTTAAAAAAGAAGCATAATGTCAAATGGGACGACGGAGGTAATCTATCGTGGGGGACGAGGCCCGAAGGCAGTCTCGCCTGGTCATCTTTGGAGGGGGGGGGTCTTGAGGGGGAAAAGCGGGTGGAACGAGTAAGGGTGCAACCGCTATTTCCATTAGTGAAAGAACGGGAAAAAGTAGGGGGAATCGTCGAAGACTATGGAGGTAAATGTAAAAAGGAGGGTCGTATAAGAAATGAAGGGGAGGAATGCAGGAAAAGGGGATATGGGAAGCTGCAGTAAATTGCCCGGTAAGGGCAAAAAGATTGTCAAAAGGGTGGAAGACCGATGGCTATGACTACTCTCTAAAAACAAAAAATAGAAGAAAGGGGAGGATGGGGAATACGGAAAGAAGTCTTTAAAGAGGGAGTTGCAAAAATCAAGAAACCCTGGTGTCTGAATAAGGTGGGTGGACTCTAGTCCGCTTCACTTTCAGAAAAAAAGAAAGATTAAAAATCCACATCTGGGGGGGGCCTGTAAAGAGATACTTTCCAAGAGAAATGCGAAATCGAGTAGTAACCGGGGAGTGGAGGAGAGCAAGGGAGGAGGAAAATACAGTAGGAATAGAAAAAAAAAGTGCAAACCATGAGGAGGTCACATTCTGGCTCTGGAACGTAAGATTGGAAAAAAAAAAGGTGGGGAAAGTAAGGGGCGGACCTTTGGGTTTTTGTGTTTTGCAAAAAACAGTAAAAACAGGTAAAAAAAAAGCGAAGGACACACGGTCATAAAAAAAAAGCCCTGCTGTAAAAAAATCGCTTGGGGTAGAGTGGACCAAAAAGAAACAGGAATGAAGGAGAGGTAGAGGTGCAGCGGGGAAAGAGGTAATTTAAAATTCCACTGTCTCCAGAAGGGGATGGGACGCAATTCGTTTGCTTATATGGGGGAAAAGTGGGGGAGCTAGGGGGGAAACAAAAGGCAGATCAAAGAATAAAATGCCAGACAGTCGCACATAGACGGGAAAAGAAGGGGGTCAAGCACATGACGGAAAAGAGGGGAAAGGCAAGTGTTATATTATGGAGGGGTAAGTATTAAATGGACTTTCGCATACTAAGGAAAGGGGGGGTAAGGACGGGGTAAGGTGCTGGGGGAACCTGCAACCTCTAGAAAGGGGGATTCTAAGAGATAGGAATCCAGATAAAAATGGCGGGTTTTTAAAGAGGAAAGAGCCTAGAAAAGTAAAAACAAAAGGAGGATCAATCTCATTTATTGATTGCTTGGCGACACAGGCAATGGAAGGGGGATTCAAAAAAAAGGGGGATCTAATCCTCTTATTTCTGGGGAAGGGGACGTAGAGAAAGTGCAGGAGGAGGAGGAAGGCGAGTTACGTCTGGGGGGAAAACCGATCTGAGGGAGAGGGGAAGTCGGGTTGTGGATGGCAGGGTGCGGGAAAAAGGGAAAAATAACAAACTAAGGAAGAGGAATTTTGCATTCTCATGACAGCAAAAAGGGACTAAGGTTCTTGAGCAAGGCGAAAGGGGCGAGAAGGTCGGTCGAAGGAAGCGCGCGGGGTTCGGAACCTATGAGCTGGATAGATCAGTTCCTATAAAAAGGCAGCAAAGAGCTTCGCTTTCACTTGGTGGGGGGGCTAAAGTAGTAGGAGTATATGGGATAAGGCTAGGGGGATGCTGACTTTTGAGGAGCCCAGTGCATACGTTGGGAAGAGTCCAGCGTGCAGTCGCCAAAACCTGTCCGTTAGCCATCACGTAAAAAGAGAAACGAATGAAAAAAAAAATGGGGAGGCATATCAAGAGGGATGGTCAAGGGAAGGCGGCGAAAAGGTTGTTTCCAACTTAAGTAAGGCGGGGGCATGGCGAAACGATCTTAGAGAAAGTAGCATCTTAATGAAACGGCTTCAGGTGCAAAAGCGACACTCCAAATAGAAAAAATGCAAAGGACCGCGGTTAGTCAATGGGAGCAAAATCCACGTGAAAGGGTGTCACTAAAGAGGAAAAAAGGGGAACAAGGGGCGAGTCGTTCAGGGAAGAGAGAGGCGACTCACGTCATATAGGATGGGTGGTCTGGGGAAGGAGTTATGGGCGGCAGGGAGACAACGCGTCCCTACTGCAATCAATAGGTCCAAAGAAGTTAAAATGTTTCGGAAGACTTCAGTGAGAAGAGGGCTAAGTCTAGCAGAGCCCCCCCCCCCACCCCACCCCGCACCCCCCCCCCCGAAACCCACCAAAAATCCCAAAAAAACCCCAAAAAAAGAAAAAAAACACAAAAAAACAAGAACCGAAACGGCCCCCCCCCAACACAAACCACCCCCCCCCAAAAAAGAAAAAAAAAAAACCCAGCCCAATCCCCCAACCAAAACCCCCCCCCCCCCCCCCTCTCATGAGCTCTGTTTCTGCTGGGGGAGTGTCTGAGTAGAGAGGGCAGTAATTCCACGTCAGGAGGCGTTCAAGAATGCGGAACTCCGATATAAATTTTTCAGTTAACTTTCAAAATTTAGCAAGGAGGATACTGGAAAAAAGGTCGGTCGGTCTAATCTTATATTTCTGAAAAAGGCTAAGGAGTGGATTCATTGGAAGAGGGGAAATGTCCGGATTCATAACTTACGCAAAAGAGAATCTTTACTGGGGGAAAACTACAGGTAAAACCGATGGGACTCACGAACCATTCCTTGCTGAGGGGGGGAAAATAAAGGAGTGAAGGAGGGTAAAAGTTTTTGGAAGGACAATCGAACGAACGGACTGAAACATTCGAAAAAAGGGAAGGGCAGTCATAAGGGAATCAATGAATTAAAGGACTATGCGACCGAGGACCGTTTCAAAATCTTGGGGAGGAAAATAACTTTTCTCTGGGGAAGAAGGGGGACCATGCTAAGTGATGTTGGGGTAGAAGGCGTCAATGCATATCTCTTAAGGGGGAAGGGGTAGGGGAACCTCCCGCGGGAGATAGATCCTTTCTTCGGAAAAAAAGGGATCCTTATTCCAAATTCGAAAGTGTTGGGAATCCGATCGGGTCAGTAGGAGAATTGAGGGGGGGAAGTAACCACGGGCCTGTTCCCTCTCAAGCAAACAGAAGAAGGCTTAAAACAGAAAAAGGAGGGAAGCTAGATTGGGGGACCCCAGAACATACTTCTTTTCTTATAAAAAAACAAGAGAAGAAAAAGTCCTTCTTTATTGGGCAAGGAATGGGAAAAGGCTGTTTCTCAGTAAGAAGAGAAAAAGAGGGAAAGATGGAACAGGGGCTGTTTAAGGTAAAAAAAAACTGGGTGGACTCCCAGTTGCTGTAATGAAGGAGGAAAAGAGGCAAAAAGTCTGGGCATAGAAGAATTACAACGTAAATCTGATTGATTAAGGGAAAAAAGAAAGGAACTTCGGAAGAAACGATATCTCCATGAAGAAACAGGGGAAGAAAGGGGATAGGAAAAAATCAAAGTAGAAAAAGGGGCTCCAAATATCCCCACGGGGTCAGGTTATCGTTCCCATGCTATTCTCCGCTAAAAAAATAAACTGATCGAGCGAAAAAATGTCGAGGAATACTTGGGGCCCTAACTCAAAGATCGTTATTTTCTTCGAGTATACTAAGTCCTGGAGGGGGCGTCAAACGTGTCCAGCACCACTTTCAAGTCAAAAAAAAAAAAGGAAGCTTATCGGGGAAGCATAGAAAACAACTGGGGTAGGATGAATAGAGAACCGTAGATCTAATGGAGTTATATAAAATTTAAATAAAGATCTTTGTGTTCGAATGGTTCCTTGGGCGCGAGAAGAAGCCCGGGTCAAGGGGTTGTACTGCTGCAAAGCCTTAGAATTAAAGAGGGAAATAAGGTCAGCAAGACATCGAAGGAAACGCTGGAGGAGGCGTACTACGGTCATTCCCAAAATTAATGCGTCAAGAAAGGAAGAAACGAGGGTAGCCTCCTTGATCCCTTAGCGGGGGTCTCTAAAAAGATTGGAAAAAAGGACTAATTCATAAACCAACGATCGAAATCCAAACTACCTAATAAAAACCTTCTTTTAAGAGTCTGAGAAAGAGGGAAAGAGAGACAGGTCAGAAGGAGAAAATACGGTAAAATTTCTTTCGGAGGGATAAGATTGGTTTAATAAATCCGTGCAGTACCAAGGGGAAGACACCGGGGAGGTCTTGAAGGGGAAATAATTGTTGGAGCAAAAGATTCGTCGCCTAAATGGTGTGGGGGAAAAATGAGGGTCTTGTCTCCTTCTACTCAAGACGGGGAAAAAGAGGGGGGAGAAAGAGCAAGGGGGAAAAGGAAAAAGGGGTTTAAAGCTTAAATCTGTTTGCCTGGCTCGAAAGGAAGAAAGGACAACTGAAACAAGGAGAGGGATCAGGGAGGGGGGGTCTGGGGGGGAAAGGGCAAAAAAAAGGGTGAAAGTTGGAGAGGACGAGCTGTACAACGTATTTTCTCACTTTTGGAAAAGAGGAGTCGGCTGGAAGTTCTAAAAAAAAAGCGAACGAATAAACTCATCGACCATTAGCGCAATCTGGAAGAGAACTTGAACAGAAAACAGGGGCTGGGGTAGTCTTTCTAGGAGACTTCCAATATCTCGCATACGACGCTTATCTTGGAGGGAGACAGAGAGAAAAAAATGGCTAGGAAGCAGAAGACCAGAGACAAATGAATCACATACCACTCTAAACAAAGAATCTTAAGAACCATAAAAAAATCTAATAAGTGACCGGAGACCCAGAAGGGGGAGGGTAGGAAATGCAGTTTTTGAACCAAGTAAAGGAAAGGAAATCCTATTCTAGCAAAATACATAAGAAGAAAAAACGCAAAGGGGGGAAATAGGGGGGGGAAGACAATGAAAGAGCATACAGTGAGAAAATTACTAAAAAGGAGGGTCTGACTTTATGGCGTGCAAGAAAAAAACGACATGAAGGGAAGAAAAAAAAAGTTTCAGATATTTAAAAGGAATGAGAAAAACATGCAATTTAAAAAAGCCCCTGAAATGGAAGGGGGATTTCGCAAGCATGGGGTGGTCTTTTTTTGTCAGCAATAAAAACTGGGACGATTTCAGAAAAGCGTGAAGGAAAAAAAACGGTCACAGGGGCCTCAAAAACGGAGTAGAAAAGTAGGTCAAAGGTGAATTAGCTCTTCTCTGACGCGTGAAACGCTTCTTTTATAGGGGGAAAGGAGAAACGCTTGGAGGTTGTTGGAATGGGAAAAAGACTTCAAAATCTATCCCGTGTAAAAATGTTCAAGAACAGGGGAAAAAAAAATAGAAAGAAAGAAATGGGGTGCAGGAAGGGACGAAGCGCGAAACTTTCTAGACAGTCTATCAGATTCACTCATGATCTCGCAGGGGGGGGGGGTGGGGACACTGGGGGGGAGAAAGGAGACACTTGGGCTGGTTGGGGGCAAGGGCACCGCAAACTAAAGGTCAAATGTCGCGAGGATCTTGTTGACAAAGCTTCATATGAGAGTCCGCCTTCACTATACAAGGTGGTCGAAAGGACCTTCAAAAAAGATACGGAAGAGGAAAAAAAAGAGTCGTGGACAAACGGGCGACATATAAGGATTGTTGGTGCTGGATCAAAAGGAAGTACTTGGACTTAACGTGAACTCTAATTTCTCTGGGGGAAAAGAGAAAGACTGGTTCCAGAAGAAAGAGGGCGAAGTGTGTATGTGATAAAAAAAAAAAAGCATCCTGGGAGGGGAGGGAATTGGCTTGAATTTACTCTGGTTTGTAAGTGGGAAGTGGAAAGGGGGAATCTTTAGGGTATGTTCTTTCGCCTGAAAGGGGGAGGAAGGTCACTAGGGGGTAACATATGTTTATAATCCGACAGGTCCGGCTGACGTGAGAAGGGCATCTCCTTCAAAAAAGCTAACTTAGTTATTATTAATGAGGATGGGGGGATTCTTGTCTCAATACCTTTCGCCGAGGGTCAAGGAAAGAGGGGAAGAGGAAGAAAAAAGGAATAAGTGATAAGAAAGAGTCCGTGAAGAGTACAAGAATTCAGAAGGCAACACTCTTAAAAAAGGGGCTGGGGGAGAACATCTCTGCAGAGAGGCCCTGCTTAGAGAATAATTAGCGAGGGGAAAGGAAGACGCTGAGGGGGGGAATTAGAAAAGGAAGGGAAAAGAAGTAAAAAAGAGAGAAAAAAAAAAAAAAAAAAAGATACACACATGTTAACCAGAACTAAAAAACGACAGGTAAACCCACTCACCTTTAATGATTTCAAAAGGAACATGGAGGAGGCAGAGTCGAGGAGGAAGGTTCTCGGGGTCTGGGGGGACGTGACGTGGGAAAAAAAAAACTATGACGTGGGTCGAATTCTTTGCAAGAAAAGAAGTCAAGGGACTGTAACTCTCAACCAACGTCGGTCGAGTTGGGTAGTCAGTTCACCAAAAAAACGCTGCAGAGAGTAGAGGGAGGGCGTGGGGAAAAAAAGGATGAAGGGAATGACCAGTAACCGCAAGGGGGAGACCAGGGAAAACTGGGGGAACAAGATTCAGGATCTATGACAATAGTAACTACCCAGAGTCTCCTGTCAGGAAAATGCAGTCAACAAGGCAGTGGCAATCAACGTGAACATAACGCTAAGAAAAACAGAAAGGAGGTTGGAAAAAAAACAAACCTCTCTCAAAAAGAATAAAACGTAAGGAGCCTTGCTGCAGGGACCTTCTGGCTTAAAAAGAAATAGGGGGGGAGCGTCCGTTTAATGCTTGACGAGCAAAAGACAAAGAAAAGCTGGGAGAGAGGGAAAGGGGAGGTAAATAAAGGGGTGGGGGGGACGGGGATATCCGGAAAGAAGAGACTTGACCCAGGGAAAATACTAATCTCTTTCGTAGAAAAAGGGGATAGATGGGGGGGGGCGGGGGGAAAGTGAGCACCAAGGAAAACGGAGACCGTGACCTATGTCAGGGTGGGAGGACTAGATGTGAAAAGGGGAAAGATTAAGGGTAGAGGGAGGCAGTTGATAGTGCTATGATAATCTATTAATATAGGCGGTGCTCGGGGGAAAAGCGGAAAAGGAAAAAAAGGTAGATGATTCGTCAGAAGGTGAAAAAAAAAGAGAGGGATCTTAGGCTTACCTGAATCAATAGGAGCGTTCCCGTAAAAAGACAGAGTGGAGGAGACGAGTCCCAGTGGGATATTGCGTCCCCCTTTGTGTTCTTGGGGGGGGGGGTGGGGGGGGGCGAGGGGGTGGGTTTCAGGGTGTTGGTGAGTCGGACAGGATCGTATCGTGGTTGAAGTCTGTCGAAGGTATTAGTCGGGAGAAAAATTTTCTGATAAGAAACAAGAAAAGGTGGGAAGGGGAAAGACCACTTAGAGAAAGAGATACGGTAGTAACATCATCTACCTGAAAAATCCTGAAAGGGGAAGGGGTCCTAAGGAGCGAGGCGGGTCATTTATATAAAAAGAAGAGTTTAGAACAAAGGAGGGGAGGCGGAAAGGAGAAAAGGGGATGAGGAAAAATAGACAGATATGGAAATAGTTCGAGTCATCGTAACAAAATCAGTCTTCATTCCGGCATATGTAAAAAATGGCAAAAATCCGTCGTCAGTCGACTGATTATTCTCAAGGGGCAAGAAGAAAGGGGGGAAGAGAAAGAAAAAAGACCTCACACGGACGCCGCAGGATGGGGGGTTGATTTGCTGGATAAAGTAAGAGCAAACTTAGAAAAGATAGGGAAAGGATCGCGGCGTCGGTTCGTCGTAGGGCCGCTGAGGGGGATGCGCTGGGGAAAACGGGAGTACAAAAAGTCAGGTGCGAGCAGGGAGAGAACAAAAAAGGTCTGCGTAAGGGAAGGTGGTGTCAAACGGCATCCATCAAACGAAAATGTAGAAACCCGTATATCCTGGCAATTCTGGGGAAAGAAACGAGCAGTTCGGCACGTGCTTGCTAACATTTTTAGTTAGAAAAAGAGAAGGGGGAAGGAATTCAACGGAAAGCGAGGGGTGGGGGGCGCGAATAAGGCCAGGGGTCTCGAGAAGACACATGCGACGATATAGTCGACGAAAAAAAGGTCGGAAGCTTCTAGCGTAAGAAGGGGTGGGGAGTGGGTTATATTAATCGAAAAAAGAAGAGGGGCGAAGAAAAAAGATAGACTGCGGGGAAAAGAAAAGACGTGAAACAGCGGGGGTTCAGGAAGGACTGGCGTCTCGGGGCAGAAATCTTGTAGTCGGCCAAAGCAGCTGGGATCCGCGCCGGCGTAAAAGCATCTTTGGGCTTTAATTAGGAGGTGGAAAGAGGAGAAGAATACCGAAAGGGGGGAAAGATTTGGAAGGAAAGGGAGGCACCAGTCCTAAGAAACGGTAAGCTGAACATCAGGGGGGGAGAGTGTGGGGTTGATCGCTAATTCCCTATTACTCTATTGGAAAAAAAAGGGGAAGGGGTAAGATCACGGAGTTCCC
>Ga0179591_1283430_pt1 | contig 10569 bp, 10 predicted proteins | sample CZOMad2_1_08_16f_FD_182891 | JGI IMG/M metagenome (GOLD analysis project Ga0179591, IMG submission 182891) | Vadose zone soil fungal communities from Angelo Coast Range Reserve, California, USA - CZOMad2_1_08_16fungal (PacBio error correction) | ecosystem: Environmental > Terrestrial > Soil >...
GCCCGTGACCACAGGCTTTCCGAAATGAAAAGGTAATAGTTAGAGGCTCGTACCAGTATTTTCCACAGGAACGTGGAACGGAGATCCTTAAAAAGAAATCTGACGGAAACAGAGGATGAGGAGAATTGATAACAAGAATCGCTAGAACAAAGATCCCCTTTTTAGACTGGCTCGATTGGATCATGAAACTCAGTGGACAGATTTCGAGATTCGAACTGAGGAACCTGAACTCTGGCCTCTTATAACTTCCGACTGCGGGTCGCAGCTTAAGATCGTCATTCTCATCTTGTGACGACAGGGGGAAGGAGTCAGGCTGAAAGGAAGGGACGCTTCGACTTCGGAAGAAGGTGCGCATACGGTTGAACTCTCCCTGCGGCCAATTTGGTGTGACTAAGAGAAGGAGACGAGGTCAAGATCTGCTGCAGCCCGTGAAAAGGGGGATTAGGAAAAGGTTCTTCAAATCTATGTGCGGGGTCCCTCAGACAACTCGCCGGGTCTGTGAACGTAAACAGGAGGGGGGGGGATCAGGGTAAAGTTGATATACGATGGTTTGTCAATCCAGACAGAACGCGCCATTCCGCCAGTGGTCTTGTCGGGCGGGGGACAGCGGACCTTAATTCTTCAAATGGGGTGCCCTCGAAGGTCTCTGTTCAAGGCTGGGAACCGTTAGGAAAAAGCGGATAGTCGGTGGTTGATGTCTTTTAAACATCAGCGGAAGGCCAAGCGTAATGAATGGAACGGAATGAAGTTAAAAAGCGTCGTCTAGAGCGCAAAACCGGGGGACGCGCGTTCTGACGTATATCAATTAGGGAAGAAGAACAAAGTTGCTGAACTGTAAAAACATTATCATAGGGAAGACTGAGGACTACCACTCACCAAAGCGCTCAGGGAAAGGGTTTCGTCAAGTCCGATTACCTTTACTGGGGAGGTATAAAGGGTCTACTAATTCTTAATTTACACCTGGGGGACAGACGGCAAGTCTGCAATTCTGTCACTTGATGATCGATCAAGAGGGCTCGTAAAAAGAGTCATTACTCCAGGGGGAAAATTAATCCAAGACGCTGGTTTGGGCAATTAGGCGCCCTTAATGTTTTTTTGTGCGCGCATCCTGGGGCCCAGGGGGACGAAAAAAAGGGTAATCCTGTTATCCCCCTCACTTTTGGGAACTAGCCTCCCGAATCACTCTGATTGGGGGGCGAGTCAGAAGATAATTGGGGAAACGGAAGACGAACGCGGTCGAAGAAGCGGAGAGAACGCCTCAGCGGCCAAAAAGTTCAGCATTCGTGGGACGTTTTGGAGGGGTAGCATGTCGGCAAACACCGCGCTGCGCAGATTGGGCCACAGATGGGAGTGGTTAGGAATCTTTCACCATCGAACAGGACGGCGTTAACCATCCGGGATCATGGGAAGCAGAAGGATGGTACACCCTTATTGGGGACGATGAGAGAGGAGCGGGAAAGTAGGTCACCCTTTCTCCGTGTATAGGAACCGCTGATGTCATGCCTCAATAAAAGTGACCCCGTACAACCAGAACAAAGCGTGGCGCCGTGCCAGAAAGCGAGCCTCCTGTAAGAAAATGCTCTGGGGGCTGTTGAACGGCATCGAGGAGGAGTCGAAAAGGCTCTTTCCGCACAAAAGAAGAAAAGCCTCAGTATCTTAATACAAGCCGCCTCTAGAATGACTAGCACGATTGCAAAATGGACCAAGAAAAAGGGGTGAAGAATGAAAAAAGAAAGTGTCCAATTGTTGGGAAGGGAAAGCGACCAGCCTCAAATGGGAAAGGTTTTTCCTGATACGTCTGGGGAGAACGCACTCCTTCCGCTGGGGGGGTAAAGGTAGTAATAGCATTTCCCTGGGGAAAGCGGTCGCGGTTGGAGAAAAATCGCCAGCAGCATGGTTCTGTCGGAAAAATTGGAAGGCAAGACTTTCCATGAAGGCCCCTGGCCATTTAAGTACATGGAGGAGTGTTACTGATCTCGCGCAAAAAAACAAATGAAATATAACGATAAAACTCCCCAGGAGCGCAAATGCCTCCAATTGTAAAGAAAAGGAAATCCTGCGAACAATAAGCGTTAGTGAAGGTTCAGGAAGCCTTGGACAACCGTCGAGGTGGGTGCCCGTCAGGCCAAGCATAGTCCTTCAAAATTTAAAAAAGAAAACTGGCGTAATCGGATACCCCTTCAAAAAGATTCACTCCTGCAAACATTCATCCCGGGCACGACGGGAACAATGATCAACAGGGTGTCCAGAAAATGCGCTCCCACCCAGGAAGTTGTGAAAGAAAATCAGAAGAAAAGTCAAGGCTCTGATTTCTTTATCACGGTAAGGACTGTTGGGCAGTGCTTGACCAGCTGCCTTTTCTGCTGCGATGCCTGCAAAAAAAAACGAGAAGAGCAGCTACCAGGGGGCGGCAGTTCTTAAGAACGGCGCAACATGGTCTAATGGGAAAGAAGATGGTCGGAGGGCGGGAGAAAGGGAAGGGGGGTTCCAGGTTTTTGAGAGCGCAATCAGACAAAAAAGGAGCAAATACACGCTTTCCTGCGCGTCTCAAGACGGGGAAATTTCGAGATTACATCCGCGCATGTACAGCAAAAGAATGGGGGGACAGGGGGCGGAACAGGCAATTGCTTTTGGAAAAAAATTACGAGGAAAACAAAGCCCATCTGTAAAGACACGCAGCAGCACATTCCGAAGGCGACAAAATTGACCTTAGAACTCTGAAAGCATGCGTAACGGCTGGGGACGTGCGAACTTTTTACGACAGTCTAGCAAGGAATTATCCTTGGGTCCGAGCAAAAAAAGTACCCAAGAGGTTAAGTAGGTTAATGCAGGTATTAGCAATGAGTGGGGATCACATGTCGGAAAAGGTTCCGGAGTGTCAGGGGAGGGCTCGCAACAATGTTGAGGGACGAAACAAAAAACCAAGATAGGGACGAGTTGGGTGTAAAATCGTTTATAGGTCAAAAATTCAGATATGGAGACATTGTATGACAGCAAGTGTGGGGGGGCAACGGGAGGGTTGAGTATTTGACAGTAGGGAAAAAAGAATTCGTCAGATCATAGCGGAGAGAACATCACAGTGAAGGTCAGGAATACTCTCCGTGTGCCTGATCAGGGGAGGAGGGGAAAAGGTCAATCTGGACTGCCGAGAATATCGTCTGGGTCCAGGGGGGAGTAGAAATCATGTTGTGGGGGGGGGGTGTCGCGTTCAACGAGAAAGCTGGGTGATGAGAGGAAACCAGGGCGCCTACGAATGGCTAATCCTGTTAAATTTCCTTACGAAGGTAAGAGAGGAGAAGCCCGGGTAAGGATGCTGGTTTAAAAAATAAAAACCAACACAGGGGGGGGGGGGGCGGATTAACCGCTGTCTCTCAAATTGAGAACAAACAAAAAGAATAAAGCGAAATACGGCCAAGGAAACGGTCCCGCTGATCTGAGCAAACCTGAGCTTACAATGGGCTTAAAGGACGAGGGGGAGGGGAGGGGAAATAGGACACCATCTGCGAGGTCATTCAAATTTACCCCCGGCGGTTTGACCCTGCTACGAGGTCACAGACCAGAGTGGGAAGGGGAGAAGAAAACGCCATGCATCGCAGGTTGGGAAGGGCCATGAAGCGGCTGAAAGCAAGCCAATCAAGACTAAGGGGGGCAAAAGGCCCTTGGAATAGTAAAGGAAAGGAAATCCGCTATGGGCGCAAGCAGAGGCGACTAGAAGCTTGGGAAGCCAGTCGGTCAGAAAAAAAAAAACAAGGGCGAAAAAAAAAAGGTTCACAAGAGTGAAACGAGAAGGGACAAAACAGTGTCCGCCACTGCAGTCGGAGTCGGAAGTGAAGAGGCAGAGTGGGGAAGCATTAGGGAATAGGGAAAAAACTCTTTAGATTTCGAGGAAACATAGCGGAAAGATCGGAAAGGGGGGCTGGCGCAAACTTGATTTTGATCCTGACATGTAAATGAAGAGGAAAGAATTGGAATGGGGGTACGAGCTCCAGAGACCCAGGAGGGTGAAAAACCAAGTGGTAAAAGTTTTAAGCAGCCCTAGGCAGGAGGGGGTCCAACGCCCTCTGGACGTGCGCGGCATAAAAAAGAAAAAACAACGGAGGGGGAAGAGAGGATCTGATGCAAGTGATGACCACCCTCACCAACCGGGGGGAGGTAGGAAGTGCTGTGGCAAAAATCGGGGTACAACGGCAACAAAGAAGAGAAAGTGTAAGCGTGATATCGGGGGCGAAGAAGGTAGAGGATTTCGCTGTAGGATAGACGTCAAAGAAGAAGGCCGACCAAGTCCCCTTTTTGAACTGATAGTGTGGGGGGAAAAATGGGGTACATACCCGGTACTAACTGCTATGAAATGAAAAGCATTAGGAGACTACCTACTAACCTGAAGGACAGGTGCTGAAAGCTGTACATTCTCCCTCTTGAAAAAAGACGGGAGGCAGTTTTCTGAATAAGTCAGATGAGACTCGTACCTGATATCAGGGCTAAAGGTCATTTGTCCAACTGGAAGTCAATGGAGGGGGAGTATTCTCGCGTCGAGGAGGAATGCAAAGCTCAGTACTGTGTGTGAAAAAAACTGCTTTCTCCCCTCCAAGGCAAATCGAGTGTTTCGGGCCCGCAAGAGTATGTATCAGGGCTTTTAAGTGTGAGCTGGAAGATGTTGGAAGGTTGCCCCTCAGCCAGCAAAGGAATTCCGCCAGTTGTTGTCCGCTCAGGGTTTGCGCAGCCAGTACTCAAAGGGTGACCTGCTCGAGATTATTGGGGGGGGGACGAAAGCTATAGTCATAGGGGTGATGTCCCCTTTTTCCACACACGCGCTTCTCGTATTGACGACAATTCAAGGGGGGACAAGTACGCATAGAACCGTGTAGCCACGCGAAAGATCACAAGGTGAGAGTATGGAAGAAAAACCCACATGGGGGGCTTTACAAGAACATGAAGAGTAGAGGTTGCAGGCAAAGATTCGCGACCAAGAAGGTGCGGCAAGAGTACGTTACTGTCGAAAGGATTACTTGGGCGAGGACGGGGATAGGGGAGGGAAGAGGGGAATCTCACAGTACTACTGACAACGGGAAGGCACACACATCTTATCACCATATATAAGAAAAAAAATAATGCAAAAAAAAAAGAAGGTTCGCAGGACGAACCAATGAAGTTCATACTCGACAAATCATAATAGCACGCCGCTTGGGGGGTGTTGTTGCGTCGGGATGAGGACCCTGTGTTGTGCGCGAGGCACCTGTCTAACCGACAGCGACCTGTGCCAGGTTGAGAGTTGAAATGCACGATGTGGGAATGGGCCGCCCGCCAGAGTCCATGGCTAACATTCGAAGCGGAGGTCCAGGGCGCAAGCAATAGAAGGGAAAAAAATCACAGATTTCATCATACAGGAGAGGTAGGTCAGTTCGCAGTCAGGGTCAGTGCTGGCGCATTTTACATGGGCTTTAGGCTTTGAAAAGGGTCAAAAATCGAAAATTGTATCCAAAACGGGGACACCATCCGGACAGCAAGCAAAATTGCGCAAAGCCGATTAGGATTGTCGATGAGGGGTGTAGACGACGTTACGTATTCCCTTTCTCAGGGAGCTGCATTAAAAAAGGCTGAAACTGAATCCTAGATTACATCACTGTTACCCGTCGAAGTGCGCCGGTCTGAAAAGTGAGCAAAAGCAGGACTTGGGCCTCTAGGCGTGGTCTATGCGGGCTCTTACTCGAGGGGAGGACAAAAAGGGAAGGGTAAAAAACAACTGGCAAAGGAAAGAAGAGGGGAGCTGAATACCGGACGCACCAGCCCGGAGGTGCGATTAAACTTTAAAAAGCAGCCCTTGTGGAGCAAAGGAGGAAAAAGGAAGGGGAGACATGGGTTGACGCAAGAGCAAGGGCACAGGGAGGGTGGGACGAGTGAAGGTGGTGACGTGTTACAGAAATTAGCGGGTAACGCTGATCGATAGTTTGTCAGGGAAAGGGACGGAAGGAAAATGGAGGCGGTTGTCAAAAGAGGAAAACGAATCGCGGAAGCAGGCATGGGCTGGAGAAGGATGGGCACTTCAGACGTCACAGGCATGTCGCTCAGGGCATACGGAAAACGAGCAACAAAAAAACTAGGATGAGGAAAGAAGAGACGGACTTCCGAGAGAGAAATGTCCCTGAGGGAAGGTAGAAGCAAGCTGCGCCATCAAAAAAGAGAGGCGTTCCGTCTTCAAATGGACAACCGCTCAACACAGGGCTGGACGTCAGGCCAATGCAAGGCCTTAAAAATAAAAGAAGTTTACTCCCCAAAATCGGAGGGAAAAGTAAGAGGATAAAATCACAAACAGGGGTAACGCAAACATGCGCCCCGGCCCGGCGAAGAAATTGCCGTCCTGCACTGGGCGCAGGCATATAGCTCAAAACAGTCGGGTCGGGGGTGAAAAGACGCATAGTCATGGAGTCGGGAGGGAAAAAGAAGACTAAAGACGTTTGGGCAAAAGTGCTGGGCCAGCAGTGGCTGAAGCAGGTATCGATGCAGCATGTCGAAACGCCTACATAGAGTTCTGACAGGTGGCTGGGGACCGGCGAAACAAAACTTGTCTGGGTAAAAACGGAGGGGAGCAGAGGACGGAAATTTTCAGCGGTTGGGGGGGGGGGCAGAAAACTCAGTCACAGGACATCACGTCTTCTTCTCACGAGGGAAGAGGGACAGAGAGGGAATCTCAATGTAGCCATGAGGCAAATAGCCAGGTGGGGAAGAAGGCAATGTTCGAAAAGCTTAAGGACGGAAACAAGGAAGCTCTTGGAAAATGCTTTGGACTCATGTGGAAGATGGGAGAACACGTTGACCGTGACCTTGTCCTGGGTTGATCTTGCGGCAGGGGGAGGCGTCCGCGGTTTAAGTAACTCAAGAGGTTTAAGGTTCGAAAATGGTCCTGTCGGGCCGCCGCGGCCATTACCCAGGATAAGGTGAACTCTTTATTATAAAAACAGTACGGAGGGGGCTGCCCCCTATTAGTTACGAGGGGGGCGATGCAACCAGAGGGGCGCATCGTGCAGTGGAGCAGCAAGGAATAAGGGTTCCCAATTGGATTCGTCCATTAAAGTCGGAACGAGAACCTCGAGAATATGGGGGAAGTCATCTTTGAAGCAGCCTCGTTGCACGTGGGGAATTAGAGAAAAATTCGGAGGACATCGGGAAATCTAACCTCACAGTAAAGAAGGGACAAAACTGTAACTCGTGCCTAGCTATTTTGGTTAGTGGTCTGTCAATATGATCGTCCTCGAAATCATGTTTTTGGAAACAGTCAATTAAGATGAAAGGTGGGGTTAGGGACAGAAATACGAGCAAATCCTGTTTGAGGACCGGATAACGGGCAGCAAGCACTGTTTCGCTCGGATAACGCAAAAAGGGGTTATTAAGTGAACAGGGGAAAAAAATAATTCCTCTTAATCCAGGAGCCGGGTGAATCACCACCTATCCGCAACGCGAACGACGCTCATTCCTGCAAACCAGAAATAATCCGCGGGCACAAACTGGGGACGAAGAAACGAAAAGGCTTGCTCGGATCACCGAGGCAGAAAAAATGGGTCTGAATTGCTCGTGCGCCGATCGAGTGAGAAACGTGCAAAGATTTATTCAAACTAACCCGGCGAGGACCTAAGGGGGGAGCCGAGGAAGATTTCCTCATAAAGGAGTGCTCGGTATGTTCACGCATGCGATTTGAATAGAGCGTCTTCATCTAGAATTGCGGGGGTCACAAAAGGTGCAAGCCTTTGAAACGGAAAAATACGAGATGAAAACAAATCAGGGCGACGTCGGGAAGAGTGATACAAACCAGCCCATCCCTGCAAAAGATGGAAACGAGTCAGTGCCCATGGAGCCCAGTTTGAGTACATGGCATTACGGGCCGATTAAGCAGCAGATTTCATATGTAAGTAAGAAGAGAAGGTACAAGGCTTTGACAACTGATCAAGTACTGAAAGTCAGAAAACGTAAAGGGACTGAATTTTAAGGGACGAACTTTGTTGTGATCCTCGATCCAGCGGAAGCCAGAGGGAAGGGGGCTGTTTTGAAGATCCCAAATACCCGACATCAGTTGAGGTCAGGGGGAAAGTCAAAAGAATTGGCCATGTACCGCTCCTTTGTAATTGGGTTTGTCAGGTTGGCAAAAGGGCGAGAAGGACAGATAAAACACACAACTTATTATTAAATAGAAGAAGGGGAGAAACTGGCCCACAGAGGGGGGCGTTGTGCGAAAAACTGCCAAAAGGTAAAGTGATATTCTTCTAATATTCCTAGTATAGAGGGGGAAATCGAGTTATGAAAAGATAGGAAAACTATTAGTAGGACGAGGTAGAGGAGGATCAAAGACTGCGCGCAAAGGACCCTTGTTGAAACTGAGCGGTTCGACACATTTAAAGGTAGGCAGGGAGGAAACTGAAAATCTGCCATCGCATGGAAAGCGGCGACTTAGGAACTGCGGTCAAATGTGCGTGCGCGACTCGGTAAAAGACTCATAGGGAGGGGACGGTGGAGTGATGAAGAGGATTCAACTTAAACGACAGCTGAAGAGCAGGGGGGGAGCATAGGGACGGATGTCAAGGGAGGCCTGGACGCTGATGCTCGCAAGATTGATCACGACAGTACAAAGGGAAAGGGGGATAAGAGATGCAGGGTCAAACTAAAGCTCAAAAGAAGGGGGTGAGGGGCCAGAAGCATGAGGAAGCTGTACGGGTAAATTGGGTGAATACACACTCTTGCATATGGTTTTTACAGAGGAAAGAGCAACGCTCAATTCACTGCTGGGGAGAAAGTGAAGTCCAAACCGTCCCGTTCTTGACGTCAAAGTCTAGAAGGGTTACTGTTTCCGGCATTGATAAGAGAGTGGAGACTAAAGGGGGGGAGGTTGACGCAAAGCGCAAACACACCCTCTACTGAAAAGAACAATTTTCAGGAAAATTGATCAAGCGCAACAAGTGGGGCGAAGACGAAAGAATCAACACAGGATGAATAGTGATTAGCTTCCAACAAAAAAGGGATGAAAAGACAATTGAAAAAAGGAGTCTTAAGCGAATTGACAGACCAACAAACGCAAGTCGCTGGAGAAGAAAGGGGCTTCGCCCGAGGAAAAAGACTGTGTATGTTCTATGACTCTATATCGAAGGCATTGGCTCACAGGCTACTTCAACGTGCAACAGAGAAGCTGATCAAAGAAAATCAATATGGCCATGAGTTTGTCTTCCGTACGAGAAAAAGATGGAAAAAGGGGGGGCACAGAGGGTTTGTTTGTGGGGGCAAAATAAAAGAGCGCCCCTGAATCTTTTTTGCAGAGGACCTGATAAGGGGGCACCGGTGCGGGGCGACGATTCACCGACCTGGAGGTTATAAAAGGCCAGAAAGCAAAGAACGATTTGGAAAAGTGGGGGACTAGAGGAAAAAGGATCTGTCGACGGTCGTCCGGGGGTCATGGAGCGGGCACGCCGCATCCAAATATAGGGGAGTTCAATCTAATCAGGTGAAGGTTGAACGTACCAAGGCTGCATGCCGCAGCAGGGACAGATGTGTAGGAGAAGGGTCCCGACATTGCTTCATAAAAATGGGTACAAACCGGGAAGCAAGGCTACTTGGGAAATAGGGGGAATTGCAGAGCGCCTGAACGGAGCAAGGAACAGTGATTCGAAAGGAGGAGGGGAGGTATAACTCGGACTTAACACTCCGCTTACATCACGTTTAGGGAGGAAATAAAGCTTGCTCTCCTCAAAGTGTGATGAATGGAACGAACGGTTATAAATGCTCATTGGCAGGGGAGATTCATGGGCTCGCAACGAGGAGAATGGAGAGGTCAATCACTTTCCAAGAAAAAAGATGATCATTTCCGGCAAAATCCCGCCCTGCTATTAAAATAGATTGCAAAGCAAAGAATGGTGGAGCGCGGGAATCTGAACCAGTATGGGGGAGGCAGAAGGCTGACCGCTGGGGGCCTGTGGTTTACAAGGTGGTATACAGCAATCCAGTTAGAGGGTGAAAACGCTGTATCTGAGAAGTCGCATAAAGGGGAAAGAAGAGAGGTTTTCCGCGGAAAGAAACTCGCCGCGCAGGCAGGAGGGGGGAGATGAGAGGATAGCTTTAATGACGTTGGCCGGGGCATGGTCGCTCAATGGGTTTATCGGAGTCTAAGCTAAGAGGAGGAAGGAAAGAGAGAGCCGGCAAGGGGGAAAGGCACGGGACTTACGTAAGGGCATGGACACCAGGAAAGGACAACAGAAAAAAAGGGCGGCGTCGAGTGAACGCTCCGCGGGGGAAGAAACGGAGCTTTGCTCGGGCCGGGAATCCGGCAGCGTTTCCCTCCACCAGCAAGTTGATGAGAAGGTCAAAAAATCACTCCGGACAGATAGGGACGGGCGGCTTGAGTCATGACTTTGCAAGGGTCGCAGAGGGGATCCACCTACGTATTGGGGGGGGCAAATCGGAATATCCTTCCCGTGTGGGCGGGTAGATACGGAGGCTTTCTGTCTGAGAGTGCGAGCTTTTATGCAGCCGTATCTTGAAGAGATGCATCGACGAAAGAGCATGTACTTAACAAGGCGGCGCCGCTGGCTCAAA
>Ga0179591_1294812_pt1 | contig 10569 bp, 14 predicted proteins | sample CZOMad2_1_08_16f_FD_182891 | JGI IMG/M metagenome (GOLD analysis project Ga0179591, IMG submission 182891) | Vadose zone soil fungal communities from Angelo Coast Range Reserve, California, USA - CZOMad2_1_08_16fungal (PacBio error correction) | ecosystem: Environmental > Terrestrial > Soil >...
GATCAGGGGATCTGGTTAAAACTTCCCTGTCGGCGCCTACTTAATTTGAGTTGAGGATTCCAGTTGTGTTATAAAAAGGAGGGGTTGAGGGTAAGCGGGAACGGTCTCATTCCTCTATTGACGGGGGGGCACCTGGAGGGTCCCTTACAGAGCGGTAAATCCTGGGTGTCCAGCTGGCACGGATGAGGACTTACACGAGGGAAGAAAAAGAGATGCCTGACGCTTCTTAGGGAAGTGGAGGATCGTGTTGTGTTCTTGAAAGTCTGCTGGAAGGACTTGAGTACCCTGCAGCCCAGTATGCACTTCCTAAAAAACGAACTGTCCGAAAACCCGGTCACTAACTCTTGACGAAGCTGCTGGCTGACAAGAGACCGCAGAGACCGGGAAACGAGAAGAACTCCTAATGGGGTACAGGGAAGGCTTGTAAAAGCCCTGGTTTCAGGAGAGGATTTCTTGCCGGGAAACGTGGGCCAAGCAACCGGATGGGTGCGTGGGGCCAAAAAAAAATACTTCTCTCCCGACAAGGGATGCGGACAGGAAGCTGGCTGTTCTGAAAGGGACCAAGGAGGCGGTGGAAGGCTAAAAGACGAAGGGAACCGCAACCGGGAATTCGGCTCCCTGAAAGCGGGTGGGAGGCAGTCGAGCTACTCCGGAAATCATCTGGGTGGCAAACGAACGACCAGAAGAGGCCGCGTTGAGCTCCTGAGTCCTGATCGCGCGCGGTAAGTCGAAATGGAGCGACAAACCGACATGAACGGGTCCCCGGTTTCATCCAGAAGATGGGCCTCAGTGCAGCTGCGCAATTTGCATAAAAAAATTCCTCAGCCCCTTTCAAAAAAGGCCGTAGAGGGTCCAAAGAAATGCAGGAGCGCTGAGAATCCTCCCACGGCTCCGTTTCTCCTTCCCTTGAGAAGACCCAAGTTCGCCCAAAGAATGTTTCGACGGAGGTACGCGGCCACAACTGGTCCATAAAAGGCAAAAAAGGTTTCAAAACATAAGCGCTACGAAGGTCGTTAATCAAAGAAGGGGAGTCCAGGCACTTGGGCCGGAAACGAGGGCTTGGAAATCATTATCCGCGTCTTGGACGGCGAGGCGTGGGAAACAGTACGGAAGGGGCGACCTTACGGGGGATGAAAAAACCGGGGGGGGGGAAGGGCGTTAAGGACGGGCCTAAAGGCGCGGCCGTTTCCCAGGGGAGACCTTTTGGGCACACATTGCGCCTCCCGATATCAAAAAATGTGCACGGCCCTGAAACACGCTCATGGAGAGCAGACTCAAAAAAAACGGGGAGGGGAGAAATATGAGATGCAGACTCCGGCTGCACGTGCAAAATCAACCGTCCCATGGGGGAGGAAAGAGAGAAAGGGGGAGGTGAATGAAGCCCCAGGTTAAGTCGTGACCCACTCTCCCGCGAATCGATCCAAACGTCACGGTTGGCTAATGGGCGGGTTGAGACGTCGCTTTCTTAGGAATCCCTGAGAGACAGTGCCGATAAGGATTGTGATCGGTCCAAGATTTCTGGGGAAGGACGGCAAATGTGGGAGAGTGACCTCTCCAGTGGGACATTCTTGGGGTACCCTTGGAACCATGGTTCAGTCATCGTAACACTCCCGCATGGACGGTAAACCTGGGGGGGAACCTTGACGGCAATCTTGTTAAAGGGGAGTCGAGCAATGTGTAGAACCTTTTCAAGAATACAAATGGGAAACCTTTCGGGGAAACTCCTGGACCAAACGATCTCTGTGATCGAAAACAGTTAAGGGCCCATGATATGGGTGGTGTGTTTTTTAACTTGCGGGAGAGGTGGTGTGTAGAGGGGGATGGGGGGTGGGTGGGTTTGAGGGGTGGTGGTGTTGTTATATGTTACCGACCTTACGCCCTCACTAAATAAGTGCGAGAAAGATTCCCTCTCCCACATCTCGCAGCGCGCGTTAACAACTGTCAAGGAGTGAAGGAGGAGATGAGGCCTATCTCGTAAACCTGGGAAATGCCGAAAACAAAAAAAGTTTCAAAAAAAAATACCACGCCCGTATGAGAAGGCCCCACCGTCCCAAAAACCAGGGGAGACACGTAAAATTGGGGATATTCCGCCAAAGGAAGTCCAGCTCCCAGGAGCTATCGCGTCACCAAGAAGGAGGGTCCAAAAAACTCTTCTAACTTCTAGGAAGAAATCTCACGGGGAAACTCTATGCAAAGCCGTGGAACCAGGTTAGGTGCTCTTGCAAGCGGAAAAAACATTCCAGAGCTCGGCAGGAGGGCTTCTCTCAGAGGACGGCATTTAAAAAAACTATCTAAGGAAGAGGGCATCGGAGAAAAAGGAATCAGGGGGGAAGAAAAAAATGCATTGTCGAAAAAAACGCAAAGTAGGTAAATGCGATGGGCCTGGAGGCAGGGGAAGGGACTCGAACTCCTCCAGCGGGAAAAGGAACGAGCAACAATCCCAGAAGGTCCAGTCTGGTGGGGATCGGGGGGGGCTGCCCAAAGAAGGGAACAAAAGAAAGGGTACTGGGGGGACATTGCAAGGATAGGGGTGGAGGTGCATTCAAAGGTCCTCTACTAAAGGGTCTGGAAAAAAGAAAAACGGTCAAAGCGTCAGTCGCAGCAAACGGCCAAAGGGCAGAAATCTGCCACACGGAGAAAAGGGCGGGCTCCTATAAAATGGCCAGCGTGGGGGGCTTAAATTCGCCAGTCAAAAAGTTGATTACCTTGTCATGTACACACGGGGGAAGGCAGACGGAAAAAACATCGGTGGCCGACAGCACAAATCACGTGCGGGATCCACTGCATCGTAAAACTAGGAACTGTGTTACGGAGATGGGGGAACTTCTCCCGGCGGGCACAATTGACGAGAAACACGGGTAGGTGCCCCGTGCCCCTAGGAGATCTCAAGATCGATGTATCTTACAAAGGAAATGTAGACACATCTGCATGTGTGGGAACGGATCCTGGGGGAAGCCACATGGGACAACCCATGGACCCGAAAAAAGAACTCAGAAGGGGTGCGGAAATCCAGTAAGGAGGGGAGGGAGTCATTCTGGGAATACTAAAAAAAAGAATTCAGAGGGGAAGAACGCCCTACGTACCGTTGCCACGGGGCTCCGTGGCGCTGAAATCGCCAACTTTGACAGCAGGAAGAGGGCACACAAAACCGTGGGTGGAAAAAGGGGTGAGGGTGGGGCAAGGGAACTGCTTCGCCGGATCGTGTTCGGTACTTGCTAACGGGGAGCGCAAGGATGAGTAAAAAAAAGTAAGCGTTGGGCGGCAAGGAGGGGCGTTCGTGTTGTAGATGTCGCGCTCATCCTTCCTGGAAAACGAGTACATCATTGAGCGCCGCAGAAGACCAACCCTATTATACGGGAGGGGCAAATATGGAGATCAAGCTTACCGCCAGCAATATCCTACAATGACAGGGGGGGAACGGTGCGAGGTAGAGGAGTCAGAATGGGAACCCGTGTTGGTGTATCCGGGAAAAACAAGCTAAGGGAGTCCTGACCAAAAGAGGGCAGCAGCCTGTCACAAAAAAAAAACGGAGGGGGGGCGGGAATTTTGGAAAAGTGGATGACGCGAAGAGGGGCAGAATGGCGTTCCTCGGGCTCTTTCTCAATAGGAAGGAGTATGGGGAAAGGGCTGGATCAGAAGGAAAAGTGGGTTACTCACTAGGGCGCCGGGATCTTCTGTAAGGTGAGGGGGGGAGCTAGGTTATACGGGGGCCTCGTTGTCCCTGGAACTCCAAGGGAAAAGGAAGGGGGGGATCACACTGTGTATCTTCAGGGGTCTGATTTACACCGTCCTGGGGGGCCAGGGGGGTACAGGGTTTGTCATCATGCTTTTTGAATGGGAATCCTGGAGGTTCGTGGGGAAAAATCGGATGGGGAGTAGACAAAAGGTGTGGATCAATCAAACCTAATGTTCCCAGCTAGCCGCTCTAGAAAGGGAGACAGCAGATTCCGGGGACGGGAGACTTCAAGATCTTTGACAGAAAATCTGACGCCGTCTCGGAGACGGGGGCGCACAGGGGGGGACGAGGGGAAGTACGGCTATGGGGGGGGGAAATGCTTGGGACGCGGAGAAAGATCGGGGGGGGACCTACCCGGCGTAGCGTCCGGGGGGGGGGTTCCGCATGGAAACTGGGGAGGGGGGGTGTTGCTGCACGCAAATAGGGGGGAGCACTGTGTGTGGTCCAAGAAAATGGAGCCTTCAGAAAAAAGAGAAATCAAAAAAGGTCAGGGTCACGGAGAAGACGGTCTCCCGGGAAGAAAAGAATCGATCCCTGTGAAGGGGCGGGTACACTTTCCTCGTTTTTGTGTCAAGCAAGGGTTCCGGGACCAGCTCAGGCTGGGGTAAAGGGCTTGATGCGGCTGGGGGAATGACGAAAGCGTTCAGGTCCCGGGAATGGAACAAGACGTGGTAAAAGAACAACGGGAAGATCTCAAGGACATTCGAGATCCGTCAATCAAGCAGCCGGAGACCCGCGGCGGAACGAGGGCCACGTAGTTCATCAGGAGAGAATACGTGGTTGGGGCCACGCCGGGGTCCCCAGAACCGGATGAGATCCGGGTTGCAAAGTTGGAAAGGGGGGAAGAAGGTATCGAAATCGGGAAAAAAAGACAACAAGATCCAGGGGCCGAACTGACCTAATGAAAACACCCAAAGAAGGAGAAGGAAGCGGGAGAAACGAGGGTAAAGAGGAGGAAAAAGGGGGGGCAGGGGAGTTAATCGGTCGATCCTGAGTCCGCGATCCTCAAACAGTAAAGAAAAAAGGGGTTTTAGTCGTCTCGGTAGTGCGGAATTCTCTTGGGGCTGCGATCGCCAGGGGAAACGGGGACTGCGGTAGACTTGACAGTAGCACGTCACCATACTAGACCTTAGGCAGTCGCGCCTCGAACTCGGGGTGTAGCGTAAAGCAGAGAAGGTTCGACTAAAGCGGGGTAAAAAGGACAAGGGTCTAGGCTCAAAGGAGCATTGGCCATTGGTGCGGCCTAAAAGACCACAGAAAATATAGAAGGGGAGTCTGTACTGGAAAATAGTCTACGCACCCTTAAGGAAAAGTAAAGCTCAGGGGGCGCAGAGCGGCCAAAAGGGGAAGTTCGGGAACAGGATTGGAACGACCAAAGGACAACGGTGGGGGGAAAGGTCAAAAGAGAAGAAGGAAGGGTCTTGGGTTGGAATGGACCTTTGTAAAACACTGAGATGACCAATCGACTGGAGAGAACCCGGAGAGATAGTTTCAAACTCTAGGAGATTAGACGCGTTTCCGGCCCGCAACGGCCAGCAAAAAGCTAATTATCTACGTGTTAATAGAAGACAGGGAGGGTCCGGGAAGTCAGTAAGATATTTTTCAGAATTGGAGACTAACGAAAAGGACTCAGAGGGGGAAAGTAGGTGAGAGGACTGACTGGGAGTAGGCTGGGGGCAGGGAAGGGAGGAAAAGGGGAGTGATCAAAAGCCCGGCTCAAGCCGGGGAGACAAGTCCAGAAACGAGCAAGAAACCACAATTAGGGGGAGAACTAACCAGAAAGGAAAGGGATCTCGACGACAGAAAAGAAGGAGGGAGAACCACAGATGGACTTCTTCTAAAGAGGGGGCGCACAAGAAGGAGGGTGGACTCCACGTGCTGACTCCGGCCTACACCTGCGAAAGACAAATGCTAGCGGTCTTCCCCCACGCTTTGCACTAAGGGGATGCGCCCACGGGGAGCTTGAAAGGGAAGGGCTCCCGAAAAGAACCCCTGAGAAGGGAACATACAGACCTACATTCCTAAGTCCAACATATAAAATCTACAGTGGAAAGTCCTATTTGGGGTAAAGCAAAAAATGACCACACTTGAATGAACAAATAGAAAACAAGAAAAGGCAGAAAAAAGACGTCGGCGCGGAGGGAAATGCCTAAGGAGACGGATAAATCACTTCTAGGGCTTTAAGGGGAAAAGTTGCTTCACGGGCTAAAAAGACAAGTTAGAAGAAGAAAGGGACACACATAAATCTGGAACATCTCTGAAACAAGGGTCCTACACTCAGTGAACGACAACTGGAAAGGAATCCGGGTTCGTGCAGAACTAACAAAGCGTCTGTTGAGGAGAGTGTGCAGAGGGACGAGGGGGGAGTTAAATCAAAAGGGGAAGAGAGGAAATTGCCAGGAGCAGGAGCCAGGGATGAGGGGGGGGGGAAGTACACAAAGACTTTCACGCGCAGCATCTCCAACAAGAACATTCATACAGAAAAGAACATCGGTGGGGGGGGATCCCTATAAGGAGAAGCCCGGAAAACCGGGAAAAAAAGGGCGGAGGGGAGAACTACGTTGTTCAAAAAGGAAACGACGTTTCGGGTCTCGGGATAAGGGGGAAAATCGGACCAGCAGAGGCAGACGACTCCACGGAAGGCGGGAGATAAATTCCGCGAGGAATAACCTAGGTACTGCTCTGGAAAAGGCAGGACTGCACTGCTTTGTCCCGGGATAAAAAACAAGAAGAAGGTCCTGTGCCAGTGTAGTGACCTTACTATCAGGGCAGAAAAAGTGAAAGGAAAAGCTCAGTACAAGAAAGAACCACGCGACATAACGTAAAACCACCAGAAAGGCACCGGCAGAAAAGGACTTCAAGTATGAGGGCCAAACAAGGGGAAAGGGAACAAAGGTGTCAAATCTGTGACGGAACAGGGTCACTAAAATGAGCCACCGAAAGGAAAAGAATGCAGAATAGGGGAAGACTAAGGGTCACCGCCTGTGCCACAAGCAGGGGGCCAAAGGGAAAAGGAAACGGGGGGAAGGTCAAAGAAAGGAACACAAAAAGAAAAGGGGGAAAAAGTAGGGAAGGACACACGTTCCAATGAAAATACAAAACCCCTCACAAGCACAACATGCAAGGAGACAGCGGGACCAAGGGGGGAGGTGCCGCGAAGGGGAAACAGAATATTCACAGGTCAACAGAAAATGAAAAAAATGAACCGCTCACCACAGCTTGATAAAGCGTCGTTACCAGAATTAAGGTGAGAAAGAAAAAGAAAAAAACCTAATTCACTCCTAAAAGACAGCGAGATAAAATACAAGATCAAAGAAAAGAGAAACGTAACAGACTTAGCAAGGAGAAAAAAATATCATAGAGACCAAGAAACCCGGGGGGACCCGACGAAAAGGATGAGAACTCGGAACTAGAGACTGCAAGAGAAAAGAAGTGTCCGAGGAGAATGTCTCAAGTGGAAGAAAAACAAAAAAGAAGAGAAGAGGGAATAGGAAAAAAAAGGATTAAGGTCCAATCAAAATCGCTGACCACGGTTGGTGCACCAACTAGCGAATAAAAAGGGGGGAAAAATGAACGAAAGAGTCGTAACCAGGGGGGGTCTTGCCCCATCAATCTCCCGAAGACTGGGCGACGAAAAAGACACTAAAACTTGGAAGGGGAAGACCTCCAAGGGGCAATTGAAGTCACTAATAAGAACCATAACCAGCATATTTTCGGGGAACTATTCTCTAAAAAAATCGGCGACCCAGGGACGGTCAATAGGAACCACCCCCGGGTACACAAGAAGGAAAACAGGCTGTTGAAGGGGGGAAGGAGATACGAGCCTACTGCCATCGGGGTGTATAGAGACCGAGAGGCCGCGCGCCCAAAAAGGTTAAATACGGGAAGTGAAGAAACGAACAGCTCTAAGGGGACTACCAGAGGGGGGGCTAATGGGGGAGGGCCTCGGGGGATCGTCGGGTCCTGAAGGGAGAAAAAACGACACTCTGAAGAATCTCCTGTGTGAGACAAGAGTCAGGGGGAAAAGGTACGCAAGAAAAGGAAGAATCCGGGTCGAATCACCGAGTCAATGGAATAAAACCTACAATCATAAGCGTTGCCGGCAGCACAGAAGCGAAAAAAAGGGTGAACTCTGGGACTCAAAAAAAGGTCAGTCAACTTCCACGGAGGCCCACAGTCAAAAGGCAAAATAGGTTATATCAGACCGAGGTGTCCTTAAGTCCTGGGGGGAGATCAATGGCACCAGGCAAAGAGAAGCGTCAGGGGATGGAAAGAGGGGTGACAGAACGGTGACAGGGCACTTCGAGTGACAACGCGGATACGAAGGAGTGAACGGACGGAGGGAGGGTCTTACCACCCGGCACAAATGGAAAACGGTGACAGGCTGTTTTCACAGGGGACAGAGAGAAAACACCGTCCCGTGAAAAGGCCATTGTCTCCGAATAAGTGGCGATCACGGTGGGCATGAAAACGCCACAAAGGAGTCCCTCCTCACCGTAACACTGTGGAAGGGGGAAAGGAAGGAAGAGAAAGAAGGAACCAAAAAAAAAAGAATCATAGGGGACAGGGGCAAATCGACGTGATCGACCAGTGTTTGAAACGTGGGGGAAGTCGAGCCAGGAGACTTAGTCGAGAGTCATTCTTCAGCAGGGGGGGATCCGCAATAAACCCAGGATGGGGGGCCGCTCAACCAACTGAAGAATTGGGAGCTCAACTGTCGAGCATGTCCTCCGGTAAAATAACTTCAATGTATGGGCAGGTAGAAGGGGAGGAGTTTAGGGGAAGTATCGCTCATAGGTGAAGCTAGAAAAACACAGGGGGGAGGAAAGGTGCAGGGGAGGGGGACCTTGAATCCGAGAAAAGTCGCGAATGACTCGGAGAAGGAACCGGGAGGAAGACCTCTAAGACCGGCCAGCAAGGCGGGGCCAGTCCCCAAAGGGGGGGGGAGGGAGAGTAAAGGACACCAAAGACAGGTACGACCACAAGGCTGTAATCGAAACCAAGGGGGAGCGAGCCTAAGGCTCAAAAACTCGGGATCGGGGCTCAGGAAACCGACCGCAAGGGGGGGTCGCGGAAAACCTAGGGTCTAACTGTCACTCTGACAATCGACAAAGGCCCTGGAGAGAAGCGGTCTCAGAGAGGCCGTAAATGGGGGGAAGAGGACGACTAACATGGCCGGGAAGGTCGGAGTGCTCGGGCGGGGCCTGTAAATAGGCAAAGACCGGAAAGTAGTGCGGGGGGAAGCAGAAGATAGTCCTTACCCCAGCGGTCATGAAGGAGGGAAATTAACTTGGTGAACGTTCGGGAGAAAGACAGCCAGAAAGAGAGTGCTCTTTACTGGGGAAAAAATGCGGGGGGTCCACGGTCAGGGGAAGCAAAGGGAGCATGAGTCTGAACAGAGAAGAGGGGGACCGCCTGGGTCCTGATGCAGAGCAAGGGATAGATTGTCCGGTAGTAGGGGCAGCAGCCCGGGGACAGGTTAAAATTTGGGGTGAACATGGGGAGCCGTGAGGGGTTCTATTTGCCGAGATACAACCTCCCCGGAATAAAATCTCCAACCAAGGACTGAACCACCAGGAAAGATGGTGTCTCCGAAAGAACGGCGCCGGTCACAGCGCATAGCGTTGCGGTCACCAGAAGGATCCATCGTGACTAGAACGTCAGGCGTCGAAAAAACTAGGAAGCAAGGCCAAATGGAAACAGGCACGCGGAGAGTGGATATGCCAAGAAAGGTCCTGGGTTCAGAAAAATAAAGGGGAAGACTTAATGTCAAAAACGACCGGGGGGGATGGAGGGCTCGTTTCTCTGAGCCAACGGGACCCCGAAAAGGGAGATTTTCTGTAGGTCCTGTGGGGCAAAGGGAGTGGGTCGGCTCAAAGGCAACGCCTAGAGGGTGAAGGAAAAGATGACATGGGGGGAAAACCTTGCACGGAAGTACCGGCAGAAAGAAACGGAATAAATCATCAAAAGAGTAGGCTTAAAAACAGGAAGGGCACAGGACCGTGCAGCTGGCTCATCATACAAAAACGTAGAAAAAAGAGGGCAGGATGGGTTGGCGCTGGAAGAATAGAACTGGGACTGGAAAGGGAAGGGAGGGAAAGGAACAGAAGGAAATAATCTGGGGGTAAAACTGACACTCACCATCCTGACTGCCATCAAAAGAAAAAGGGAAGGCGGTTCACCTAACAGGGAGCTGCAAAGGCATTGGGAAAGCGGGTCCATAGACACAGAACGTACTGCGGGGGACAGGGGCTGGGGAGGAAGGGCTGTGTGGACAGACTGGGAACGGGTGGACACTGGAAACATTAGGGAGGGCGTTGCGTCTGTAGGAGGAATTAATGCGAAAAAGATCGTGGGCAACCGCGGAGGGAGGGCTGGGACGGAGGGAAGGGCACAGGTGCCCGGAAAGGGGAGATCCCGGGGAGCAGCAACGAATTTCCGGGGTCAAGGGAGAAACGAATTCCTAATTGGTTGCATACTCACCTTGGCGCATAGAAAAATGTAGCGAAGGGGTCTCCTTTCATCGCCGGGCTACAGCTCGGAAGATATCTCTCTCTTCTAGACAAACAGAGGAACAAGGACACAGGCGAGGCCGCCAGGTTCTAGACAAGTGTCTCCCGTCAGAGTGTATATTAACAACCAGCTACAACAAACAACACGGGCAGAGGGGAAAGAAAAAAAGTTAGGAGGAGGCGGTCTAGAAGAGCACGCGGAAGGTCAGATCAGACGGGCGGGAAGTTGAAGTGTGACGGTAGGAGGAGGACACCTGCTTAAAAAAGAAGCGGTGGGCAAAATTTGACAAAAGGGTAACGTTTCTTACTGAAAGACGAGTT
>Ga0179591_1231224_pt1 | contig 10568 bp, 16 predicted proteins | sample CZOMad2_1_08_16f_FD_182891 | JGI IMG/M metagenome (GOLD analysis project Ga0179591, IMG submission 182891) | Vadose zone soil fungal communities from Angelo Coast Range Reserve, California, USA - CZOMad2_1_08_16fungal (PacBio error correction) | ecosystem: Environmental > Terrestrial > Soil >...
AACGGGGTCCCTTTAGCTACAACATTTCGAATGGAAAGCACAAAAATCTTGAAATTTAACCACCGGAGACCCAGGACGGAAATAATTCTTTTCGGTGTGAGGTGTCGACTAGGTGAGAAAGGGGAGGAAGGAAAAAAAGTAGCTGAAGCTGGGTCGTGGGAAAACGGATGGAAAGAAGAACTTGAGTCCTCTCGGTCCTAGTCTCAGGAAGAAGGGTGCAGAAGAGGCTCAATAGGAACAAGGTTTTTTGCCTGGGCCAAAAGGAAAGGAAACGTGAAATGAACAGGACTCGCACAAAAAGGAGTCTTGCTCATCAGAAAAGAGATTTGCGTGCAGGGACTGCAAGGGAAATGATACTGCAACTGGGTTCATACAGGGGGGGGGGAGGAATTTGGTACACAGATTGACACGCTGGGTTGGGAAAAGGAAAGTTCCTGAACGGGAGAAGTTTAGGCATGTTGAATAAACCCAGACAGTCGTAAACTTGATGGGCCAAGAAGAAAGCTAAGTCACGTGTTGATCTAAGGGTAAGGGGGGCAGGAACTGACCTGATAGACTCTGGGGAAATCACGAGAACCTTATTTCTTGGCCTGATCTACGGTTAGGTATCGACAGCGCAATTCTGCAGTAGCGCACATATATAACCTGATGAAAAAAAGGGCTGGGGCGCGCACACAAAACACGAAGAAAAATTGTGTGCGCTTCCATACGGAGAGACAAAGCGATGAAAGTGGAAAAGAAAGGCGGCCAACAGAGCGTGCCAAATTAACGAAAAATACATTGACAAAGGGGGTAAGAAGCTTTTCGAGCAAGCGGGACGCAGTTTGCGAAGAGAGCAGCGATCGTGGGAAACCGAAAACTATGGCCATGAAGGGGAGGTGTTTAAAAAGGAGCCTTACAAAAACAGGGTATAAGTTACAACCAAAACGTGAAGAGTTATTGACTCCGCGTTCTCCACGGACGCTGGTGACCGACAGAAAAAGAAACGATCTTTTTCTACGGGGAGAAAAAGACAAAAGAGCAAGGCTGGTGGTTTTCAACTCATGAAGCGAGAAGAGGGGGGGACCGTTTCGTACGCAGGTTATTAAACGAACGAATGAGGGCGTTGGCGTAAAAAGGCGGAAGCCGACGTTTTGGACTGAACGGTTTGCCCGTGGTTTTAGGTGACACGACTTCGTTCCTTGGCTGCCGGGCAAAAAAAAGTTTCTGGTTTCACGGGGGGGGAGAGAGTAGCCCAAAAAGGGGCTCAAAAGAAGCTACAGGGGGTGGCTCTTACCTGTTGGATAAGGGGAGTGGGCAAGAGGAAAGCAATGCATCGAACTTATTTGGGAACGGGTGGTGGGATGGAGGACCATGTGCTCCAGCTGGGAACTGCGCTGGAGATGACTGTCCATGCCGTTCGGCAGTAAGAAAAGGGGGAGAACCGCCCCAAAGCATTCAGCCGAGAGGGGGGTCGTGCTAAAAGAAGGACAACAGTTCCCATTCAATTTCATTAAGAAACGTCGGGCGCTTGGACCAGGAGGGAGAACTCTGAAGTGCCGCATGGGAGGGGGTCTGTTGCGCAGAGGAATGAAAAAGTAAAAAACAAACGGTTCCGCTGCAGGAACAAAAAGGTTTGAACGGGGGAAAGGTAATATCTAAATAGAGAGATGGGTTCTGAAGGGCTGTTAACGGGAAAACTATCGAGTCTATTGAAAAAGGGACTCAAAAAGAAAAGAGAGGCGCGGTCGTTGGTAAACGGACTCCGCTCCGCTCAAAAAATGCATTGTTAATGCGGCTGGGTCGAGCCATGCTTCCGGGAAAAGGGGGGGGGGGTGGAAGGTTTTTACTCACTTTTTCAAGATGAAGGAGAGAAAAACAGTTATGAGAAGAAAGGAATTCGTTCACCTTGACTCGGTGGCAGAGAGCAATGGTCAGGAAACTCGGTGCATGGGGGGGTGTTGAGTTTCTGGTATATGCGATCGGAGAATGCACAACAGGGGGGAAACAGAAGTTGCGACAGCAGGGGAAGAAGGGGGGAGGAGGAATTATTGAAAAAGAATCGAAGAGTTGGGGGCGCTCTCCCACAATAGCTGGAGAAGAGAAAAAAAGAGGATTAAAGAGAAAAAAAAGCGAAAGAGGTTGAGAAATCGTTCTAGCTTTGAAGGGATTGTTCTCACCATGCAAAAATCGTACAACCCGCTTTAAAGGTGGAAAGAAGGGGGGCCTGGACAATCTAAGAGCGCGAAGAAAAGCAACTTAAAAAAAACGAGGCTTCCGAACATGAACCTAAGCCCGCAGCGTAACCGAGAAAACAAGGCGTGCAGCCCAATGGACTTCTTCTAGAAAAGAAAAGGGGGGGAAAGGGAAGGGTCGCACCTTTCCCCTGACTCACTAACGATAAAAAAAACACGTTCCGGCATGCACTTGACGACAGCCGCATTAAAAAACTTCCTTGGACGAGGGATGCGGGGAGGTTCCCCCGACCAGTAAGCACCGAGGAGGAGTTTCGTAATACCTAGGTAAGGAGGCCGGATCGATCATCCAATCCGCGACACGTTCAAGAGATACCGACACATTGGATAGGGAAAGATCCCACATCTCAAACTATTCCGGGTAGCGAAAACATAAGGGTCAAAGGAAATCAGGAAATGGCTCAACCGACCCCAGAACGATTAACTTCGACAGTACAATCCTGAAATCTCCACAGGTATTGAGGAGTAAATGGGTGTTCAATGACTATGCAGAGAAATCAACTCTTCTGCTCAGTCTGCTAAACAGCACGGGGGACACACTCCGAATATGGCACAAAGAACTGACACCTGGGGCACAGGTGCTGGAACCGAGCCAGAAAAAACAAAAGTGCCAATCAGATTTCGCACAATGAGGAGAAAAACTGCTCCCCATCAAAGAGTCCCAGGAAGAGAAAAACTTCCGTTGAGAACTTTGGAAAGCAAGAACAACCCCCCTTCCAACACCAGGAAGGCATGGTCGTTGGCATGAAGCATAACTTACAAGCCGGCGGGAACGACGCCACGAGAAGAAGAGGGCACACTCCTGCGATCGAACCAACTAGGTGAGAACAGGAGGGTTGCTTTAAGACCACAAAGAGTACGAAACCGTACAAACGGATCCTATAACCTAGGACAAAAAGAAGAGAAAAAAAAAAAGACTATCGCATCTATATCAAAATATGAAAGGAGGATTACCCCCTTAACATCTGAGCTCGAACCGGCCGTAATAAAATAATGGGCAAACTTGTTGAAAAAATGAAAAGGGGGGGGGGAATTATCCGGAGGCCATTTCGCATAGAAAGAGGGCAAGGGAAAAACCGATCTATGAGTGGCGCACAAACAATCAGGTTCTTCGAAAAATGGATCAGCGGGAAGGAAAAAACAGGGTCGTGAATTGGAAAGGCTCTTTTTGGCAAAATAGAGGAACTATTCTTTAGGACGTAGGATTAGCGCCCAAAATATTTGTGATTATCCGGAAGTGCTAGTGGGAAATCCAAAAGGGGAAAGGAATAAGAGTGAGCTACGAGAAGGGGCACGGCAAATGCCCCTGGAAAGCCACTCCGGAGGACGTGAGGGGAAAAAGTTCCGAACTCACGGTTCGCGTAGCCAAAACGAAGGGGAGAAGAAAACAGAGTGTCTCTTCGAGGTGGACAGAAAGGGAGCAGAAGAACCTGTATAAAGGAGACGCCCGAGGAAAGCTCATCAGGGGTTGGGGGGGGAACCAAAAAGAATAGGGGCAAATTCACGCCGGACTTTATTACAAATGCAAAGAATAAGGGTACTTGCCGCAAGGAGAGTGGATATACGTGCAAAATGTTGGAGACGGTCAGATCTTTAAGGCACAGAAATCATTTTTGGTATGCAAAAGAGGAAGGGGGGAGAGGGAAGGTTTCCTCAGATCGCGCAATTCTTAAAGGAGAGGGAGGGAAAAACGAAAAAAAAAACACGGCACATGTCTGCACAGAAGACGAACACCGCTTCATAAGACCTGATGATTCCAACTTCTTTATCAAGTGGTAGAAGGCAGCCAAAAGGAAAGTAGAACCCGGGGAGGGTGGTAAAGAACTAAAAAAAAGTTGCAAAGGAGGAGAGACCCCTAGAGAGAAAAACAACACGGTATTAGGGGAAAAGAGAGATTGGGAGTCCGGAACCAATGGGCACGATGCTCCGAAAAAAGCGGAGTATTGACCACCGGATAACGGATACCGGGGTATAGTTCCGGTTGGTGAGTGGTCTACTATTGTCTCAAGCCGTTGGAGCCGAGAGTAAGAAGGGGAAAAAATCGGCTCGGCAAGACCTGCATCAAAGGGTTTAGAAGGGGCAAAAACCCTACCTCCATCGCTAAGAAGAATGGCGCCGAAGGAAAAGAGACAAGTGGTTGGGGTGGAAGAAAAAACAGGATTGAATGCAAAGTTAAATAGACGGACCGGAGGAAAAAAAATTCGGGAGGAAGCACAGAGATGAAAGCCGAAATCCGGCATTCACGCAACACCGGGTTGAAGCAGGTAGGAGGAATTGGCACTGGTAAAGGTCTCGCTGGGTGACTCTATGGAGACTGAACGGCGAGAGAGAACATGGTGTTCAAAAGAGGGGGGTAACTTGCGGGCCATCGAATAGAGAGCACTGGTGGAGAGAACTTTTTTACCTTTGGAAGGCTAAGGAGCAGAAAAAGCAAATCCGAATCACCTACAGTGTCGAAGGAGGAAGGGAAAGAAGGAGCATTCAAGGACTCACAGTATACTCGAAGCCTGAGCATTCTCCCAAGGCTGATGAGGAAAAAAAGAAAAAGGGGAGAAAAGAACCACCGAGTTGGGGGAAGGAGCAAGACGAAACTCTCGAGGAGCCAACAATATCTTTCCAATGAACGAACAAGAAAGAAATGGGAAAACAGAAAGCCTGGCAATTTGGTGAGACAAAGGAGGAAGGGGGGGGGCAGAAAAAGAATCGGGTAAATATGCCCTCATTTCGTGAGAAAGGGCAGCAGAAGATAACTTCCACACATGGGGAGAGCAATTTTCAACAAAGGGGGGGCAAATAAAGTAAAAAGCTGCTCTCGGAATCTGGGGTATTCCATCATCACCAAATCGCTCTTGGGGGCTATAGAGGGGAGGATATCACGGAGCGGGCGGGAAAGAGGGGGAAAAAAACTCGGTATCAGGCTAAGAGGTTAAGGGGGTCGGAAAGATAACGAACTATTTCTTACGTTTATGAGCGCACTGTGGTCTTAGAGAAAGAACGTCTTTGGGAAGGGAGTGGTCAGTGTTGGTGGGGGAAGAGGGGGGGGCTCAACGTGCAACGAACTGATTTGAAGTGGGAAGTCAAAAGTGTGCAAAATGGCCATCGTTAATCGGGGGTGGGGAAGGGTTTCCACCTATGAGGAAAAAAGTTGAGTCAGAGAAATCACGGTGGTTCTCTCAGACCGGTGTGATACTTTGTGGGAGCGTCTCAACGCTAGCAATCCTGAGTTGGGGGGTGCCACGGGGTAGTTTCTTAGGATAGGGGAACTAAACTTTCTCCGACGACTGATTCTGGCCAATTGAGGCAGGGTCTCTGTGACCGGGGGAGGAGAAGCAAGAACAAAGAAAAAAAGTTATTCTTGGAGAGCAGCAGGGAAAAACCATTTCCTCAGTCAATGCACGAACACGTCGGCCGCTTTCCATTGATTGCTCCGTCGCAGGTAAAAGGTGCAACCCTTGCGGTAGGGGGGGTAAGGCGGGCCATTTCAACCTGGACGGGCTAGTTTCGGAAGACACGAAACAAAAGGGGTTTCCGAGTTGGAGGGGGGGGGACAGGGGAATGTATGACTAGAAAAGGAGGGAGGAGCAAAAGTTGAACCGTGTAATCTATCAGGGGAAAGAAGCAAGAGTTCCATGTCACTAACGGAGCACGTGGGTCAGAGAACGCGGGGGGGAGAATAAACGAAAAGGGGACGGGAGATTTTCGGACGGGCGACGGAGAGGACGTGAGGTATGACTTGCAAGTTTTGGCCGCAAAAGGGAAAAAATCGAACAACATGGATCGACATACAAAAGGGATTCACGCATGTACTCTGTAGAACGGCTGGTGGAGGAAGGGGTTAAGAGAGGTAAGGTGTAGTCTTTTAAGTCACCACAGTGACATGGGAGGTACCCCGGCCGACGTGGGAAGGCTTTTTTCATGGAGCAACAAGGCAGTATTTGAAAAAAGAAAAAGAGGGGGGGAAAAGCTAAAAAAAAACGGGGAGATCTCCACAACACAAAAAAAGAGAGGAAAGAGGGAATACATCTTTTTGGTCGTCGAAACAAAAGCGGGTCATATTGCAAGAAGGACAGGTGTTGCTCCATGCAAAAAAGCCACACCGCTACAAGAAATAGGAACTGTGGAAGCGCCGATCAGAGCAAAAAGCCAATGAACAGAAAAACCTTGCAACCCTCCGTCGTAAAGAAAAGCTTGGAACGCCTGAGTACGGCGAAGAAATGTTGGTTCGATGCGAGAGGAAAAAAAAAGCAAACTAAACATCTCCAACCCAAGGGTCCGGAGAAGGCCGCAAGCCGCATAACACGGAAAGGGGGGGGAAAAGAACACCCGTTCTCGCCCAACGGGGAGGAGGGGGGGCAATAAGAACGACTGATGGACCCGGATCGTCTCCCGCGCCACGTTACAATCGGCACCGAACGAGACAAAGGAAAATAAGAGTCCAAGGCACGCGTCAGAAGCAAAAAAGTTGGAATATAAATAACTCTCCTCCGGAATGGGAACAAACTCCCTACCGCACGCGGATTCGAAGGGCCATCCTGGGGGAAAGCGACACAGGGTAGTCAGTGTGCAGGGATGAAAGTGTGGGTGAAGGCGAAAAGGGCGACCGAACACTCAGCCGAGGCTGCTGTACGTGGATCGAATCGTCACGTGACAGGGAAGAGGGACAATCCTCGCGTTTCCCAACCTTTTCTAACAGGGGGGGAACGAAACTCTCCGCACGCCAATCCCCCAAGGAAACAAAAAGATTGTACGCACAAAGGAGAACAAGAGAAAAAAAAAGGATAAAAAAAAGTCAAAACGTGAGATTCGGGGAAAGCCAAAGGGTCCAAGCCAAGAAGGGGTAGACCCAAACACCTTCCACCCACTCTACATGGAATGGTTTGCCATGCAGCCTAACGCAAGATAGAAAAAAAAACAAAGCCAAAAAAAACACACTTAAATAGAAAGGACAAAAGACAAAGGAGCGATCTACATCTCCGGACGAACGACGCACTTCGGTGACGGAAACACCATTGGTTACGAAAAACCTCACCAGGAGGAAAGAAAGGAAGAAAGCATACGGGGAGCCGGAATCTCTCCTCGATAGAGAAGATCTGGTAGCTAGGCCCGGCACCAGCTAAAAACAAAGGAGAAAATAGATCAAACTTTGTGGAAAATGATAGAGAGTTGGGGGGCTGGAACGAAAAAGGGGATTTCTCACAAGCGGGCCTGGTTACCTGTGTAAACGAGAGGAATGAGTTTCTCTAAACAGGAGAGAGGAACAAGAATTATCAGGGTGCTAGTAAAAAAGGGAGCCACGAATCGGGCTATTTTTGTAACGCCTTCGAGAAGAATATCACTCGCTTCTGGAGAGGGAAGCGCCAAAAAAGAGGGGTATTATCGCATGGGGATAGGGAAAAGAGAAGAAGGTTGCGAAAAAAAAGCTGAGATATGGGAAGAGAAAAAAGGGCCAGAGTACCGCATGCAATAAATTCATGCCAAGACGGCCCGCCCCTGTAAAGGGAGGGGACTTTAGATTTCGAGCCGTCCGAGAAAAAAAAGGGTAGCGATCACCCATAGTGAATAGGAGATCGTCAAACGGAAAAAGTTTAAACGGAGTGTCGCCCAACTGTATAAAGTTAGGCCCGATGCCAGCGCAGCAGGTGTCAAAGAAGGAGTGTGCAAAGGCCTCCCTAACTGGGGAGAAAAGCAGGAACGAGCCGTCTAAAAAAAAAAAAAGAGACTGGGCGAGCGAGCAAAGACGTTGAGCTGGAACGATCTTGAAACGGGCAATCATTGGGGAAAAAACATCTTTCGAGGGACGAAGTCGAAGGAGGAGAGAAGGAAACAAAAAAAACGGTTCTAGGTCTTCCACAACTACCAGGGGGGGTACCACTGCGGAAAGGATCCGGAAAACTTCTACAAAGGAGGGGAGCAAATAGTGCAGCACTAAAAAAGAGCGAGGAAAAAAGGCGAGGGAAAGTACAGAGTCTGAGATCTAAATGGGGAGAGAAAGGGAGAACAAGCACAAAGGAGGAAAATAGTATGACAGGGGGAATCGTTCGTCCCCAATTGGAAACGATGCTCCCCGCAGACAAAATCGGTTTATCTTTACCACCGGAGACCACAAGGAGGGAAAAGTAAGTTGGGGGCGGAGACATATTTGATCAATCACGGGGTTAGGAAGACAAAAAGATGTCTTCTTCTTTCATACCTTCACGGTGGAGGAAGGGCTCAGTTTTGAACCTCAACCTTCCCTCGCTGCCTAGAGGAAAACAAAATCAACATATTTTGTGGGGGGCCCGTTAAAAAAAAATGATTTGACTCTGCAAAAACTGACCTAGTACAAAATCGTATGGCATCTTCAACCACGAGAAGTTGCGGCAGGGTTACTCCCGCATGATCGGAAGAAGTTTGTACAACAAGGGGGGGCCACAGATGATGACCCAGAGAATGATCTAAGCTTCTCTGGTACGATCCTTTTTAGAGGGTTGAGGAAAGATTCGTAGTGCTGATAGAGGGGGGGCAGATTCTATCGACTTTACCGTTTGCTGCATACTCAGAAAGGTAGAAGAACAAAAATCCTAACCCGTACAGGGCGGGCCGGACCTGGCTACGGGGGATTTGGAACTAAGCATCGGGAAAGTCTGCGGAGCGAAAGAGGAAACGGAGCAGCGCAAAAGTCTGTAATTAGCGCACACTAGCCCTCAGTATCACCCACGATTTTGGGATCGGAATAAGTGAAAAAAAAGGGGGGGCTCTCTGAATGAGGTAAAAAAAAGAATCACAAAGGAAAATAACCTTTAATCCTTTTTTTTCGAACATCCTGAGCAAAATTTTCTCGCAAGAGGAGAGGTTGGCTATAGAAAAAAATACCAAAAAGGGAAAAAAAAAAAACCACAAAAAGAAAAAAAAGGAAAAAAAAAAAAGGAAAAAAAAAAAAAAAAAAAAAAAAAAAAAACAAAACAAAAAAAAAAAAAAAAGAAAAAAACAACACACAAACAAATACACAAAAAAAAAAGAAAACAAAAAAAAACAAAAAAAGAAAAAAAAAGAAAGAAAAAAAGACCGATCCTCTCTCTTGGAAAAACCTATGCCGAGGGAAGGGAGAAATTTCAGGCAGATATACCTATCCACCATTGTAAGAAGAGAAAAGTTTGAAAAATTGAGGACTGCCTCTGTAGAGGAAAAGAGCAGGCCTCATTCTCCAGATCGTCTGTGCGGATCGAGGCGCTGATGGACAAAGGAGCGGGAAGACCGTCTTTGTGGTAAAAGTCGGGAAGAAAAGGGGGAAGAAAGTACGAGAAAAAGGTGGATTAACGGACAAGGGGAGGGAGGGATGAGAAGGGGTGATGATCTCCTGACAGCGTGACTCTAGGGAAGTGTGTTGGGGGGGGGTCATCGGGCCACCGACGGGAAGGCACAGTGGGTCTTCATTGAAAGAGCAGGGTATGGCGTGGGGTTGGCCGTGGGGGAGAGAGGAAAGTTTAACACTCTCAAGGGGGGTGGACGCAGGAAGTTGGTATCTCGGAATCTCGTTCTCCTCCCTGATGCTGCCGCAATCACGGATGGGGGGAAAAAAAAGGGGGTTGCAGGGAGGGGAGAGAGGGGGAGCAGAACAACTTTTCTAACAAGGGAAAACAGAGGATTCCTTATGGCGTTCGGCATGTACGGACGTGAGGAGCAACCGAGCAGGCAACTCGGCTGGAAGGGGGGGTTCAGACGAAAGCAAGAGCCCTGGAAAACCACACATGTCAATAGGAATGCAAAACAAAAGGAGAAAGAGGTAAAGTATGGCTGAAACCGAACTGAAGGTGCCGGCGTGGCGTTGTGGAGTTTTCAGCCAAAATGGACCTGCGTGCTAGGTGGAAGAGAGAAGAATTGGAAGGACATGGAAAGAGGTGACTGAAATCGTCTGTGGGAAAAAAAATGTGAGCTACAGGAAGAAAAGGAGAACGAGTTTTAACGGTATCATTGAGAGGAGCCCGGTACTATCAGATATGAGGGACACCCTTCGAAAGCAGCAGGGTCGAGAAGAAAGCGGTGGTGACACGAAGAAGAAAAAGGGACAACGTTTTGGGGTGCTTCAGGCAATGCGGGCCGGGAAGGGGGGGGTTATCTGATCCGTTAGTTGAAAGGAAGGATGGAAGAGACTAAAACATTGAAAACCAAAAAAGAAAAAAAAAAAAAACAACACAAACACCAGAAGCGACGCCTTCCGCGGTTCCGACAGTGAGGCTGCAAGATTGTGGAAGTAGGAAAGGGTATGAAAAAGAGAGAGAAGAGAAAAAGGCAAAAAAAAAGGAGAGAAAAAGTTCTCCCAAGGGGAGGTTTTGCATGGATAAACAACCATGCTGG
>Ga0179591_1337396_pt1 | contig 10568 bp, 15 predicted proteins | sample CZOMad2_1_08_16f_FD_182891 | JGI IMG/M metagenome (GOLD analysis project Ga0179591, IMG submission 182891) | Vadose zone soil fungal communities from Angelo Coast Range Reserve, California, USA - CZOMad2_1_08_16fungal (PacBio error correction) | ecosystem: Environmental > Terrestrial > Soil >...
GGCAACTGCGCGGTGATATGTGGATAACCTGAAATTTTCGTCGTGCATATCTTGTTGTTAAATGGATGGAAACCGCTCCGATCATGGGTTGCCATCAAAGAAGGGGAGGAATGGTCCGGCTTTGTGCCGGGCGTAGCGTTAGTAACAGCGGTGGGGGTGTATTAGATCTTAGGCTCTGAGAAAGAGGGAAACCATCAAAATATTGGGTAACGGGAGACGGAAGTTTGACGTGCTGGTTTGGTCTGGGGGAAGACCCCGAAATACGGAATGGGGGGAGGGAGGTCACGTCAAAAACGAAGTTTGGGTCGTAAGGGGGAATAAACAACCCGAGCACGAACCGGGCGTTTCCCTAAAGAAGGTAATCGGAAAATAGGGGCACATTTGTTGTTGTGGTGGGGAGGGGCCTAACGTTCTGGAGAAGATGAGTTGCGTTACTATTGTCCGGGGAATAACTTAATTGGTTGAAAATAAAGGGCATCAAGGTATAAACTGGATGCAGCAGTAAAGTTGGAAGGGTGTTGGAGGAAGAACTCCACTAATAAAAGGAGAGCCGGAGTACCAAATCGAATGTTTGGTACACACACCGTACCCATTTAACAAAGAGACGACGAGGGTGAGGGAAGCGCCCTGGGCTGTTACGCCTAGTATCAGCGACTGGTCAAGTGGGGGGGTGCATACGGCCAATCAAAGAAAGAAACATTGCCGAGTTGATGAAGTCCTCCGTAATGGACGTAAAATCTGAGTTCCCCAACACCTATGTCTTATCCGCCCCCACACATCGACCATGAAGAAGGTTAGTAAGAAGGGGGAGCTGCTCACGTATACCATTTCTCAATAACGAACTTGAGTACCGGGTAACTTAGGAACCAAAAGGAAACAATAGGCGCTTGGTGTCCGCTCCGCCATTTGACCGCCATAAAACGAGGGTGCAAGTCTGGATTGGTGCAGATCTCGTGGCATAAATAGTGTCACTTTGAAATTCGTCATTGCCATAAAAACCCGGTTTCAGGAGGAAAATAAGACTATTGACAATCTGGGGGGGTGGTCCTTGACAAGAGGGGTGGAGACAGATCCAGCATGCCTTATTGTCCGTCTGGGTAATCATCGGTCAGAATGCGCCTAATGGGGGCGGAGGAGTACTTGGCAATGGAAATGTGGACCTTCCCTCCATGGCAAGAACAGAGAGGGAGGAGAGATGTTTTTTGGGGAGGGGCGGTAGACACGAATCACGCATACATCCTCAATGGCCTGATCGCTTTTACTTTGCCTGACCCGTGACACCCACTGCATAAGGATCCTGAGGGAGCTAATTTAGCTTTGTGAGAAAGTTCCTTTTAAGGTTCTTTGTACGTGGCCATTAAAAAAAACAATTTTTTTTGGTGCGTTTGAGGTGTAGGTCTAGCCCGGATGGGTCCTGGAGCAAGTGAAGTGTTGCGGAAACCATATCTACCACATCGCCCGGAGAGTAAGAAGGGGGGGGGTGGGTGGGGTTGTCACATTAAGAGGACACCGGTTAAAAGAGATCAAATAGCAGCTGGTTGGAAAGGTCACGTCTCTCTTTTGATTTTATCATGTTAGGGTCTGTAGCAAAAGAAAAAGCTATGTTATTATGGAACGGTTGACAATCGCGTGAAAAGATCAAGCCTCTTGGACAGATAAAGGCCAATCTTAAATTGGGGAAAGGGGAACAGTTGGCTTTAAGGGGTGAACGTAAAGCCTGCACCCCAAGCAGTAAGACTTGGGAAAACAGGATCGGGATTGCACAGGACCACAACGGGTCTGGCCCGTCAGCAAAACCTTTGGGAAACCAAGTCTCACTTTGTGGATCTTCTTCGAGTATTGCTAATGCCTTCGCCCCGTACCAGGGTTCGTGGGCGGCCGGGGCAGGCCTATAGAACCTGTTGGTGTGAGAAAAAATCACGCAACGGACACGTGGAACAACAAGAAGTGCTCGTACCTGACATTGTGTGCACTAGCAAATAGCTGGGTCACATGAAGTGGTAAACAGGTGGTGGGAAAGTAGGGTTGGGGACAAAATCGACAAACCAAAAAATCTGAGGGTGGGAGTTGCCGATGGAAAACGTTTGTCCTAGGGTGGGAGGAGGGGAAAAAGGTTTTCCCCTAGGTTGGAAAGGGGGGGTTTCGGGTGCTGGTTAACTGTTCTTCGCGCGGTAAATAAAAGACCTTCTAGCTAGGGGTTTAAATATCACTGCAAGGGTCTAGACAACTTGGGGGGAAAGACAAGGGAGAAAGTGACAATGTTGGGTTACATTCCTCATACCCAGGAGGAATTGTCCAGCAAAGGATGAATGGGTGCTTGTCGCAAAAAAAGAAACTTACCTTAAAAAAAGTATGGGGAACCAACGGGAATGTTCCTCAGGGAGGATAGTTGTTAAATATAGGGCTAATTGCATTATCTGCCAACGTTTGGTGGGAGCAAGTCTTCAGAAAACTTAATCGCTGTAAAAAACTCGGGCTAACTAAAAAGTTTAGATCTCAATATTTACTTAGAATATAAACTAAGAAAAGGAAGAATGTGGCGGTAGGGGCAGCGTGGGCCCTGTGCAGAGGGGGTATACTGAAATCAAAGGGAGGACTAGCCGACAGACCGGCCGTGCGAGAACACGAGATACACAAAAGTTTGCAAGAAACAACAAATTCAAGCAAAGCAAGACCACATGAGTTGGTTGGGGCACATAAAAAGAAATTGGGGGGGTAGTGGTGGTAAAAGTAGGGAGGTCTTGGTAATTAAAGAGATATCCCAATAAGACGCAACATAGATCTCACAAAACAAAAAATTGGGAAAGGTCATTCAAAATATAAGATGTTGCGTCTAGGGGGATCTCGTCAATGTCCATCTTAAAGGAGCTGCAAAATATCGATTCGTTAAGAGTCGCTTTGCCACTCGGCAGGTGAACGTAGGGTAACCTGTGTGGGTCAAAGAAGTTTTCTCTGTCAGGGGGGGGATATACTAAATTTTCGCAGGGAAGAAGGGAGACCAATAAGGGGAAACCTACCTAACCACCCCAGATTCTTCAGATAGATTTTGGTAGAACAACGATGGGGAAAAAAACTTGGTTGTGGGGCGGGGGGAATTGTGACCTAGCGAACTCTTCCTCAAGTTTAGTGACGGAAGAAAACCAAACACGTTGGCTATATAATCCAAGTAAACGTCCCGGGAAATAAAACCCGATCGAAGGAAGTCCAGTTAAACTTAGGGTGCTCTCCAAAATAAAAGGAATGGTTCGTGGGAAAGCGGGGACAAGCAGAAGGTGTCGTACGGCATTGGTATCAGATTCAAAAGATTTACACGTGAAGTGTGCGTCTGTAAAACTCGGGCTACAGTAGGTAAAAAAATATCATAAGGAAGTAGTTCGAAAAGAAACACTAAAATACAAACACACCTGAAGATCCACTTAAAGAAGAGTTATTGAACCTTATAGAAAAAAATCTTTACATCAACAGGGGGGCCCATCTTCAACAACGCTGGGTCGGGGTTGGTCGTTGGCCATTTGCTTAACGTATTTAGCGCATTCCTGTCACGAAGGGTCGGCAACAATTTGGGAAAGAGGACAGAAGATTTTGTCACGTGGTCTGTCGGGTTTTCTCAACAGGACACCCTTGATCGGGGCTCCACAATGAAAACAACCGAACCCATACTTGTTCAGGTTGCTTCTTCACTCGTAATCATCGCAGATCCCACGAAGGGGAAAGTAACTTGGGACCACTGGGGGGCTCTGGGGGGTTCACTTGTGCCCGCAAGGGATTCCGGGTGCCTCAAGATAGATCTATTACGTACAGTGTGGTAAGGGGGGCTACGCATGCAATCCAGGGGGAAAATGAACCTTGTCACTTGGTCAGAGAGCTGGGGAACAATCTTCTTGGTCCGAAGGGTTACCCCCCTACTGGGGGAAGAATTAAAAGCCCACGTTTACATGAGAAGACAGGGATGCATAAAAGACGCAACTCCGTGCGGAAAGCAGGTGCGGTCTTTGTTAGAGCCGGGGGGTAAAAATTAGTTTTTAACGGGGAAAAAAAGGTAGGAAGGCTATTGGCATGGAGTACTATTTCGACTTCAATGCGACTTCCTCCTTGAAAATATCCAGCAAACGACAAACTCTGAAACAAACAAAAAGGTAAGTGTTTTGACGAAAAGGAAAACTGAACTCAAAAATCAATAATTAACAAGTGTCACGATAGAAGCGATCACTGATGGGTGCGGTGATCGATAGGGCGAAGATGATAGGGGGCAATGATTAGGTTCGCCTAGGAATGAATTTCCCAATAGACAACAAGCTAAAGAAAAGATAGGGGGGAGGATCAAGTAACCTTAAAGGTCATACTCAGTAGAGAAAAGAAAGAGTAATGAGAACGATGGCAGAGAACAAAGCGGGTACAATGAATCAGATATCAAGGCTAAAAATAAAGGGGAGACACGGGTAAGACACATATGGGACACGGAGTGGGGAAGGATCCAAAGGGCACCTGGAGATACACCACGTGACATTTGTTAAGATATACCAAAAAAAAAAAAAATCCACATTGTGAGGGATTTCAGGTGGAAAGACACTTACAAGTTATATGCTGGGTAACAGTAGGTCATGACTATAAAGGAAAAGGAGAAAAAGTGGCATTATAAAATTAAATGTCGGGCTCTGCAGTCGGGGGCCTTTCAAGGTGTTGTTCACCTGGAGGGCAATGTAAGAATTCAATAACGACGGCAAATTATTGAAGGAAAAGGAAAACTGGAGCTAAAAACAGTGCGCAGTTATCATGTTGACAAGACATCCAGGACTCTGCCCTCCAGAGGGTCAGGGAGGGGGGCCAAGGGGGGTGTCAAAGTGTAAGAGGGCAATTTACGACAGAAATCAGTTTATGAGTTTATTAAAAAAAAGCGGGGGACCAAAAAAAAAACACAAAACTGATACTGGACTAAAGGCGAGGGAAAGCCTGACGAGTCAAAAGTCGCTATTGTGACAGGGACATCCGTACAGAATGCGTAAAGGGGGTCTCCATACGATGACCAAAAGGGTAAAACCACAAAATGGGGGGTTAACGGAGGGGTGGAACTAATAGGGGGTAGCAAAAATTATGGGGGGGTTGTTGCAAGGGGCCGTACTACTTGGAAAAGTAACCGAAAAGCTCAAAAACGCCGTAGGGAACGGGGGAGGAAAAGATAACCCCAAACGTCACACTGTTACGGGAGCGATATTTTCCAGAGTTTGCTGGGGGAGGGAATAAAATAAAAAAAAAAGGCGATAAAAATCCGTGAGTCACGCTAAAGCGAACAGGGGGGGAAAAAAAGAGAGGAAAGAAAATAAAGTTCTTTGATGGCTAACAAAAAAGATCCGACGGCGTAAGAACGGCACCACAGAATGCCGACGGAACCTGAGGAGTGTTGAGAGGCACAAGAGAAAACGGACGCAATGTCAACAGACCCTCTCCAACAAAAAAAGGGGATTAGGAAAGTATAAAATTTTAACGAGTCAATTTGATGCGATCCAACATATAAAGGGGAGGGCTTTACGGTTCTTTGTGCCCGGGGATTACGCATCGATGGAGTTTGATCAGAAAAAGGAAATGTTTCATGAAGCTTTTGGGTGTGGCCGGTAGCGGTACTATTAAAGGGTGGGAGCTCTAGAGGGGTGAGTTCTGACTAACCCAAGGCAAAATATTGTGACTAAAGACATTTTTGACTTGAGGGGGTGATAGGTGGGGGCTGACACCGAATACGGCGGTGAGCGTGTAGGGGAACCTAAACACTGAATGTGGTCGTAATTACTAAACAACCAACCAAGAAAGGGGGACACCGAAGGAGAAACACTAAGAAAGGGAAGACATCCCATTGTGGGTCAGGGTGGGGGGTATTGCCTACCGGTAGAGAAACGTAAAAAAGCGTACGGATTGTCACAGGAAAAAGAGGAAAATGGCAGTCGAGGCCAGACGGAGGTATAAAAATAAGTCAGGAAGTTAACTTGGGGGGGGGGGGGGAGAGACTCCCAATATATGCTCAGAGTACAAGGGTCATCGGGGGGCTGTTACAAGATAAACAGTTACCAAGAAGAACATGGTTTGAGGTCAGAGGCACTGCTTGTGAAAAATAAGCAACACTAAATCGGTGTTTAGCGCAAATCACTTGAAAAGACAGCATCAGCGGGCCGTAGTTTATGGGTTAATGTCTTTACGGAATATGTGAGGTACACAGTGACCGATCAGAAAAAGGATCTAACAACAGTGGAAGACATAACATGTGAAAAAGAATACCTGAGACGACCAGGAGAGGGTAATCACCCCAAACTAAATAGACCGGAAGGAACAGAACCCTTGACAATGTGGAATAGTTGGAGGGTAAAGCTGACAAGGTGAGGGTTCAAATAAACAAAGAAGGGGAAAAAAGAAGGAAAAAGACTATTAATAGGACAAAGGGCGACTTGAATTGGTGTAGAGACGATATGCTTCGTGGTTATCGCATACCGGGGGTAGGGAAAGGGTCACGCCGAGAGGCGCTGACGGAGGGGCGGGTCAAAGGGGGAGGGCAGGGGTCCAAAAGGGGGAAGTTGCCGCATATAGGGAGGATAGTCGGGGTTGTGTGAAGGGAACCGGAAATAAGAGGCGCATCATCAATGGGCCTCGCAGGTGTGAGCCACGAAAACTCCGACGCGGCGCGGTTGATAGGGGTGGGAAGGGGGAAAAAGGGGGGAAATGATGTTAAGGTTCGGGGGGTACGGGTTGAACGGGAAAAAAAAAATGAACTTGGGGGGAGTGGGGAGGTATGAAAGGTATCCAGGGGAGGGAAGCGACATTGGGCGAAGAGACTGATAGAAAGCCCAGTACTGTCGAATACGGTTGGGGGGGCCATGTTCACTTCAGGCCCCGTGGGTGTCCAATGAGGAACAAGACAAAAGGAGGGAAAAACCGGAAGAAGGGGTTTTAGTTGCATTCAAGAGGGAGGGATCATAAAGACTGGAGGGGATGGCAAGAGGGGGGCGGTAAAATCGCGAAGAAATAGGGAACACTGAAAGGAAAATTAAAGACTAGTTAAACTGTGGATTTGAGGTGTGAAGTCCGTCAGGGGGGCCGCACAAGGCTGAATCGGGGTAGAGAGGGAAGAACTGACCCCCGTTCGGAAAGTGATAATAAAAAAATCCCCTGGGTTACCAACTGATCTATGTTTAACTTCATATGGGTATTCATTCAAGGCCACGAATGGGAGTGACTGCCGCCAGAGCTCGGGTTGATGGCGACAAAACGAGACGAAAAAGCGTGAAACATAGATGCTGTCAAAATGATTGTTGCCGACCTCTTAGGAGGAAAATGAGGGTGACCACTGCAAGGGGTAAGTTGAGACAAAACCCCCCAAAAAAGCTAATGGTTTATGCTAGAGTTAACCCGTTGTGGACACTTGTGGGAGAGAGGTGGAAAGGGCCACAGCTGGGCCATGTTAATAGGTTGTCGGGTTGGACTAAGTGGTGTTCCTCATTTTGAGAGGCTCTCGAAATCCTTCGCTGACGAAAGATGATGTTTGCCAATCTGTTTCCTAGGCCTGGGGCATCGCAAGAAAGGTCAACGGGAAATTCTATCGGCGTATGGTTGTTTAGGCAGGGATGCGGTCCGCTTCGAAAAAGACAAGGGGGCCTAGAACCTGATGGGGGGCAAAAAAAAGAAGGGCCATCCGTCCAGAATAAGGGGGGGGTTCTTTAAAAGGGAATAAATTGACGGGTGAGGCCAACTTGGTTTGGGTCAGGAGGAAGGGGGAGCATAAAAAGAAGGAAAGAAATTCAGCCCTCTAAAACCAACCAAGGGTGACTAAGAGCAGAGTGTTAAAAAATCAATGCTATATCGAAGAATAAGGTGCGTGTGGACTTGGAGTTCAATAGGAGCGGGGGAGAGGGAGGAACGGACCAAAAAAGGATACCCGGGGGAAAATACCAAGTAACGCAAAAAATTCAAAAACCAAGTTGGGAAGACGGGGGGGGAACAGGAAAGGGGGAAATTGATCACTCAAGGGGAAAAAGTAGAGAAAAGAGGTTTACAGAAAGAATCGAGCAGAGTAGGAGATAAACAACAGTTAGATATAGTAGGTAGTGAGGGGAGATGGTTTGATGGTCCAGCTTGAGCAGGAGGTCACACTTTGATTCATGACAAAGGAAAGGGGAATGGACTGGCAAAAGGTGTAGGTTATCGACGACGTTTGGGGGAAGAGTACTAAAAAGGGCCCTTGAATAACTATCCAGAACAATGCCTGAAAAAACGAAAAATCACATTATGCTGGGGACGGGAGAGGAAGTGTATGGGTATCTTTCAAGAAAAACCTTTTGTGGGCTGAGAGGGTGAAAGCGATAATTGGCCGCAGTTTCTTCAATCAAGCGAGGACCCAAACAAGTGAAACCCAGGAATTCCCGTACAATTAAGAAGTACGGCACGGAACGGGGGGGGGGGGTTGGAGAGAAAATCACGGAAGTTCGTGGGGGGGGCGAAGCATCAAATTGGGGAGAAAACATTGGGGAAAACTTATAGCGCAAGGTCAAGGGAAAATGTGGAAGTTGTCGAGGGGGGAAACTCAAAGAGGAAAGGGGGATGGGAAAAAAGGAAGGAGGCATGGGTCGAAGGAACAAGAACGTACACAAGACACTGTAAACCTACTCGGTAATGGACTGCTATATCTAAAACATCTTTTGACAAAGTGAGAAGGTTGCATTCACCTAACCAATAGGCGTGGCGGGGGGCTTTGGGGAGATAATTACACTGGAAGCAATGAAAGAATCGAATTCCTTCTCTCTGGGGGCATTATATCGGGACAGAGAGGGGGTGTTTAAAATACGCTAGTTTGGGTCGAATCACCGGAGAGAGGCGTTAATAAAACCTGTCCAAGGGAGCGGAAATACCTCGAAGGAAGAGAACATAAACGGGTAACCGGGGATTCTGGAGAACGGGACCCGAAGGGGGGAACTGCCTCCACGATAAGGAAACGAGTACTGTTACTGGGGGGTAACGCTACTTAATTGACAAGACACTTAACCCGACTCAAGAGGGAGAATTTGGTCAGGAGGGGGGGGGAAAATATGCTGCTTGAAGGATTGAAACGGAGGCTTGGAACAACCGAGCGCGCTGTAAGTTCTTCAGGAACATGATAAAAGAAAAGAAAACTAGGGTCCAGCTGGGCTTGGGTTCATCATGTGGAAAGGGTTGAGTAAAACGTTGCATTAACCAAAAAAGGGGAGTCGACGGGCGATGGTGGGGGGGCCGGTATCATTTTCTAACTTCAAGAAAGTCTCAGGGAGAGGAAACTAACGAACAAAGCAACAGATTTGTTTTTAAAGGGGGGGAAAAGAAAGGCCTTCAACGGGAGAAAATTTCAAAGAGGGAGGGGGAGGCGCACAGTGATGTAAACTTAGAAAGACCCACGTAAATTGCATTGAGATGGATCCAAATATTCTTTCTTTCCTACCCAGCACTATCTAAGAAGAGATGTTGGCTCCCTGAAATGGCTGAAAAGAAAGGCTGCAGATCCTCAGATAAAGATGTTCGGCCGTATGAAGGTCTATCAACAACGCCTACAGGTATTTCTACGGGAGAAAGAAAAGAATTGATCACTAATACACATTGGACAAGAGAGATTTTTGAAGCGAACTGAAACTTGGATGGAAATTTAATAACACCCTGCGTCACTAGACAAATCCGAGAGAAAAGTTTTATATTTAATGGAATCACCGGAAAGAGGAGAGGGAGGGGGGTTGTCACCTTTCATTGGTCGTAGAAAGGGAGCATGGCGGAACAGTGTATTCAAGGAAAGGGGGGTAGAGGCTGTGAGAAGGAAGTTATTTGCTTCATCCCAGATTACCGGGAAAGGCCGGATACTTCAAGTAAAAAGGGCATAAGAGATGAGTGGAAAACGTGAGGGCAAAAAACAACATTGACGGGGTCGTTTTGAGCTTACTATTGGTACAAGGTAAACAGTAGTACCTCTTGCCCATAAAAACGCAAATGGGCTTTTTTCCCAAATACAAAGGGGGGGGATGTCTATCAAGGACGAACCAGAAAAAGGGGGGTAGGGGGGAGTCGATCAAAAGTAAAATTAAGGGTGTACTTCTCCAGTGAGAAGCCTGCACTTACTCTGGCCAGGAAAGAGAAGGTGGGGGAAGTGTCAAGGAAACTTGCGGTACTGGAGAAAATATAAAGGGTTGAACTCCAAACCTGAGCTAGGGGGAATTCAAGGGAAACGAAATTACTGTCAGCAACAGTCGTGGTTGCAAGACCATTACTAACAGGGAGTTTTGGAAACGGGGGGAATACACGCTACACCGGAAGGTCTTGATCGGGGGGAGGAAAAAAAGAAAGTAACACAATGGGCGAATAGTGTTAACAAATAGTGCACTGGGTCTTCGGAACCCTATAGGAGGATAACAATCATTTTGGAATTCAATGTACTAACCAAACCAAAAGAGGAGAAAAAAACTTAGTTGATGGTCTCACCATATCGGAAAGTAGGATCACGGGAACACAATAGGCAAGGGGAAACGTTGGGTTGGATAGGGAAAAAAATAGAAAACTGAGGGGGAAGTTGAACA
>Ga0179591_1216781_pt1 | contig 10567 bp, 10 predicted proteins | sample CZOMad2_1_08_16f_FD_182891 | JGI IMG/M metagenome (GOLD analysis project Ga0179591, IMG submission 182891) | Vadose zone soil fungal communities from Angelo Coast Range Reserve, California, USA - CZOMad2_1_08_16fungal (PacBio error correction) | ecosystem: Environmental > Terrestrial > Soil >...
CCGCGTCAAGTCAAGAGTTCGGGGGCGCGATAGGACTGACGCCGAAAGACATGCTTGCGGAAAGGAGCCATTGGGTTTGCACAGGAATAAGACCTCGCCCTGGAAGCCGCCTCCTCTCCTTAGGGCCTATGCGCCTTCTCAAGCATGGGGTAGTCCGGCGGATAAAGAACGTTCATCCATGAGGTAGACGAAATTGAAGTTAGGGTATCACGACGGGACATCTGGAACGAGGAGTTGAACAGAAAGAGGGAAATAGGCATGCGAGCCCGACCACGAAAAAGGAATTCAGAGAGGAAAGGAGTTCGAGAAGTGCTCAAGGGAAATGCGAGACCTTTACTTAGTCACATAGCAAATGGGGAAGCACGAGAAGGCAAACGCCTTGGGACGTCCTTTGATCATGGTTCAGCAAAACGCACTGAAGGAAGCATTAAAGATTCTTCGGGCAGGTTTCCTAGGTGAGTGGGGGGGACGGAGATGGGGAGGGGGGATGAAGAAGCGAGGGCCGGCCAGCGGCACCAGCAAGGGCCTCGCGAGCCTGGGGGCACGGATGAGGGGGAAAGTCTAAAAGAGACTTTGCCGTCGCGGAGAACTGCTATAACGAGGGGAAAAAAGGAAAAAACACGGGCTCAGTGATATAAAAACTCCGACAAGGGTTGGAGGGGGAAGGTAAAACATCACAAAAGGAGGCGGCCCTACCCATCGCCAAGCTGCTTGTCGAAGTTTCGGCATCTTAAACAGACACGAGAGGGATGCAATAGGAAACTGACGGAAGATTGGCGAGGATGGGAGAACATAGTAGAGTATAAAAGAGCATCCCCCCCAAACCCGAAACACCCCCACACAAACAAACCCCACGAGAAAAACAGACAACAAAGAAAAAACCACAATAGTGGTGAGAATAGAATTCCAACACGAGTGTGAGGAAGATTGAAAAACATAATATGGAAAAAAAAAGCAAAATCTAGCGTAAGACGAATGTGAAACCTTTTTAAAGAGGACCCAGGAAAAAAAGATTAAAGAACCGGAGTTTTAATGTCAAATCTTCAAAGACGGCCCAACCAGGAATAGACAAGGGGGTTAGAGAATGGAGACGGTCCACACAAAAGTCTGTATTGGTAGCAAGAAGTGAAATGCTTCAAAGGGGGGGAATTTTGGTCAACGATTCGCAGCCCGCACGCCGAGAGCCAGCATGAACCGCGAAAAAAGAGAACCAGCCGAGATTCACCGCGGCAGAAGCGAGAGTAAACCGAGAAGGGAAATGCATAAGGGGGGGAAATTCTGCATCGCTACGCATCGAAATTTTGGGAGAGGTGACTAGCGCAGCGAAAGGACGCGCGGAGTTGAAACGGACATGCCGCGGGGGCGGAGTCTTGAAAGACCTGAAACCAAACAGAAAGAGCAGTAAAAAGCTGTCTGGGTGAGATCAGTCGATCACTATAAAAATTCCACTTCCGGTAGCGGGAAAGGGAGAGAGAATCGTCTTGTTTGAAGATTACGTATGAAAGGTAGATGGAAGTTTTGGCCAGAAGGGAGGCCCGGAAGAGGGAGGAGGGCATGTGACTAGAACCTCCATTCTATCGGGCAGCTGCCCGCAGAGTCCAAGACGTCGTGCTGGCGTGCCAAACTCCGGCCAAACTTTAAACGAGGGGCATAGTGTCGTAGCGGGCCGCGATGAGGCATCGAATAATTACGTCGCCGGGTCGACCTAAGAAGCGGGAAAGAAGCTGGCAATCAGTTGGGGAGAAAGAAATTGGGAGACGATTCGTCAGAGGGGAAACAGAACTGCTCCGTATTTAGAAACAGTGAAAGGGGCGTTTGATGTTTTAAAGTAATCCTACCCTCCTGGGTATTAATAGGGGAGTAAAATGAGGAAGGTTGGATGTTATCAACAATAAAAGCTCTAAGTCCGTGAAAACGAACCTATCCTCGGTGTAAACACAATCAGGGGCGTAAGACCCAGTAACGAAACCAGGCGAACTACGGAATTTGACCCTTGAATAACAAAGAATGTGGGGGGGAAGTCTAGCTCAAACCAAACTTATTAGGGGATGACGGAATAATATCTCAACCCATCAAGGAAGTGTTAGGGCCTCTCAGGGTAAAACCTGTTTGGCGTATGCGCTGGGTGCTTGACTGAGGCTGCGCGGGAAAAAAACAGGCATTGGGTGTGGAGATGAAAAAAAATATTTCATCAAGGAATCTCGAGAAGTCCGGGTCTGGGTGCTCGAAAAGACCACCCTGAAAAGACGAACATGGGTATGACGTTGAATAAATACTCAAAATCGTAAAAGGGATGGAAGAAAATACGGACGTGGGAGTTTTCGAAACTACTGAGCCGTTTTTTTACGCGCAGAATGGAAGGGAGAAAAAAGGGAAGCGGGCTTGAAGCGGCTTGCCGTTCGAATAATCACCTCGAAAGGCTGCAGGAGAGAAACTGCGAGCGGCCGATAAAAGGCAAAGATGCCTCGGTCTAATACCATAGACAGGCCGGAAGTGTGCCCTCAAAAGGCGCTGGACGGCAGCGGCGAAAACAGATGGGGTGGAAAGTCGACAAGAGAAGGAGTGAGGGAAAAAAAACGACGTCGTGGGACCAGGGAGAGAGAGACAAAAATTCACGGAATATCTTAAAGAAGGGGGGGGGGGGGGGGGGACAGCAAACGCCTTACCCGCATGAGCTCTCAACCTAACCGCTGATGGGGTGCTCAGTGAAAGACGAAACCCACAGAAAAAAAATAATACTGGAAGGGGGGGAAGGGGACCTTTCTTACTGAGCCACTCCGACCGCAAACCAATAGTGGAGGAATGTCAGACGTGAGGCGATTCATACGGCACCATGAGACATACACGCGCCTAGGGAAGAAGAACTTGAAGCGGAAAATGTGGCGGGACGGAGATGGTTCCGGAAACTCGATAGGGGACGATTAATCAAAAAGATGAAACCGGGTTCGGGGAATTTGGAAAGGGGCACATGCTTGTCTAAAGGGAGGTCGCCTAGGCAGAATGGGAAAGTAAAAAAATAAAAAACAAGATGTAGAGAAAGTCGGAGTCTAAAGAGAGGACGACTAATCTGGTGACGCAAATTCGCCTAAAATGTAGCACGGTGGGTCGGGGAAAGGAACTTCATAACAAAAGTCAAGGGAATTGAGGTAGTGGAACTCCAACACAAGGTGCGGAACGTCTGTGCAAACACGTAAGATTGGGGGTGACAACGATGGATGCGTAAACAAAAGGTCAAGCCTCAAAAATCTAGGGTGTGAAAGGGGAAGGGGTCTGGAAAGGAGGTCAATCCGGCGAGATAAAAGGTTACAGCCTCATCGCCACAAACTTCCGCGAGAAAAAAAAAGGGAGACGTCGGAAAAGAGGGTTGGACCAGGGAGGGGGGAAGGGAACAAGGCATGAAAATCTGCCCGCCTAAGGCACCCTCTGAGGGGGCAGAGTTTGAAGGGGAAATCAGAGGAGTTGGTGCGGGTACATTAAACTCAAAGGGGGCGGCTGTGGGTATCCCATAGCTAAGAAAAGGGGGCATAACGGAGAAAAAGAGGGGGGGCATCCTAGGGAAGAAGACGAACTTCTCAACAAAAGCCATGAGTAATATAGATGAAGGCAAGAGTTCGCTACAAGGACTGGTCTACCGGGGAAAGGAGTCAAGCCTCTCCTAATCCGAAGCAGCCACCAAACCAAACGGCAAAGCGTTTCCGCGCATATGAAGGAAGGGCGTCGAATTGTCTCTACGGTGACTGGAACGAAAACGAAGGAATAAAAGGAAATGATAGCTGGAGATCCGGTGGGAACATTTGCGGCGATAGGACAAGGGACGAATTCCCGTCCGGAAGGGCCGATATTGATAGAGGGGAGTTCACAAAGAGGGTTTATTGGAGTTCCTGAGAGCATTGAAATATTTCAGGATAAACGCGGGGGGTCCGGAAGGGGCGGAATGCAGGGATTCAAAGATCTGCGATAAGAAGGAATTGAGAAAGGATTTCTGGTCGACGGCTCCTCAGGAAAGGGAACCGTTCCACGGAGAAAATACTGCGCTCAAAAAGAAGAACTATAGGAATGGAAATTAGAAGAAACGGATCCAGCGTCGAATGTGCAAAAAATGGTCGTGCGGGACGGGAAAGAGTGTGAGGCCTGTGATGGGGACAAGATGCGAAAACCGGCAACGAAAAAGTACGTGAAAGAGGGAAAGTTTGGATGAGAAAAACCAACCACTAGGGGGGTAGGGGGGGAGAAAGGAGAGGAGGGAATCACCCGGACGAAGCGTAAGCGGCCTTAAAGTTTCAAGAGGGCGGCTATGGAAGACACCTCACGCAGAAAGAAAGGGGGGTCGGAGCAAGTGGGTTTGGGTGTAACCTCGAATCAGGCAAGAAATGAGTCAAAAAAAGCCCGCCGAAAGGTATAGTGCAAAAAAGTCGCCTCGTGAGAGCGGGTGAAATGTAGTCGCTTAGGGGGTTGCAACAAAACGAGTAATTTGAGTAAAAATCTGAAGAGTAAAAGGGTCCGGTAGGGAAGAACGAAGTCCGGATAAGGGAGGAGGATTTCAAAAGAAAGTCGTCATGCCGCTCGACCATAGGTTATTCACAAGAGAAAGAATGAAGGGCTCAGGGGGGGGAGAGGCAGTAATCTATCACTGGGGCACACCGGCAAAATGAAATCGGAGAGAGATAGAGCTCCTTTAAGGTCCGGTTCGGTTTAAACAAAGAGAGGGGCAAAGGAATACTGTAGGAAGCGTTAGAGACGCTGGTGACCGACTGGGAGTGTTGGTTGAGAAGGGTTTAGGAAGGAAAGTGTAGGAATAAGAACTTCAAAGACCCCGCGAAAGTCAATCGACGAGGAAAACCGGAAAAGGAAAAATCCTGGCGGAAAGCGAAAGAAAGAAGTAGGGAAGGGAGGGGGAGGGAGGGGGGGAAAAGCTCGTAGTCTCTGGTCTAAAATCAAATTGTCAGTATCTACCTCAGAAAAGGGGGCTTTGGGGGGGGGGGGATGGGGTCCCAGCCAAAAAAGGGGGATGCCAATCAACTCTAAAAGCTTCGGAGAAGATTAGGGCCAAACTGCCAATCGGCAAAACTAAAAGAGCATGAAAGGAATATGGTTGATAGGGTACGGGGATTAAAAGGAGGTTGCGATGATGGGCTTAACCTCGAAGAGAGAAAAGAATAGCGCCAAAGGTAGGCTGGAAAGTAACGAAAAGAAGGCTTGACTTAGGGATTTACAAATGAGGGGCATCCTCCTCGAAAAGGGAAAGTGGGCAGCGCAACACCTTGGTTAACACCGGCCACAGAGAAGCTACGACAACGTAGTGGTGGAGGAAGAGTAAAGAAGGAAAAAAAAATTAGGACAGGCCCGTTGTAGATGCATTGCTCTGCAACACGCGTCGAAGGGGGACCTACGGCTCTTCACACCTTGAATGGGGGGGTTCGAGGAGGGATTCTCCTAGCGAGAGAATGTCCATCATGGAAGAACAGCAGAGAAACGCTCCGTCGTAATTAAAACCTGCGCGCTCCTACAACGACGGGGCTCTTGTCGGAAAAAGATGAGCATAGAAGGAGGGGTGTCAGAAAGGGGGGGGGAATGGTATGGGACAGATAACTGCCGCCAGGAATTGGGTTCCGACATTCACCGGGTGGCGCAGGTGGATGACCCGAACCAACATGCGGAGGGGGGGGTAGATGGAGTTTGTGTAGATCTTCGAGCAGAATGCCAGGTGCACGTAACAAGGACGGGTTGAGAGGTCGTGAAAGAGAGAGGACGGACTTACAGGCGTTTGGAGCGATGCGATTGTTCAAAGTACTGTTTGGAAAGCGGGAGTGAACCGAAGACCTATCTGGTACTGGGGGAAAAGGAAACCCACTTCTCTGAATTATCGGGGAAAAAAGCCAAAAGCCTCTTAGTTCGCAAAAAACAGGCTGCCATGATAAGGGGGAAACGAGGCCTCTGGTCGTAGAGGGGGGACCATGCTATTGGAAATCATCTGGGAAGAAGACGAGCCTTTGAGGGACTACGATCAGAAAATTCGCCGGAAGCTGGTGGTTGTTTTTTGTGGTTGTGTGGTTGTTTGGTGGGGGGGGGGTGTGTGGGGGTTGTGGGGGGAAGAAAATTTGTTTCACCAGTCCGGAAGGCAACCCCGTATTCGAACGCGTAAATCAGTAAGGTTGGTGACGATTTTGAGTTTTTTGACAAAAAAAACCCAGCAAGGGGTAAGGAGAGGGAGGAGAAGCTTGTTGCATTGATAACAAGAAAAGAGATAGAGCATTCCAGTAAAGACCAGATAGAGTCAAACCATCATTGGCACCGCGCCGAAAGTAAAAGACCCCGGAGAAAAGGATAAGAAAAGGGATGTACCTTTCGAGGAAAGGGAATTAGGGTGGGTAGGGAGAGAGACACAAAACAACAAAGGAAGGAAAAGGGGGAATATATCGAAACCATCTTCTGGTTAATGGGCCTACAAAGGGAAGACCTTGTCAAGCTCATGACGCCGGGTCTTGAAGCCTCGTCGCGAAAACCACCTGGTTGTGAAGGAGGCTCAAAGGAAGAAGAAAAGAGATTGACAAGGGTCTTGTTCGCAACACATCCCGAATTAAAGAACTCGACCGGGGGTTAATGACGCGAGGGGTGAAAAAAAAATCTGAAAAAGATAAAATTAGGGGGGAGTGGACTAAATAAACTGATAAGGAGGGGGGTGTGGACCTCCGAGGGTCAAAGGGGCGAAACAAATGCGTACGCGGCTTGACGAAGGCTCCGTCGAATATACAGGCGAGTCTAAATACGATGAGTGAAATCGCGGAAGATACGCACAACAAAAATCTGACAAAATCAGAAAGAGTGTGGTTGGGAACAAAAAAGCGAACAGTGACACGAAAAAAAGGAGACTGCGGTCTCTGGGTTATCTGCCGCGACGGGGTTTCATCATTGTAGGAAAGGACTGGGGGTACGCGTCGGATGTCGTCAAAACCTAAACATACGGCTAGTGGTTAATCGATCTCTCAAACTAAGACTCATCGTCCTCGCAAGAAAAAAAACCGTAAGTTGAAGGGGAACTAAAACGAAAAAGTGCTTCTACGAAGGAGAAAACCCCCAAAAAAAGCATCCTGTTGTTCGGCGACGGGATCACACACCGCATCCCGCTCAAGAAAAATGAGGCGTCCTTAACAAAAGGAAGAGGGAGGAGGGGAGAGTGAAATCACTTCACCAAAAGAGCTAACAAACACTATCTGAGGGAGCTGGCCGACTGCACAATTAAAGCTTCGAAGGGATTTACCATCGAGATCTGGGAGATGAATAGGAGCTAGACTTCAGTTGGGATGAGGTTACTCATAGGGAAGTCGGGCAAACATAAATCAGGGCGAAAATTCCCAAAAAAAGGACAGAGAACTTAGGGAGAGAAAGACAGAGAGATCTCTTTTAAAGCGCAAGGTAGCTAACAAATTGGCGCAAAATGTTGGGAAGGAGGAAGCTTGACTGGCACCGCGGGTCGTAGCTGAAGATGGCTTTGGAAAAGAGTTCCAGGAGGGAGGGGAGGAAACCTTCGGCTTTTTACGATGGAATTGACATCTCGTTAATATAAGATAAGCAGAGAGCTTTGGGGGGGAGGAGGTCAACCAAAAGAGTAGATAGTCCTGTCGGATAAGAGCATTTTCCCACCGACTCACTCCAACGACGTAAGAGGGTAGTAGAAAGGACGTGTCCTGGGATCGTGGAGTTGGGCCTAGAGACCAGGAAAGAAATCTGATCGAAAATGCTTGGCAAGGTTGGTGTCGAAATCAAGTGTTGCGGGGAAAGAAAAGCAAAATTGGGGAGGAGGGGGGGGATCTATCAAGAATAAAATCGGGGGGTCAGACCGGAGAATAGCGTTCGCGCCGGCGGGGGGAAATGAGGGAAAAGTTAAGAAAGTGGAAAGGAGGCCAGTGTGCAAACTTCGGCATAGGGGGGGAGTATATGTCCTCTCCAACCTACTGGGGGGGAAGGCATCAGCTCAGACGTACCGAGAGCCTCAAAGACATAGGGCGCCAAAAAGGGAGCGCCCATGTAAGAGAGATGAAGAAGGACGTCAATGCATGGGAGACCGTTGGGAGGGGGAAGGAAAGATCTTGGGAGGGAAAAACTAAATGTCTCTCTGGTCTAGAAACCTGGGCTAGGGGTAGTACAAGGGATCGAGGTTCAGGAGAAAAGGAAAACTTAGAATCATAAGGCAGCTTGCGTGAGTTCATAAGGGCGTGTTCAGGAGCGCAACATCATTGCCCGATTGACCAGGGAGGTCAATCAGAGGGAAAAGCGTAAGGAGGGGAGCAAAAAGCAAGGGAAGCGTGATCATCCTTGACATGGATAAAAGCTGATGTTCGCTATCCAGCTACCGGGTAAAAAGAAGGGAAGGCGAGGAGAGGGGGGGTAAACGGTCAGAAAGATCCCTCGCACGCCGGAAGAAGAAAAAAAAAAAGCTGTGCGAAAGAACAATGATACCATGAAGAATCGAGGGGGGAGGTGCTTATGTTGCACCTTCAGGCGACGACAAAAGGCACACGAAGCGGACAGGCCGTGGGACTCGCCGTAACAAAAAAAGGGGGGAAGGAGGGGGAAGAAATACGTAGAAAAGAAATCCTTATATGCGTCAAACGGAACCTCGTTGAGTGCGATAGGCGGAACAATAGCCCTAGAGAAATTAAAGGAAAAACATGTTTGGGGGGGGGACAACTCGAGGGGAAAGCGGAGAAAGGGACCGACGACCTTCCAATGCAACAGGGAGCGCAAAGAGGTGACTTTAGTTAAACGGAATATCGAGAAGAAAAGAGGGTCAGACATGTGAGGAAAAGGCTGACGATCTTTTCAGGTCTGAGCACGCCGCCGGAGAGCGCTAGACAAAGCATGATCGGCTTGAGGAAAAAACTCCTTAAAAGAAAACTGTGGAGAAGGAAGAAGACAAAAGAATGAGACAGTGCTACTCCGGATTCGAGAACGGGGGGTGCGCCCCAAAATGGAACATGAGTACAGAGCGACAAGCGGGCATGGAGAAAGGGGAGGAGTTAAGGGGTGAAAAACGAGCACCGAGGCCTTAGGAAGCGTGAAAAATGGCCGCTGGGGAAGGGGGGGGGGGGCTGAAAGGGGAGGGATAGCTATTGATGGGGAGGGGATAGCCTTCTCAAAAAAAAAGGGTATTAACTCTACTAAGTAACTCGCTTACTTACGCCATCGACAATACGTTGAGGCAACTTCGGGAACGCGAAAAAGGTCGATCGGGAGGAGTCACTATTGGAGAAGGGGTTTGAGCTACAAAAACAGAGCCCCAGTGCGGGTGTGACTGGTCCCACCAAGCAAAAATCGCAGGAAAAAGAGAAAAGAATTAAGGAGGGTAAAGGTGGAGGCCGGGTAGGTCCAAGTAAAAAAAAACAAAGGCACGATAAGTAATTCATCTTAAGTAAGCGGACGGCGTTGGTGGGAAAAGGGTCACTCGCAGGAAAAAAAAACCTTGTGCGGAGGGACAGGAACACACTCGGAGGTCTGAGAACTTTACAAAGAGCTGGGCGCATCCATAAAGCACTTAAAGAAAGAAAGACAGAACAAACACCTGGGGAGGGGGGGAAGAAAATGGCCACTTCAGCTAACCTGACTGGGTTGAAGCAATCTGACAAGCGATCCACCCAATCACATGTGGTCAAAGGTGCTCGGCACCAAAATAGGAGGGGTAGAAGCGAAGAGGGGGGGATAGGGAAAGGGGGGGGGGTTTTAGCAGGGAAAGAAAATCGCGAGTCGCCAGATAAACTGCAAACACCGACCCAAATCCGCTGGAATCAAGGCAGGGGTCGCGCAGGGCAAATCAAAAGGAAATTTGGAACGAAGAAGCGTCAGAAAGTGGTAGAGGAAAGGGTGCCTTAGAAAAAGAGGGAACAGCCGAAGAAATGGTTGCCGCCATTCCAGAACCGATGTGCGCGGGGCGGAAAGAAGACGGAAAAAAAAAAAGAAAAATGGGGGGGGGGATCATGAGGGGCGAGAGAGAGACAAGAAAATGTCAAACGTAAAAATTCATTTAAATGAGCGATGCGGTGACGTTTTGATATTCGATTACGAGAATATGACGGGTTGTCGAAGGGCGGGGGTCCCCCTAAGGAAGGAGTCACGAAAACAGACGGAACTCGCCACTCCAAAGCATCGCTCAGAGGGCTCGTGGGAAAAAAAAAAAGCGCCGAGAAGGGGTAGGAACTTCATAGGAGTAGATTCCTCTAGGGTGAAGGTCGGAAGAAAAGTAAGATAGGAATAAGTTAGGACTCGATGAAAAAGAAGACATGGGTTGTGAAGGGGGGGGAACCATTCTTCAAAGAGAACAAGGAGTAGTTAAGAAACCGAATAATTCACTTGGGTTGAAGATTTAGGGTGGTTTGAATCAAACGTCATACCTCTGGGGAATCTAGGGGGTAAAGGAAGAAAATAGGGGGGAGGAGAAAGGAAGGGAGCGATAGATGAAGGGGGGAAAGGTCCTCAGGAAGAAAAAGGGATCAGGCGCTACCTGACTCCGAAGAACAATCACACCTTCGAAGGGAAAGACAAAAAGTGACCTCGCGCCCGTTAATAAGTTGAG
>Ga0179591_1284889_pt1 | contig 10567 bp, 7 predicted proteins | sample CZOMad2_1_08_16f_FD_182891 | JGI IMG/M metagenome (GOLD analysis project Ga0179591, IMG submission 182891) | Vadose zone soil fungal communities from Angelo Coast Range Reserve, California, USA - CZOMad2_1_08_16fungal (PacBio error correction) | ecosystem: Environmental > Terrestrial > Soil >...
ACAGAAAGTGCTGCTACCTCTAAACAGCGACCGGGGCTCTTCGTACGCCGCTGGTGCTGAGTCATTATAAAGAGGGGTTGCTATTGCCGCGGAATGTCCACAAGAAGGAGCGTGGCGCCGATTGGAATATGTTTTGCGGTGGGTCTGGGCTCGCAGACGCATGTGACACAAAAGGGACGAACAGATTGCCCCATGAAGAAAAGTCTCAAAAGAAGCCGAATTTCTTTGAGGGTAGATAGAAAATGAAAAAGGTTCAGCCTCGCCGTGCGGAAGAAAAGGGAAAAAGGATCTGGCTCGGCCGTGGGGGGGGTTGTTGAAGTGTTTTGGGGGGGGGAGAACAACTCGTCTGCATGTTTCGGAACATTATCAAGGAAAGATATCCCGATGTCATCATCGAAGAAAAAAGTGCTGTTGAGAGGGAGAGGGGTCCTATCTCTCACCACGATCAGGGAAAAGGAAGGAACCGTGAATACGAGGCCAAGGGGGGAAAATAGGGAGATCTATGACGCGTTGTTTTCCAAACGACCACAAAAAAAAAAAAAAAAAAATCGAGAAGAACAGGACTTGAAGAAATAAGCGAGAAGAACCAACAACAACGGAGGGAGGTAAGAGGGGGAGAAGAAGAACAATAAGGCAGGGAAACACGTAAATAGTCTCCCTATTTCGCGGACGGCCGCACGTCATATTCGACTTGGACGGGGGAAAGTCAGAGGTTTTTGACTAGATCTACTCCTTTCTGACCAGAGTTGTCAGACCACTAGGAAGAGCTTTTTCAGCCCGAGGTTCGAACCTTCTCGCGGGGGAAAGGGGTCGGGAAACAGATGCCTTGGGGGCAGGTTTAAAAACTTGCGGCGAGGAGGGTGTAAAAGGTGAAATCTCATATGAGGGGTGGTTGGCTAGTTGCACTGTTTCTCACCGTGAGGAGTGTTTCGTCACCACCTTGCCAAAAGAAAGCGCAGGGAAAAAAAGGGGAGTCGGTAATCAATCCAGAACGAGGGAAGAGGGGGAAAGCCACCAGACAATCGAATCAGGATAGAGGAGAAAAAAAATCTGCTTCTAGAGAGGAAAGGGCTAGGAAAAGGACGAGAAGGTCGCCTCCCTTCTGCAGACCCGTACAGAGACTAAAAAGCGCGGAAGAGGGGAAGACTTTACCCAAGGGAATTTGGGAAAGAATCACCGTCACTGTTAATTTCTAATGTACGGGTGGAGGGGGGGAGTCATCAGCGTCCGCAGCCCTCTTCACAGCATGCAACCAAGAGTCTACGGGTGAGGGAAAAAAGGGTTTTCGCCTGGAAAAAGGGGTAGGAGCTTTTTTGGACCCTTCTCTGCGGAGAGGGTTGAAACATATCTCTCGAAGGGCAAGAGCCCTCATACGAAGGAGGAGAGACCCGACTCGACCCTCGCAATAAAAAAGGAGGGAAGGCCGTCTTCTCAACGGCCAAGGGGAAACCCAGGATTCGGATCTTGGTAGTGAGAGATGTGGTCTTTACTATCTCGATGAAGGAGAAAATCGCGATCTCAAGGCCCCCTTCCACTGAGGGGAGTATCCCGCTGTATTCGGAGGCAAAAAGACCGAAGTTCTCAAGGAAAACAGAAACGAATAGCTCTTGGCCATCCGCATCATTGCCGAAAGACACGGACTCGAAGAGGATGGAAAATCTTAGAAACCAGGAAAAGATCCCAAAAACTGCGTACAGGCGAAAAAAAGCAGCGGCTGGAAAAAATGTCTATTTACGCCGAACGAACATGACGTAAATTAAGTAAAGGGGGAGCAGCCAAAAAGAATATATCGCATCATCAGAGAGAATCACGAGACCCGAAGGCCGTCAATAAGGTTGTAATCGAGTGGTGGGAATAGTTTTCAGAGGAAGGGGGTCTGAGGAGCGGGAGGAATAAGGAGTTGCTGCCAAGAGTTGGTTGTTAGAGGCGCGATGCGCGCCGCTTCGGCCTTTGGGCGTCAGAAAAAAGAGCAGGCTAGAGTGGGGAAAGCAATCGGAGAAGTGGAACGGCGGCATCTGCCGAACTTATGAGAGGACGCATCTCAGGGGATAAGGGGCTCCTAAGGGGGAGAATAGAGAACCCGTCGCTAACTCCTCTAAAGGGAAACTAACTTTAATATTTCAAGCGGAAGGAGGCAACTTAAGAAAAATGGTCGGCCTGTAATCTACAATACGAGCGAAAGAAACCAAGCGGGATTCGCGCTATGTTGATCCAAGAAAAAGAGTCAGACGAAATGTAGATGGGCACTGGAAACATAACAGAGGGTACAAATCGATATTTGGGAAAGCTCCTAATCTACCGGAGTAAGCGAATAAAGAGAAACCCAAATCGCTTAGAGGGCCTAAGCACGCGATTGAAACCGCGCGTAAAGGCATTGTAAAGGGGGGGGACGTAGAGAAAGAAAAAAAAAGGGCTTCTTATTCCGGAAGGGACTCAGGATCATGCGGAAGGCAACCCCACGGATCCCTCGAACTCCCCTCCCTGGCAGAGGATCAAGTTCTCGACGCAATATTCAGAAGAGCAAAACAAAAGGCTTGGGGAGGAAATCTACTCTCAATAGAAACACACCAAGAGGCCGATGCCCGAAAGCCAGTTTGTCCGTGTGTTCTACCATATGGGAGTGGGCCTCTAGGGGGGGACCTACCCCTTGACTTGATTTCGAACCGGACATTGGGGACGAACATTTCAGAAAGACCGCCTGGGAAGCGGGAGCGGGTTAAACAGCCGGGTTCCTCATTGCGGAACGCGTCCGCGAGGCTTGAAAAAAGACATAGAGATCAAATAAAAAATAAAGGGTATTTGTCAGGGGGGCGTAGATTTGGGGGGACGTTTCCGACGAAGGGAGGGACTTTCCGTAGGGGGGGGGGAGAGTACTCAGGGGGGAAAAAGGTTTGCCTGTCGGATGAACGGGGTCTATAACCGACGTTGACCGGCCGATTCCTCGTCAATAAGGGCAATTCGTGTGTCGAGGAGGGCGGGAAAAGTCAAGGGGGGGGAGAATTGTCCTAGCGGAAGTCTCGGAAGGGCTCGAAAATGTGCCCGGTGGAACTGGGGGGGACGTGTCGGTCACGAAGAAAGAGCCTAATGGGGGAATAGAACCCCAAAACTCAGGGTCATCGGTGACGGACTACTACTTCTGCTCATAGCAAAGATAAGACAAACGTTGCCATATGCACAGAGGAAGCAAGAAACATAAACACTATAGAGGAAGCATTTAGAAATTCTACTTGTCGTTGTGGAATGGGTACCTAATCTTATATCGATATAGGGTTAGAGGATTTTGAACCTAACACGTAAAATTGGAGGGTTCCGGCGATGGGAAATTTTCACGGAAGAAGATGAAGCCGGCGCCCAGAGGAACGGGGGGGGGAAACGCCAGCAGGGGGAAGGGAGAGCAGGTTGGGGTGAAAAGCCAGAGAGAGGGGAGGCGCCGGGGAAGCCAGCGTGCACGAGGGGGGGGGGAGGGTCTGAAAGCCTCCGAATCAAAAGAACAGCGTAACACCCTTTAGTGTTGAAAACAACAATCGGAGAGAGAAATTTTCTTAACGGGGTGAATGCCAAGACCTACGAAGAAGCCATACTCGTTTCCCGGGGGACGTAAAAAGTTCGGAAAAATTCTTCGTGCGCAGGAAAGGGGTCGCGTCTGAAAGTCAGCCTGCGGCGTTATGAGGGGGAGGGGAGCGTAAAGAGGAGAATTTCTTCCGAAAGGCCGGCATAAGAAGCAATAAATGCAAAAGTAGTCTCGGAAGGGCAATTATTTTTAAGCAAGCAGAACGTCGGAAATCTTCAAAGGGTTTTACACATCGGCAGTGCGGCCGGGGGGGGATGGTTTGGTGACACAATAGGTCCCCATACGACCGAGACAGGTCGATCATCAAGGGAGGGAAACATGGGGGGTCCAAGAAACTTATCGCAAGAGGGGGGAATGTGGAAAGGTCACGCGAGGGGGGCAAGAGAGAGGTGGTAACGAAGGCTAGAATTTCAGACGCGGCGATACGTCTCCGTTGGGGCAGGAGGATGGAGCTCTTCGTAAGGCCTAGCTGAGACAGTAGAAAGAGGAAGAAAGGGTCTTCAGGGGGGAGGTCCACGCAAGAAACTATGTCGCGGATTATCCCGACAATAGACTGTTGTCAGTGACCTAGGGGGGGCTCGCAGAAAGAAAAACCACTCACAGCACGGCAGATTTCCCAGAGAGGGGGGGCTCAACTAAGAAGAGGATCCGATTCGGGTAATGGAAAAAGAGGAGGCATTTCCCTGAAAGGGGAAGTAAAGGGTCGAAGCCAATTCATCTGGCTTCGAGACTTCGGAGGGAAGTTATCTTTCTTACCAAGCATAGGGAAATACATGACGCAGTAGATGGAAGTTTGGCTCTGTGAGATGGAAGACGATCTGGCACCAATATAAAGAAGGAAAGGGAAATTTACCTATTGAATGGGAATTCTGGCTGCTCAATCAGAAGATGAGCGGTGGATGTAGAAAGGGAATGTATTGGGATTATTTTCCGATCCGCGAGAAAACTAAAAACGAGGGGTGCTAAAAGACAAGAACAGGGAATAGGCCACGCGTCATAGAAAAAAAGCGCACAAATTTGCAATTCCACGGGAAAGGGGGGTGGTACTTCAAAGGGATCTTGGTTACTATATCTGTACGGGAAATAACTACATCACCTCGGTGCCGGGCCACGTGAAAAGGGGGAAAGATTTGGACGGAAGAAACGGACCGTTTGGCAAGCGTCATACCTATCCGATGCCGGGGACCTTGAAGGAAAATACCTTTCTTCGAGGAACTGATCGTCAAGGGAAAGAAGAAAGACTCATCAAAGAAACATTTGGAGGAGCCATAGAAAAATTTCCGCCTTGATGTGAGTCGGAAACCGGGAATCAACAGGAGAGGGGAAGACCACACCCGCTTGGGGGAAAAATCATTACTTAAAGAACGAGTGACTTTGGAACAAAACTCAGGAGGCAGCATAGGTCGGAGGAATCAAACGAATCTAAATCCTAAACATCAAAACTGTTAGGCCCGTAGGCCTTTCGCCGACCGGAGTACACAGAACAGACCTGTCTAGAAGACTACGTAAATAAAAATAAGCGCGGCAACGTAAAATGTAGACAAAGGGGCCGTTTGGAGGGTCCGTAAGGAAATTGGGCGGGGTGGGCAGAATCCTAGGGGGGGATCAAAACAGCCCAAACCGGCAGGAAAAAAAAAGCTGGGGGAAAACTCGTTGAGTGAGGTGCGCAATTTCAACAGGGGGGTGGAAGAAGGCCGAATAAAGGGGTTGTGGGACTTGCGCGGAGGAAGGTCTAAAGAGGGCGCGCCAAGCGGCGAAGAGGACCGCAATCTGCTGGAAAAATCAGGACAGAGAAAGACTTAAAAGACTCGAACCCGCTAAAAAAGAGGGAAAAGAACAGCGTTGATGGCTCCCAGGGCTCTCAAGCCGCGAAGAATCGTCTGAGAGGCGCGTCTTGCTGAGATGTGGGAGGAAGTCTCAGGACGGTTTTTCCGCAGTTCGTCTCTAACTGCAAAGGCGCAAAACGTAGTCAGGGGCTATTCTGGTCGGAGGAAAAACCGGTACTACACCCTCATAAGCTGCAGTCACTCCTTAGGGACATCCTTCAGAGAATTCCACGCTACCCCTTCCGTTCAAGGACAATTAAGTTCGGAGAAACTAAGACGCTCTCGAAAAAAGACCTCTCCGCCAAAAAGCTGACCGACTTCCGGAGAGGGAAAAAGAAACTTTGGAAAGGTTCTTTGGCAAATCAAAACTAAGGAAGGGATCTCATCATATTCACGATACATCATTCGGCTAAGTACATTCAAGCGAGGGGAAAGATATATGTTCTGTTTATGGCAGGCTTCACTCTTTGGTCCTTCTGGATCGGGTCGATTTCGTATAACTGATGGGCGGCGGTTAAGGGGGTCCAGGTCGAGGAATCGTCGCCGGGAAGGGTGTTCGCAAGTTTGGATGAGTCCAGCCCTTCCAGGCCGGGTCGACCGTCGGTACTCTCTATTGGGGTGGGGGGGGGTGGGGGGGGGGGGGGGGCCTCATTCATCTCCGAGATAGCAGGAAAAACCTGAGTTCGTGAAGGGGGAGAAGGGCAACGGGCTGAGCCTTTTGACACGAGAATAGGTAAGGAGAACGTCCTAGAGGTATAGAAGAATCTCTGGCCCTACAGAGAAAAAAGCGGTACCAAACTAAGAACCCGACCATAAGAACGAGGGGTCCGACGGGCGTAGCAGAAGCCGGTCACCAAACGTTGAGGATCTGCAATATACTCCAAAAAAAAATCCGCGGAGAATAAAATCAAATCCTCTCCCCTAAGAAAGCAACTAATCGAACTCTGCCATCTTAGGTTCATGGATATCCCGAACTCCACGAGGCGAACCCGTCAAGAACATTATTTACAAAAGATCTATAATATTGCACGGATATGAAAGAGATATAATCCCTTGAAGCTCAAGACTGCTCAACCATTGCGCTCTGCACCGGGACCTCTCCTCTGAATCGTGAGGTAAGCTGGCTTTTCTCAGCGTCCAAAAACGCCTCGGTACGGATGAACTCCGAAGTTCGGGGGTGGGAAAAAAGTCGATCCGAGGTGCACACCCCCGGCTAACTCTTATCCGACCGATGGGGAACCCCAGGCCTGTTGAAAGCGCAAAGAAGGAAGAGGATGGAGTCCTACTGTGTCCGAGCAGCCGATCTGTCTCGTATCACACCAAAAGAAAGTCAGAGGAAAGCTCCTCTATCTAATAGGCACCTTAAACGTCCCGCTAGACAAAAGGCGTTTGTTCGAGCCAGGGACCCGATTGTTTACCCAGGAAATTATCCAAAAAGGTAGAAGGGACATCAATCCGAGAAACATTGGGTTTCGGCGAGCCATTAAAGCCGAAAACGGGGGAAAAAGAGGGGGGAAACGGCGAGGAAATCTCGAAGCGGGGTTTGCCATCACTTCTAGGCTCTTGAGGCTCTGGAGAGAGCGGTTGCTCCTGTATCTCTCGTGACAGGGTTACTTTCGAGGCTTTGGAAAGAACTCTGAAACGTTCCGGTGGGGGGCTTGGCGGGGTGAAGACCTGTGTCTCGCTTTTGGCGGGTCATTCCTGCCATAAGATCCCCCGACTTTCCCCAAGTCCTCTTCCGATAAAATCGTCGAAAGTATTTTCCGGGCTTTGCTATCGCATTCTGAAGTCTAGACCTATTTGGGGAATGCTTTCATACGATAGCTAAAAATCGAAGGGCCTGGGCGACGAGAGTTCACGGCGCCATGGGAAATGAAGTACTGAAGGTGCCAATCGAATCTTTCGGGGGGGGGGATCTGTAATAGCACAAAAATCACTAGGGAAGCGGTTGAGAAAAAAACTTCGAAGCGGGGGGGAAGAGGCGGAGGAAGATGGAAAGAAGACAAATAATAGGGGGAAGGGGGAGGAAGAGGGAGTAGAAAGACGGAATAGGGGTGAGGGATGAGGAAAAGAGTTGGTGGTAGTGGGTGAGGAGTGTGGGGGTAGGGATTCCTCTACACCAATCCACCAGATGAACCCTGAAAAGGAAAGGGAAAAAAAAACAGAACATATATCTGCCACGCGAGGACATAGGATGAAGACATGCGAAGAGGGATCTTATGATGCTATATCTTATGGGGAGGGAGGGGGAGGGCCAGAACCCCGGGTCCGTTCTGAAAGTTAATTATTGTGAAGACAGGCGATCGCGCGCAGGAAAGGGGGGGAGGGCGGTGGAGGGACCGTTGTTCGGGCAGGTGGAGTGTCCATTAAATGCGTCGGAAAAAAAAGGAACGCGTCTGTGGGGGGGGGGAGACTTCGGGTCGATCTGGCCGCAAAAAAACAAAGAACTCGAAGGAACAAACACGGTCGTAATATCTGGGGGAGAGAAACGCCGTGTCAAACTTAAAGAAAACGTAGGAAGCATTCTGGGGGAAAGTTGAGCTCTTTCGTGCCTCAAAGAGAAGGTCATTTCGGAGGAGGAGCGGCAGGCTGGGAGACTAGGAGGGGGGGAGGTAAAAACGGGTCCTGAGGTTTCAAGAGGGGAAGGGCTCGAAAGAAAAAAAAGTCAGACTCAAGTCAAATAAAAAAAAATTCGTCAACTGCTATATGTCGCAAGAGTGGGGTGAGAGGGGAAAAAAAAAAATTCCCCGTTTTGTAAGAAGCGTGAAGCGGATTCTTTGGGGGGGTGGGAGGGGGAGACGCAATAAGGATTCTCGATTCCCATGAGGTCGTAAGTCACAACTTATCGGGAGGAGGTTAGTCGTGGAAATTATCCTCTCAGGGGGGGGAGAGAGGTAAGGGGGAAAAAAACGTTCTAGTGAAACGGAAGGGGGCAACGTGCGGGACCGATGGGGGGGACTCGCCCGAGGATTTAACCGAGGGACTTTCTTCACTGATATCTCTGAAAAGTGCCGTCTTCGGGGGTGAAAACAGAGCACGATAGAAATTTTATCCACCGAAAAGTGCGTGTCCTATGCGAGGAGGGGCGCAGACTCCGGTGGGGGAAGGCTTACATCTTTAAGGGGAGGGAGCACTCGCCAAAATAGCAAGTGGACCGTTAATCGATCATGTTCCAGGCCTAGAAAGACGGAAGGAAAGTAATAAGCTCGGTCAGCTGACCTTCTTAAAAGGACGGGCCAGGTTTCGGTTTGGGCCTGCAAAAAGGATTTGCATCAGAGAAGTAGAGGCAACTGAGTTTCTTTTGAGGAGATGACGGCGTCCGAGAAAGAAAGTCCTCATTTCACCTTTCAAAGGGAAAAGGTCGGGGGAATTCTGGCTGCGCAACTATCGAAAGATGTTATCAGAGGAGTCCTTATTGGGAGGAAGGGAGATACGAGGAAGACTCACAACAACCCCTGAGAGTATTAAAGGGAGGAGAGGGAACATCCTCCAAGGTCGTGATAAAGAAAGAAAGGAAAGATCTACCCGATTGACTCTCCGAGAAAACGGCAGAGGGAAAGGTCACTAAGGGAAGGAAATCGTGGTGACGAGATAAGAAAAGATCACCGCAGAAAAAGCGACCACGACTTGCGCGAGGAGGGGGCTTGGTGACCAGAAAAGTAGAAACCTGAAATAGCAGGAACCAGATGCCCTTGTATGACCGGAAGGTTCGGCAGGAAGCGATTGCCAGGGGGATACGGATAGGTCCAGCAACGATCGAGATGTGGCCTTGGGGAGAGCCTTATGTGGGACTTGGTCGGCAAAGTGGTCAGGCGACGCAAGGAACGGTCTTTTGCTTGAGGGGGATAAGCGCCCTCCAGAGAGGGGGGAGGGGAAAGCCACAAATACTCCTGCGTAGGATCAGCGAGATAGAGACCCAGATCTGAAAGGCAATAGGACCTTGCGATGAAAAGGAAGGCGGTCGGCCTCGTCGAAGGATAAAAGAAACCGTAGAAGAAACCCGAACGCGCTGATCATGTAAAACTGGGAAAGGAGAATATAAAGGGGGAAGTTGGAAGAAAGGGGGGCTCGTTCAATGGGGGCAAGAAGCCGTATTGGAGACCTATTGAAAGGCATCAAAACAGCCCAAAAAGGCCGCGCGCTTCCGATTGGCAGGAAGTTTATGGATAGGAGGCTTCATCTTCCAAATAGGGGGGACGTGGCGCTAAAGTTGCCGCACTTGTCGACATGGAGTTTTGGACTGTCGCTAGGGGAAGAAGTTTCAGCACAAGACAGCCTGAACATCTTGCCATCCAGAAGAGCAAGGATTGCCATCCGGCCGAAGAGGCCTCTAAGTACCTAAGGAGGGTGGAGTCCTGCAGGCGCTACAAAAGGAAAATCTTGAAGGGAGAAGGGGAAAAGAGTAAGACTTGATGTGGCTGACGATCTCGGAGTAGTGAAATCGTAGATAGAAGACTCGGGGGGGGGGGTGCTGCAACACGGGAGCCATTGACCCTCTAGAAGGGAGACGCTATTATTGAGGAAAAAGTTCGCTAACCCTCAACAGAAGGGAATGGGAGGGTATCAGAAGAATACTCATCAGCCCTCTTCCTCAAAAAGGAAACATATCACCTGGGGATTCAAAAAAGGGGGCAAAGCTCCGCCCGCTGAGAAAAAGCGGCTATGAAAAAAAGAATATTTCTACTCCGTAAAAAGAAAATTTGCACAGGTAAGGTGGGTATTGAAAAAAGAAAATCTGGGAAAAAGGGGAATCACTGCTGTATCACTAGACAAAAAGGGTAGCATGAAGTTAAATCGTCAGGTGCAGATATAGGTTGAAGAAAGATCTCGGGGGGAAGAAGAGAGGTGCTGCCATCTTAGGGGGGTAAGGGCGTCCTTCTCCTTTCAGGGGGAGGCAACCGTACAAGCAAGGAGAATCCAATCGTCGCCTGATTTCGCGGGGGGCAGTATCACGGAAGAGGGGGGGCACAGAAAACGGATAGAAAAAAGCACTCCGTACAATTTTCTCGCCGATTGATACAGAAAACTCACACTGAAGAGGCGGGGAAATATACTACTCTACCTAATGGGAGGAGGTTCCTACTAGGTCACTTCCTTAAGGTCCCCAAGGTGTCTTTATCAAACTAGAAAGGAGGACAGTCAACAATAGAGAAAAGGGGGAGATCGATCA
>Ga0179591_1327305_pt1 | contig 10567 bp, 10 predicted proteins | sample CZOMad2_1_08_16f_FD_182891 | JGI IMG/M metagenome (GOLD analysis project Ga0179591, IMG submission 182891) | Vadose zone soil fungal communities from Angelo Coast Range Reserve, California, USA - CZOMad2_1_08_16fungal (PacBio error correction) | ecosystem: Environmental > Terrestrial > Soil >...
CCATTGCCCAAAGGATGCGCTAAACAAGGAAAGAGAGGAAAAAAAAGAGGTCCCGAAAAAAAGTCCTGTCACTTCTCAACAGATGATTCGTTGGTTTCGAATTCGGAACCAAAGAAGTCCAGACACTAGGCAGTATAGGGTCGATCAATCGAGAGCACTTATGATATCTACCCCATGATTCTACCGGGGGGAAGATCTTAGGAAAAGAAGTCCTGAGAACCTCTTGTCCTGGGGAGAAGGGGGGGGTGGACTCGAAGGGTCGCTAAGCCCTCCACAATCTGGGGCAGAAAAAAGCTAGTGAAGGCGGGGCTCGGCAAAAAATTGCCCTTCCATTCGGGCTTGTGGAGGGGTCTAGAAAATGCGGAGGGCGTCTGCGGCCGGGTAAGATGGCGGTGGGGAAGTGGTCCGGAAGGGATCTCTATAGAAGTAAGCCTCTAGAGAGGAGAGAGCGGAGGAACGGAATGAAAGTTTATGAAAGGGAGGAATGATTAAAGGTTGATGCTGGGACTCATAGAGGGGCGTTGGGGGAGAGTATGAAAGACGGAGGGGACCGTCTTCTAATCGTTTCCAAGACACCAAAACGTGCCAAGATTGACCACGTAACATCTATCGGAGAGTAGCAGCGAAGAAAAAAATGTATCAGACGCGAAAGATATCAGGAGGAAAACCGTAGAAGGAAGGACCGAGAAGCTAAGGAACCAAAAGCCGGGGCGGAGGTTTAACGGGACTCAATTTCTAGTGGAAAAAGCTAAGGACTGGGGATCGAAGGAATTCTATCACAGACCTGCTGGTCTTAAATTCCGAAGGGTATTGATCGTCCTCTTCTAAAAAAATTGAGTGTCCGAACTAGAGAAGGTTGAGGGAGGGAAAGATTCCAGAAATTGTAAGATCACCTCGGGGTTCCGATCTCAGGTAAAAAGAGTTGGCGAAGTCACGCGGCATACAGCCTATCACGTCTAACAGGGGGGGGGGAGGATGCTGGGGGAAAATCCTCTAGAACCTGATGGCCGCAGACCAGACTCGAAGGTCGGGGTTCCTGTTGGTTTCTTGATATGGAAAAGGGGTCCGTCTCGTTGGGGGTTGAGGAAGGAAATGAAAAAAAGTTGGGTGGGAGTAAGGTACCCGTCTTTTGGGACTTCAGAGGACAGTGCATTTTCCTTCGGAATTTGCAAGAGGGGAAGCGATATTCAGTCTGAAGGATATCGACCCACCGAGGAGGGTTCCCAAAAGAAGGGGCACTTTATCATCTTCAAAAAAAAGGATTTTGGGGGACTTACACGGCCGGTTGTTTAGAGACACTTATCGGACGCGCTCGCGAGAAAAACTTGTCTGAACGGACACGAATTCTTCTCGGGGGGGGGGAAAAAATCGGAGAAGACTCAGAGAATGGGGCAGGTCTGATGGGACTCTCGGGGGTCTGCACTTAAAAAGCCGTCCTGGCCCCGGATATTTCAAGTAAAAGGAAGCCCGAAGATAAACGGTCGGTGTGATACTTCAGGAAGTGAAAATCATCTCGAGGGGGGTCGAGGGACACCGACTGAGAACGGGTCGTCTTTCGACAAAGGAAAATGGTCCATCAAAGAAAGGAGAAATTTGGTTCAAAAGAAGGTTTGCCGAGGCACGGTCGGAAATCTTGTGGGCGCAGACAAAAAGGGTTCTGCGGCTTCAAGAAAAGTCGGGGACCAGCGAACGAAGTCGAAGTGCTTTGAGTCAGATGAAGAAAGGCATTCACTGCTGCTCTCAAAGTATACCATGGCGGCTTGTGGAAAAAAAAAAAAACGTCGATCGCAGTCGGAGTAACAAGCTACCGCTCTCTCGCCAGGAGAAAGGACTCCCGGGCAAATCTAAGGGAAGGGGGATTAGAATAGAGATGAGGCCGCTGGGGGCGTGGGAATCGCAAAGGGCGCTGTTCGATGCATAATCTATATAAAAAGTCTGACCATAGGAGAGAGGTTCTCTAGAGCCACAAAAATACGGTCGACAAGATTAATTAAAGGGTAGGCATCGACCAAGGAAAGAGTCATCTGGTAAATGTCACTCCCTCTTGCCAACCTTGGGAATCGATAATCCCTGGGGAGGGGTATTTGAAATGACGAACCGTCCCAAGTAGTAGCTCAAGAAAGGCGTGGCTCACGAGCAATTTATCGACTGAACCAGTAATCTAAAATCCGCCGGGGTGAAAAGGACCGGCAGGCTAAAAGAAAAAAGGGGATCAAGAAAAGTGGGGCGTCCGTGTAAACAGCAAATGTTGCGAGAACCGGTTTCGCAGCGCGGTCCCAGACGCGAATAGTGGGAATAGGGACCAGAACTCGACGAAGAGTGCTCTTGGTCAAGGGGCCTGTAAGACAGAGGGAGGAAGCTCGGAGGAAAGATAAGGCAAAGAATTGGCCCACCACGAGCTAAATTTCCGCTAAGAATTCTCCAAACCAGGGCCCTGGCGACGTTGGCTCCAAGTAGGTTATCAAAAACCAGCGACGAGGAAATCATCAGAAACCAGAAGGGCGCAACCAACAAGAGAGCGGAAAGCACGGGTTGGCACTGTGAGCTACCTAAATTCAAAAAAAACGCGACGACACTGCAGAACTTCGCTGAGGATAGCGAGACCTGTGCAAAAACTCTTGTTAACTATCGGGGGACAAAAGCTTGGTTAACGTGCTCGAGGCGAGGGAAATAGGAGCTGCCGAGGGCAAATCCAGGGGGGGCGCGAGCTTTTTTTGGTCTGCAAAAGAGCTGATCTTCTCGGTAGGAAGCGGCGGGAGAACAAGGAATAAAACAAGACTCTCGGAAAAAGGGGAAAAAACCGAAAGGCTGCGACGGGGCAGATCCACGATTGCCAGGGAGTTCCAAATCAAATGGTCCGACGATGAAGAGAAACGCCGTCTTAGTAGGCGAGCTGAGAGTCACCTATAATGTCGGGAAAAGGGAAATCTGGCTGGAGAGGCGGTTGGGATGCTAACTTCTTCACGGGGAGAGACTGAGAACTGCGCAAATTCAAACGTCTCCTTCTCCATGATAAAAAAGAGGGGGCACGAGGGGAAGGGGTACAGGGGAATCAAGACACTGGATGGAAAAAGATCGGCAAACCCAAAGAGGATGTCTCACTCTAGAGAAAATTGTTTGGACTCTCCTACCTGGGGGATACCTGTCGAAGAAAAAGGGCGTCGAAGGGTAAACTGGTAGCGAGCCGCCCGAACTAGTCTCTCTCCGTTCCGAGATACAAAAAATCTCAGAAAGCTGTCGTATCCGGCTCATAGTCTGCTCGGGGAACGATAGAAAAAGCCATTTCCAGGTTCAAGGGAATAGAAAAAAAATGAAAGAGAAGGCGGGTGCTGCCTAATGATACTCCAAGAGTGTGTCGAGCTTAAGAGAAGAGGCCGTCGTCTGAAAAAAAGAGTTTCGAAGACAAAATCGTTAAGGCTCCTCCGGAAAGAAACGGAAGGGGGAGGACGAAATACGGGATCTCTCTTATATCCTCTGAAAAAGAAAAAAAAAGTTTAGGGGAACTTGGTTAGGCGAAGGAGACTAGAGGTTGGGGGGGAGACGGGATTATCAAAAGGAGAATCTTACGGCGCGGTGGAAGGGGGTAGGACGCACGGCTCCCGCGAGGACTCCAGAAGAATGTAGAGAAAGGACTGCTGATAGAACGAAATTTTCGAGGGTCAGCTATATATTTCTGGGGTCGGGAAGCAGACGAGCCGATAAAAGCACTACAGCTGGTAGTATCGTTAAAAAGAAAAAAAGGGGAGCATCTCCCTTAGGTTCCTGAAAGGAAAAAGGCTAGTAAAGAGGCGGGGGTCCAAAAAGAGGGGTATCTCGGAGAGATCTTTTCCTTACGAGCTTAGTTAAGGGAAGGATATTCTGGGAATAGCGATAATCCAGAATGCGCAAGAAGTAGTCAATGGAGAGCGCGGGCCAGGAGAAGGTTTTGCTCAGGAGAAGGGAGGGGCCTCTTCGTGAACGCTACTTCAATTCGTCAAGTAATTTGAAGAAGGGGGGCGGGGAAGGTGGGGGCTTCAAAGGACTGCGAAAATCGTTCCGACGCTCTTACCTTCACCTCTGCTAGAGGAGATAGGAGACTCCGGGAAGAAACGAGACAGCAGGAAAGCACGGGCGACGCGTTACGACTCTACTTCTGAACTGCGAGAGGGAAAAGAAGGTCTCTCAAAAGGAGGGAAAAAGGAAGGAAATAATAAAAAAAAAGGGGCCATTCCGTTGAAGGACCGTAGGGGGGGGGGAAGTTGTAAGAAAACTCGGAGCACCTACGGAGTTCCGGGAGGACTTATGCTAACTCTTAAAGTTCGGAAGAAGGGGCAAGAGGGGGAATGAAAATAACACAGATCGTCGGAACCCCTCTCCTGGGCACAACCATATGAGGTGAAGGGGGGACCGACTCCTAGCTCGGAACGCGGGGAGTATCTCAAATCAAAACCCGGGAAAGAGAAGATACGCGAGAGAGTCCAGAGGGCAAAAAGGGGCTAGAGAGTCTATATCAAAGTCAGGGGGGGAAGAAAGAAAGTCATCCAAAAAACCACGAAGCGACGAAATCGCTACTCTGGGGGGGGGAGGCACCCAGGAGACGGGTGGGGGTTAACTCAACTGCCCGGAGGGGAAGGCCCCAGGGCCGTGGAGAACTTCAGAAGATCTTTCAGAGGGGGGCCTAGAAATAACTACAACGCCCCCATAAGGTCTAAACGAAAGAAAGACAAATTAGACCAGAGCAGGCCGCTTGCATGCTTACCCGCAAGAGGATGCATAGGGAGAGACTCAAGTCACGAAAACCAAGAAGAACTCGAAAGTCAAGAGGAGTCTTTCTATTGGGGATTCCAAAAAAAAATCTCAGAGAGGGTTTCGGGAAATTGCTAACCTTCCTCTGCAGAGAGAAAGGACCTAAATCAACGCTCTAAGGCTCGCTTCTCCCAGAAAAACCGACAAGAAAGGGGCTCTAAGGAAGGAAGTAGGGCGCTTGTGTAGTAATTCTGCTAGCGGAAGCCAGGCTGGGGCGAACTCCACACCGCTGGGGTCTCCATCATAAACGATCGCCAAAAAGCGTGGCGCAGCAAGGCCACTTTTGCCACCATTAGGGGGAGCCATGAGTAGAATATCTTGCGTTCTGGAGGGAATCGAATCTGAGATGGGGGAAGGTTCTCTAGGGGGGGCTGCGTATGATATGTCTTATGGGAAGGGCAATAATCAAGGGGACTGGAGGGGGGGTTAAAAGGGAGAAAACAGGTTCTTATAAAACCTGACAAGGGGGGTAGGTCGTCGCGTGTTTTCTCAAGATCTTGGAAAGGGGCGACGGTTGTCCAAAAGACCTTTGAAACCCGAAAGGAAAAGAGCGGACAGGTTGGTCTTCATGTCAAAGGAGCGGGGAAGTGTCGCCGAAGGGGTGCAAAAGCGCAGAAGATAATAACGAGGCCGAAGGGCGCCGGGAGGACCTTCTCTTGGTCCGAAACTTCTCTCATAGAGTCGGGGGGGGCCGACAGTAGCAGAAAAATCGACGGTCCCGAGGGAGGTCAATCGGGGATCGTCCGAGCACACCTTCTGGGGACGTCGCTAGCAGCACTTTTTAGTATTACGAACATCCAGCAACGGGCGAAGAATCCTGAGAAACTCAGGGTGATGAGAGAGATCACACCAAGCGAAGAAACGACATCTCGAAGAGGGGAACGAAACAACTTCGCCTCATATGAGTTGCAGAAGTCGACCGCCGGGAGCCAGGGGTATTCTCTCTAGGAAACCGAGTTGACCAGGGACTTTTTGGTCTGGGGGGGCCCCAGGGGGGTGAGATGAGAGAAAAAGTTCGCTCAGATGGGGAGATAACCAAGGGGTTTTCCTAGGATGAAGAGAGGTGGCCGAGGATAGCTATGACCGTGCCTCTGTGCTATCGCAGAGAGAGGTGTCGGGGAAAAGAGAACTGAGGAAGCGCGAAACCGCCGCTGGGGGTTTTCCGGTAACGGCCTGGGGGGGAGAGAAGCCGAACGGACCAGCTGACGTCATCCCCTCTGTAGGGGGGCAAAGCAGGGGATCGGCCGAGGGAGGAGCGCCTGAAGAGCTGAGAGATTGGCTGACGCTTCTCACTGGGGAAAGTCCCCAGCGCCGAGAAGTTGAAAAGGACGACCTAAGGGATTATACTCGGAGGTGGGAGACCAGCACGAAGGGCTCCTGGTTATTAGAAGGGGGGCTCAAAAAGGGGGGACTCGACACCTCTCACGGTTTAACCAACGGGGGACAAGACGCTAGAAGCATAAAAGGGGAGTCAGATACATCTACCTTCTCTCATCTGGGATGCAAAAGGAAATCGAACCTGATATAAACTTCTTCGTGGGAAAAATTACGGGGCAAGAAAAAAGTCCTCATGGAGAAGAATGAGATGCTGTCGAGGGGTAGCGCAACAGAGTTCGGAAAATGGTGAGTAGATACTCCGCTTATCTACAAGGCTCGGGCAGGTCAACGCGAAGAACAGAATAAAAGATCAAAAAAAAACAATCGGATGGAAATAATGGAAAGAGAGGATAAAAAAACCGGAAAAGGGGGGAAGACCCTGGCTACTTTTCTATGAGGGAGAAATTAATCTAACCGACCCTCGTCTCTCCGGTTGCTGCGCAGCCGAGGAGAGAAAGGAGAAGAAGATACGGGTATTTTTGAAAGGGGGGTTTGGGGGGGGGGGTCCAAATCCGATACGCCTCATGAAAGGAAATCTGTCAAGAAGGGACCCTCGCGAGGAACCTTTTCTCTAGGAAGTAACCTAAAAGGTTGGTCGTCGCTCTCCAAACCTTCCAAAAATTTGTCTCTCGAGGCCCTTGTGAAGGGAGGACGAAGCGGAAAACGTGAGAGGGTGGGCCTCCTTGGCACCCCCACGGAACAGGGGCGAGTCTCCAAAAGCGGCGGGACTTATTCATGGCAAAAAGCTGATAGGAAGCCTGTGGGGAACTATCAAGGTTTCTAAAGAAAGGAGGTTGCACGACGCGTCAAAAACACCTCCGCTCAGAGTGAACCGATTCGCTGAAGAACTCACATCGAACGCGAGCATAGAGTAAGCAGGGTAAGACGGAGTAGCGAAAATCTCTCTACAGTATAATTTGAAAAAACACAACAAGTGCACCCAGGATGGGCCGACGCTACCGACTCACCTTGGTAGGAAGGGAAAGGGGACCTCTAGGAAGCGGGGGGGAAGCTCGGGCGTTCACCTCTCCTGACCAACTAGGTGACCCCTCTTGTCGCGCCAAAACGTCGGCGATCGCGCCGTACCTTGGGAATCTGAAGGGAATGAGAGAGGGCATTCACCACAGAAAAAATGAGCTCTGGGCAGCGATCCTACATAGAAAGAGCATTCTGACAGGCAAAGTCTTCGGTAAGGGAATGCTGGGAAAGAAGGGAAAGGGCGAGGGCTGGGGTCGGCTTTAAAAACCATGGGGGAGGCGCAAAAGAGGTATGATCTTATCTGTGAGGCCTCGGCTACCGTATTCCGACCACACGTGCGGGAGATTGGAAAGGAAAAGGCCGAGGGGGGACCGGCTCTCACGGAGGGATCCACTTAACCCAGCAAAAAGGGAACCTTTAGATACGAAGGACGGCGTCACTCCTCAAATGAAATGTGTAGGAACGAAAGTGCGCGTTCGATGCTCGAGGAGGGAGTCGGAAGATGAGCACGAGGCACGTGCATCGACGATATAAATAGTTCAGAGAGGAAACCCCAACTGAGAAAAAAAAGAACTCGAAGGCGTGTCAAGCGGGGACTCACTACCCGAATAAGGCCTAGGGAAGAAGGGATGAGAGGGCTAAACAACCTCGAGGAGAAGAATCAACAGAACGCTCCGTAGACCGGCTTCAGGTTCCTTCTGTCGGGCCCGAGAGCCGCAGGAAGGAAGAAACTTCGCAGCCCATGGAGCTAGCCATACCCACGGGGGGGGGCTGGCTAAAACCGGCCACGGGGCCTGTTTAACGTGCGCGAGCGATCCGCCGGGATGAGGGGGGGGGCTTGATCGAAACGGAGGGGAGAATTAGCGATACGCGCAGTCGAGGTCCGAGCTCGCATAAAAGAATACCATGACAATCTTTTAGGGGAATACGCAAATCCGAAAGGAGCGGGGCGAAGGGAAACTTTTATTCTCTAGAGGAGCGACTAGGGGCGCCCGAAAGGAACTAGGAAGAGGGGGGGTCGCATACAGGAAAGACAAAACTGCTTCTAGAAGGGAGACGGCACCGTTCGAAGAGCAGGGGGAACTTACGGGTAAGGGATCGCAAGCGCATCGGCGCCGCCTCTGTCTTACGAAAAAAAAAAAAAAAAAAAAAAATCATCAACGGGGGTGTTTCGGGGAGGGGTTGGAGTCCAATCGACTAGTTGTATCTTGGGGGGGAGAGGAGGAGGGCTGGTTCGAGGGTGTACGAGGCTCCACCAAGACCTGGAGAAGGGACTTTGGGGGAAAAGTTCAAGGAGGAACCGTCGCCTCGAAGGAAGATGCTCACGGGAATAGGGGAGAATCGTACGGGGCTAAAAACAACATAGGGCCTCGGGGCAGGGAAGCGGAAAGGATGGTACATTGGAAGGCTTTCCAATAATCATTATCAAGTAAATCGGTCAGCGGACGGGCCGATGTCTGCTGCATTTCAGCTACTAGACCAGAAGGGGGGTGCACTCATCGCCGCGGCATCGCGTGTTAAACGCTACTTCCAACTTCCCCCTGAAAAAGGGGTTTGACCAACGAAGGAGGGAAAGGCAAGGGGGTGGTGCTGAATTCGGCATCGCCCCTCTTTACTCCTCTCGGGGGAAAGGATCGTCGCAGGAAAGACGGCACCCAGAAGGGGGCGCCCGATCAGGAAGGAAGACTGTCAGAGAGCGAAAATAATTCTCCTTCTGGGAAGAGAGGGGTTCGTAAAAAGGACAAAAGGGGGGGGATAGGTAAGCGAGCGTTGTCCCATGGGGAGAAAACGAGGGGGGAAGGGGGGAGGAGGAGACATGAAAAAGGGACCTGCGGGGGCGAGGGAAAAGGAAAAGGCTAGGGATCGGGGATAGGATGGAAACGCTTGACCTGGAGGGAAAAAGGACGTCTGACGCAAAAGTAGGAGAGCAAACGCTTTCCTCGAAGCACAAACGCGACTGATTGTACTAAGGGAATCGGGGTGGAAAAAGCAACTATCTCATTGACTCTAAGACAGGGGAAGGAAGAACAACCTGCATACGAGAGCAGCCTGCAGAGCCCGACATAAGGACTGCTCCGGAAAAGAGGGGAGGACTGAGAACCAGAAGCTCATGCAGAGCCGGACCTTGCCTAAACCAGCGAAAATCATCAGAGCAGGACGATGCCGTGGGTGGATCACGAAACGAAATCGTGGGAAATCGCGGTGGAAGGGTTCTAAATCATCAAGGGAGAGGACCCCGCAATTGGGAAACTCAAGCGGGATGTGGCGGGTTGGCGCGCAAACGTCCCTCGGGAACCAAAAACTCCTAACAAAGAAAATATCGAGAGAACGATAAAAGATTCGATGGAGACAAAAAAAAACGGAAACAAAAAAAAGGGAATAACTAAACCAAGGGAGAAGCCGGGCTCGTGAATACTCCATTATCCCCCTGCCTACCCGAAATCAGCGGGGCAAGTGAATCCGGAAACTTCAACAAAAGTGTGGAGGGGGGAGCTAACCTCAAAGAAGAAGCAGAAGGGTGAGTCCAGTTCGGCTTGATCATCGGGGGGGGACAAGAAAAACTCCGAAGAGCAGGCCAAGATCCTTTGAAGGAGCTTAACTAGGTGAGAAAACCTCATTGGGGGGAGTAGGCTCCGGACAGCAGAGTCTTCTCTCATCTAACCGCAAAAAAGGTTGAAAAACAACGAGAAAGCAATCTCGGAGACGGAAAAAATTTCAGGAGCAGCGAGACAGAAAGAGGCTTGCGGAAAATCAGGGCATGATATTGGGTAAGGGACCATTGATCTCTCTAAAATCTTCGCGGGAAGGAAAGCCGGCGTAAACAACGTCTCAAAGAAGGGACCTTGTTGAAAAAATTGCAAGGTCGAGAGGAACCGACCCTTTGTCAGGGGAAACATTCTGCGGGGGGGGCGACTGAAATACCTGATGTCTGGGGATGTGGGAAGGGGCCTCCGGGAAAAGACACGGAAAGAGAGAGGGACTGAAGAGTTGGTCTGTCATGAAGAGCTTCCTCAGAGAAAGAGAGAAAACCACCGGCACCGCGGGTGCCCAAACTCATCCGGAGACCACTACTAGAATAGCGTAAGGTAGACTCGACTCGTAACAGCGGAATGACAGAGATCTCTCAACTTCGGTAGAAAAAAAGGTCGGAAAAGAAGGGCCAGGGATCGTCCTCCGAGCACAGCCCCTTTAGTTGGGAAGTCTCTCAGAAGGGGTGGGGGGTAACTCGGCAATCGGCAGCGTCCTAGATCGCACGGGAAAAACCTCATCTCTTTGATCGGGAAGGGGGCCTAGAAGAAGGAGCGGAGTTTCCCGAGAAGAAAGGGGAGGGTCCGGGATGCCTATCGTGCCGGGGCGAATTGAAAAGAAATGAGGGGGAGAAGACTAAAAAATTTGGATGCCGGGTGGTTGACTCAAAAAACACTTT
>Ga0179591_1244114_pt1 | contig 10566 bp, 13 predicted proteins | sample CZOMad2_1_08_16f_FD_182891 | JGI IMG/M metagenome (GOLD analysis project Ga0179591, IMG submission 182891) | Vadose zone soil fungal communities from Angelo Coast Range Reserve, California, USA - CZOMad2_1_08_16fungal (PacBio error correction) | ecosystem: Environmental > Terrestrial > Soil >...
GCCGACGAGGCAACGGCCCTAATTCCAACACAAGTAAGAAATTTCATGAGAAAAGGTGGGTTGGATGGCTAAGCATGATCACTGATCTGTGATGAGCAAGCAAAAGGAGAGGCTGGAAAGGGATCTAAAGAACGAGAAAAACCGAATGAGGGGGGGGGAACGGAGGATCTATGGGAAGAAAGAGATGTCTGGGGCGATAGGATGAATACGCTACTAAAAACTGCCGTGGGGGAGGAAAAAACTACAAAGGGGGGCAGGGAGAAGTCAGAAAAAAGCAGAACTGGCGGATGGGCGAAGGGCCCAGAGGTCGGGAAGGGATTGTAAACACATCAGACTAAAGGGGAAGAGATGACAAGCATACGAGCAGGTGTTCTTATCTCATCATTATTAAATATAAAACTCTGATCATCTCGAAATCTCTCTGAAGAGAAGGGCAGATCTTACTACAAGGGGGTGGGGGGGGGGGGAGAAATGAAAGATTAAAAGACCAGTCGGTGGCACACAAGATAATGGCGGTCTCTATTGTAACATGAGGTAACGGAATACATAAGGACTACTGAACTGACGAATGCTTTGGAGGAAGAGGGGACTTACTGTGAAAGAAAGTGGGAAGTCTATGTACGGATCGAAAAAAAGGCAACTAAAATGGGGCAGACGACAGCACAAAAAGGTGGCAGCAAAACAACGGGCGTAAATAAAATCACTATCTATACAAAAAGAGGGAAGAAGAGCAAAGAGGATGGCAGGCCAATGTAGGGAACATCGTGCGCGCACTGCACAAACAGAAGGTCAGCAAATGAGCATAAGAGAAGGAAACCGTGAAAGGGATATGGCGAATAACGGAGAGGATTGGCCAATCGTATCTCCAGAAAAGGCAAATAAAAAGATTAAAAAAAAAAGGAAAGGCCGAAACCAGTGACAAGTGCGGGCGAATAACACAAGTGTTACAAAAAAGAAACAAAGGAAACGGAGAAAAGCCTGAAAAAGAGGCGGGCAGAAAGAAAGAATCGTAGGAAGAAAAAAGAGTAACCCAGCAGAACGTGCAGAAGTCGACATCACGGAGTGTGTAAGAAAACCGTGGGCATCAGGTAAAAGCACTTTACTTACAGCGCGTAGTTAAAAATACATAAACGAAAAAGAGGGAAAAAAAAAGGAAAGGGGCCAGACGGAAAGATGAGGTCTGGCAGTGGCCGCGCGGACAACGAAGAGGGATCTAAAGAAGTGCCACGGTCCAAAAGGGCTCGAAGAGGAGGCAAAAAAAAAGGAGACATAAAAACACGGACGAAAAACAAGAGTATTAATTCAAGACGGGGCAATGAAGGAAAGGAGGACAAAGAAACTGCTGGGGCCGGCACCAACACAGCATGACGGGGGACAAAAAAGCCCGAAGTCAAGGGACCGGGAGACACTTCTTCTAAAAGGGGGGGTCCTCCAGAAAAGGAGGAGAAGAAGTCAAAAGGGTCGTACCCAGCGCTACACGCACAATTAGTGAAAGTCAAACGGAGCACGGAGGAAGACTAAGGGGGGAAACAAAGGAAGGTAAAAGGTAGAATCAAAAAATTTTGGACGATGGTAACCCACAACAATCTTTGCGCCTCGTGAAAACATCTCCATCGAAACCGGAGGAAGACATTACCCGTCATAACATCAAGGGAGGGGGGGGAGGAGGGATGAGAGTTAGGGACAGTACATCACGGGTCACGGACGACAAGAAACACTTTACGGACACAGCGAGGTTTGTGTTTCCAGTGCGCATAAAGACATCTTGGACAGACTGTTTCAAGAAGGATTAAGTGGGAACTTCAATGCCGCTTGCGATTGCCATACCCCGTTACGCCGCCTGAAACACATGTGAGGTGGAGATCATAACGGCCGTCAGCCCACTGGTGATTGAATCCGTCAGTGAAAACACTCGCTCGGGGAGATTACGTTCGTGCTAAGGTGAAAAAGATTGGAGAATAGCAGTAGTGAGGCTTGTAGTGCCAGTTTGTTCTTTTCCAAATCGGACAGTTCAGAGATTTCTTGGATCAGCGAGAGTTGGAAGCGAAAGAAACGTAGATGGGTTAACCTGGTAGGGTAGAAAAAGTTCCCAGTATACCTCGCAATCGAACTCATGTTATCTTCTGTTCTGGCTGAAAAGTTGATGGCTCATAGGTGCAAGCTTACTAGAAAGGAGGTGGGGGTGGGGATGCGGGGGGAAAAGGTGGAGGTGGTTCCACGGTGAAAAAACCACTTTTCGTTGTGGGTTTCCACTTAGGCGGGGGGTTGTGGCTGGAGGGTAGGAGGGCCTCGCTCAGGTCTGCGGGTGAGGGCGGAGGACGTAAAGTGAGTATTAGGTTATCAGCACGCGAGTAACGCATGGGTGATAAGGGGAGGGCATGAGAGGGGGAGAGGTGCGGGTGGGGAGGGCTGATGGACGGCAAGGCAGGAAGGTTGGGGGGGTAGCTCAGGGACTGGGGGCAAGGCAGGGAAACGATAAAGGGAAACATCTGAGTGGGGACTAATCGGAGAGAGAGGGAGGTGTTTCTCAGGGGAATCTCTTCATTTTATCGGTCCGGATTCAAGATGGGAAGCCTGCATGGGAGAAAAGAAATAAAAAAAAAAAAAATTAGTAGAGTGAAAAGAAGAGATATTTAGCCACCTCTTGATAATTCGTTCTACCAACGCGCCACATCTCGATGGGGAGGCGCCGGTAGAAACTTTGCTGTGAAAAGAGGGGAGGCCTGATGTTTTAGAAAAAAAGAAAGAAAGAAAACCTTCGACATCAAGTTCACGGCACGGCCTCAGCCCAAGAAAAGGACGCAGATAAACTGGGCACTGAGCATAAGCCGACTACTACCAGGGAGGTATTCCTTGTCACTGGAAGAAAGGAAAGGTGTTCTACATTAGAAGGAGACACGGAGGACGTTAAGGGGAAGGAGTCTAGAACGACCTTGGTGAATGTGTGAGGATACATATTTGTATGGAATGGAGAAGGGCAGTCATAAACCTTTTCAAATCAAAACTCCTATTTGAATAAGAAAAAAAGTTAAGGGGAAGAGGGTCTCGTGTTGGAATGCCCAATAACGGGGAAATATATAGAAAGCGTCACACCAAAAAAACCACGCAAAAAAAAAAATACAGCGACCGGCTTTCTGGGAAAATTCTCCGTCAAGTTTGTCATCAAAACTCTTCTAAGGGAGGGGAAGATGGCCAAAAGGGGTTAGGTGAAAGTAACATCGGAGAGTTCAGACCTTAGTTTCCTCCTAAATCTCGTAGATCGCTTTAAAACTTCCAGCTTAGAAAAGGAAAAGATGGGTCAGGAAGGGAGGAGGGAAAATAAGGGGAGAGAAGATCAAAAAGTGTTGGATCCTCCGGCTTGGTTTGGCAATGCATTGCGGAATACTTGTCGTTATAAGGGAGGGAGCTACGAAAGAAATCAAAGGAAGGTGGAAGGTGAAGGGTGGAAACGAGGTCGCGAAAAGATCCTGTGTGGATCGGGAGAAGGAGGCCATGGAAGAAGAATAAACCTTGAAAAAAGAGGGACAGAGGGGGGAAGAGGAGGGAAGGGGACAATTCCCGACAGAAAGTAATACCGGCACCAGAGCCTTTATCCACAGGAGAAAACCTAGGGAAGAACGCAGTGGAACAAGAACGGAGAGATAGATCGAGAGATGGCCTTTGGGGAAAGATGCGGGGTAAGTTGGGAGGAATTGCCAGACAGATGTAAGTAGGAAACGGATCCCGTTTACACGCGCTAGGGTAAAACCGGCAGGTGCACCGAGTCTCGGAAGAAAGACGCCAGAGACCTTCGAAAAGGGAGAAGTCTGTGCCTTCTGAGTAAAGAGACGAAGAGGAAGACATGATGACAGCTAGAAAACGAAGAAAGGGGGTCCTTCATTTGATCAGGGAAAAGACGGACTGGAAAGAGAAAAGTGCGTAACTTAAGAGGAATAAGGCAAATTCCTCGAGGGTGCTACCAGAGGTATGAGTAAAAGAGATTACTGTAAACTATCTGAAAATAAAAGACTCAGAGGGTAAAGTACCAGTGGGGAGAGAGAAAATGGAAAGAGCAGATCAAAGGGGAGTCGTGGACGGAAGTTACAAAACGACAGTCACGCTTGCAGGAAAAAGAGGGAGAAGCAGCAATCCGCAGGTGATACGGCTTCAGACGGAAGGTGGAAAAAATTCTGAGAGAACCAGGTCTCCTTCTTGGGAGGGGGAAGGGGAGCAATAAAAAAGAGTAATCCGAAGGAGCAGAAATGGATTGACTCCCGGTCCCTCGGGCCGGGAAGAACACAGATCTGTAGCGATCCCAAAAGAAAAAGAAAAAAAAGACAACTGGGTAGCAGGTACAGGGGAAAAAGGCTAGGAAAGATGGCGCCTCTTCAAGAGTCAAATCAGTCAGGAGGTCTGATAAGGGTCTTTAAAGTAGGTCTGCTTCTGTAAGGAGAAGAAGTTTGGGGGAAAGGCTCTCTCCGATCTCATTCTACTAGGGTAGACGGGGGTTTAAGGAGCATACCATCCTAACCTTGGGGACACCCGAGAAATCTGCTTCTCACCCCGTACATAGATGAAACTAAAATCTCAATTTCCAAAAAGGGGCAGACTCACCGTCAGGAAAAGAAAAGTCTGAGATGATCTAGCTTGTCCAAGAGTGAAAAGGGGAGGTGACACCCAGGACCTGAAGTAAGATAGGTGATGCAAAAAAACAAGGAAATAACGATGATGAACGTGACGGGGAAACCTGAGGGGGCACATATTCGCCCAGAGTCAACTAAAATTGCTGTGCTGCGAATACGGGGGGGGGCGAAGCGCCCAGGAAGGGGTTGGGAAACTTTACGCCTGGTACTGTACCTAAGGGTTCAGGGAAAGTGCAAAGAAGAAATCAGAGACGGTTCATGCCATTTACCTCAGATTGACAAAAACAAAAAAAACAAAATAGAAAGGCCGCGGAAGCAAACCGGGGGCGGGACACGAAAAGGCAGGGAAGCCCGCATAGTTCCTCCGGACCGAACTTCGTCCGACAGGGATACGGTACGGTCCAAACGGGAGCGGCCAGACGCAGTCAAGCACAAGCCCTACTTTATAGACTCCGTTCTGCTGCTGGGAGCGGGCTGAGAGGAGGGCGGAAGGGGAAAGGAGCACCGAAGGCAGCAGAACTTTGTTGGACCTCAAAGGTCCGACGAGGAGCCTGCGCAGTCAGATAAGAACCTCGATTCCCCAGCAATCATATAATCGAGCCGGAGTGGAAGGGGGGAACAAGGTAAGAGCCTTCCCTGTCCGTGTCGACCTAAGGTATAAGGAGGTTGGGCCACTATCATCGTTTGTATGTAAAATTAAACATCAACACAAGTGACAAAAAGAACACGCAAACGGACAGCCTCCTCCACTGTGAGCAAAAGTGAAGAGGATCGCCGGTTCAAAAACTGGACACGACCTAAGGGCGGATCCCCAAGGTTGCGGCAGACTTAGGTATGCTTGGGATACAGGCTCCATGGATAAGGATGGTGATGTGGAGGGTACATGAGGAGAGGGGTGAGGGCAAAGCGAGTGTGGAAGTGGGGATCGGCTACCTGTTCGCCGGGGGGGTGAAGGGGTGGGCGACGGGCTTGAGTGACTCAAGAAAGGCCTCTCCACGCGGGCGAGGAGGGAAGAGGGGCGGAGTAGAGGGGCCGTGGCCAGGCCGAGGGGAAGGGTGTTGAAAGGGATCTATGAGACAATTTTCCTACTCCTGGAGAGGGAATGACAATAGACGATACGCCTTTTCCCCTGGAAATAATACTTGTCGGTTGCTGAGAAAATCGTTGTGAAAAGGTCTTTTATATAACCTGGGATGCTGATTGGAGGAAGATGTTGTGAAGTACCCCCTTAGGGAACCTTTGAAGGGAACTGAGCATCCTAATCGCTAGGACGGCAATGCTAGGGACAAAAACGAGAATTAAAAACAGATCAATTCATATACACAAGAAACAACAAAACACACACCACCAACTTCGTGGCAGGAAAACGAAATCGATCGGTTGACAGCTGTCAGTAAGGAAAGGGAAAAAGGACTTCGATGCACGGAGTAGAGGGGGAGTGGGGGCAAACCTGCCAAGGGGGGGAACAATCGCGAAGAGTCGAAGAGCAGGGAAGGATAAAGCCAATAGGTGAAAGACACTGGCACTTCGGTCGTGAGAGGTTCAAGTGCCAAAGCATTCTTCTCAATCCTTGGAGAGGAACAAGGGTCGCCGTCGGAAGCATCTAAAGCGCGGGTTGCTCCGGCGCGGGAGGGGGGGGCCGGTTAGTCAACAAAGTGCTTTCGGGAAATCGAACAGAACACGCATTCTAGGGGAAAAGAGTCGAAAAAAAAAGGGCGCCTCCGAAAGGGGGGAAATGACCAAGGGAGGGATGCTGAGGGAACTTGTGGTGGGTTTCTAAGAGCATTGCTATGGGATGAAGGGAAGGTGGGAGGAGGGGTGATTCCGAGGGTGATCTTAGAAAGCAAGGGAAAAGTTTATCAGGTTAGTAATAGACCGGGAAAGAACACAGGCAGAGAAGACGTGAAACTAGGGGGGAGGAATCTGAGAAGCGCGCAGTGGGCAAACTGAACCTCTAGTTTCTGCCATGGGGATAAGGGGAACAGGAAGTCAACGATGGCCTGTCAGATAAGTCCTAGGGGCGTCCTCAGGTGGTGAGAGGGACAAGAAAGTAATCCAAATCGGAGATGACCGCTCAGAGGATCAAATCTTGACCCATCAACTTAGGGAAGGAAAGGCCGAGTGTACGAAGACATAGACTGACTTGCATTGGCCGGAAGGTTCTTCAGCTTTACCTGAGAGAAAAGAAAGGGGCTCAGGAAGCGGGGATAGGGGGACAAGGGGCTTTGCTCTACACCAGCCTGAAAGAGGAGTAATTAAGAAGAGGAGAAGAGAACTTCTGGAAAACATAACGCTGGTGAAACCTCACGAAGACACTATTTGGGGTCGTTTCGAAAAGGGATCGGAAAAAAAAGCGGGGGTAGTAATGGCAGGCTGCCCCGCTGTGGGCGGGCGAGGGGGACGGAAAACGAAAGGGAATGGGGCCAGAAAGGGAAAGGGGGAGTACAACGAATCCAAATATGGAATGAAATGGAAAGAAAAGGGATACAAAAAAAAAAGAGAAGAAGAAAAACAAAAAAGGAGACTTTGTCTCTCGACTTTCACCACTTATTCCCTAAGAAGTAACCAAAAGGAATATGGAGATAAGAAGAAAAGGAGTGGGGAGTAAGAAAAAGGGGGATAGTTTAGATTAAGGGGCCGCAATCACGTTATTAATGGAGCCAGAGACCACTGAGCTGCCAGGGAAGAGCACAACAAACAGGTAGAAGATAAAGTGGGTATTAGTAAACATTAGCTTTTCGTAGCATCTCTTGGGAAGAAACAGAGAGTTGGGGAAGGGGAAGAGGTATCAAGGAGAAGGAAAACTTTACTTGACTGATGGGTTGATTAGACTCGAAGAGGGGGTTAAACTATCATCCTGAGTAAAATTGTAATGGGGGAGAAGGCTTAGAGGAAAAAAAAATGACCGTATCAGGAGGGTTTCCAGGCTGTGGTTATTTATATACTCATTTTGGGCTGTGAACGCACAGGGAAAAGAGGGGTGAAGAGAGAGGGGGAAGAGGTTAAAAGAAAGGAAGAGATGTTCCGTATGTGTAGGAGGCGGCTGCTGGTGGGGTTCTGAAGGAATAACCGAACGGCAAAGAAAAAACAAACCTACCGCTGGCAAAATTATTCTCCTCTCGGCGCCCTTGAAAAGTACTATCGAGGTGATTGGGGAGAAGAGGAACGGAACGCCGGAAAGGGAGGAGAAGAAGTCGGGGGGGGTTAGGTTGAAATCTAATACCCATCAAGATTGCCTACCTCTCCATGGGGTAGCCTCATGAAAGGGCCATCAAATTCCATATTAAAAGAACAAGATTAAAGAAGAAAAAAAAGGGGGAAAAAAAATTGGGGGAAAGAGTAAAAGAACTCAAGCTGACATACGACCATATAGCGGCCATTCATGTTCACGCACAAGACAGAGGAGAAAAAGTGATCAACGGCTATAAGAAAAGCAGAAAAAAAAGAAAAAAATAGGAAAAGTTCGGAAAGAGAAGAGGTGGGAGAGAGTTACTAATTTTTGCCGAAATGGGACCCGAAAAACTATCTTCAAAATCTGAGACAAAAGGGGGGGAAGACGAGTGAAAAAAAAAGGTTCACAACATGAAGGGAGAAGAGTTTCTTCGGGTCTATGCAAAAAGGAGAGAGTAGAAATTCAAGGGCCGCCCTGACAAATCCATCATGGGTGGTCGGGAAGTTCCCATAACAGAGGACGGGGACCGCGGGTAAAATGTTGGGGGGGGGGGGGGGGGGGAAACGATTCTGGTGGCCTCGGAAGAAAAACGCGTCAACGGATAAACCGAAGAAGGGAAAAAATGGGAAGAAAATGGGAAGGAAGATAGCGGCCCCATCAGGGGATCAGGCCAACGAAAGGGAGAGAACTAAGTACGGCGGACTCTAAGAGGAGGCTAGCTTGGGAGGAAAGGGAAGAACTGGAAGGAAGTCTCTTCAAGTTGGCTGTTGATGCCGGTAAACCTCCTAGCTCATATGCTTTCGATCAGAGAGAGTTGGTACACCTCAGTGGAATGATTAGTCCTCCCTGTTCAAAAAAACAAAAAAAAAAAAAACAAAAATAACTCCGAATGGGGATTTCTCTTGGAACAACGAGTAAGGGCAGGAGAAGTCAGAAAAAAAACAACGGAGGGGGGGGAATGTTCTAAGGAAGGAGTAAATAGTTGACCAACCGTACGCTCTCCTTGGGGGAAAAGTGGAAAGGGGGAAAGGGAATAAAAATATAATTTCCAGGGGAAAAAGAGACTGATGTAGACCCACCCTGCGTCCGTTGAAAAACCCAAACATGTACTCTAACAAGGGGGGGGGAGGGCATCTAGGGAGGGAATAATCAAAAAGGATTCAATCACAGCCAGACGCCGCGACTAAATTCACGTTTCCAACCGCACGAAAACAGAAAGAAAAATCCTGCAGGAAGTGCAAGACTTCTCGATTCCCCCTTCGAAATGAGGTGTCTCAATGGAGTCATCACCTTAGGGATGGAAGTCAAGGTTAAGAATATACTCAACCAAAGGGGGGTGCCCGGGAAGAGGAAGGTAACAAGAAGGGGGTTTAGGCATCGCCTTTGAAGGAACATCACCAAGTAAAACGTTGCAAAGGCGCAAAGTACCTATGGGGAGTGTCATTTCACTGGACCAAGGTCGGATTTCCTAGATATGGGGGGGGGGCCCTGGAACCCAAGGCCGGGGTGCGGAAGTTTTCCGGCCCGTCCTTCCGCTTGTTCATCGAGGTTACCTCAAAAGGTACAACAAGCAAACGCCTGTCCAACAGATCTCCCTGCAAAAACTAAAACAAAACGGAGACCCGACAATAACACTCCTCCTCCCAACGTCGGGCAAGCGAACAAACTCGAACCGACACGCAAAATCCAAGAAACCCTAACCTCGCCCCGCATGTGTGTCTCAAGATCTTCAAAAAAAAGGACAGGGCCCTCAGTAGAACCACCGCCCAGCAGGAAGGGCACCCCAAGACTAAGGGGCTGCGGGTTCCCATGTTTCCCCACCTCCTCCGACAGAAAAACCTAGCAAAAAGGAAGGGTTGGTCCGCATCTGATCTCAACTTTGTTCACGCGGCTGGGCTGAGGGGGAATAAATAGTGCCATCAAATCTTCTTCGGGAAAAAAGAGGGTTTCCAGGCGAAGAAAAACTATTCGTCCGGTACCCCCAGCGGACCCCGTTGATGGAACCGCTCTAATATACCAGTCTCATTCAGAATAAAAAGTACGGGAAAAAGCGCCCGGGGGAAGTTTCTGGTTCGGCTTAACGCCATCGGAAAAGGATGGCTCAATTCGATCTGGCTCAACGTTTAAGAAAGTCTTACCTGCCTGTTTGTGCATGAGGGGGGAAGGTAATACTGTAGATGACGATGAGTGCAATGACACCCAAAAAAAAAGCCAAAAAACAAAACCACCACAACAAAAAAACAAAAAATATGTAAAACAAGACAGAAAGAAAAAAGAAGACTCTGGGTGACAAAGATCGGGCCGTCGTATCCCAACTACAAGAGTGGGGAGAGGGATTTTGTTAAAAAAAAGGTCAAAAAGACCAGTACCTGAGCCTTCACCTAAAAGGTGTCTCTTTAGGAAAAAGATCGGGGAGAAGGATAAAGTCAGGAGGTGGCGTGAATCTAAGGCTGTAGGAAAGGCCAGATGAAGACCATTCCACAGGTCAGAGGACGTGGAAGTTGCCAGTTATCTACAAAAGAGGGGGGGGGGGGTACGTGGAGGGGGGAAATGCATCCTTGAGGCTCTTAAAAATCCTGGGAAAAATCAAGAACTTTAAGGACTTCGGGGGGGGGGGACGGTCCCTAAAACTTTACCGCGAGCAACTATCCCTGAACAGCTGGATAGGAATCCAGAGAAAGAAGGTGAAGTTTGGGCCCAAACGACTTCGGGGGTCTCAGAAATCGCTCCACGAAGAAAAGGGCACTCTACTAAGGAGAATTTATGTTTACA
>Ga0179591_1361459_pt1 | contig 10566 bp, 13 predicted proteins | sample CZOMad2_1_08_16f_FD_182891 | JGI IMG/M metagenome (GOLD analysis project Ga0179591, IMG submission 182891) | Vadose zone soil fungal communities from Angelo Coast Range Reserve, California, USA - CZOMad2_1_08_16fungal (PacBio error correction) | ecosystem: Environmental > Terrestrial > Soil >...
GAGGTAGACACCGAACGCTCATAATGAAAGCAGTCTGCCAAAGATCATTACAATGAGGAAGAAAAGTCTGGCAAGGGTTGGGGAAAAAGAAAACATCATCAAAGAGTGGTTAAACTCTTCTTGGGTCAGCGCTGCAGGGTTCAGGCCCTCGTGGGAAAGGGCGGTAACCTCAGTCTAAGAATTGGAGAAATTGGGTCTATCTATAAATGAGACGGTGGAGGGCAAAACAAAACTTGGATTTGTGGGGGCTGGTGGGTGCATTAACCGCATCTAAGGGTGGCAGGAAGGAAAATATACGGAAAATGCAAGGACTGTGGGCCCATTGGGCGTCCCTCGGAAACCCTCCCTCCTTCCGCAAACTCCCCGCCTCCCGCAAACTAGGCATCGCCTCTGAATGTGGAAACATTCACAAGGGAGGAAGGGGGACAGAAGCAAACTGGGGACTTTAGAATTCCGGGGGGGGCAACTTTGCGGAACCACCTCTCCTGTTAGGTTGTTGGGGGCGGGTGGGGGAAAACCAGGGCCGTAATCTGCCACAAAAACGGGGCCGGCGTGGGAAGGCAGTAACACAGCCGAAGGCGGAGGGACGCGTGCCAACGCTGGGGGGAAAAGGGAGGGCAGGGGGGGGGTGGGGACGGGGAAGGGAACATGTCCTGGCCAACAACTGACGGGGGGCAAAAAAAGAAAAAGCCAGAGTACACCGGAAGGGGGGGGGAACCCACTGCGTCAAAACCAGAGGAGGAAGGTGGGCGGATTGCAAAAAAAGGCGGCAAGAGGAAAAAAATGCTTCGAGGTAGTGGGGAAATAAAAGCAGGACGAGGGGTTGGAACTGGGCAACCGAGGGGGGGGATATGAACAACAACGCAGGTGGGAAAAAACCGTATTCACTCGGGGGTGAGCGTCAACTATTTGACCGGTTGGGGGCATTATACAAAGAGAAAACAAACATTTGCCATCAAGCGTCGAAAAAAAAACAAGGGGGAAGGAAGTGCTGCAATTCAACGGGAAAGATTGTAAGTACTAAGTCTAACCGCCGCCGCTGGGGGGTGACGTAAAAAATTACCATCAATATAATTACAGACGCCCCGTGGTTAGCTTAAAAAAATGGCATGCAACCGAAACCGGTTGTCTGGGGAAGAGTCGAGCAGCGACACGGTTTGGGGGGTCAAAAAAGACTACACGTTATATCCGCTCAGTCCGCTGCAGAAGTTTGAATATTTCATCGAAAGCAAGCAGTGTGTTACCAGGGAAACCAAAGACGTCGTTGGCCACGAAAAATAGCGAAAGCTTCAATCGTCAAAAAAAAAAAAACACAAAAAACAACGGACGGAGCCTGTTCTCCTGCATCTTTTATCAAGAAAAGATCAGAAATCGCGCAGAACCAGACCAAGCGTATGAGGGAAGGGGGGGAAAAAAAAGAAATCAAGCCAAAATAAACAGCCACGGCCGGCATGATCTAGGGACATCCCATGCACCAAAACCAGAACCTTCTTCGAAGCCAACCTTCACGCAGGCGATGTCGAACGAACCCAGAAGGGGGACCTGCCGGGGAGAGGTAAGGCACCCTGAGAGAGTCAAAATAAAAAAACCCGCTTGTAAGACTTCCTAGTTCCCAAAACAGCTTTTATGTAAAAAAAGGGCGGTACCCCTAGAAGGGAGGGAAATATGAGCGCCGGCCGAAGCCGGCACGTTGTGAAATGTTCCAGGGTGGCAACTCAGCAACGGCCGGTTTAAGAAAAAAAGACAAATTCCCAAGCGCTCTGACCCGCAAGGGGTCAAAGAAATGTCCAACATTCATCTCCCCCGAAAAAAACAACACCGGGGATGCCTACCAAAAGAAGGGGGAAAAAAAAATAGGGGGTGGGTCAAAAGCATCTTCGTGGCAGCTAGCAACGGCAGGGAACGAAAGGCGAAGGCAACTGGTGGTTGGTGGAGGGGGGTAAGAACGGGTGCAGCAAAGAGTAATGGGAACAGATCTTTTAGCGAAAAGCCGACTGAGGAACAGGGAAATGGTACTAGACCAGCATCGCAATATGGCTCAACGCAAAAGGTGGTAGAACAGTTGGTTCCAGGGTCAAGGGGCCGCCGGCGCCAAAACAGGTCACAAACAGACCGAAAAGGTCAAGCAAAAAAAAAAAAAAAAAAAAACAACAAAAAAAAAAAAGGGGGAAAAGAAGAAATAAGAAATAGAAAAACACCCACCAGGGGTTCGACAACTTAAACGCAACGACTTCCCCTGCCATCATGAAAGGGATCGAACGCCAAAAGTCAAACATCTCTCAACTAGCCTGAGGGTTGTAAATGCCGGCAAGCCGTTCAAAAAGGAAGAGGCAATCGCGTGGGACCCCTAAACGTGGGGGAGTGCTCATGGGGGCCAGGTCCCACTAGGGAGGAAAGCGTACTCGGGGACGACTATGGGGAAAGACCATATTAACGAAAACTAACACTTCCTGAAATAAATTGTAAGCCGGGAGGGACAAGCAGCCAAAACCACTTGGGGAAGAATAAAAGAAGTTGGACAAAATCTAATATGAGACAGATGTGACGGCGAGTGCCAATATTCAGGGTAGTAGCACCGGTCGGTAAGAGGAGACAGGCATCAACTGTCCCACTGGTCTGACTTGGGGCCCTCGCGGAAAAAAATTAACAAGTAAAAGCCGCGAACGGGTTGGCCACAACCCCGAAAGGGGAACTCGACAGATGTATCAGTCAAAAGTAAAAAAATGAAGTGTAACGTTATTGGAACGAAAAGGAGGACACAATGGTGTAACGATCAAAAAAAAAATGGTAAAAGGAAAAGGGCAGTGACAGGTACTTCCAACGGGGGGGCAATCGTTTGTAAGTCTGTTTCACTGGTAACACTATCAAAGAAGGAAAAGCAGTATACGTTGGAAAGCAGTCCCCATCAGTTTGGTGATCGAGGATTAGTCAATGGAGGAAAAAAGGAGGGGGAGGGGTGGGGGGGACCGGGGGTACAGGCACTAGTGGATGCAAAAGCCTCACAGGACCAGAATGAAGAAAACACATAAGAGAGCTGCAGGGGACCATACGGCCGGAAAAGGGGATTCGAGCTTAACCCTGTAACGGAAGAGTAGGGGGGGGGGGTTAAATGAAAAGGGGAACCTCAACCGTACCAGGAAAAAAGCAAACCAAATCGATGGTGCTTTAGAACGAACTGAAACTACACACCCAGCTACGTAAAAAACCGGCCACCTGCTGACAAGCCGCAGGTAGTCCTTCTAAATGAAGGGAAATGAAAAACCACGACGGATCCGATGTACTTGTATACTCGCAGTGGCACAAGGGTTAACCGGGAATGCCGGGGGTCGGGAGGGCCCACCTCAAACAGCCACCACATCTCAGGGGGCAAATCAAAGGAAAGGGTGATGTGAACGAACAGTGTGAAAAGAGGTAGACGGGGGGCTTAGTTCCGGCAACTCGGGTAAATTCGCACACATCACGCCGTTGGAAGACGGATGCTACGTGAACAAATTTTTCGTACAAATCGGGAGGGGTCGTTACATTGGGGGAAAAGGGAAGACTAAAAATACACTGACCAACAAAAGAGGGGGTGTCGACGCCCCCCAAGGAATGGTGAGAAACGCTGTTGAGTCAAAAATACGTGTGGCGGAAAGGATAAAAGAGCGCTCACCCATAAAGAAGGCAATCCGGACGTCCGAGGTAGTGATGAGAGTAGAAGGGAAAAAAGGGGCCTGTGCCGCGAAAAAAAAAAGAAAAAAGGTGGAAATCAGCAACATGGGCCTCGGAAGACAAGGGAAAAAAAAAGGGGGCCCGGGTCAATAAAATGGTTGGAAAAAAACAAAAAGTACAGGGGATAATATCTTAAAACCCAAAGCAAGGCAAGTGACGCAAGAGGGGGCTTATTTGTGCGTGTTAGTATCAAAACAACTAGCCAGGCAATGCATGGGAACCGAAAGGGATGGTGAAAATACAAAAGGGGGGAAAGGGGGCATAAACAGCGAGGGGGGAATATGCGTACCATCGTCTCCATTGACGAGGCCAGTGTAACACCATGACCACCAAGAAAAAAGCCCACCTTGCAACCCGGAAAATGCAGAAAAATATTATTGGGGCAAGTATAATTCAGGTGTCCAAACAAAAAGGGGGACACACAAAAGGGGGGAAAATACAAAATTGACGACACGGGTGGGGGGAACCAATGAAACCCGGTGTTCAAAATACTCCAGTGACAAGATCAAGCACCGAGGGACCGGTTGAACATAAAGGGTAGGAATAAAAAAAAAAACAAATCGTTCCAATACCGTACTTGGATGAGGGAAGAAAACTCGGTGGTTGACCAATAGGTTGGGGAGGTGTAGAAAAATCGTAAGAAGAAAAACAGGGAAGGGGATACGTTATATGGCACGTGACAGGGGAACATTTCGTTAAGTAGGCAGCAAAAAAAAAAAACGGCGGCGGTGAGAGAAAACAAGAGGACTGTCAACCCAGGAAAGCAAGCAGTCACGGTCACCGCACCTTCTCGGCAGTACAGTGGGGGGGCGATTCCAACTAGGGGTTACACAAACCAGCCAACTACGACGCGAACACAAAACCAAAACACCGGAATAGGATATTGATAATCCGGAGAACCTCCTATTGGGGGGGGAAGAAGAAAGGGGAAGAAACCTAATCAGGTGACCAACGGCGGAAGGATCTAACACAGCACAGCGGGGGGGGGGGTAGGTCTTAACCCATCTTGGTCCGTGTTCTTAACCGGTTGGGTACCGGTATTGTCTATGGGTGAAAAATTGGGACCCCACACAGGGGGGGGCAGCGACTTCAGTTATCAGTGTGAGCCACCCGAGTCCAGGGGGCCCCTCTCATGTGGACTGGAAGTTGGCCGATCGAATGTTGCGAACAATCCGGTAAAACAAAGACAAAGGGGGCCGGGAAACGTATCGACCTGGCCATCAAAAGAAAAAAGTAGCCGGGGTGGGATGCAGTCCAATTGGAGGGTAGACACACAACAATCCGGTATTATGCAACCGCAAGGTCTACGGCAAGTGGTGGGTTCAGTTCTGGAAAAAAAAACAAAACTCAAAATACGCAAAGCCCTGCGGACTGTGAGTAGGGGGCTAAGGTGGGAGACAGCTCGGATAACGACCAATAATAAGATAGACCGTTGGAACACACTGGGGGGGGTAAAAATGAACGGGAAACATCGGGGGGTTCTGGAATATATAGTCAGACTGCAATCAAGGAACATGTATGTTTCCGTGTTGGGAGGAAGGACAAACGAACCTGCAAAAACAAACCAGGGGGCCATTCCATATAAGAGAAAAATGACGCCAACGACTGGTGCAAATCACTGGATAATGCAACTGCTGATTAGAAACAAAAAATTATCCCCCTTGCCAGGGGGGCCAAAAAAACTGGTCTTAATCCCGAAACGACAAAGAAGGTACAATCAAATTACTAGAATGGGGGGGAGAAAACACCGCCAAACAACCCCCAAAATAGGGGGGTGTGGGACATTGTCCGGGGGAAAAGTGGTTCACAGGGAAAAAGTCGAAGCAACGAAAAGAATTAGGTAGGTTGAAGATCATATGGTGCCAACTTAAGGGGGGACGAAAAAACGAGGTGCGGGTTGGCAAATGGGAAAAAGGACGGGGTGGGTGAAATGACGGGCAGCAAACTCAAGTTCGCCAAACAACTGATGGTGGGAAAAGGATTGGGGCCGCTGTGGGAGGGGGGGTGGGAACAAAACCGCACTACCCCAAAAAAAACACTGGAAAGGGCAAAAGAGAGGGACAATCAAGCAAAAAGACTCGCTGCCGGTACGGGGGTTTCGCTTCTGAAGGTCCGAGTAGGCAAGCGCGTAGCAAAGATTGGGTCCCAATGGACGGCAAAAGATCAACGGGGGGGGGGCACTTTTTGAGCAACCCGGGATGAAAAACAAATTTGCCTGGAAAGCAGCAGGGCGTGAGTCCTAGGTTGAACAAGGGGATCACACATCAAAACTCCTGATGTGACAGGGTGGGGAAAAGACCTGGAACAACAGAGCGGCGATATAAAGCGACGCCACTGCACGGTGGGTATAGGAATCCCAAGATTGAGAAGGCGGTCTATGGGGAGACAATCGTCGGGGAAAGGACAGGATCGGGGAGGTTGGTTGCAAACACCGAATAAACGCGCCACGGGAACATGAAAACATGCCAACGCAAACCTTCAAAATTGGCAGGAGGGAAAAAACTGCGGGTGTACCGTGATGTTCGTAGGGGGCCCGACGGACTCCAATAAAGAACACGAAGGGTAAAAAATGGAAGTAAGGACAGGAAACGCGTCACGCACAACAAAGGGAGGGATAACGAGGGGGATGGAAGTAGTGTCCAAAACAACAAGCCGAGGAGGGGGGACGGCAATCAACCGGGCACCTCTAGTCAATGGAAGCGAAAAAGGCGCGCGGCCCAAAAAAATCACGGGGTTAAAAAAACTGGTTGGGGTACCCTTCGCTATATAAAAAAAAACACAAGGATGCCTGGGAAAAAACCTGTGAGACGCCCTCGCCATAGAAGCCGATTATCCTCCTAAGATCCTCTCCTTTGGTCCTCCTCTTCTCCCCATAATAAACGAGTTCGACAAAAGAAAAACCTTGATTCGAAAAATACAAGACCGCGTTTCCCCCCTACACTGAAAGACAAAGCAGCAGAAAGATATCCTACCCAGTAAGAGGGACAAAGGGGATGTGAAAGTTAGACAACGGGAGGCTGATTGAGGTATGACGGGACTCACGGCGTCACAGCGGACTAAAAGGGGAGAGGCGGGGAGTCAGTTCTCGTCAAAAAGAAAGGGGAACCGGACGGCTCAACTGGCTTACCTTTCTCCAAACATGGAAGAAAAAAACACCCCACTGAGACATGGAGAAACGAACCACAGGAAAAAAACAACAGTCGGGGGAAGGAATGGGGGGCAGCAAAAAAACTTGACGGCCTTTGGGAAGGGGAAAACGCACCGCAACTGGTGTGACGCGCCGGGTTGGCCTAAAAAGGCTGTAGGATTAGGTGCGAGGGGAGGGGACAGCCTGGCTATTCTCGTGGACTTGAAACGGTGGGCTATCTGCTGCTCCGTGAAAGAAAAGGGGTGTTGCAGTGAAGTTGGGGGTTTGTCATCCGCGGAATGGCTGCTTATCGGTGGAAAATGCGCCCTCAATTTCTCAAGATTGTCGTGTAAAAAAAATATTGCAGAATCATACAAACTGCCAGCACAAAGCCCTTGGGGGGGAAGGGGTCGACGATTGGTTCATAAAAACCTACACTCCCTAAATGTAGAGGGAAATCAATGTCAGAGGGTCGCACCGTAAGCCTGACCGGGGTAGTGACAAAGCGGTGGAGAAAGGTTTACGGCCCAAGAAAAAAAAAGGAAAAAGGGGGGGGAAACCGTACCAATAAGGCTCCGTGTGCCTGGACAGTAAAAGGCACAAGAGGGGCGAGAGTGTGCCAAATTCCTGAAGCGCAGAGAGGGGGAGGGCTTGGACACATGGTGTGCGGGGGGGGGGGGGGAGGGGGGGGGGGTGGACACCGTGAGGTGGCCCGAAGAGAGACGGCAGGTGTGAAACTCACATAAACATCCTTAGAACTTGGGGCGGAAAATTGGGCAAAGGACGGGGGGGAGGGAAAAGGGAGTAGGATACTTTCCATAAAAACACCGGCAAAAGCATGTGGTCCGCTGTGACTTACAACGCGCCCGAGGCCACCGGTTGTTCCAGGTTCTCTATTACCGGGGGGAAAGGGGAAGCTCCAAACCACAAAAAAACAAAACAAGAGAGGAACAAAGTAAGACCTGAGGAACGGGAATCGCACTGGACGAAGACAGGTTTGCAGAAAATGTTTAAGACGGTTCCGGTGGTGGGAAAGGGTGGGAAGAGAGGCTCCGACGGCGGACTATCATGGGTACTTGGTTGGTTTGTTGGGGGGGAGCGAGCAGCACGCAGGAAAATTAACAGCCCTGACAAATGGGGGGGGCAAAGCGGGGGTGTGATCGGCAGGCGACTATAGATCACAACAACAAACAAAAGGGGAAGGGGAAAATAGAGTGGGGACCAAAGCCCAAATAGGGCTGAAGAAAAAGCAGCTGGATCGCAGGCATAAAAAAAAGGAAGCAGACTCGAACCACAGCAAACTGGCTTGATGGGAACGAGGAAACTCCAAAGGGCCACGGGAAGTTTTTGTACAAAAAAACGGCGGCAGAAAAGATACGGAAGGGAACGCATCAGGGTCATGCTAACGTGAATGCAGAGGGAAATAGATCACAATTTCCAAACCCCAGTCAGCGAAAAGTGTAGAAAAAAAAATGACGCCCGAGTTTTCATGGACATTCAACGGGCTTTTCCAGACGCCGAATGGTGTAAACTTTAAGCAACCGAGCCCCACGGGGAAAGGAAGGGACAACATGCCGAACTCGGGTACGCCACAAGAACAGGGAACGTACACAAATAAAACAAGAGAAGAAGCAAAACATCACGTTTGACACATCATTCGCCCCCAGCGGAAAGGTGGTGACTGACAAAGTCATGAAGGGAACAAAGTTTTTAAGGAAGTTGGGTCTTGGAAGAACTTAACATCACCGAGGGAATTCCCAGCAAACGTGCGAGACAAAAAAAATCCATGGGTCCGATGCACACTGGTATGGTCAAAGATGATCTTAAATTGGGGCGATATGTGGAGAAAAATCTAAACGTGGTGCAACTAAAATTCCCTCGAGCCAATGTGTAACCACTCTAACACGAAACAAGTAAGGATGAAAAAAACAAAGAAAAAGACAGTGATGAAGAGAGCAGAAACCACGTGAGGGAACACAGGTGCACGAGCCCGAATTGCCGAAAGCGAACCAGCCATATACCCCCCGGATACCAAAGAGAGGGGGAAAAAAAGTGTGCAGGAGGGTTTCAACCTCAAGTCAACTTTAATACAAAAGACTGGTCCCCAAAAATTAGGTAGAAGTAGGGTGATTGAGGACCAGGGCTTCGAAGGGGGTAAAGTTGAAAAGAAGAAGCATGAGGGAAAAAAAAAAAGAAAAAAAAAACGTACTAATCGATGAAGCAGGGGAGAAAAGTCAAGGAAGAAAAGGGGGGGGAAAGGAATACGGGGCCAGGACTAGAGCGAGACAGGCGTAGTGTGCCGTATAGTCGTGACACGGAATGCGAATCATCTCTGACGAGGGAGGTAGTGAAGCGTGCACTGGGATAATGGAATCAAAACTCAAAAAGGGTTTTAACAACAACGGAAAAGGTGCCAGGCTCTTGTCGCCAGTCAAATTAAAGGAGCGGGGGGAAGGGATTTTAAAACGGAAAGCAGGGGTTTTGACCACAAGAAAATCAAGACAAAATCGGGGAAGGAGGACCTGGGAATTCACTTTTTGGGTACACTTTCTTGTTATTCAGGGGGGGGGGAAAGGGACACGAAGCCAGCAACCTCCGACCAGAAAAATGAATAAAGGCTCCTTCATTTGGTGCAGGCCGTTGCGGGTGTGAAAGGAATGAAAAAAGCGAGACACCGGAAGGCTACGATTGTCCAAGCCGTCTCCAGCCGGGAGTCTGGGGGAAAAGACCGGCTAGGTGACGGGCTCAAACACGAGTTTAGATCGTGCCAAACTGGACGGGGCAAGGAGGGGGTGGGAATTGAAAGGGATGCTCACCCTTAATGTCACGCAAGAGCCCTAGGGTTCACACGAATGCGAAAAGATGAAGCCGTTAAAAAATGCAAGGCACTTATAAGGTCGGAGGAAACTGAGGGGGGAAAGGAAAAAAAATCCCGAGCCGATGGATTGGATCGAGAGTGAACTGAAACTGTTGTGGTACCCAAACCAAACAAGAAAAAAAACTCGCAAACCTCGTCCGCCAAAGACCGAAGGGGGGGGGAGGGGGCAAGGAACATGGAGGGGGTTGCAGAGGGGAGGAAAAGTAGGGGCAAGTCAAGCAAAAGCTGGGACGTATTACACGTGGGAAAGAAGTGATCGTAAAACTGAAGTATGATTGCGTTGCCCTTGGACTGAAATCCCTCCTGACAACAAAAAACAGAGGGGGGGGGGGGTTCTGAAGCCCCCCGGTATTTATCAAAACGCGTCGAAAATTCCCGAAAAACAGGGGGGGGGGGGGGACCAAGGGCCAAGGTCTAAAAAAAAATCCTCCCCCATAAGGAAGACAACTTCCCAGAAAACGAATTTTAATCGTAAAATAGAAATTCGGGCAAGGACCAGCCCAACGGATACACGTAAAAGATGGAGCTTGGGGTCCGGGGCATCCAGTGAAAAAAGGATGTGTCCCCGGTCATACAAAAGGGCACCCCAAACGGGAAGTTTCATAGAACCCAACACCGCTGGAAAACAAGCGCGCAACCGGACCCAAAAGAAAAAGAGTGATTATGGGTTTGCGGGTGTACATAATCCAAACCATCCGGAGACTGCGGAATGCATTTTAAGAAAAATCACCTGAAGGAAAAAAGAAAAACTAGGGGGGAGTGAGGGGGACAGGGGTCTTCTCCAATTTCCCCGGCCAGGTTTGGGAAAGAACGGAAACTGAAACGCAAGGACAACCAAAAAAAAGCACAC
>Ga0179591_1371453_pt1 | contig 10566 bp, 16 predicted proteins | sample CZOMad2_1_08_16f_FD_182891 | JGI IMG/M metagenome (GOLD analysis project Ga0179591, IMG submission 182891) | Vadose zone soil fungal communities from Angelo Coast Range Reserve, California, USA - CZOMad2_1_08_16fungal (PacBio error correction) | ecosystem: Environmental > Terrestrial > Soil >...
CCGAGAGAAACACGGAAAAAGGGGGAGCTACTTCGGGGAGGCGAGAGCATGTCACTAAACAGGGGTGATGTCCTGATGAAGAGTAAGGTCCCGAAGGTCACGATTCCGCGAGAAGGGGGGGGGGAAGCACGAGAAAGGGGAGAGGACCAAAAGAGAATAAGGAGGGAGTCAAAAAATTATCCGCACCTTGAATGAAGCCTCAGCAGTCGACTGAATGGGGAAGTGTAGCCGAGAGGAAAACCAGAGGAGTGAATTGACGGGGAGGGGAGAAAGCAATAGCACTGTTGAATTAGCGACAATGTTCTGGAACCCGAGAAGGGAACGTGAAAGGAAGGAGGAGCTTAAGGGCAGGGTTCCCGTTGGGACGAAGAAAAGGGGACGCTTTCAGGAAATCCCCCCCCTCCCGGGAAGAGGGGGTTAGAGGGGGAAAGTGGGGATCTACATCTAGGACCAGGAAAGAGGGAAGGGGGGAGTCAGTTCGCGGATAAGGTGGAAAAAAGAGAGAGTCGAGTGATTGGGGGGGGGGGTTTGTCCGACGTAGAGAGGGGGGGGAGGGGGGCACCCAGGTTTGGGAGGATCTGGAGAGGGGAAGGGACACAAAAAATGGGGGGAGGGTTTGAAGCCACGGCTTGTTTCACGGGGCCAAAGAAAAAAACCCGGAGAGGAAAAGGGAAACAAAGGGGAAGGGGGGATGGGCCGGGCGTTTCAAAAAAAGACAAAACACTGGGGAGGTCAATGGATAAGGGGTCTCAAGGAAAAAAACATGGCGACAAAGAGGACTACTGTAGTTTTTGGAAGAGAGAGAAAAAATGGAGCAGGGAGAATAGAGCTCCCTCTTGTACTGCTATTTTTCTAATATGTTCCGGGGGGTGGGGTGAACAAAAAAGAAGTGCCGCTGGGGGGGGGGGGGGGACGAAGGTGGTTGGGAAAACGGGAGGGCACCCAATGATGGAAAAAGAGCTTATGAGGAAAAAAGAAAGAAGGTTCTCGGAGATAATTTTACTACAACGGGAGAAGGTCAAAAAGGTCCGAAAGAAACAAGGGGACCAAAAAAAAGATGTAGGGACCAGGTTACAAAAAGTCGTATACGCACCGAAGGGGGAGGAGAATTCGGAAGGAAACCGACTGACCACTAAGGGTCCTCGAGAGAAGTTCTTCAGGGGAAAAAGGTCTTGAGGCATTTAGTCTGTGCTTGTCTTCGAGAGAAGAACCCAACTGCCCGGCTGGAGCCGCTGGAAAATTAAATGAAAGGAGAAAGGGGAAGCAGATCGCAGAAAACGGGGGAGCTTGAGAACTAGCGCACTGCAGCGACTTGGGCAATAATTTGCAGGAAAAAAGGAGAGCAAATTACAGATAGTATGGAGGAGGAGGCAAAGGGGGAAGGGGAAAAAGGGGAAAATGAAACGGAAAAAAAGCTCAATAATCAGTCAGGAGTTGTTTCAAAGGTGGCTGCGGACGCCGAAAATAAGGGAGAGCAACTCTGGGAGGGGAGGAAAGAAACGAAAGCAAAAGGCCACCAAAGCAACGGGGGAGGTGGGTCCAAATTCCAATTCACTAACTAGCAGATGTGTTTCGGGTAAACTGCAGGCAGAAGCAACGGGGGGGGAAACAGTTCAGAGGGAAACATTTGTATTCCAAAAGTTCATATCCTTGGGAAAAGTCGTCTTACGTACGCAATTATGATTGAAAGACGAAAAGGCGGCAAAAGGGAGGGCTGACAAAGGGGGTAGTCCCGGTGGAGGGGGGGTCGGAAAGTAGTGCCCACGGTACCCTTCGGATCATTCTGAACAAAGGGAAAGGGGAGCTCGAAAAAGACTTTAGGAAAGGAAAGAAGGGAGGCAGGAAAAGAAAATCTTCATCAGCTAAGTGAGATTTTGTCGGGGAAAAACAAGTTGCCATTGAGGGGAGGGACCCTCAGCTCATTCACCTGTCTCTAATACTGCTTTGGGGGAGGGACTAATCAGTAGTGCTGGGGAGAAGCAAGGGAGGGCAGAGAACATATAAGTAGACTTTCATTGTAATAAGGCATCTACGTTTTGAAAGAAGGCACAAATTAAAAAGAACAAAACAAATGGGGGGCCATCTTGGGTCTGTCTGGGCGATGCATTTAAAAAAAAGGGGTTTATAACCTTCCGATAACACATTCTCTGACTCGAGAAAAACGGAAAGGGAAGGGGGGAAAAAAGCTAAAACTGACGAGTTCATGGGGGGGAGGAGAAACAGGATGAGGAAGGAAAAGAAAACAACACCATTAACCAAACGGTATTACGAGGAAGTACTAAAGGGCAGATCGCAAAAGAAATGGAACTCGACGGGGGAGAAAACGGTGAGGGCGAAAATAACCTGGTTGTGCAGGAGGTGTCACCGGGGGAAAGAGTGAAAAACGATGCCGAGGACACTGACATTTTTTAAAACGATTGAGCCGCTCACAGCAGAAGGGATTTAGGGAAGTCCGGGGGGTGCACAAAAAAAAAAAAAAAAAAAAAAAAAAAACAAAGGGATCGTAAAGATGTGAAATGCGGCGGTACGGGCGGAAGAAATAGGTTTATAAAAAAATCAATGAGCAGGCTGAAGGGGGAAAAGCGCCAGGGGGGGAAAAGAATGGATGAGAAAAAGACTAAAATGATGCAGGGACAAGAAGAAGAACAAGGAGGAAAACAAAGAAAACCACCGGACTGGGCAATATCAATTTGCCGCCTGGGGTTCAAGCAGAGAATGAGAAAGATCATAAAAAAAGATGGAAATACTAGAATGGTACAAACATGGAAAAAGTAGGAATATCTTGAGGGAAGGGACACATGAAAAAGTTTTGCTTAGTTGCATGTATGCCCACAGCGTCGTGGAGGGGGAAAAGAAAACAGAGTGGGAAAAAAGGGGGATGTTCGAGTCCAAAAAAAAAAAAAGAGGGGGGGAACAAAGGATAGGTTAGCTGAAAGGGTGGTCAATCTGGAATTAAACCGAATACGAGTATTTGTATTACTATCACAAAAAGTGGAGAGAACAGCCTAAGAGGTCCTGAAAAAAAAAGGGAGAATAAGGGGGAGAGGGGGCAGAGGGAACTGTGAAAGCTTCGGGAAAAAGGGAAGTTGGCGCGGGTCTAAAGAAACACAGCCACTAGAAAGGGGAAAGTAAGAGGGGGGAGGCGTTTCGGGCCAGGCCGGAAGGCACTCTGGGAGCTTCTACGAGGGGATGGGATAACACAACTGCTTGTCTTGGAGCTTAACAGACCGAAATGGAAGGGAGGAGATGGGGACGGAGGGGGAAGCGGACAGGAGGAGGAGGGAGACCTAAAATGGCTCATCAAAGGAAAAGGGAGCAAAAACCACGGTAGAGCGGGGTCACCAAAAAAAATCTGCCAAAAAAAAAGTGGGTCACCTCAAAAAGACGTCCATTAGAAAACAGAGAGGAAGGGGGGTAAACATTCGGAGAGAGAGTCCGCAAGTGGAGAAGGGAGGAAAAGAAAAAAGAGACTGTTGAGGACCATGGGGGGGGTGGGAGATCCAAGTAATCCACACAGGAGTCGGGAAACGGGAGAAAATACCTCAAAGCCGGAAAAGGTCCCCAGAAGAAAGGAAGGGTGGAAAGGGGAACCGCCGAATTAAAAAGGGGACAACCAATAAGAGCCCCACAAACAAGGGAAAAACGACTCTACGAAGAAAACATCACTCGAACTGCTTTGACCTATAGAGGAAAAGGGGGAATCTGAACACTACGCAAGTTGCGATGGGAGAGAAAAAGGGACGATCAACCCAGGGAAAACACCCAAACAAAAACCTTCACGGCGCACAAAGCGTCAGGAGGAAGGAGGAACAAACAACGGGAAGAGAGATGAAGCACATCGAATCAGCACCCAAGAAAAGGGTCGACAGCAAAGGGGCCTGGACGCTACCCTAAGAACCGCAAGCACCGACACTCCTTTGAGTAAAAAAACTCTCGGAGAAAAGAAAAAAGGGACGTCCGACTTCAATAGGGGGTGGGACTCCCATGAGACTTAAGGGGAGGGGGGGGAATCGAAGGGATAGGCTTCGGACAAAAGAAGGCCGTGATCGCTCGGAAGAAGTATGATCCGACCTAAACCCGCGGAGTTACAATTCAGAGAGAACGACGCAAGTCCAGGGAAGAGCGAATCCGGTATAAAAAAAAGAAAACCAAAGGAGGAAAATAGAGAGAAGAGCGCGCAAAAAGAAAAAACGCAGCTCTACAGAACGTTGTAGCAGAGCAAGGTCAAAAGAGAAACAGCGGGGGGGGGGGGAAACATAGTAGTACGAAACGAAGGAGCAGAAGGGGGGTAAGAAAGAAGAGTGCTATCCTCAAAAAGGCCGAAACGAGTCCTCATGGAGTTCACGACCAATGGGAAAAGGCGCAAGAATAAGACACAGAGGTGGTTAAGGGCTGTAGACCGAGGGGGGGTCAAGTAAGACAAATTCGTGAAGGTGCGTGCCTCTTCGGGTCGCGCCCATCGGGCAATGCCGGTGGAGCAGGGTTGGGGACAGTGATTAAAGCGGCTTCATGAAGACCAGTGTCAAACGTTGTTGGAATACGAAGCTCCCTTGAGGTTCGTAGGAAGGAAGGAAGGCCAGTTTGTTGGTTGGATAAAGCGAATTGGGAAGGGACTAGTGAGAGGGTTCGATCATTCGGAACGTTTCAAACGCTAGGGCGATTGAGGTGGGGGCCGGCCGAGGGATTAAAGGGGGAAACAGACAATGTGGCGAAGAAGGTTGGGGAGAGTCGGTTTTCCAAAAATATTTCCTGTTTTAAAGCGGTATTGGGAGGAACAAGAGAAACGCTTGCAGAGGGTGATGTAGAAGACCGGAAAAAAAAAAAAAAACTGGGGGGATTGAAGGAACTGAACCGTCTCAAGGACAAAAAAAACCCATTCTCACAAGGAGATGGGGGTTCGGGGGGTCGGGAGGGAAAAATGATCACGGGGACCGGACGAAATCGTCCTAAACAGGTTTTCATAGGGGGGGGGTGACCACTCATGCAAGGTGTTTGGTTACCCAAGAGGCAACAGGGGGTTGCCGAAGGCAGCAGAGCAAGGAGCTTGGGGAGCTAAAAAAGGGGAATCGGGAAATCCTTTGACGAAGAAGGGTAGACGTTCCCAGGTCCGCAGAAAGAAAATGGCTGAAAGCTCACAAGAAAGGGCGTAGAGGGAAGACGCCTCCCCGAGAAAATGGGGGTGAAGATCTCCTTCCTGCCAACTACCAAGCCCGGGAAAAAGGAATACAGTCTTAAAACGGAAGGGCAAAAAATAAGCTTTCCAGAAGAGTGTCTTACACCTTTTAAATGCCTCTCACCTAAAGGACTTCAGAAAGACTGAGAGGACAGCAGGGGGAACTCACGGGGGAAAAAGGGGGAAGAAAGGTAGGCAAGACGAGGGACACTTCACCAAAAAAGACGGATATTAGTTCATACAAATGAAGAGTAAGCGGCCCAGGAAAGACCAGATGGAAAAAAAGGTCAAGAGAGGAGTTGAAAGGGGGGAAAAGAATGGCGGTGAGGGGTAACTTTAAATCCCTGAAAGAATGGGATCACCTCTAGACAGGGGGAAGGTGCTAAAAAAAAAACAGAAAGACTGAAAGCATCATGAACCAGCAGCAGGTTTGAGGTCAAGGGGACCTTAAAGAAAGGGAAAGAAAAAAGCGAGTGTTAGGGGGAAAAACTCCAGGAGGACCGGGGGGGGTTGGAAAAAGTTAATGACCTTCATCCAGGATGAGTCGGTCTTACGAGCATGAAAAGAAAACCGGAGGGAAAAAAAATCGAAAGGGGGCAAATGGAAGACTTGCTAGACGAAAGTGGTAGGGACACCTGTTTTCTAAAAGGGGCTAGGAGGAGCCAAGTACCTGCAATATCGGGAGGAAAATAGACCGGACTGAGAAACTGGCAAATGGCGCTGGAGAGGACAGAAAGATGGAGGGTTGTGAAAAAACTCTTGCAGGGGGGGAGTACAGAGTTCAAAAAAACGCCGCTCTCAACTAAAGGAGGAGACTTCACAGGAGGAACGTGAATCCAGAATGGGAAAGGAGGGAAGATTGAAAAAGGGGGAAATCATTAACAAGTTAGTGAAATAGAACTCTCTTCGAATGGGCTGAAGAAGTCAGGAGGGGGGGAAGAAAAAAAAGAAAAGAAAAGGGACGGACATTAACACAAAGAAGGTGCCCGTCTGGCGACATTTAGAAGTAAACAGAAAAAAAAGTTTGTTAAAGGTCAGTAAAACATTCTCCAGGTTGGAGCTCCAAGGGAGAAGTACTCTGTTGGGTGTGAGAACAAAAAAACGAAAAGGGTAAGAAAAGGGAAAAGGGAGGATACACAATGTAAAAGGTATTAACGAGAGTACTAAAGGAAAGATCGCAAGGAGAAGGGGGGAAAACGACGGTTAAGAAAAGGGTAAAAGGCGAGAGGGTAAGATGGATGTTGTTGAAGTGGAAAAGGGCCTGAGCGTCAACAACATATCCTGAGTCAAAAGGAAGGAACTGAGGGAAAAGGAAATCCCTGGGGGATGTCTTGCAACGACTGGAGGGGGAAAAAGGGGGGGAAAAGTAATCTTTGAGGAGGCGACATGGAAGGCGTCGGGACTTTGCTTCAATCAAGGAAAAAAGAGGTGTTCAAAGAAAAATTGCTAGGCCACATGAGGGAGGGGGAAGGGGATGAAGGAATGGGGCCTAAGGATGAGGTCCGGAAGACGAGCCCGCCTTCGGAAACTCCACCGTCTTAACCCACCCAAAAAAAAGGAAAGAAAACCGAAGGGAGGGAAAATATTCTACAGGGGACAGATGAAAGGGAACTGGGATGGTTGAGGAAAAACACATCGATCGTTCTTGAAAGGGGAATGACAACATTAAGCAAGGGAACTTGCTGGTGGCATTGAGCGACCGAAGGAGGGTCGAGAAAAGGCACAGAGGGAAGCGGGGGTAGGCGTCCGAACCAAGGCCGGGGGAAAAACGAAGAGGATAGGGAAAGAGCTGAACAGATGTTTCATCTGGGAAGGAAGAAGAGAGTAAGTGGGAGAAAAAGAGAAGAGGGCCGTGGGATAAAGTGGGATCGGAGGACAAAGAGTGACAATTGAAGGGACTCAAGGAGAAAGGGGGGGTTGCTAAAAAGACGTGAAAGCGAAAAATCGTGCAGTTGGAAGGGTTCTAAGGAGAAAAAAGGAACTCTAGGAAAAAAAAGAGGTGGTACAAAAGGGCCGTCTAAAAAGAGCGTAGTACGATGTAACGGAAACTACACTACAGATGGGGGGAGCTTCAGCCCGATTGACTGGAGTGAGGGGTCGTCTAAGGGAATCGGAAAAAGAGGAAAAACTTAGATCGAAAGGCCGGGGCAAAGGAAAGTCAAAAAAGGTGATAAAAAGGGGGGGGGACCTCGTCTTTCAAAAACAAAAGAGGCATGAGGGGAAAAAGGGGTGGGCTGGAGAGGGTGGGGGGGAAAAGAGAAAGGGGGAATAAATTGAAGGGGGGGTGGGTGGTAGGGAGTTGGCGAAAGGGGGGGGGGGGGGAGGTCGTCGAAGTGGGGGGAAGGGAGTAGGCAGGGGTGAAGGGGAGTAGGGGGGGTGGGTAGGTGTGGGGGAGGAGGGCTGGGAGTTAGCGTCTAGGTGGTGGTGGAAGTGGAGCGGGGGGGGAATGGGGGGGGGGGGGGGCGTGGTCAGGGTAGGGGGTTGAAGAGGGGAGGGGGGGAAGGGATGGTGAGGGGCTAGGGGGGGAGTGGGGGGGGGAGTTGTAATGGGGGGGGGGAGTTGGCGTGGGCGGATGGAGTAGGAAGTGTTGGGTGGAACGGGGAGATGGGAGGTGAAGGGTGGGGGTGGTGAGGGGGGGTGTGGAGTTGTAGGTTGGATGAAGGGGGGTGGGTGCGGGAAAGGTGACACGGGGTGGTTATGTGGTGAGGGAGGGCAGGGGGGGCGGGGGAGGAGTGGGGGGATAGGCGAGGGTGGCGAGAGTGGAGGGCGGGGGGGGGGTGGGAGGGGGGGTGGGTGGGGGTGGGGGAGAGGTGGGTAGGGGGAGGGAGATGGGGGGGGGGGGGGGACGGGTAGGAAAGAGGGGGGGGGAGGAGGGCGGTCAACCTTCAAGGGGAAACTATGCATTACAGGGAACAGGAGGGGGAGAAGAAAGGGAGAAGCAATTTATGGAAAAAGGGAGGAGTAAAAAAAGAAAGTAACCTTTGGAAAGGGGGGGGGGTCAGAAGGGAGGGGAAGGATTCAACAAGAGGTTGCTCTTTAACAAGAGGAGTCATACCTCAATTCCAATTTCCCCAAAGGCAAGCCGGGGGGAAAGTCGAAAAGAAGAGATTCACCAAAAGAAGAGAATCAACCACCCGATACAAAGAAAGGGGAAATAGATGTTAAAAAGAACTCATACTCCTTAAAATCACTCCGGGAAAAAAAAAAAGAGGATTTAAAAGGGTTAGAGTAGAAGAAAGGGGGAATCGAACAAAGAACTAAATTGCAAGGTCGCTGTCAACAAGAGGGGAAAGATTGAGGGGAGCAGAACTAAAGCGTCAAGATTTGAGTTCCGGAAAACAACTTAACACGCTCGAGCCAGGAAGCACGAGCAATAAATCAGTAAAAGGGAAAAGGCAGTAGGAGAAGATGAAAAGGGGGGGGAAACAAAGGAAAAGAGACCTCAATCACAAAGGGGATTCACACGCCTGTAAGCTTACGCTACAGATAAAAGCCAGGAAAAAAGGAAGGTCCGCGAGGGAAGGGAATTGCGACGCGGAAAATCAACAGAGAAAGTTTTCAAGAAGGGCGGGAGAAAAAGCAAGGGACGGGGGACTCTTACAATATAGAAGGGAGGAAGATCGCCGGACTACTATTATCCGACCAAAAGCGGTATAGTGAAATGAGAAGAAACAACGCATTCGAAGGAGGAAGATCAAAAAGAGGAAAAAACGGAGGAGAAAAGAGGAGGAGGAAAAAGCCGAAACTTCCATCGGAGTGCTTTTTATTGCGGAAAAAAAATGTCACGATAAAGAGGGGGTGGTAGATAAATAGGAAGGAAGGCGGCGGGAAACGGCCTTAAAAATGGGGTCATAAAGCAGATCTTTGCAGAAAGGCCCAACCGGAGAACAGCAAGGAGACAGGGGGAAAAAAAATCATTCTGAGCACTTGGGGATCGGAATCTAAAAAGAAGGAACGCAGGGGACCGAGCTTCAAGGGAGTGGGGATAAGACTTTGGAGGAGAAGGTCCACCATCGGTGGGACCTTGCCGTAGTAGGAATTTTTCTTCCTCTGCAGGGTTGCCGTGAGGGGAAAGGAGGGGGGAGGGGTACCGAGAGGGGAAGTGTCACGGGGAGAGACTTTGACGGGAAGACCCGGGGGGGGGGGGGGAAAGAAAAGGGGGGGTGGGCACATAAGAGAGGACAAATCTGCGTTGAAGCCACATGGAGGGAGGTTTCGAGGGTAGAAATAAAAAAAACACAAAGTACGTCGATTTGGGGTTTTCCGCGGAGAAAGGGGTGGTACAAGAAGGGTTCAAAGGGGTGGGGGGGACGGATCGGGGTGGGACCCACACCGGGAATGGGGAATCGGGAGTCTTATGGACCATACCCCCAAAAAAAGAAAACGGATTGGGGGGGAGGGGGGGGGGGAAGCCGATTGAGCAATAGCCGTTTTTAAAGAAAAAGGTGTTGAGAAGTTTGGGAGCAAGGAACAAAACCCAATTCTCCCCAATACGAACGATGGGGGAGTTTTTCTGAAGGATTCAAGATGGTGCGGGAATATGATCACCGAAAAGGGGGGAGGCCAAAAGAGGTGAGAATGGGGAGGGGGGGAGGTGACCAAAGAATGGCCGCTTTTGGGTGAACGCCGGAAAAGGGGGGTGCGAACAATTTTCAAGGAGAAAAGCAAAAGGGGAAGAGACAAGGGGGCCTCGTCAAAAAAAAGTTGACTATCACTTGAAGTCCCCCCAAAAAGACGTCACAGCGGGCGGAAATCGAGAAAAACAATCTGTAGTGTCAGGGACCATTTACCACCAAAAAAAACCGAGGGAAAGAAAACGATTGTAAAATTCGGCCAGGAACGATCAAAAAGAAATAATTTGAGGGAGAAGGCCGTTTTCGAGTTCGAACAAACTCCCCAAAAGGTGCAGGGAGCTCCGAGGGTATCCACAAAGACCCAAAGAAAAACAGGGAAAGGAAGGCAGAATCACACCCAAGAAAAAGGGGTTAAACCGAAAATGCCAGAGGGAAACCATTTGGGAAACGAAGCCAAAAGTGCAGTCTACTTGTTTCCGAAGTGTGGGCTGGTACTCGGGGGGGCAAATGAAAAAAGGATAGTGAAAGTAGAGCGTATTCGGACGGGGGGAACGAAAAGGGGACAGAAGGAGGCAGAGCAAAGGATACTGCGTTTGGGTCCCCATTAATGCGGGTCTGAAGAACGAAGCAGAAGGTAAAGAGAGAGAAGGTGAGGAAAAAAGGCAAAAAGGAGGAGTGACAAACAAAAACCCAAGCAACTAAGTTAGCTGGAGGGGGGTCAGGAAAAGTCACGAACAGACGAATGGGTTCGGGAACTACAAAGAAGCGAATTGGTTTTGGAAATAAATATTATTACTCATCCGTTGATGAGCGTCTTAA
>Ga0179591_1207767_pt1 | contig 10565 bp, 13 predicted proteins | sample CZOMad2_1_08_16f_FD_182891 | JGI IMG/M metagenome (GOLD analysis project Ga0179591, IMG submission 182891) | Vadose zone soil fungal communities from Angelo Coast Range Reserve, California, USA - CZOMad2_1_08_16fungal (PacBio error correction) | ecosystem: Environmental > Terrestrial > Soil >...
ATTATCTGGGGTTGAGACTATATCCGAGAAAAAGAGAAAAGAGATGGGAAATAAGGCCAGAAAAGACGTCGCAGAGGGGGATAGGAAGGAAAAGGGGATCAGTGGAAAAGAAAACTGATAAAGTGGACGGAAGGTGCCAGCCAGAACTCGCAGCTCGCCGATGCTCTGCAAGGGGAGCGAATCGGGGAGAGGAAGGGGTTCACCACTCTCTGGAGAAGGGGGAAGGGTATGAAAAAAAAAGGAGCAGGATTGGCAAAGAGGAAAGTAAGAAATCCTGGTGAACAAGGATCCAGGCGCAACGGAAAACAAGTTGCGCGCATTAGGGGAAATAAAAAGGAAAGACCGAAAGGGAGGTCTAGTGGGAAAAGTCTCAGACAAAAAAGAAGGGTTGAGAGACAGCAAAAGAATAAGGCCCACAGAACCCAACCTGACCTCGCCAATCAAACTCGAGAGAAAATAGGGCGTGCAAAAGAATCTCCCTGTGTGCCGTAAAAAAAATCGGGGAGTGGGGGGATAAAAAGGAAGAAATCGAAGTCACACGACACGCAAGTGCAAGCTGCATCGAACAAAGAAGGATGACCGGAAATCAGTGTCGATTCCGGCAAGAAGAAACCGCGGAGGGGGCTCGTTTCTGAATGGGAGGGGAAGGAAAATATCAGTCCCCAGAGAGAAAGTCAACTCGACGGAAAAAAAAAAAGTGAGACTGGGTGGACTTAAGAAAAAACGTCCGTGGAACACACCTGGGAAAAAAAAAACCGGTGCTCTAAGTGAATTTGATCGCTGAAAATCGATGTACGAAAATGCGAGAAAAAATCACTGAAGGTCAGAAACGGCAAAAAGATCAGGGCCCGCATGGTGGATTGATTTCAGGATAAGGGGACGAGGGAGATTTAACCCCTTAGACAAAAAAAAAAGAAAAGAAAAGAAGACAGAAAGAGAAAAAGGACTTGCTATCAACCGAGATCGGAGGATCAAGAAAAACTGGGTGGGAAATCAGCGATTGATCCGACGATCCCCAGTCCTATGGGATGCAAAAATGGATGGTCACATCTAACTAGTGGGGAAAAAGAGGAAAAAAAAGACGGTGGATCACCGAAAATAAGACACACCCGATGTGAGGATGCCGCCGGAGGGTAGGGGGGGAGGAGCAAGCGCTAATTTCGGGGATGCCAAAAAAAAAAAAGGATCAGGGGAGAAAGGGAGGAGGACGCAAAACACGTGACAAAAAGCGGAGTCAACATCATTGAACTTCTGCTGGTCTGCAGAAGAAAAAAATGATTTCTGAAGAAGAAGGAAGTGGACACAGGGGGCGGGCAAAGCCACTTGGGGGTTTCGGAGACTGACGAAAACTTAGTTCGCGGCCAAAAAAAAATCTGGAACGCCAGATCGCTCCGGCTAAACAGGGCGCGAGTGCGGCCCGTCTTGCCCGACCCGATGTCGGAAAGAAGAGTTTCAAAGAAGGAAACCGATAACAAGGGGAAATAAAAAAAAAGAAAAAAAAAAAAAAAAAGAACGCAAGAGGGGAAAATAGAGTGCGCAACAGATCTGAGGGGCTTGCGGAAACGAAACCTGGCGGATACACGAAAAGAAGCGGAAGAAGAGGGAAATTTGCGCAAAAAACGAAAAAAGCCGGGCGAAGGTCAGTCAATGTGGGAAAGTGAGGCCGTCGCCCAGGAAAGTGACCCTTACTAAGGAGGGAGGGGCGAGGCCAGGGAAGAAAGACAACACAGAGTTCTCGAGAACTATCAGCAAAAGGACTACCAATCTACCCCCATGGGGGAGGGCGAAGAAAGAAAGAGATCCAGGGAAAGTGACAAGGAGGTTAGAAGAGAACAGATGTCAGAGCGGACACCACACGATCATCAAATTGTCAGAAGAAAAAAACGATGGTGTCCATGATTCGCCGAATTGTCTCAGAAAAAAAAAAAGAACCCAGAATATTCCTAAGCGCAGGAAACGAGAAACTCAGTAGGAGCGCAGCGGGCTAACTTCGGCCAAAACACCAGCCCTGTCGAGGAGGGTGTGGCATAGGTGGGGAAGGACCTAGTCGCGGGGGAGGAGTGCAGAAAAGCTCAGGGGGAAAGAACAGCAAGGGGTTGATTGGACTAAAGGGTAGCGAGCAGGTCCCTGCCCTCGCGCAGAAAGAGCGCTAACAAGCAAGGAGGGATGAAAATGATATAATAAACTAGGGAGAGGAAAAAATCATCAGTAGCAGGAGATCACAGGTACATCTTTCTGGCTTTCAAAATAAAGGGATAGGGGTCCATAAGGAAGACTCTCTTCAAAGAGAGAGGGGTCAAAAAAAATAGCACATGACGGGTTGGGCGTAGTTCCCCGCCATTTTACGCAGAAGAAAAGGCGCGATCAAACCGAGGAGGGTTAGGGCTCCGTGTGGTGGGGGACTGAAAAAGAAAACTCCCCATCAGAAAATAAGGACAGCACTACCCGAAAGGAGGAGCGAAACTAGCGTGCAGGCGCTAGAACCTACTGTACTAAGAGGATGACCGCGCAGGTCTGGAAGGGACTGTTGACTCTCGTAGGAAAAAAACAAAGTTGTTAATGGTGTCAGAAGGGGCAGAGTTTAGGGAAGCAGTGTTGGGAAACAAACAGGGGACTGAAAATCCTCACAGAAAGGGACGGTTGCAACTTCGCTACTGCTACTCGCTGACTCGAAAACCAAGTCGCGGCTAGGGGGGTACACAGATCCAGACCATTCCGGCAGAGCGAATATCCTCAACAGAACGACACGAAAGGATCCTCCAATAAAAGCTACTGCTAACGAGGGGGTGGCAAACGCAAAGAGGCGTGCGAAAGTAAAGGGGGGATTGTGGACTCAATGGAGGGGAACTTCACAACACACAAATAGTTCCTAAAACTGCGGGAAGTAAAAGACGTTAGAAATGTCACTCACATCCGCAGCGAGAGGATAAGACTAGCTGCCAGAAGGAAAGAACGACAAAACCGGAAGCGTCAAATCTGGGCCCTTGGAGCAAAAAAAAAGAATGGGAGCCGTCCTGAGGGAAAAAGGGGGGGGAAAGAACAATTAAAAAAAAAAAAAAGGTGTGGAAGAGAGGCGCCAGATAGCGAGACCATTCTGGTAACGCCGCTGTGAAAGATCAGGAGGATCTAGGAAAAGCTCGGTCATCCTGCTCCGAAAAAAAGCCGAAAGAAAGGATCTATCGACCTCTAAAAGAATCATAGGAAGGAGAGGCAGCAAGAACCTTGGTGGATGAAAGAAGGTTATTGCCAAAGAACAAGAAGTGCAGGGAGAGAGAAACCGCGCGAGATGTGACCATCCAGCTCAGATCAGAGACTGATCGAAAGAATGGAGAGAGGATGGCCCCACCAGCGATGAGGGGATCAGCCAGAATAGGAGAAAAAAACGTGTCGAGCTCGGGAAGGTGATGGTGCATGAGAGGTGGTGTAAAGCAGAAAGAGGGCCGATCCGCGCCATCCCTACCTGGAAAACCCTGATAAAAGCAGCGAAGAGGGAAGGCACTGTCAGGGAAGAGGACAGGAAACGTTAACGGGGCGTAAAGTCCAGAAAAAAATAGCACCGAGGCTGAAGGGTTCCCCGAACCAGGAAGAGAGAAGTGACACCAAAAAGACCTCAGTCGAGACTGGGGAAAAAAAAAGAAAAATGCTGAAAAAGGACGATGCCCGGAAAACTTCGACACTATCAACAGAAAGGAGAAAAAAAAGAGTGAAATAAACAGGAGAAAAGCGAGCGAGCGAACCGCAATGCGCCAGAAGGGAGCATTGACCCTCTGAAAAACACGACCAAGGATTCTTCCGCGGAGAGAAAAGCACTGTAGGCTCAGATCTAGGACTTCGCTCAGGGACGAGAGGGGGGGGCTGTGGCAGGAAGAAGAATAGAAAAATCCAAAATGAAGATAAACGAGCCAAGAGAAAGCAGTCATCTAAAGGAGAAATCTCCCATGAGGCGAGCGACTAGGCCGCTGCGCCTTCACATTAATGTGTTACAGAGGCAAAAAGAGGAGCAATCCTCGAAATGGAAAGGTGCCGAATCAAAAATCTAGGGAGAAAGGGGGGAAACACAACGAAGAAAAAAAACAGAGAAAAAAGCATAAAGGAAAAAAAAAGAGATTGGGGTGGGAAAAAAAAAACCGGACATATCCGCACGATTCTCCGGGAGAAAACAGCAACGACTCGAGGGCGCGGGCATGTCCGTTATCCATCAAAAAGCATAGCAACTGACTCGAAGGTCAACATCAGGCCCAAATCATATATCCTAAAAAAGGGAAATCGAAAAGAGAGCTATGATCTGGAAAGATGTGTTCGAGAGTCAATCGTCTCAGAGAGAAAGAAATAAACGGACGGAAGAATATCACGGAATATGCAAATCTGGAAAAAGGCGTACAGGAGGGCAAAAGAAAATCCACATGCAAGAAAAAAAGAGGCTCTGACGCGGTCGAAAAATAGTGTGTAAAACAAACCGCGCGTCTCAAGGAAGGCAGTAAGTTCCACCGGGTCCACCCAAGGGGAAAAAAAGACAGAGAGGAAAAAACCAATCTCATGTCCTGCGCAGCGGAAGATGCGAGGATTGCGCTGCAAGGGGCGAAGTTAAAGGGAAAAAACGAGCCGGCGGCGGTTTGAGGGGGTCAAAACCCCGCACATTTGGGGGTTTTCCAAGACAGGGGGATCAAACCAAAAACGAGCGCCCTGCGCGACGTCAATGAGATCTACGCCATAGGTTCACGATCACCTGCGGCCTCATAAAGCTTGTCGGGGGAATAGGGGAAGCTGAAAAAAAACGGAAGATAAGAAAGGAGAGGAGGGAAGAAAATCTGGGGCGCAGTCTCGGGAGGAACGGGAATTGTCAGAGAACATGTGAGAAGAGGACAGGGCATCAACAGCTGCAGTCAACCCCGCATGCGAACATGCTCTAACTCAAGGAGGAGAGAAGTCCAGTGATGAAAGGTGACACTTTTCAGGCAAAAGGGGAAAGAAAAAAAAGAAGAGAAAAAGGGGGGCTAGAAGTAGGTAGGGAATTTCTATGAAACCTATGTTTGCGAGAAAAGTCCCCAGCCGACAGAAGCATGAAGGAAAACGGAATGAAGGGGAAAAGGTGGTTGGAGCGTAGTAACGGAAAGTCCTCTTTCATACAAAAGAAGGGAAAAAAACAAGAGGGAAAAAGAAGTCAAACCAAAAGAAGAGGCGGTCAACACTGATGGGCGTCAACAAATAGTAGGGGGGAGGGGGAATACAAAAGAAACGCTTGTGGTGGAAAAGGAAAAAGAGAGAAAAGTGAAGCTCGGCTGGGAAGGCGAGGAGAGGGAGCCTATTTTTCACAGGTCGAGAGAGGGGGGGGAAGAAAAGACGAGACAGAAATGGAGGGAAACGGTGCAAATAAACATCGCCAGCCATCAAACTCTGGGAGAACGGTGAAGAAGAAAGACTTTCTATATCTAGAAGAGGAAGGGGCCGGCGGAAGGGGGTACAGTAGGGACAAAAGGAGAGGAAGAATCTCAAAGCCAAATGAAAAGAAAAGCATGGGCGCGGACGCGTCCTCTGCAACGCAGGGGGAGCCGACAGCTCGGTAAAAAAGATGAAAAAGGAAAAGGGTTCGTCGGAAAAAAGGAACAGCTGAATAAAAAAATGTCGAATTTCCAAGAAGAAGAGGAGAGCACTGATCCTCGAGCTGAGAGGGGAGAACGACCGAATTTGCAACCCTAGTCGCCTAGGAAAAAAATGTGGGGGACGAAAAGAAAGAAGGCCACCTAGAAAGGGGACCAAAAAAACGGGGACGCAGAAAGCTGTATTAAAAAAAAATAGCAGGTCAGGACTTGGTCGGCTCGGCGTCGGACTTTTGCAGAGAAGAGCGAGAAAACAAAGACTGCAGTGTCTCAACCTGCCGCCTCGACTGGAAAAGAAGTCGTAGAAGAACCAAGTAATGGGAAACCGAAAGAAGGGGGGAGCCAATTGGAAGAAGGAAAAAAGTTGGGGGAACGATCAACTCTCTCCCCTCCAAAAAAACAAACCAGAAGAACTACCCAAAATGAAAACTACGCCTGGAAAAGGGAAGGAGAAAGAGAGAAAGGGGGGGACCGAGGTCCGTCAAGAACACGAAGGGTCCGATCGAAAGCTTAGGTCGAAAACGGATCAAAATCGGGCGGTAAAAGAAAACACAACTGGGAACCTCCAAGAAAGAGAGATCGGTCCATGTGTAAGGGATCAGGCGGCGAAAGGTGATACCAAGGGCCACCACCGCACCAGGGCGTATTATTTTGGGGGTAAAACAGGCAGGGGGAGGGGCACGAGCGAAGTGGCATCGAAAAAGGAATGAGACTTGTAAGCACAGACACGAAACGGGGAAGACAAGATCAGGAAAGGATCTTGCCGACAGCAGCATAGAGGAGATCAAAGCTCAAAAAAGAAAACAGGGGGAGGGAAAAAGATATAAGAAGAAAAAGCAGCGAATCTAAGTAGGAGCGTATAAAAGACCTATTGAAATGTGGCTTTCCCCAATAGAAAGCCTGAAAAAGAATCAAGCGTCAACGGCGCGTACTCACACCTCAAGAAAGGAGGTTGGGGCGCGGGGAAAAACGCTCTAAAAGGAAAGAGGGGGGGCTAGGAGAAAAAAACTTGGGGCGTTATACCAAAGATCCATCAAAAACAAAGACCCAATTCGATCTACCGCTGAGGATGGAAGCAGAAGAAAAAGAGAAAATCGCCCCAAGTGGTCTCTTCCTTTGAAGGAGGAGAAAAAAAAGCGGGTGGTCAAAAGAGGGGAGAGAAGGGACGAGCGTGGCGGCCAGGGTCCCAATCTCCTCCATCAAAAAGAAACTTCGGCGACGGCATACGCAGCTGGATCTACCCAGGATCGGAGGATGAAAAAAAGAAAGAGCCATTGACAGGAAAGACAGAAGAAAAAAAAATGAAGGATCCTCAAGTCAGTCGATCGAGCACACAGTGGGTCAAACTCCGATGTGAAACAGAAAGTTTAGATGGCGGCCGCGTAAACACTCGGGCAAAAAAAAATCGGAGCGAGGAAGAAGGGCGAAAGAAACGGACCCAGTCATAAAAAAGCGATTATAAGGCCGCGCGTCGTCTTAGTTGCCATAAGGAGGCCAAAAAAGACAGAATTTTAAGAAAAAAACTAGGGGAAAGAAAAAGGAGTCCAAGGGGTGGTCCAGGACCCGAGGAAGGAACTCAAGCGTTGTGGTGAAACTCGCGAGACCCTCCAGGAAACATCTGAAGAACACTGGCCGCTTGGTGAAAAAAGAAAATAGGGGCATTCCTGAGAGCCTCATTATAAGCCAGAAGAAGGACTAAACAGAGAAAACAATAGAAGTGCGAACAGCGTTGTGGAGGACTTTCGGGAAAAAGAAAAAGTCTGATCGAAAGAGCACAACCAAAGAAAAGGGACCATCAATGCCATCACTATCACGAGAAGGGAAAAAAAGGTCGACATAGGACGGGAGGGAAAAAAAAGCGATAGGCTGATCAGCCAAACTCTCCGGGTGATCGCCAAAGTGCCAAAGGGCAGAGTCTTTGGATGTGTGCTTTGAGGTTGGAAAAGAGGGAAGACAGGAGAAGGGGCTAAAACAAAAAAGGGAAAAAAGGTCAACAAAGATCAATGAGGAAGGGCCGAGACTGACGGGACCGGAACGTGGACTAGCGCCGAAAGACGTGCAAATCGATGGCGCGCCGTACCAGGCGGGCGGAAGAGAGAGGGCCGGATCCGTTGGAAAAAACAGTCTCAACAGGAAAAAGTCTAATTAAAAAAAGTCAAGCTGGAATCCCTTCCTGAAGGTCAAAAGCTGGGGGGTGAAAGCCCCCCGGCTGGGCACGAAAAAATCCCAAATTAGGAAAAAAAGAGAAGCGCAGGCCAAAAGGAAGGGAAAAACGGAGAAGACAACGGAGCTCGGTCTACTCAATTCTTCAATTGCGTGGAAATCATCCCGCTTCAAATAACCAACTTCGACTTCAATAGGTTCTGTGGAAAAGGGGATATGGGCGTCAGATCTACTGAGAAAAGGGGAAAGGGAGTGGTGGGGACTGAAGCCGAGGCTAAAATCCACCCGGAAGGGTTGGGGCAGGAGAGCCAACCGCCTCTCTGGTCATTCCAGGGGACAGGACATCTCAAAGTGCCGCACGCCATCCAGGAAGGGGATTCCCTTTCAAAAGAAAATGGGTGAAAAAGATCAGTTACGAAAAAAGACAATAAGCGCAGGGACGAAAAAGCTCGCGAACACGCTGCGGTAGGGGAGATCCTTCCGCACGCGATCGCTCTTGCCTAGCGAGAGGGTGTTGGGGGAAAACAAGCAGGAAGAATCATCCGCACGAAGGGGATCAAAGAAACGGCAGAGGAGAAGGAAAAAGGGTTAGCAAAAGGATGGCAGACATCGGCCGAGAAGCGAGAAGGAATCAACCGATTGCACCATAGTCAAAAAGAAAAAAAGGGGTGATAAAAAGAGAGATATATCTGGGGCCTGATTTTAAGGTAAGCCGAGAGGGCAGAAAGAGGGGCCGATATTAAATACCTACCAAAGCGAAAAGAGAGAAGTGCGCAACTGCCAGGAAGGAGAGAACTCGGGCGGAGAAGTTGTGAATTCTGTTGCGCAATCCAACCACGAAAAAAGAAACCTCTGCTCGGACCACGTGTAAAAAAAAAGGGGAGCGGGAGGTGGGTCAACCAAATACGGGGATCAATGAGAGGGGAAGCAGCGCAGAATATATAATGAAAAAAGAAGGTGTCCAGAAAGCCCGGAGGGAGGACGTGCAATGTGCGTCCTGCCCTATTAATGGAAAAAAAAAAAAAGGGAATAGAATGCTCGACACCACCTAGAAATAAGGTGAAAACGCGAAGAACATAGCAAAAGGACAAAAAACTTCTCTGAAAAAGGAAGAAAAAAAGAATATGGGAAAGAAACGTCAAAAGATCGCTCAGCAAGGAGGGGGGGATTGAACGGAAAAAGGAGGAGAAAAACTCAAAAAAGGTTAGGGAGCTCAAATCGGATCCACGGAAAAAGAGGTTAAAAGATCCTTGGTAACAAAAAAGAAGGGTTGCTTCATGTAGGAAGTGGAGCAGTTAACTCAGAGGTAACAAAAGCGACTGGGAGCACGGGCGACAGAGAGACGATCCGGGTGCTCATTTGCACTTGTAGAACAAGAAAGCAGAACCGCATCCCCGCCAAAAGAAAATCGGAAAAGGGAGAATCCCGAGTTACTATCCTCGGATGTAACAGAAGAGAAAAAAATAGAACCGAGATCATGAAAACATGTAGGGAAGGAACGGACGGATGGTCTCTGGTAAAATGCCACACCAAAAGGAAAGAATCACCACGCGAAGAAAAAAGCATGGAGGAAAAATAACCGAGATCGGGCTGATCAGCACTATCGCGTGTTGGGATAAATTGAACCAAAAAGACAAGGAGAGAGCTGCGCCTGGATGTGGAAAAAGAGGAGGCGAGGGGGGGAAAGAAAAAAAATAGATCACTAGAGTTCGTGCAAACAAAGACGAACCAGACAAACTGGGACCTGCCAACGTGATAATTGAAAAGGTTATCTGTCGATAGAGAGCGAGGGGATGTGATGAAGGGAAGCAGAGAAAAAAATGTTCTCTGATGACAGGACTGCTGCTCGAAATACGCCGCACCACACAATGGTCAAAAATTCGATCGGGCAAAAAATCATGAAAAAAGGGTATGCTCAGAATGGGTCAAGAGGGACTGAAAAAAAGGGCGAGGCATAGGAACACTTGGATGGGAAAGACCTGCTCCATCTTGACGATGGAATTCCGGAAAAAAAAAGACGACTTAGAAAAAAGCCGGATCATCTAGCACGATGGGAGGAAAGAGCGAACGGGGCTGCAACGATCCCAGGAATCCACTATTCCAATGTGTAAAAAAAAGGCCCAAGAAAGAAAAGGATCCCATCCAAAAAAGGAAGCGCTGTGCAGAACGGGGGAAAACAGATGAAATCGCGGACTTAAACGGCTCGGGGAGGAGGAAGGGGTGGATCCGAAAAACTTCCGTAAAGGGAACGAGGGGATACAAAAACCAGAACGCGACTGTGAAAAAATTAGCTGTATGCCGTCGCCCATTAAGTGGGGGAAAAAAAAGAAGAACGAATGTGAGGAATGGCGAGGACAGTAAAAACCACCCAAAAAAAAGCAACGAGGAGACCCTCCTACACCATCGGGGCCACAAACAGTATTGCGGGAAAAACGAAAAGAGTCAAACATGGACAGGGGGAAAGAAAACGGGAAGGAGTAAGGGAAGGAAATCTAGCCAAAAGAAAAAAGAAAGTTACCTATCGGAGGAAACGGGGGGGTTTATGATGGTGTCTATCAGTATAAGGGCAGCTCAAGCCCAGAACACAAGACCGAATACCACATATTACCAAAGAGGATGGAAAGAGGGAAAGCTAAACATGGACGGGGCGAAAGGTCGTGAGTCCACAACCAAGACCAGTGAGATATGTGGTTGAACGAGGCCTTAGAAAAGAGGGACTGCTAGTACCAGCGCAGTGATTATCGGGTAAATCCCAACTATGGAGGAAAACAATCATCTAGCTGGGAACTTTCGAGAGAAAGAAAG
>Ga0179591_1271739_pt1 | contig 10565 bp, 6 predicted proteins | sample CZOMad2_1_08_16f_FD_182891 | JGI IMG/M metagenome (GOLD analysis project Ga0179591, IMG submission 182891) | Vadose zone soil fungal communities from Angelo Coast Range Reserve, California, USA - CZOMad2_1_08_16fungal (PacBio error correction) | ecosystem: Environmental > Terrestrial > Soil >...
TTCAGCAACCTGGTTTGGTGAAAGAGGATCCTTATGCCGTCGCGGTGCGAGGAAGAACTGGCGCGAGGGAGGAGCCCGCTGGGGAAGTTGGTGGGGCCAACCTTTGAAAGCGCAAAGGACATCAGAGGGGGATGGCAAACCCTATTGAGCGTTTCAAAAAAGGGGACCCTAATGAGGTTCTGAGGAAGCTAGATGGAGGAAGCCCAGGACCTGCCAGAAAAAACAGCGGCAGGGAAGTCGGTCCCCCGCCCAGGGGACTTCAAAAGACCGGCTCACATCCCAAATCACCCAAGAGACCAGGGACTTCATACGAAGGGTAAGCCACCCTATCAACTGGGGCCCTGGGAGGCTCGAAATCTGGCCAGACCTCGTATTAAAAAAATAGAAAACGCCATAGTCCCTGGCTACCTAAAAAAACCAGAATAATTTCTAAATCTATGGGGAAGGTCTAAGAGATGGAGCGAATAGACTTTACAAAGTTACATTTACGTTGCTTTTTCGGCGGAGGGAAAAAGAGACTCGAATGGTAAATCTGGGCGGGGGAGCAGATGAGTGGACTGTTTTTTGGGTGACTGTCCGTTTTGTTGGGGTTCATTTGCGAGAAAGAGGCCGCAAGGGGTACTGCACGTGAATTGTCAGTGAGGGGCCGGTGGAGCTACTGAGGGGGGCTGGGGGATTGGTTCATTGAAGTGCCCGGTTGCTCGTGGTTTTCTTTTTGAACCGAGACCCTCCGGCCGCCGCTCCTAAACTGCTCGGAAACGGAGGGCGCCTGAAACATCTCGGGGGCGACAAAAAGTGCCCTAGGCGCAACTCAATCATTACGCAGATAGGATCTGGTTTAGAAAAGCAACTCAGAGGTGTTACAGTTATTAATTTGAAGGCCATCTTTGGACACCTGGTTGTAGGGAAGCACGGGAGAGCGGCTTCGGGAAATCCGTCATTTTGCTTTCCGTGCGGTTCTCAGGGGAAGATGAGGTCGGGCCAGGGCTCGCCGGGTTTCGGGAAAGTTTGTTTTGGGTGAACCGGGGGTGGGGTCTTTGTCGGTGGTGAATGCTTCGCTAGCAATAATTGAGTTGGCTTTGTTCGGGGGGATGCTCTTCAGGAGGGTTTGGGTGTGGTGTTGCGTGCAGGCTTTGGGGTGGGGGTTTTGAGTGTTTCTTCCGGGGGGTTCGTGGATTCGAACTGGAGGTTTTGAAAAGGGCCAAAACATCCATAACCCCGAACAGGATCCAACAAACAGCACACGGATCCTCTTGAAAATCTTCGCATCGGCTTGTGTCGCAACCTATTTATATGATGCGCGAGAGAAATCTGATCCGTAGGATGGTAGGTCTCTTAGAGTTTTGTAGATCATCACAATATTAACAGAAATATAACCTTCGGGGGGAAAAATTCAAGTCTGAAAAAGGACAGGTTGTTTTGGTGAGCTAAAGTTTTTGGAAGTGGAACGACCGAAGATGCAGGATTCTCAAAAAAGAAAAAGCAGAAGAACCGCGTGGGCAGGAATTAGGACCGGGGGGCATGACGGATGTTCTTAGATGGGGTGCTTCTTCGCAAGGGGAATCAGGGTAGACAGTGCGCGAGGCCGAACTAAACATTGCAACAAAGGAAGGCCAACATCGCTTTGGGGCGAAGTGATTGGGGGGGGGGGCGAGAAGAGCCTTAAGTGGGGGGGGTCTCGGTGCTAAAAACTGGGACCGAAACTTTCCACTTCGAAGGCTGTGGAGCCCCGCGTATCGCATCAAAACGTGGTAGCAAAAGCTTGTTTCCAAGGGGAAGTAAATACAACCCGGCCCTCCCAGTCTTTGGGGGACGTTCCTCGGAGCGTTCTCTTGTTTGAGATCTTGTTGGTGGGTTTCCTTCCAATTAAGGATCCAAAATAACCTTTTTTATTCGTTTCTCGAGACCCAAGGGGGACGCCTTTTCGTTATGCGGAGAAGAGCAGACCTTGGTTGACGCCTGAGTTTTCGTCTTAAAATAAGCTAGTTGAGTGTAATGAATGTGTCATGGGAAACAGGAGCTAAGGCGCTTAATGATAAGCAGCGAGGAGGTTTTGGAAAGTTTGGGCGTCAAGGCGCAGGAGAATTACGAGCAGCGATTAAGAGTATCAAGAAAAAAAAGACCTGGAAGGGGTCGCGACAACAGAGTAACGGCGAATATGGGTGAAGGGCAGAAACTTCACATGTAGCAAGGGGATGGGAGGGGATAGACATCACGGAGAGGAAGATATCAAAATGCGGGAAAAAACTGCGCTGAGCCGCCGAATAAACGGGCTCTGGTGTAGCAAGAAGACTTGGGAGTCGGGGGGGGGGCGGGAGTACCAAGGGGGGGGAGATGGGAAAAGATTTGTCATTGGGGGATATCTCTTCCTGATGAGGAGGAAAAGAAGAGATATCCCTTCGAAAAAAAACGGACCAAAAAAAGGAGACCCCATTTGTTCACCCAGACGAGCGGGCAATCTGGATTAGGGAGCACCAGCCAGCGCGTCGTAGGACAGGGCAATCGATCATCATGCATAGGAATGGACGCGCGAGACGATGCCGAGATAATGAAGGGTCAAATGTAAAGAAATGAAACTTTCGACAAGGGTTTTCCTGTGTCCAAGAAGGCTAGCGAGTAAAGGGAAACTTCAAGACTTCGGAGAAGATATAATCTGCACTAGAAGAAACGCACCTGGCACGCGAAAAAAAAAAAGCCACCATTCTTCAGAGAAGATTAATTTGCTCACGAGAAAAATCAAGAAGGGAGGGGACTGCAAGAAAACCTTAGAACAAAAAACTCAATCGGGCCCACAAGCTTTTAAAGACTGGGGGGGGGGGGGGCGCGAGAACGTGCTGGCGCAGCCTGCTTCGTCGAGGAACAAGCACCGGGAAAGGCTACTGCTTAAATTTCAGGCACTTAGAAGAGATCAGAGGGAGCTAATAAAATATGCCGAACGACTTAGTATTTCTTTCCGTGCGCCTGCCGGGCCCAATCTATCACCACTCTAAACAAACTCGCCTATTGGGGGGCTTCGAGAAATCTACTCGGGTTAGGAGTTTCGTCATGGCCGCGCTTTGCGTCACCAGGATCCAAGATTTAAAGAGCTTGAGAAACTGAGCTCTTCAAAGAGACGGGGTCAAGATACGGCCCCCGCTCTTGGGGTACGTCGTGGGAATTTTTCGATCTGCCGAGAAAAGTTCGATGAACGGACATGAAGATGCTGACCGAAATGAAAAAGAAAGCCGTCTAGAGGCGGTAAGAATCAATCGGGAAAACTTCCGCGGGAAGAAGATTCTTTGATAGAACACCAGGCTGATCAAGATGGTCGGAAATTCCTCCAACCGCAGAACAACTCACCTCAAGGTAAACGAGGGGGATTTCTCGAGGTTCTCTTCAAGTCGGTCTGTTCAGGATCAGTCCCCCCCGCCGTCGAGAGGCCTCCCACCTCTCCTGGATCCTTTGGGTCTGCTAGAAACGTGGGGGTCCTAATCAGACGATCGATGTGGGACAGGCCACGGTCTCCTGTATCTGTCATACCTCTGTCTCCTGGTTGATACTTTGGGAAAGTTGTGGACCTAGGGAAATCGTTTGGGGCTTTAGTGGGTGGGGGGGGACTAAAAAAAAAAAGAATTTCGCATTACGAATCATTCAGGTATTTCCACAAAAACTCAGCGGGGATCTTTCAAGGTAATGCCAGACGACTACCCTTGAACGCGGGAAAGTTCCCAGAAGAGGTTAAAAGAGGCTCTCGGTCTATAGTAGAAGACCGGAAAAAACCATCCAAAATATGCCAGGCGTGAAGCTAGACCAAGAACGGTGGAAGGGACTTCACAAGGTTGTAAGAGGAAGTCCCTCATTACTCTTCACGTAAGAATCAATATGGTAGAGGTTAAAAATCTCGTCTTCATGAATGTATTTCGGTAGAAATAGAATAGGGGAGGGGTGCTCGGGTTTTAATAGGTGGTACTCAGCATCGCCGGGGGTAGGAACTTATGCCGGAGGTCGGGTTTACAGCGCCCACCTCACGGGGCCGTCCCTGGACAACCTCGCACTATTTGGGTAGACATGGCCTATAGGGTCCAAACCCATCCAACAAACGGAACATGGACAATCACTGTTAAACGCCATTCAGTCACTTCACATCCTTCGTCAACAAAATTTGCGGTTGTGGGCCACCCGGTCATGCGGGCACTTAATATTTAAAAGTATATGATGACCAGAGCGAACGGCAAAGAAAAACGTTAACTCAAGTAAATTAGTACGGCAGTGCTATGGGGATCAGGGAAAGAGTCTCCTATGGGTAGGGGGGGGGTTTTAGTAAGTCCATGACTTATGCCTTTTGTGAGGGTTTATCCAGAGTCTCGCCCCCCAGGGAAGTCTGTTGGAGGATCAGTTGCGTAGGAGACCCTTCACTGTAGAAGAATAGTTGGGCGTTATGAGAGATAACCAAGGGGGGTTAGTCAGGTTGTGAATTTGGGGAGAGATTAATCAAGCGACGCGTAATCTTTAAGTGGGGGCCTCCTAACTTTTAGTTCGAGGAAGCCGGCCCCTTCAGGCAGCGGAGTGAAGGCAGGCAGGGGGGGGTGGGGTCCTAGAACTCGATGAAGTATTGTGCACGGGTGGGGGAAACACAAACGCATCTTTATAGGGGAAAGGGACTCTTAATGTGTCTTCAGGATCACGGCGAGGGATATGAGGGATCGATCGGAACCAAATCAAGGGCTGGGGTTCAATTGGACATTGGGGGAACTAAAACAACCGTGAGGGAGGGAAAAAGATTGGGATAAGGTCAAACATCAACGAAAAGGGTGGGGGGGAGGGTTGAGAACCGAAGTAAGGGGAGTCGCTGAGTGCTCAGCAAGAGAGCAATTTGTCGAGAAAGGTTTGAGTTTTTAAAAAATAAACCATTTCCCTGGGTGGGCTTTCTCAGAAGGGATCTTCATCAAGGTTGAGGGAAAAACCCGTCTGTTTTATTAGTGAAACTTTGCTCACGTGACAGGGACCTTTCCTTGACGGGGCGGGTGCCTTGAAGACCTCCTCGTATGAAGGTTCCCTAGGGAGGACCTCGGAATGGGCAGCGGGTTGCTCTCCGGTACCCAAAGCCGCAAAGGGGGGAATAAAAAAGGAGACGCTCAAGCCCTAGGACGCTAGAATCACAAAAATGCAACGGATCAAGAAATTAAATTATAATCCCCCAATCTTCGACTTTCTGATAAAAAATGAGGAGTTCGTGTCCAACATCCAGGATCTACGAATCTCTAATTGAGTCACCGATGGAGTAGAAGTACTATAAGGGTATTGACTAACTACTTCGCTGAGGGGGGGGGGGTTTTTGGCCTTGTCTTTAATACAGCAAAGAAAATCTGAATCGGTCTCACCTATGGAGCATCCCAGACTTTTGTTTAACCTGTGGAGGGATCGGGGGGACCGGGAAAAGAGTTTGTTGCCCTGGGGGGGGAAGGGGGTGTCCTTTCTTGGGCCGAGGGGTGGTCGAGGTGGAAAATCTTAGGTGGAGGAGTTTGGGGGAGGGGAATGTTTTTGCAAGGAAGCGGACGAAGCTAAGGCCTGGAGGGGATGAAAATGGTCTGAAATAAATAGTATTCTTCAATTACCTGGACCCGAAAAAACATCTTCATTGAGTGCTTTTGGCCAAACCGAACGTGTAGGAAGTAAGCTTAGTGAGGGGGAAAAAGGGTGTACAATCAGTCCTCCGGTCTGAGAGAGCTGGACATGAAAGATTTTATCTTAAAAGGGGCGAATATAAGAAAAGGGATTGAGGAGAATTTTGGGATGTGGGGGGGATCGTGAAAGGGTAGCTTGAGTGAAAGTGAGTTCTGGAAGTGAAATAATCTGTTGGTGGGGAGGACGGGTGGAATTGGGGCATTGAACCTCTTATGTTTGTTTTTGCTTGACACCCAAAAAAAATCAAAAAAACTTGCAAACCGGGGTATTCCACCTTTCACCAGATATCACTTAAAGAACCTTCTCAAAGGCCATTTTGGAGCACTTGAGAAGTCGGGATTCAGGAGGGGGCGGGAGAAGCACAGATCGCAGCTTATCGAGGGTTCGGGCTCCGAGAGGGGGGGTCTTACGTCGCGGGAAATAAAGAAGAAAGAACCGGGCTCTTGATTCCACGCGGGAAATCAAAAAAAAGGGGATTTTTTGTTTCGGTACTGGGACGTAAGGAGGGGGGCCGACCCGAAGGGGGGGGAAGATCATATTGCTATGTAATAAAAAGGGGGTATGGGGTCAAGGAGAGTAAAGGGTCATAAAAGGGGTGGGTCTCCGTTCTTGCGCACGAGAGACAGTATTTGGGGGGCATAAAGGGAAGATTCAGAGGTCTGAAAAAACAATGGAAATCTTATCCAAGCGCGTGGGGCGTGGGGGGTGTTAATTCGGAGATAAAGAAAGTTGGACTATTGGAGATTGTCTAACGATCGGGGAATGACACTTAACGCGAGAGAACTGTTGTTACACAGGGCTTACACCCAGCCTATCGTTTGGTTTGTAATATTGTGGCCGGCTTCTAAAACTAAAATTAAATGTGTCTTCGACGAGCCGTTTTTCGTAGGGAGAGGTTTCTATCGGCGTCGTAACGGCCGGTCCCCGACCTCTACGGTTTGGGGGAGGAGGGGGGGGGGGTTCAGGACGTTCTAAGAGACATACCTTCTAAAGAAAAGTCAAGTTGGAGGTTTCTGAAGATCGCGAAGGGAGTGACCCAGTTGTTGTCAAGACGTGGTTATTAATTGGAAAAAAGGCTCTTGCAGTCATCATTGAGAGGATAAAAGGGGATCTACAGAAATCATGCAGGGGGTGTAGGGGTATCATGAATTGGGAAAGGAGAAAAGGAACTCCAATTTTTTTCATAGGGAGAACATAAACTAAGAAAGATTTGAAGAGGGGAGGAACTGAAGGCTTTCGAAATGTCTGAGAGGAATTTCTAACTGAAGCGGGGATCTCCAGTTTATTCTTGCCAGTCTACGACATCGAGAGTAGGTCTAATCTTCTGCGGGGAATTAGGGCAGCCTTCTCAGAACTCACCCGTTACCGCTGTGTTGGTTGAATGACTAGAAGATTGACCTCATCGATAGATTACCAAGTGGTTCTAGTTTTCGTAGGAGAGGGGCAGTTTGGATCGATCCCCCAGGAGGGGAAAAGCGGCTCCTCAACTGCTTTCCGAACCCCCAAAGAACAGTACTGAACCTGGGGTCCGTTGGCCCTCCTCCTCGGTTAAATCAGCCCATCACACGGCCTCGAGGAGGAACAGTGGTCCTTGGCTCCTTCAGCGCCGTCATCCGAAGTTCAATGGGGGGGAATTAAAAGCCTTCAAGAGGGATTTGGGTCGAAAAAAAAACCCACTTTGACAGCAGCCGGACGTGTGAGAAAGGGTGGGTTCCACGAAAAAGAAAAATCTTACAGTCCTCCATCATTGCAAAGATTCTCGTTTAAGGGGAGGGGGGGAAAGGGAATCGGGCAAAAATCTACACATTTCGCCGGTCTCAAGGCAAGGCAAAAAAGAGAGTGGATTGACTGGGGGATTGAGAGACTTGGCTCAAAAAAACCCGCTCTGAGGGGGGGAGGGAAAGAAAAGCTCAGCCCTTCAGCACGCAAAAGTAAAAAAATCCTGTCAGCTGATCCTACGCCAAGCAGGGCTCCGGCGGGTCTATAGGGCGACTCAAGCCTTGTCGGTGTGTCATGAGAAAGGGGTTGGAAGTCTTTCAAGTTAACGCGGGCTTGCCATTAAGGAGAATCATAGAGTGATATAACCATAGATAGGGGTGCATTCTAGACTTTTCCAAAATGGAGTCGGAGCCACGCGCAACCGCGCGACGATGGGGGGTAAAAAGAGGAACTTTTCCCGGCAAGGGCTTCCGGGGCGCCCAATATCCAACAGGGCCCGGAAAAAAAGGCTTCACACTCACCGCACAGCGAGCCACGCGAGTGTGCTCAAGTTTGAGGGTGGCAAAAAACAGATCCCTTCGATCCGCTTCCGGTCTTAACCGGCATTCAACCCTCACCTCCATCGGGATGTGAAGAATCTCGATTTCCCCCTCCTCAGGTGGGATTGTTCGGTCGCACCGCAAAATAACAAGGGACGGGAAGCATGAAACTCAAAAGTAAAGTAACGTCAAAAAACTGACCCGTTCACAGAGTGATTGACAGGGCGACTTCCTGTGGTAATTTGCGCAGCGAGGCACCAAGCGGAGGAATCGAAGAAAAGAAAGATCTGCGATGGTGCGGACTCAAGGAGACATCTAAAATCGGGGGGGGGAAGGTTCGAAGGCTGTTCCTCTCCTAGGGGCAGGGTGGCCTTGGGGGAGAAAACGGTTGTAAATAGGGGCGGGGGGGGGTGGGGGATCAAAATCAGGGAGAAGTACGAATCCCGGCCAAAAGTTAAACAAACCGGGTGACCTGGGGAAACTCAACTCCATAAGAAAGTAAACCTTCGAACACTGCCCACCTAAAAACGATTTGAAGGATAACAATCGATCCTATCTCTCTTTTCTCATCCAACCCGTCAAAGACTCTCAAAATGTCAGGGACTTAGAAGCGCGGAATGGGAAGGGGGGGGGGGGCCTTATATAATTACCGTAACAGGGCAACGATTTCCTCAATTAACTTAACACGAATATCAGATGAAAGGTTTCTGGAGAAAACCCGGAGAGGCAATCTTTCTAATATTTGCCGGGGGGATGATCGCCCGAAATGTGTCGAGAATGCGTTTGAGGCGAAAGGCACACCTTCGGCCGTAGTGAGGGGCATGATATCTATGTTCAACCGAAAAAACCTCGCTCCCACTAGGCCCATTAAAGCGATTCAGATAGTGACCGCCTTCCGATAGCCCCTCCGGGGAAGAAGTTTGGGGGACAAGTCACTCTTAGGCCGACAACTTAGTGAAGAAAAACTCCCCACTGCCCTTTATCAGTGTCAAAAAACGTCGTCCAAACTTGGGAAAAATCGAGTTTTCTAATCTTCAGGTTAATTGGGGATTACTAGAAACTTCAAAAAGCAACACTTGCGTCCAGTAGAATGGGTACACTTACTTGAGAGTTACGGAACTCCGGTTCAGGATGGTTTTAAGTAGTCCATGGAAGAGGGGGATGATCATTGGGTGAGCCGCCGCAAGAGAAAGCTGCTGTGTTGAGCGCGCAGTTGACGTGAGGGAGAAGTTCACTTGACGGTGAAATACGGTGATTCTGGGGAGCTCTCCATCGTAGGTTCTGGGGATTTTGGGGGAGGAATAAGAACGCGTCAGGGTGTGGGGTCTTCGGCCTCCTCGACGTGGGGAGATTCAGGCCAGGCATCACAGGCAATATCTTAATTAAAAAGGGGGGAAACGAAGGCATCCTGGGGGGAAAATAACAAACTGGGAACTACGCGAAGGTGGATGGAAATGTCCTCCACCAATCCCAAGGGTAGTACTCTAGAGAGAATGGGGGGTAATTGATTCATTAGCACGCCGCTACTCATCGGGGGTGTTGAGAGATAAAATCTCCGTTCTGGGTGGAAAAGGAACGGAGTTTAGACTCTCAAAGCCAACTTATTAGGAGTAACAGAAGGAGAGAAAGAAGAAGGGCGAATTGCAAAAAAAAGCCCGGGGATTGTGTGGAGATATACCGGATGAAAATCTCGGGGGGCTCCGGAAGAATTCAGCGCGCGAGGACCTCGGGGATTGGGTGTTATGGGCCAGGACAAAATTGACCAAGGTCGCAAGAGGCACAATCGATTTTGTGGGGGAAAGAGCTTTAGAGTTTTGGTTCGCTCCAGGGAAGAGCATTTAAAGGTGTATGGAGAAGAAAGGCTAACTACAAGTTCTAGAGCAAACACTGCAATGGGTTAAGACTCAAAAGAACATGGGGAAAATGAAACAACTTGGGACTCCACAAAAGCAGAAAAAAGATTGGTCTAAGAAATGTGGGGGTTGATCCTATCCTATAGTAGGGATACCAGCTATGGGTCTACGATGGAAAACCGAAAACAACTTCATATAAAAGAGTCAAAGGAAAGAATGGAGTCACCCCTAGTAAGGTAGACTCGTCGATCATATCAATTTCGGTTTACACTGAAGCCTTTCTCAGGTCTTGGAATTTTCGAGGTCAGTCTGGGAACTTCCTCGGGGGACATCTGTCTAAACCGGAAAAGGTGTCTCAAGCCCAGCTTTTGGTGCGAAGGGGTGGTGTTTTCGTTGAGAAATGACGGCGGAGTTTTTGGGGCGTTGTGGCTCTTGAAGGGGTCAAACTTGCTGTTCCCGAGAGGGAGAGATCGAAGGGCGGAAAGAGGGGGGGTTGGAATTGGGGAAGTGAGGTTGGGGGTGTGCTTTTTAATATTCGTTCCTAAGGAAGGAACCTGAAGAAACTAAAGAAGACCTCTTGGATCGAATTCACATCCCTTAAGACTAGCCCCTGAAACTACAAGTCTTCATTGGAAGATTGAGGCGGTGGTTCTCACACATCGAGAATTCTGGGATCTTTTTTAGTTTAAGGGAGGTGCCGCTGGGTAAAAAACACCTTGGGGGGAATACGACTTTCTGGATGCGGAGCGGACTAAGAAGGAAAAAGTTTTATCAGGTTTTAAGTATATTT
>Ga0179591_1252532_pt1 | contig 10564 bp, 9 predicted proteins | sample CZOMad2_1_08_16f_FD_182891 | JGI IMG/M metagenome (GOLD analysis project Ga0179591, IMG submission 182891) | Vadose zone soil fungal communities from Angelo Coast Range Reserve, California, USA - CZOMad2_1_08_16fungal (PacBio error correction) | ecosystem: Environmental > Terrestrial > Soil >...
TCGAACGTTAAAGGAAGAAATCAAAAAAAACCCTGCCTATAGAGTTGGAAAAGAGGAGACTTCGAAGGTTTTTAACAACGGTGCACCTCGGGCTACAACATTGAATATTGCGGTGCCTGGAGGGGACGAAAGAAAAAAGAATTAAGAGATCAGGAACCGGCGCTGCAGAAACGAATTCCGGGGCTCCGTCAAAGACTCTATATCGAGGTGGGGGAAGTTCCAGTCCTTTATGTCATTGGCCAAGATTTCGGACTATCTGAGTCATTTCCTATAACCGGAGGAACAAAAGAAGAGAGAAAGTCGTGGGGGGGGGGGACAGCCGTCTATAAAAACGGGCTTGTCCAAGTTCTGTGATATTTCGACTTGCCGCAGAGAATTGTACTTCCCGAGGTAAAGGCTGAGAGGTTACATCGGCTCTAAGTCATTAAGGCCGGGGGTAAGAGAATGTTCTTGGGGGAACGGGATATGACGTATACTGCGTCTCTTGACGAGAACCCACTAGATTACACCGCGGCTGGGGGAAAAAGACCATCGACCTGATGCCCCTGTAAACCGATAGGTTCTTGTCCAGATTCGGATGGTCTGGCACGCAAACGCATCCGAGATATGGGAAGGGAAACTAAGCGTCTGGTTTAAGTGCGGTGACATGGATGACGGGGCCTAGGATTCGAACGGGGCAGGGGACTCATGTAGCCTCTGTCATTGAAGCTTGCCCAATGGGGGGCTCGTGAATCTCTTCTATATAAGTTCATAAAGGGACCGTGCCTACTCTAGTGGACTTAAAATAATTGGCAGGGACGACGCAGGTCATCCCCGGCAAGCTGAACTGGGAAATCAATCCAAAAAAAGTGGAAAAAAACGTCTGGGGAAGTGCGTGCTGTTTATCTGAGATAATAGACCTTCATTTTTCCGTTTAACGGACAAGATAGGCCCTTCAGGTCCAATCACTAGTGTTATACCCACATGTATTCCTGTGGGGAGATCGGGAAGGTGAAGGGGTTCATGAAATCTCTCTAAAGAAAAAAACAACTTTATTAGAAAAAGAGGAGGAGCGATCCATTCTACGGTCCTAGTCCCAGGCGTTCTCGGAGGGTGTCATCAGAGGTTGGAGGGAAGGAAGTGCTCTATTGGTTCCGGGGACGCAACAATCATCGGCTTGGGGGAAAACCTGACAGGGCAGAAACGTCTCCCGTGTTGAGATATCTGGTGAAGCACGTACTGCTCTCCTCGCGGATCCTACACGGAGGGGAAAATAAAGGGGAACCAAGAGAGAAAGACTCGGTCTCAGGGCTGGGAAGAATGTAAGATTCTCCTCTGAGGGGAAAACTCCACCAGATGGAAACCTATGAACTATAAAATCGTCAAAACCTCCTTCGTCTCAATAGGCGCTACTACGGGGGACAGGTGTTCTCCATTTCAAAAAAAGAACGCTGTCGAAGGAGGTCTTTCATAAGCGACAGGCCCGGGAGAGTAATAACTAAAAAAATGGCGAAGGGGGAACGCCTTGACTGCGGAGCAGGGGAGTTGGGCGTTAGGTAGAAAAAGGGGGGGTCAGATGCTCGTGAAGCGGGTGACGCAGGGGACGAGAGAAGTGCCCCATAATTCAACCGCCGGGCAACCAACCAGCAGGGGGAATAAAGCGACCTATTAAGTAAATAAGTCAGGCCGTCTCCATGGCCTAGAGAACTGCGGACGCAGACAGAAGGGAGACGAGGCTCCGCGCGCTGATAACCCGGGGAATCAGGATCGAATCTTCGCGGAAAAGGAAGCTCAAATCTTTGGGGAAAGGGGGTAGTCTAGACTCGAGCAGATGCGACGAATGTGAGTTTTCTCTGCGGTCTAAGCGGGGGAGAATAGTCTTCAATACATCTGAAGCGGTCAAGCGAAAGGCAGAGATCGTTGTGGTCAATAAAGAGAGAAGCATGTTCGTACGGTTAAAGGGGAAAAAAAGGAGCAGAAGAACCCCAGGCTTCCGGAGGACAGGGGCGATATTTTTACTGCGAAACACGGGGGGAAAGCCTCTGCTAGTTACAAACAAGAGCACGGCTGACGCGTGCAGCAGGACTTTTTAGGTGGGCGGGGACGGGAAAAAAAGGCTCTGTTCTCGTGTCCTCTCATGGACCTGAAAAAAGGAACTTTGATGAACCTCCCAGAAAGTGATCGCTACTTCCTAACGCGGGGGAGAGCTGACCGGGGGCTCAGCTTAAAGGCAGTGGACAACGGTCGGAAGAGCACCTCCTTCCTATCGCGTTAGGATAGTCTGAAAAGAGACCGCTAGATGAGCATCTGACTAAAATGGTGTCAGAGGCGAACTAAAAAGTCTCGAAGTTTGAATAAAAGAGTGCGCGGGTCAGGAACAACTAAGCGGCGTGTAATGGGTGTCCGGGAAGGAATCCACAGCTGGCGGCCCGACCCTCTCTAAAGGAAGGCGCCTGGAAGACTTATTCGAACTCTAGAAAGCTGGAATAGCAGACCATCTGAGATGGGGGGCTGGAAACTTTTATACGACGCCTTGCGAGAAAGAGGGCGAAAAAAACTGCGGGGCTGATCTATATCAAAAATTCAGGTCAATGGAAAACGAGTGGAAGGCAGTACAACAGGCTCGTCTCGTTGCTCAGAGAAAAAAAAAGGGAGGAAAGGGCAAGTAGACCAACTCGAACTACCGGAAAGCTGATGAAGGGCAGTGATAATGCGATAGTACGCTCAGGCCGCGGATATCTACCTCCGACGGCGACACGAAAAAAGGGAATAGGACTTCGAACTCTTCTAAACACGTGCCCGACAGAGCGATGCCTCTAAAAAGGGCAGCGCTCTCTGGCAGGCTCTCTCACATACTCCAGTGTGAAGAAGGCGGCTTTGCATTGTCTCCTTGCCTAGGCTCCGGGCCTTACTTTCCGGCTTTCAATATGTGGCCCTTCGCATTTTACTTAAAATGACATTGCTATCAACCTTGATAAGATTTAAATGTCGAAATCGGTTCTCAAATTGCGAGCGGGGGGGGCGCAAGGGGAACCGTACACTTTAGGGAACTCGACGGGCGCCAGGAAGGCTATAACAAAAGAGGAAGCAAACGCGCCGACAGTACAGGTCTATCCAAAGTGTCGCTGTCGAAGGTGAAAAAGGCCGCGTAAGAAAATACGATACGCTCTGAGCTCGAACGAGGTGGGCCTTGCCTGTACGAAAAGTCAGCGCCTCGGGGTCGCTCGCCATCGGGAAACTAGGACTTCAAAGGTTCTAAGCGACCTGCACAATCCGGAACGCCGCCCGGTTCAGAAGGACTTCAATCGGGGGGTGGGGGGTGGGGTGGGTTTGTACTCCAGCGTCTCTACCCGGGAGCGGACAATGCGAGGGAAATCCGCCTCCTTGTTTCGAGAGGCGGGCGAGCCATTAAGAAAAAAAGGGTCGTTCAGTGAGGAGGGACTCTATGAGACGAGGACTCGCGCAGTTCAGGTCGACGTTCCACGCGAGCAGGATAAAAAGAGTGGAGAATAAGTTCTAAAAAAAACGTGGCACAACGCAATGAAGTAAATTCTGCAGGGCGTTCGCCGTAGAAAGGCAGCGAAGGCGGGCTAGAACCTCTATCTGCGACATCGGGAGATCACTTAACAGGGAAAATAGGCTCAGAGGCTGCGTACAGGAGGACTAGAAACCGTGATTCCTTCCTAGGCCCGCAGCGAAGGCAAAGGAAACGCCGGAATGATACGCCAGAAAAAACATTGAAAATGTCTCTGTGACAGGGGTGGGACTCCCCGTCCTACATAGCTCGACACACCAATGCTGAAAACGATCCTAAAAAACATCCGATCTAACTAAAACGAGGGGTGGCACTTTGCCGGCCGCAGCTACAACAAAACCGGAAAGGAGGAAAGAGGGTATGTCGCCGGTGAAAATCCAGCACTGGTAGAAAAGCAGACCGCTGGTGATCGGTTCCTACCGTTGGATCAGAACTCACAGAGACTGCTAAGGACTCTGGCTACAAGGGACAATCGCGGGGCTTCGGTTGCTGTCGGACAGTGGGTGTCCTTGACAACTTCCTGTGACTAGGACACTGCTTGGGGGCAATGTATCTTCCGAGAGAGCATCTAATATACTCACTCTGAGCTGATATCCGACGTCGACAAATATAGTTCTACCCGGACGCCTTCGAAACTCCTCCTTTAGTTTACCTAAAACATGTCTTCTCTAAAGTCGGCAGCTGAGTTGGGAAACGCGTCAGATTACGGCGTTTCAAATCGTGTAAAATGACTCTCTTGTGGGAAGGAGATCATGAACTGGAGCGGCGTTAAGGATCAAAAAGAAGGGGGGGAGAAGGGAACTAAAAGGGCAGAGCTCGCTTAAATCTTCTCCAAGTAGGATCACTGAGGGGGAGGCCCTAGTCCCGATTAAAACTCTCCGTAAAAGTCGAGAAAGGAACAAAAACCCCCATCAGGGGCGGACGTGAGTACTGTTGATTCTCTTAACGGCGGTAGATGAATGGGTGAATTGGTCAGTGGGACTAAAATCAAGAGCTCCGGGGCTTGACTCTTTCTAGCTAAGGTAGTCTCTGAAGTAACGAAAAGCAGCAACTCGGAAGCGGCAGCGTGAAATGCGGGACGCGGCCCTCGCACCTAGCTCCTCGAAGCGTCGGTGCAAAAGATAGCGATTGGGGTTCCGAATTCGTAGATTTATTCTCGGGGGGCGGCTCAGGACTATGAAAGTGATAGCGATGTTCAAATCCCCCGTAAAGGAGATTCCCCGACAACGCGCGCAAATCTTTCGAAAATTATAAATTCGAGAGAAAGTTAAAAAAGGAAAGTGTATGAAAGCCATCAGACCCGGGGGTAAAAAGTGCGGGGAACAACTGACGGGACAGTCATTCCCGGCTATGAGGGAGACCGCAGATCTGCAGCTGGTTTTCGCGAATGCGACGCTGAGGTCAAAAAGAGAGTGGAGGCGCGTAAGGAAGGCGGGTGAAATTGCATTGGGCTGGAGTGCTCGCGAGGAGGCATCAAAAAAAAAAAAAAACTCAGGGAACCCCCCCCCCGGTTTGCGCGCGCTGCACCTTGCGTAGGCCGAGGAAATTACCCAGATCGGCGGGTTGAGCATGCCTCGCGGAAAAGAAATAGCCTCTCCTCGAGGGGGACTACGAGGCTCCCCGCGGGGAGCCGATATAACGCGAAGGGGGAAAGCACCACGCGGGAGTCACGGCAGTTACCACGGGGGGAATCTGAGCCCTAGGTCAGCCCAGTCGCTCTTAGTGCCGACCTAGGGGGATAGAATCGCAAGGCTACGAGGTGTATCTTTTCTTCGTGTACTCGTGTGGGGCCCATCGTGCTCGCGAGCCAGTTCCATTCTGCTATGGTGACAGTATGGGCTTGGGTCCCTTATGCCTTCGCTGTTGCGTGGCCTCGCAGAGGAGCAGTGGGGACGTCGGAGCCTGTCGCCGGGGCGGCGCCAGAAGACAGTGGGGGATTGGTGGAAAGCTGAAGTCCTACGTCTCCGCCTCGATTTGTGTCCAAGGTGGCTATCGGTGAGAGTGCGTCTGTGGAAAAGGTCAGGGGTTGTCTAGAGGGGGGGGGGTGAGGGTCTGAGGCGATCAGCTGAAGCGAAGGACAAGGGGGTGCCCGAATCGGATCTCTTGTGGGGGAAGGGGAACTCGAGCTCGGCAGAAAGCACCAGTAAGCAGGAGTGGGGGGGGGGTAGGGTTGGGGTGAGGGGGATGGGAGGGGTGATCGGGGGTGTGTCGGTTTCTCGTCACAGGAAATAAACGAGAGGTCGACGTGCGGGCGTTCGCTGGGGAACCGGCGCGGTGCAGGTGCGGAGAGAGCATGGGGTATTAGGCGACAATCGCATTCGCCTGTATCTAGAAAGCGAGGATGTGATTCTCACCTCCTTTCGTGTCGGCCATGGAAGCTACGATCGTGAGCAGCAAGCAGATTTCGCGGGGGGGCACGGCGGAGCCCAGAAGTACAACAAGCGGGGGGGCAATGTAAATTGCGCTGTGGTTAAATCTCAATCCGGTGGGAGACGTAAACGTCATGCAAGTGAAGAGGAGCTCCTCTGGGAGATGGCTGCAGGTCTGAGAGGAAAACTGGGGACAACATCTCGAAACAGGATCTCGCCGGACTTGACAAAAACAAATCCAAGGGGGGGGGGGTGCGGCGACCGGCGAAGGGAAGGACAAAAAATCAATGTACAACTTATTTCATAGAAGTACACCGTAGAGAGGAATTGACTCCTACAGGGGTAGGCTTCATTATGACACTAGGCCAGCCTTGCCGGAAACCGATAGGTCCCAACAATCGGCCGAAAAGCTTTCCGGGAGGAGGGGGTTCCCGGGGGTAATACGGCTGGTCCGGAAAAGCTAAATCTGTTCCTAACTTATGAGGAAGGGTGCATTTTCATCAGGAGTCTTCGATCGGTGTGACTTCCTTGAAAGGGGCTTGAAAGCGGGTCGCAAAGCTCATTTCACTTTTTCGGGGTTTTTCCCAGCTGGGAGGCTCGGTGGTAAATTAGATAGAAGTTCTCTTACAAAAAACACCACCGCTAAACTATACGAGTCCAGACTACTACTGAAGTTCTCGCAAAATATCAGGACGGGTAAGAAGCTCCGGTTAGTCCCACCCCGTCGGAAGGAGAACAAAAAAAAGCTTGTGAGTGGGAAGGGCAGGTTTGTGGTGCGGCTCTTGCGACTCGGACGCTTCATGCACTATGCTTGGGCAGGTACACTCGGATTCGGTCGATTTTATGTGTTGCTTGTGAGCTTAACACGAAACGGGGGGGGTTACATGCGCGGAAGGAGGAGAGGGTGCGCTTTAGGGGGGGGCACCGGCCTCCATTGGGTTATGGTTTCACTCGTTGGGGAGACTCTTAGCTTGAGTGACCTCTTCCCGTCGGATGAGGCTTGGTCCTCTGAGATTCTCCTCAGAGTTTGCGCGGGCCTCTGCCGGAGGCTCTCTCCTAGGGAATGGTGAGGGTATGAGGGAATTCGTGCTAGTTTTGGCTGTTTATGTGTTTTAGTGTTTTACGATTGTCAGGGCGAAGGACCCGCCGGTGAAATACGTTAAGCGGGCCCCGCTTCCCAACCTGGACTGAGAGCGGGGGGAAGTATTTTAGAGGACAAACGGAGAGGTGGAAATCGTCTACCGAGCAGATGCATGGCATGACCAAAAAGGGTTATAAACACATAACCGGGCCGGGCTCTGCAAAACGGGAGTGATCAGGGGGAATACCTCAACCAAAACTTATTAATATAGAGATGAAAGCGCTTCTATGGATGGGGGCCCTAAAGGGCTGATAGAATAGGTTTTAGCAACCTCGTGGGATAAGGGGCAGGGGTCTTGGTTAGCTTCAATGCCGTAGTCCGTCTGTGGAGGGCGAAGCGGAGCCGCTTCGGCCCCTGGGGGGGGGATACTTTGAAATAACGGATTCATCCGAATTAGGAGACATTTAAAATCCCAAAGAGCACCGACGTCGAGGACAAGGGCTAATGGGGTGTCGCGCGGACACGGCCATATGAAGGGGTAGGCACAGTCGTCACATCTCAGGATGCTTCTGGATACTCGGGTCCTTTGTGGGGGTTATCACAGGTACAACTAACTAGGAGTCCGGCGTTCTGGGGATATCTGGGGAAGTAGAAGGGTGTAAAGCTAACACCATTTAGAAGGGGGGGTAACTAAAGAGAGGGGAAACGGGCTGATTCTCTTTCTTGAAGGTAGGGGTTCTCTAAGAGATGGGTTGTTCTCGGGTTCTGGGGACGATGTAAAAAATACTATGTAACTCATCTTCAAAAAAAGTAAGAAACGTAGTAGGAAAGTCTTCACTCCCTAAGTCAGTTAAGGCGGAAGCTTTAAATCTACGAAAAGGCCGTCGAGAGCGAACTATCTAGGCAAAGATATCTAAGTAGAAAAGTGCAAACAGGAATCCGTCGTTTGAGCTCTGAAGGCCAGAAGCTTGGATAAAAAAGGGTGTAATCCTGGCAATCTACCTAGCGGCGAAATCACGCTTCTGAAAATTCATAGCGTATCGTCCTTGGTAAAACTCCGTCTGGAAAAATAGCCTTGTGAAAATGGCGCGACTCCGACAGTGTCTTTTCAACAGAACGACCTTCTCAAGCAGGTTCTGGCGAAGTTGGCAGGGGGGAAAACCGCGCAGCAGTACCAGGTGGGGGAGTCAAGGAGACGTAACGGGGAGGTTTTATCGTCCCAAAAAAGAAGGGTCAGGGAGGTGACTAGGGAACAAGCACGGTCGCTGACGGTTGGGTGCGGGCTTTCCCAGATGGTAAAAGAAGGGATTTGGGACTGCGTGAGGGAGAGATGCGCTGGGCCCCGAATAAAAGGGGACGAGCCCCGGCAGCTAGGTGACACGGGAAGGAAAGGAGGGTGTAGCTAGACACAAAGGGTCTTCGAATCAAGGCGCCAACTGAGACAAAGAAAGTCGCTCGAGCTTTTCTCTATTCGCAAACGCGCCCAAGACTCGGGAGCCGACTTCTATTCTTAGAGGAAGGTGTCATCTATATCAGTCCTTGTTAAAAAGACTGGGGCGCTGTCTTAAAAAAAAACGCAGAAGTAATGGGTGCAAAGCGGCTGGGAAGAGCCTCTCTAACGGAGCACTCGGAGGTTATGGACACGTTCAGAGAAACCAAGAGAGCTGAGAAGATGACGCACGCTTTTTGGGACACTACGGAAAGCCAGGGAATCGCTCGGGGCGCATGGGGCAATTCGCCAGTGAGAGTCACTAAAGGATAAACGATGGTCCGTATTCTTACAAGCAGCTCGCGGGAAAAAAAAAATTACGCGGGAACTCGCCCCCTTCGGGAGCTCAAAGAACCAAAGGAAGGGGACGGGCCATCGGGGAAGAGAAGAAAGAGGAGGCTTCCGATGGGCGACGAGAGGCACTAGGCACAGGGGCGAAACGAAGTTATACTACGACGAGTTCCTAGAATAGGCCCGCTAAAGGGGGGGGGAGTCGTGCCATGTTTCACTGGAAGGCCTACTAGTTCGAGGGTGTGCCCTCCTGTTTGCACGTGCAGCCGTACGGGAAGTCTCAGGTTTGGGGTCGGGCAGCACCCTCCATGATAATCATCTAATCTCAGTGGCCTTATATCGAACAAGGAATCGTGGTCTCCAAGATTTTGACGCGTTGAAGAGAGGAGCGAAACGTTTTTGACAGGGAACTGTCTCTCGGGGCCCGTTGTAGTGCTATCTGAAAAATGTGGGGGGGCACTGACAAGCCAGAGATCTCCGACTGGGCCTCAATGCGTAGGCAATCAACACGGAGCTTGGTAGGGACATTAACTCGGGCTCTGGCTAAGTGGGAACTCTTCGCCGGGAACGCACTATGCTCGCCTAGGTTGCCTGCTTTGCTACTAGGGAAGCAGAATAAGGCGTCTCAAGCGTGAAAGGCGTAGCAGTCTCGCAGCTCCAACAAAAAGAAACCTCTTCTACAGACCCGTAGGGGAGAGACGACAAAGTCTTACCTTTGGGGGGGCCCGTGATCAGCTTCTGCAAGGGGAGGCGGGGGGAAAATGCAGGTGGAGCCTCCTCAGGTTGGAGACTCTGGGCTGTCCTTAGGGACGAACCTGGTGAGGGAAATTCTCTGTAAATCGATAGGTGAATATCGGATTCATGCAGGGGCACGGAACTTCGACCGCTCGGAAAGCATGAAGAAACAAGGGGTGGAGAAAAAAAAAGTAGGTCGCTGCATCTCTTTTGCAAACACGCAAACGTTCACGACGGTCTACCGTAACAAGGGGAGCCGAAGGGCAAAGAAATTAGGTAATTCGGCGGCGGGGAACCTCTATCCGGGAAGCGTTATAGAAAAACTGGAACAACAAATTTCTCGACAGAGAGACTCAGGAGATTTGGGCAGCTGACACTCTCAAAAAACCAGGATGGAACCATTGGGCAGTAACGAGACCCAAGGTTAAAAGGGACAGAGACTCGAAAAGAAGGAAAAAGCAACCAGTAGAATTGGGATTTTCCGGTGTGACTCACCCTCCGTCAGCTTGAAGGCGCGAAAAACTTCCATTGGTTATAGCCCCGAGAGCTGACTCGACCCGGAGTTGAATGGGCAATGGGTTCCAAAACGGCGACCATGCTCGAAGAACACAACCAACTTATGGTTAAAACAAAGAATATAATTCTGGGGAATGTGCAAAGTGAAATCCTCTGGGGTTGCCGGAGAGATCAAAAAGATCGCTCCTCCTCGGCGGTGGAGAATCAAAGAGAGTCTGTTACGCGTCAAGGATCAAACCAACTTACAGCTTTTGTCTACTGGGGCAGTGGTGCATCATTAAGGAGGAATTACATACTTCTTACTCTCTACAGGGACGGAGGAAATGGGGTGACGTCAGAGCGAAGTAAGCTTCGTCTCAATTTGGGAAAAAGAGAGTGGTATCTCTCTTCTATATCATAGAATTTTCTAGCAGTAAGGCTAAGGACACCTTTATTTAGCGGATGTCGGCCTGCGTCTTAAAGGCTCGTGTGGGCCAACGAAGAGGGGTGAAAATCCGAATCAGGGACGATCAAGGCGGGGCTCACGCAGGGGGGTAGAAAGGCCGGCTTGGACGCATGAAACTCGAGGA
>Ga0179591_1367969_pt1 | contig 10564 bp, 9 predicted proteins | sample CZOMad2_1_08_16f_FD_182891 | JGI IMG/M metagenome (GOLD analysis project Ga0179591, IMG submission 182891) | Vadose zone soil fungal communities from Angelo Coast Range Reserve, California, USA - CZOMad2_1_08_16fungal (PacBio error correction) | ecosystem: Environmental > Terrestrial > Soil >...
GAGCGAATTTCTTTGTCGAGAGGAGGACTCCTTGGTGAAAAAGTGACCCGGGATCGATTCGGCTAAGGTGATGGGGGGGGGCGTTGTCCGTCTTTGGATTTGGCGCTGGGGTTCCTAGGAGTCTGCGATCTCAGGGCCCTCCTATCCGATGGATCCGGAATTCAGGCCGAGAGGGAGTCTCTGGGAGAGGTTGAATTTCAACCTGTGAGTTCTCGTCTTGGACCTCGCTGTCTTCTTGGGAGGGCAGGGGGGAGTTTTAGGGTTGTGCTCTTATAAGAGCATGGATAAGGCCCTGGATTTCTACTAGTCCAGGTAGACCAGGCTGAGAAGGTAAGGGAGCTCCGAGATCATCTCCTCGCATGCAGGGTTGAGTGAGACTCAGATAGATTTTCCTTAGACTTCCCGATCCTCTCTCGGGAGAGTGGATGGAAGGATTCGAGAAGCTCAGTGAGCAAAGAACGCATGAAATCGAGTTCTATCAGGCGCTTTACTCTGCCGCCTTGACTATAAGTAAAAAAGATTGAGTATATGGCTCAAAAGGGGAGGTCGTTATCCTATCCCGACGGAATACGTCAGAGAAAGGGAAGGAATGTGACAGTCCATAAGTGGAGAGCTTGGCTGCCGGAAGGAGAGTTTGGGAGGAGCCTATTTCCATTTGTATCTTCTTGTGGAAGTCGTTTATAATGGAGAAGCAGAAATATCCTTACCAAGGAGAGACGGTCCAAGAGAGTATTCATCATCCTCTCGCTGGGCCGATGACTCTTGGACGGGCGAATGGGGTCCGGGAGACCTTGGGAGAGTGAACAGGTCCTACTGCGGAAACCATACCAGACTCTATTCAAGGTAGCTAGACCGGCGAGGGGTGGGAGCGTCTTGATCCGGAGGGGTCCGAGGGTTCTTAAGGGACGCCTATTGCTTAAGGGACTTATCTTTCTGGGGAAATAGAGAAGGGCACCATCATGAGTAATCCAATATTATAGGGATTTTTTGGAAATTGGGTTGAGAGATTCGAGGGTCAGGAAAATACCTCATATCGAGGGGCCACCGTTCGAATTCTATAAAAAAGAGGTATACGTAGCTGAGAAGCGAACAGAGCTTGGGGGGTATAATGAACAAGAAGGACGAATATTTCAAGTAGGAAGATAGACTCGTAAAGTCAGGAGGGAGACCAGATTTTTAGAAACCGGAAGAAACTGAAGGGGGTTTGTTCGATGTCTAGGGGGTGGCGAGTTTGAAGAATCACGCTGGCGAAAAAGAAAACGAGTTAGGGAAGTTGAAGGGAAGAGTAAAAGGGGCTAACAAAACCACGCAAGCGGTCAAGGCGCGTAAGCTTCGCATATTGGTCGTGTAAGGCACTCGGCGGGGGGAAAAAGGACAAGCAATGGGAAAGTCCGACACATATCCATAAGAAGAGGATCCAAAAGGTCTACGAGAGAGAGAAGATTGGGACTGCTCAAGGTCAAAAAAGGAATATTCGTGGGCAACCCCACCGGCCGGTGATCGTCTGGAAACAGGGGGGGCCTGAGGTAGAAAGGCATAGAACATCGAGGATCGATTTTCAGTAGAAAGAAAACGCATCCGGGTAGGAGACAAGGTTGTGGCAAGCGCCTTATGCTGACTCTAACGAACCAAAAGACCCCCCGAGAAAAGCGCAGTATCGCAAAATCCTTGTTCAAGTCTTGGAGGTGTCGGAAGCCTTGTTTCCCCGCTCGCCCTTGAAGTTCCAAAAAAAGCCCTATCGTCAATTTTGTGGGGGGAGGGTCCTCCCTCATCGAAGTCGAAAAGCGGCCGTCGGGTGTTGAGAAATATGACCAGGACGCGCCAGACATCCCGGAAAGCACAGGGATCTCGCAGAAATACGCCTTAAAACTGACTTTCATGCGAAGATATGAAGGGGGATTGGGGGGAAATCAAGTTCAAGAAAATAGGTCGCCGCAAGAGGAGGCGCTGGGGGGTGGGATCTCATAGATGCTCACTACTAAGAATCAAAGGTGATGGACCGACGTTTGAGAAGATTAGAGACTGCAGGATCCCCGGGTTGAGATCAGGGGGGGGGTGGTGAGACTGGCCCGTATAAAGCGAGGTCAAAAGCACGGGTTAGGAAGATATATATCTTTCTAAGGGCAACGTCGGACCCTGGAGCGACAAAAGACGATCTGGCGTAGGGGAAAGCAAATAGTCGAGGTGTGGAGCAATGACGACTCTGTTAAAGAAGACTCCAAGCCAGCGTCAAGATAACTCTTCTTATTGAAGGACTGCGTGGCGTAGGGGGGCAGACCAGTCTCCTGCGAATACACGATCTCCATCCATGCAAGGCAGCACTTGGGGCGGTCTTTGATTCGTATAATCTGCAGGAAAAGGTATGAGGTGGAGGAGTGACTCTCCTGAAAAAGCCGAATGGTTATAACCAAAGGGAAATGCTTTCTTATAATGACGCGAAGTCATCATTGGAAGATCTTTATTAAGTTCGAAGGAGGGCAAGAGAGTGCCCATCCGCCATTCCAAAAATGAAGAGTGACACCTATTTTTCTATTGAAGGAGCTTGGGGAGGGTTAGGGGAGTCATAGTACGCAATAATTAAAGATGAAAAGCCAGCGTGAGTATTTCGGATGCTTTACTTGATGAGGAGAAGAGGTCGGGGGAGCCGAAAGGCCAACCTGGAGAAATATCACGGCTTCACCGGTGTTTTGAAAGGGTAAAAGATAGATAAGACCTTGAAGCCGGAGTAGCGCTGATTGGTAGACCCGGACTGGCTCAAGGTGAGGGAGGTTTGGAGGATCAAGAAGGCGGGGCTTTTGCTCCACTTGCATAAGGGTGAGATGCAAGACGCTAACTGAAGAGGAGGGCGTCGCTTGATCATGAGTTGAAAGGAATATGCGCAAAGTAGGGGGATGAAGGACGGTTCTAGGGAGGACCACGCGCACTACCTGGTAAAAACCGACACCAGGGGGTTTACTCTGCATTGGGTACGGGGAAAAACCGGAGACTCAGCAGCTTTTCCAAGACTATTTCCAAGTAAAAAAATCCATGAGAGGAGGTTCGAGTCTACTGCGAGAAAAAGGGCGGGAGACATATCCATTTTCACGGGGTTGGGGTTTTTGGGAAGAAGAGTCCTAAGGAGGTAACGAAGTTCAGGACCGGCGCTCCAGAGAAGGATGAGTTCGGGGAAAGGCTCTTCGCACTCTCTGAAAACAACAAGTGAGGAATAATCCCTAGTAGGGTGTCCTCAGTGGTTGACATTAAAGAAAATCGGGGACATCACATTCACCCATATATTAGGTCTGCAGAAAAACCTTGAGAGGATCACCAGGGGTAAAGACTTGCGCGGCAAGACGGGAATGGGGGAAATTATCGGCATCTGGTATTCCTCAAGGACTTGGGTCAAAGAACAGAGGGAAAACTCTACGCAAGCGAATTTCGAGCCAAGGAAAGAAACGCGGGTGGGGAATAACGAGAAGATTGGCTTTTGGGGCGACTGGACTGAAACATTCCTGGTAGCCGGACGAAAAACGAAGAAGGGAAAGAGAGAGTCGATGAATCGGGGGAAAAAGGAGGGAGGGAACGACTTAAAGGCATTTACAGCCGTTCTAGGAGTAGACAGAGCGGGAGCTCGGCGCCATATGAGAAAATATGAAGATCGGCGCAGGCTCTATGGCAAAGCATTGCGGCGAGAACGCGGAGAAGATGAATATCGCCAGAAGTGCGGAGAAGAGACTATCCAGGTCTATTCTTACGTAATGACTTATGTAGAGTCAGTAAGGGAGAGGACTCATTAAAGAGAAAGACTCGTGCCTACATAGGAAGGAGGTAGAGAAAGACTGACAAAGAAGGTACTACAGTTGTTCCTCACGAGAGGGCGAAGGCCAGATAGGAGCTAAAGGATCACAAATCCAAGACAAGGGGAAAAATATTAGGAAGATCCCTAGTACAAGGGTATAAGCATCAGGTGACCGTGCGGAAACCGAGCTGTCTCGGATGAAGAGCGGAGCTTTATAAAGTCGGGCGAGGCTCTCAAAAGAAGGCTCGGTCAACAAAAAGAACGGGAAAAAGCTCCTCTTCTGTAAGAAGGAAGGCCGAAAGAACAATCCCAATTCCGACTAGTACTATATGTTCGAAGAAAAACTCAGAGACCTCAGGAAGTATTCGGAAACTTCCGGGGGGTAGAGAGAGAGGAGCATCTCGGCTGATATTAACATTCCCCTTCACGTGCAAGGGGAGGTTCTGAGCACGTGGCCGGTGCGTTTTTGAGGAGAAAGGAGATTGGCGAGAGATAAGAAGGGTCACAGATTTCACTTTGGAACTTTCAGTCGTGGACTTGTTGTAGCCCACTCACTGAGGAGATAAGAGGGAAACGTCCGGAATGTCCCAATAGTTTCTGCATTGCGCAAGGGAAGGACGAGAGGGAGGGACGGATGGTCTACCTTAGAGTGGCAGAGAAAGGGAGGGTAGTCCTGGGCCGGGGATCGGAGGAAACTGAGAAAGGAAAAAATGAAAAAGATTACGTCGTGCAACTGAGGAGACAGGCCTTCTGTTGCAAAAAGCTGCTAGGGATGTTGCGAAGAAGGGACAGAGGTCCATGCCGAAAGTGCTAATCTTAACTCACTCGGGAAGTCGGCTTTGAAAGTCTCTTGATAGAAGGCGGATTTTCTGGGACTTTGCGACCACCAAAAACTATCAGGAAGCGGCCTTCAAGTATTATCGCCATCAAGGGAGGAAAAATCAACAAGGAGTAGGAGATAGATATATTTGGATTTCTCTCATCCAGTTTGCAGGGCCCTTGGAAGAGGGGCGTCCCGTGGGGTGGTGAGGCAACGGGCCCAAGATAAGTTTGAAATAAAGAAAGCCCAAAATTCAGAACAGTTGACAAAGGCTCTTGAACTAGCACAGGGAAGAGAAGGGGACCGCAGTGGAACAAAGGAGGGGCGCCAAGGGGGGGCAGCAGGGGAAAAAGAATTCTATCTTAACCTGACTTCCGTGACGACACGGCGGGAAGTGCGTAAATCCATGGAGACGTCAGGCACGCGGAAAAAAACTAAAGTTTTGGTTGGGGCACCGGAAAGGTCGAAATCTGTTACAGAAGGAGGATCGAGGAGCAGCAAATGTGGAGTGGAATCTGGGGGAAGAAAGGAGAAACTAAAAATGCGAAGCAATTCTCCGCGTCAGCGGTAGTCAAGGCCCAAACCATGAGGTGACGAGGGGGGAAAACCGATTGGTACATCGACGGTGTTCGAGGGTGACAAAAACGGCGGCCTCCGAGGAAAGAGGATAGAAAGGGAGATGGTAGGAATTGCTATCTTGGGAGACCTGGAAGAATTGAGCACGCATTGGCCTCCTCGATGGGCCGGCCTTGGTAGACTTTCGCGTCTAAACCTTCTGAGGAAAGGGGAATTTGGGAGAATCCTTCTGAGACTTGCTTCGGAAAGGCATATGCGTTGAAGGTGGGGGAGTGTCAGTAGGGAGACAAAAAGCCGAGACCGGAGGAACACCCATAGAGCTCTCGAGCGGGCCGGGCACCGGTTGCAATTCTAAATACGTCGGGAGTGGGGGCTCAAGGGTTTTTCTGAGGAAGAGCACCCATTCGGGAAGGGAAATCAGGCACCCTGTTGTCGTCCGGCAAGAACGGATCGCGCAGAAAGCATCTCCGAGACTAACGCTTTGCAGCCGAGGTCCTATGCACCGTCGAGGAGAAAGGAGAGAAATGGAGGATCAGAAGGAATATTTCTGAGCCTGGCTCCGGGGGGGGTGACCGGAGAAAGCCGGCAATCTGAGCGGTTCCGAGGAGGAGGAAGGTGAAAAAAAGGAAAAGGTGGGGGGCCAGAATCGATTTTAGGAATCGTTGCGTCTCCACGGTTAGAAGGGGCGCCGATACAAGTATATAAGCATATAGAGGTCCAAAAGGGGCTCCCTTAAGCCGTCCCATTCCCTTGTCGGCCGCGCTTGAAAAAAGGGCATGTTGAGCTCGGCTTCCAGAGGAGGGAGAGGTAAACGACAAAAGGGGAAATTCTTCCGTACATACCGCTCACACAGCCCACCAGGAGAAGTAAGGGAAAAGGAAAACGCATTACCTCGCGCGTCGTGGCGGGACTGCCGGAGGAAAATTCAGGAGCCTCGAGAAGATCTTATTCTACCCAATCCGACTGAGAACTCAACAGGAGGATACGGAAAAGCGCGACCTCAATCAAGCGGCAGGAGTTGGAAAAGAGTTCTAACTCTCTAGGGGACTTCCAGGTTTAGGAAGAGAACTGGGGAAGGAGCTTGCTGAAAAAGAAGGTGACGTGAGCGCCGGGAAAAATCAATGAGTCATAAAATAGATATGGGCTTTTTTGACAACTTGGGGGGAGAGTAGAAAAAGAGTATAAGACAACCTTGCGCTAGGTGGGACTCCGCTGAAGGAATCCTTCCTGTTCGTAAAGGCTGAAGTGGAGACCGGGCGCTGGCTGAGGAAAGGAGGGAGGAAGAGGAAGACTACATGGAAAGGTCGTTTTGGGACTCGAACTCGCGGGCCCAGTCAGGGAGAACAGACAGGGAGGGGGAGGAAAAGTCCGGACGGGAGTCGGGATAAGATCGGTTTGGAGTTTCGTCTTCGAGTTTGGAAGGGGTGTAGGGTTGGAGCAGAGAACTTTTCAGAAGTCGGGGTAGTACTAATTTCATATACCAGGCGAAAACCAGGCCTAGCACTGCGTGACAAAGAAAGGGGTGCAGCTTCGAAAGGAGAAGGGTTTAAAGAACTCAAGCTTGCTGCGTGCCGGGGGAATACACTAGGGAGTCTGTAAGGAATCTCCATCAAAACCTAAGGGAAGAAAGGGACCCGGGCTCTACCCCCATCGGGAATACGAGAAATCAGGCCTGGACAGTCAGTACAACGATAGCGTGTAAAAGAGATGGCAACACCACGGGTGCCGGGGGAGGGAGGGCAACATGTTTGCCAGGCAGGGTAGAAGATCTAACTTCAAGAAAGAAAGGACATGCAGTAAAACGCCTTTCCAGGTAAGTATGCAGAGAAAAGCCAATGAAATCGTCTCTAAATCAAAAAAGCCGTGACACAGAAGATTAAAACGCGACCTGGGGTTAACGCTCGCCTGGCCTATTAGAAAAACGATCCCGGGAGTCACCGAACTTGGCTTAGGAAAGAATTCTCAGCAAGGGGGGGGGGTTCTCACAAGGAGGAAAGTGCTGGAAAAATCGCCCCATACCTGCAGCGAGTCACGGGGAATCTCTAGTACAGAAGGCCAGTGGATGAGGAAATGGGGAAGTCAAGGATTAGCAGGGTAATGATTCACTTCCAAGCTCCTACTAAACGCCGACGAGGAAACGCTACGCAGGATTTTTACGGGGGATTTTGGGCGCACTTCCCCTAGTTCAGGGGAGAATGGAAAACCTACGACCGAGGGTGTTCTAACTCTTCAACATAAAAGGAAGACCCGGGCATCCTTAAGCACTTAGGAGAAAGAGAAAGAGAGAGAAAAATAACAAGAGGGGTAGAAAGAGGATATATATGTTCCTCAAGGGAACGACTTCGAAAAAGAACATGCACCTATGCTAATTCGTGAGAAATGCTAAAACCATAAACGAGTTCTAAAAAGACTCTTTACGAAGTAGTGCGCCTGGACGGATGGGAGCAACAGGACACGCAGAAACTCGTCGGAAGACAAAAGGGTCGTAGGAGCGGGGGTAAGTGAAAGCCTTCCCATGCTAAATATCGCCGTAGGGCAGGGGGCCACTCCTCCTGGGAGCTGAGTGTGCGGAACTCGGGAAATAGGGGATCTTTGTCAAATTATGTGGAGAGGTAAACGGATTCGTCAGTAACCGAGCTAAAGCTGTCAGCAATCCATAACTGCTGGGAGGAGAAAGCAAGAAAAGTGTAGTACGCTAAATGCAGGAAAGGAGGGGGCTCCAGTTCTATCGTGGAAAGCCATTATACGACGTCCAGCGAAGAAAGAGTTTCAACCATATTTTTCTATGACAAAGGACGAGTTTCCACCCCAAAGAGAACCTACACCGCGTGTCCACGAAAGGGGGCCAGGACTAAGTAAGGGGGTCTTCTAGAAATCCGTGGGGCTTCCTCTGAATAAATATCTGCGGAAATGGGGAGTCCGTAGGTCTTCTGGACTTCTTTTTGGATCGAGCTGCTGTGGTGGTGAAGGATCCGAACCCGGGGACGGGGGAATAACGTGCATGGGAAAAATGCGGTTTGAGGGTGCAAAAAGTTCCTCGGAATCGATGCCGTGAGTCCCGCAAGGATGTAACTAGGTACCATTAAAGGTCTTGACACCTTCAGGATTTATAGGGTCTCTAATTGAGTTGCAGAAGGGTACGGACGTCCACGGCAAAGGGTGCCCAATAGAAACAGACAACGCCCCCCTCTGAGCCGACGATCGACATTGTTGACTTCGCTTGTAAGAGTTCACTGACGATATGGAAGAAATGCAACCACAAAACCGCCACCCTCGATAAACTCCAAGGGGGACGCTAGATGGGGGGATGCCCTTACGTTTCTCGTCAGACGGAATAACCAGCATTTGCAACTCGATTCCTATCAAAAAAAAGTGTAAGAAGGAAGCCTCTATCCCACACCGAGCTTTGTGCGAGGGAGAATATAAGTAAAGGGATCCAAAAAGAATTCAGATTGTTAACAGACAAGGAGGAAGAGTCCAGGGGAGTCCCTGAGCGCATCTCTCGGCACCACCCCAAGTGGATGTAAAAAAAGAAAAATATTTTGGACATTTTGTGATCCATGCGACAAATGGGAGGAATGAGATCAAGATTATTCTCCCCAGGAGTCTCTCGGGAAGAATCCCACAATCCAGCTCCACTAAAAGAAGCGAAGGGGAGGCGCGCGATGTGGCCGAGCATTTCTTTCATATGGGTTCCGCGTCAGGAATTGTTATAATACCAAGGGACGCGAGATCGAGAGAGTAAAGAGGCGATAAGCGTATTAGACACTCGATGGGGATTGGCTGGTGGAGGATGAAAAGGGAAGTTTAAGAGGCGGGAAAAGGAAAGAATGGAGAGAGGAAACATCTACAAATGATGAGCGTCCACAAACGGAGGGGAGCGGACGACAGGAATGGGGAAGGTGGACGGCACGGAAAAGGGGACTTGGCTTGAAGGAGGCCGAAAGATAAGAAAAAGGAGTCGGGGAGACAGAGGGACGAGGGTAAAAAGCTGAGCGGAGGCTAAAGAGTCATCGCTCTAGATGTAACGCTCTGGAAATTCTTGGTCCTACAGGTAAGGCCCAAAGTGCTACATTAAGTCTCGTCTCTAGGGGCTAGGAGAAGTTCAGCAAATCTCAGAGCAAGACATTAAAGGAAGAAGCGAGAAGAAAAAAAGAGGACTCCTCCTTAATGGAGACAGCCATTTCTCATATAGGTACCTCCGGTTCTCTAAGAAAGAGCACACCAAACGAGAACCCCCTCCCCAGGAGAAGATAGCCTGAGAGCATCAGGGACCGGCAAAAAAAAAGCGAGAGTTTGCTGGTCGTGCTTCTCGGTCGCGGATGGCCGGGGATATTATAGAAAGCGAGGGGCAGGGGTCCCACCTCTTCAAAAGGAGGTGAGGGAATGGCAAAAGGATCTTCTACAAAAATCCACGGCAGAATAATAGAAAGGTGTTCGCACCGAAGACCACCGTGACCTGAGGAAGAGGAAAACAATGCCTTTTGCCTATGATATTCTCAGGAGTTCGTGAGGGGTCGCTTAAATAGATGCCCTAAAAAGGGGCGGGGGGTCGAAGCTGGTAGACGCAGAGGTTCTTGGCTGTCAAATCCTCGGCCAGAAAAACAATAAGGGGGAAGGAACATAGGGGAATTTCCCCCGATTTGAACATTGGGGGTAAAGAAGAAGGGAGAAAGCGCACTGCATGGAACGCAGCGTCGCCCGAAAAGATTTCGGGTTTGAGCAAAATGCGCCACCGGGAGTTGTCGAGAGTCGAAGACGACGAGGGGATAAGAAAGACGCGTCGAATGCGTGAGAGCAGTTCCGAGAGGCCGCAGAAACTACGTCTGGTCGCGCGCCGCCGAGGATCGCCGTCGAGGAAAAAAACCTGGGGAGAGATCGGGAGGGTACCCTCCTGGTGCCCAATCGGGGGGAACAGAGGCCAGGTCAGGGGAACTGTTCTCGCGTCATCAAAAGAGAAAGGGAGACTGAAAGGGTCTCAGGGGAAGTCTCGCTCACATTCTGATTGGTGGGCCGGGGGAGACCCCTCAAGGAAAAAGGCCGGCCCGAGGCCATCTCTAATCAAAAAACAGGTATTAGAGAAAGAAACACCAAAGAAAAATGAGAAGAAACAACACGGGGGGGAAAAATGGTGGCCTCAAGACATGCCTTGTTGGGGGAATTGAGCTGGCCCGTTCGAGAAAAGGCCCGGCAAAACCAAAACACACTCCGCAAGTCCCTAAAGAAAGAAGGATCATAGAACCAGAGAAAAGAGGGTATCACCGTTTCTGGATTTGTAGTAAAGCGAGCGGTAGGAAAGGTAACCGTAACCTCGGATATCACAGAGTCAGGAGGGTGATTTAACGAGAAGGATCAGAGTAGGAGTGGAGGGATATTCCGGATGACTGAAA
>Ga0179591_1377983_pt1 | contig 10564 bp, 15 predicted proteins | sample CZOMad2_1_08_16f_FD_182891 | JGI IMG/M metagenome (GOLD analysis project Ga0179591, IMG submission 182891) | Vadose zone soil fungal communities from Angelo Coast Range Reserve, California, USA - CZOMad2_1_08_16fungal (PacBio error correction) | ecosystem: Environmental > Terrestrial > Soil >...
TAGAGTCTGAACCCAATGCGAAGAGAATTCAAACTTAAACCTTGGAAAGCGGGAATAGAGGAAGGGGGCCCAAAGATTCCGTTGATAATCTAAGAACCGGGGACCTTGGGAAATGAGGGGGGGGTGTCGCAAAACAGTAGGGAGATGAAGACTTCCCATTTAGGAAACTTTAATGGAGCAAAAACGGGGCTGTATCCGCCTTCGCTTGGGGAATGCTTATGGAAAAGAATCCTGTTTGGGTACGTTCAAAAAAAAACGTGCAAAATAAAAAAAGCATGCATAATGATGATTTGGAGGGTGGTTGAAACCTGATTCGAACTATCCCTTCGTTTAACAGAAGGGAAAATTCAATTAGTCACCGTCCTGAGGGGGGGGGGGAGAAGGTGGGAATGAGGGGTGTAGGGAGAGAAGAACAGGGGGGTGGGGAAGCAGGAGGTAGGAGAAAGATGGGGGAGTAGTATGAGGAGGTGGGGAGGGGAGGGAGATAGGGGGGCGCGAGAGGGTGAGCTTGATTGTGGGGGAGGAGCGAGGACGGTGGAGGGAGGTGGGGGTGAAAAAAAAAAGGGAAAGGGGATAAGAGGAAAGGGGGCGGGATGGGGAGGGGGAGATGGAGGAAGGGAGGGGGAGGGATGCTGGGGTAATTTGGGTAGGGGGGGGAAGGAGGGAAATGAGAGGTGTGCGTAGACGGAGGGGGGGTAGGGCGAAAGTGGAAAGAAGGGGGGAGTGAAGAGAAGGTTGGAGCGGGAGGGAGGGGTGGGGGGCGCGTGGGAAGCGGGGGGGGACAAGGGAAGATAAGGCGGGAGGTGGGGAAGGAGGAGCACTGGCAAGAGGAAGGTGGAGAGTTGGAAAGAATAGGGGGGAGTTGGGTGGGGTAGCAGTGAGGGGGTGAGGGGAAGGGGGAAAGGTCGCAACGGGAGAGAGGAAGGGAGCGGAGAGGAGAGTAGATTTAGGGGGGGCAGGAGAGGGGTGGGGGGGGACGATGGGAGAAGATGTGGGACGGGGATGGGGGGAAAACTGTGGAGGGGGGGAATGTAGCAGGAGCAAGCCTCGATGGTGAGGAAGTGTAGTCGTGGAAAGACGGAAGCAGAAGAGGGAAATTAGGGTGGCGGGGGGAGAGGGGGAGGGTGGGGCGGAAATAGTGTGGAGGTGAAAAGAAAGGGGAGGCGGATAGGAGTAGAATAGGAGAAGGGGTGGGGAGGTGGGGAGGCTTCTCTCCGTGCCGGTCCGATATCATCAAAGGGAAACGGACAGCCGAGTATTCAAACAGGACTACTTTATGATGGGGTTTTTTCGCGGGTGGCAATTTCTCTGCTTTTCAGATGACACCTACAGACAACGAAGAGCTCGGACAGGGAGGAGCATGGATACTTTCGTGGGAGTTGAAGGGGGGTTTATGATGGCGTACTTGATAGGGGGAGAAAAATGCTTTGCAAGCAAAGCCTTCATATACACGAATGGTGGTGGTGCACGGAGAAGCGCCAACTGAAAGAAAGAAGATAGGATAAGGAAAAAATGACTAGTGGAAAAGGGGGCAGGAGCAGCAAAATAAGTTTCGCTCATCTCCGTACTCATTACACCAGGTGCGAAAAGATAAGGCATAGGGGTGAAATGAGGTAGCCAAAGGTTCGCGAAGTTTTTATCCGAGGGGGGGGAGTACCTCGATTAACTGATCGGGTTGAGCAAAACACTGTGAGGGAAAAGAGGGAAAAAGCTCATACATTCGGTCTATCAGGGAATTCCTGCAAATAAATAGAAAAGGCTGGGAGTTCGGGTGGGCATAACGCTTTTGTCAAAAGTTACACAGAAGGGTAAAAAGGTTGGGAGGTGGGATTTCATCAATAAACTGTCCTCCACAGTTCGACGGATATCTCAGTGACGGGAGGGGTATGCTGGAGAGGGGGGGAAAGCATCGGATCCTGCATAATTGGTGGCTGAGGATTAACACGAGGACGGAGGTGGATATGATCGGGGGCAACTGAAAGGGATTCAACCCTCTAGGTCTCTCTGGGGAAAATATGAAAGATCAACTAGGATTGGGCGGAAAAGAATTTTTTGCGGGTGTTGGGAGAGGCGGATCAACAGAAAAAAAAGTTTGGGGTGGAAGTAACTCTGAGACGGTTAAAGGAAAGACAAGAACGCATCGTAAGAAAAAAAATAGGAGGGTGAACATCCGTGGACCGCCTTAGCATGGAGGACAGGAAGCCCATCCGTCGGGGGTCCAGGAAAAAATAATGGGGGGAAAAGGGAGGAGACCGAAGAGCATAGAAAATAGTAGTGTCTTACTTGCGAGGGACGGACACAGATTGGATGAAAAAAACGCGTAAAGTCTTCTTTCGACGAGGGGATGATGGTGGGCCGCGTTTACGATCTCTATTCCTTCAAGGGGGGGAGAAAGGTAAGAAAATCGGGAGATGTCGGGGAGGTATGGTCTGTGCGCCTCGGGGGCTATGACTGGATAGTGAGTTTCGGAGTCGGGGGGGAAGCAGGAGAGTGGACTACATTGTTCCTCAGTAAACAAAAAAGGCGGAACTAATCGAGAAAAAGATTTGGGTGGAGAAATACAAAGACCCGGTCAAACTTCGAGTGTAAATAGGGAGTCTATCAGCGCGGAGGAGGTCAGCTAATGGTGGAAAAAAGGAGAATCTGGAGAGGCGAACCGCGTCAGGGGACTCTGTGAGTAAACTTCCAATTCGGAAGACCGGCGACAAAGAAGAAGGGAAAAAGACGCACACAAGGTAAACCTGATGGCATGGAACCGACCAGCACGCAGAAGGAGGGGATCAATCAAAACGCGCCGTACGTCTCAGAGACGCGGAGATCAACAACACAACGAGTAGTAAGAATAGAAATTACGACGAAATTAAGACGCAAGGGGGAGGAGCCGCAAGGTAGGCTTGCGGGGGGTGGGGTCATTTTTGACAGTGGATGGCGAGGGGAAACATGTCACTCGGAAAGTAATGGGGGGACTTCGAACAACTAGGACAATTTAGGTAGTGAGTTAAAAAAAAAGGGAACCAAAACCGCGGGTTTCTCTCCTTCAGATCGTCCTTAAACACCCAGGACTCGCTCGGCTGACCAAACGCCATCTTCGATGGCGACTCTGAACCCAAAGGGGGGAAGGGGGGCAAACGTGTTGAAGTGGGAAGGCTTTCGGGCGGCACTCAAACCCACATAAACTCAAGCCGCGCAGGGAGTCATGCAAACCCTTCGCGAACAAGGGAGGAAAGAATTAAGTAACAACAAAGAAGAACATAATCCTCACGGAAAAAGACCGACGTACCTCCCCACTTCATCACACAAAACTCACTGAAACGAGGGGGGGCCAACGATGCCAAAACATATGGGGAACACGAACTACACTTCCCTCCGAGGAATATGTCTCAAAAGAAGAGGAAACACAGAAAATCTACCGCAAAGAAAAACGTAGAATAACAAAGTGTCGAATAATAAGACCATAAGCCGTGAAGTCTTCCCGGCAAGCCGGGGCCGAGCCAAGCCATGTCCAAGATGGATTTTCGGAACCAAAAGGGGGTTCTTATAAGGAACGCGCTGTATAACGGGAAAGAAGGAGGGGTTGAAGCAGAAATGCTTGACGAGGGGGGGTCGTGATTGGGCAACTTAAGGGACAAAAATCGATCAGAGGACATTTCAAGGGATTGGACTGGGGGAAGACAACGCATTAGCCAACATCCCACACCGAACCAACTCCCTGGTCTGGAAAGTCTAAAAAAGAGCAATACCAGAGACGCGCGGGGGGGACACCAACTCCTGCCTTTGATAGGGGGGGGAATCTATCACTCCCGAGAAGGAGCAGCCATCAACGGGGTTGAAGATGCGCTCTCAACTAAAGAAAGGAAAGACACAACGCCGGAACTACTGGATTGATCCTGAGTCGAGACCTCAGGTAGCGGTTAGGGGATAAAATAAAGAGGGACACTCTGCATCAAGGCTTTTAAGGCGCGTTAGAAAGACAAAAGTTATTACACGAAGCAGGGCCTTTTATAAATTCGAATATATGCTGTCGGGCCGGGGAAAAGGTAGCGGGAAAGGTCAAATAACATGAAAATCCCACGAATAACTGAAGAAAAGTCGGAGGAAAAAAATCCCCACGCAAAAGTCTGAGGAGAATCGCATCACAATAGGGAGGAGAGGTCAACATACGGTTTATAACCGCTGGAACACAAACTTCTTCCGGATGAAAAAAAGGAAGTCCTCTTTTATAATCAAGAGGCGCAATCTCTCCTGGGCCCCGGAGACTCACCAGGGATCTGAGTGGGGGCAGGACGGATCGGGTAGGTTGGAAACCTTATTTTAGAGGGAAGGCTAGGAAACGGATGTGCAATCTCACAAAGGACGCAAGATCATAAAGAGGAAAAGAAAAATGTCAAATCAAAAAAGAAAGAAATCGGTCACCACTCGCCATACTGACAAGTGAAAGGTGTTTCAATATCGATAAAAGTAAAAGCGAAACAGAAAGAAAAGGAAGAAAGCTATAATAATCCTGGGATTCCAACGAGTACGCTCGACTCAAACCGACAACGGGTGCGGAAAAAGGAACGTATTAGAAGGTGGGGTCGAAGCGGCCGGGGAGACCAACATTATAAAGCACGACTTAGCTTAGGTTTGGAGGGGTCTTCTCCTCTATTTGACAGGACAAAAGGAAGTGACACTAGTCACACGGAACAAACGCGAAGCACGGTGGTTCAAGCCAAGGGAGGGAAAGGGGACAAGTTCGCCTTCAAAGGGGAGAATGCCGAAGAAAGGATGGGGGGGGGCGAACAAAATCCATATTTAACGAGGTCACAGAGAAAGGGATTTAGTTTTAGACAAAGAGGAAGACGCGGAAGAGCCGAAGACACTAGGGGAACAACTAAGGTTAGCTTCTTGAGGGGGGAAAAGCAAGATCGAGAGACAACACAACAACGAGCGAGCGATATATCGTGCGTAAGTAAGAAACAAAGGATAAAGAAGGCAAACTTGAAAAGGGGGGTAAAAATCGATCTCCTCAGGAAGATATTAAAGATGCTAAAGAAGGGTATTGTCTTGAAGGGGGATGGGGGAAGGGGGGTACAAAAATGATGTATAGGACAAGAAACGGGGAATACGGCTGCTCAAAAACTGCGGAGAAAAAGAGGCCAAATTTGGAGGGTATCAGTTGGAATTGGGGGGGGAACCAAACAAGTTAGGCAAGAAAACAAATCAGGAAGTATGAAAAAGATCGTGAGGAAAAGGGTGGGGAGCAACCGAGGAGACTATCAACCTTCTTCATGCCTGTCAATTGCCGGGGTCGAGAGGAAGGAAAGGAAAGCAGAAAGTTGCGAGAAAAACATTTTTTAAAAGGGGTTCGCTTTTAAGTCATCTGTTATTTGAGTGTCATAAAAAAAGACACGGGGGACGAGCGGCCGGGGGGTGATGACCATGGGCTCTTGGGAAACTTGGGCGTGCGTTTGGCTTGCCGAGTGCTCGTGACATCGAGGGAGAGCACCGCGGGTGCAAAAAGAAGGATCACCAACAGGTTGGGTGTGAAAATCAAGATCAAATGAAACCTTAAAAGAGCGGCGAAGAAGAGAGAACGAGGGAATGATTGCTATTAGTATAAATCAAGGGAGAGGCTAAGATCCGGATAAGCAGGTTGCACCGGGGGGAAGTTGCAACTCTCAATAAGGTTGGATGAAAGATTCTGAAGGTGAAACACTGGAAGCGAATTCCACGAAAATGTGTGAGCCCGAGAGTGCGCAAGGACGGATTGGAAAAAAATTGTTTAAACGCATACATTTTCTTCAGAAATCCAGCGAGAAGTTCAAAAAAAAAATAAGATAAAAGGTGTCGGCTGGGGAAACTCTGGGTTCAAAATACAAAAGAAGGGACACCCGGATGAGGAAGAGGGCCAATTTTGGGTTGGGATGTATCCACGAAATCTACGCAAAACGATGGCCCCAGGACGAACATTTCGACGGGGAGCAATCAGCGGCGTTTGGGGGAGTGACTTTGGAGTGAGAAGGCGCCAATCAGGGGAAGAACAGAAGAGAAGTTGATCTAAGATATCTTAGGTGAGAACAAAGTAAGGAGGTGTGTGGGTTCCATAGTCTAGGGGAGGAAACGAATTACAAGATCTGAACGAAAACAGATTGCGGATCATTTTTGGTGGGGAGAAGGAGGATCCCAGACCAGAAAGGGCGGCAATAGAACATGAAGAGGGGACGGGAAAGGGAAAGGCAAACCTCCCTCGGAAAGGGAGCTAAAAGATCGTGCGTAACGAAGCAAGGGGACAGCCTATAGTGCAAGGTCTTAATCCTATTGAAGGGCAAAGCATGGGGCTGATGAATACCAAGCGATAAAGCAAAAAATGAAGAAAAAGGGGGGGAGAAAAAGGTGGCGGAAGGGACAAGAGGGGCGAATCTACATTTGTCATCAGGAGGCGTGCTTTGTGCGTGGAGAGACTTCTATATAGGCTAAAGAGGTTAACGCATAGGGGCACAGATTAGGGAGGTAGGTGGGACTTCTTGGGCGAGAATGACGGTGATTTTGAAATTGATTAGAGGATGGATTGGTGTGAAGGAGGGAAAGGGCGGGGGACTACCGGTGTATCTAACCACTAACCGGGAGGGAAATAAGGCGAAAAAGAAGGAGGATTTTTGGGATAAAAAGAAACTTACCGGCTCGGGTGTTAAAAGAGGTCTCAACTATCCTACTCCGTATTTTAGCTCTAAAGGTTTGGCCAACCAGCATCTTGGAGAAGGCAGAGAAAGAGGTTAGGGGGGGAAATCTGTGGAAGGGAAGGCTGGAAGGTAGAGACAGGAAGCGACAAGGGAGAAAGGGAAAAGCGCAACAAGGGCGACAGTTACAGCCTCAACACAACTATAGGAGCAATCAAAGGACTTAGAGGGAGATCGAATCATATAAAAACACAAGAAAGGGGGGGTATTAGGGACTTAATAGACTACATAACAACTCTCAGTTTATGGGCGCCGCTGCGTTTCGGGAGAAAACAGAAAAAAGGGTTCATAGGCGATGGAAAGGTCTCACTCGTCAATACAACTATGGCCAGGATAATTGGGTAAGCACAGAGAAACACTCGCGCAAAGAGAGGAATTGGGCCAACACAAGAAGGAGAGGTCCCATTCTATAGACGAAACGAGGGTTAAAAAAACTAGGCCCTACTGGGACTGTATGTGAGGACGACACATCTAAGGAGTAGGAGGGACGGAAATACGGGTTGTCGGGGAGAGGAAAAGCAGTTAGTCCAAGCCTGCCTAGTAAACAGCCAAAAGAACTCAAAGGAATCAACAAAAAGATCACCCGACACGAGGAGGAACCAAGGACAAGAAGACGAAGAGGGCCACGTGCCGTTCAACTATGGAAAATTAACGACGAGGCTAGATTTTCGTACGGGGAGCAAGGCGAATCAATCAAACATAAGAGGGGTACAAAATGGAAGGAAATAGGGGGGACTGAGCCATGTAAGAAAATCCTCCTTGCTTTCAACGTCAAGGAAATTCGCAACAGAATTTATTTCTGGCCGGGATGGGATGAAAGGAATAATCACTATTCTTAAAAGCTCGGTAACCCCAGGGCTCTTGGGAGATTGAAGATCCGAAATTGTCCGGGTAGGGTGCCGAAAGGGAAAGGAAGATTTCAAGGGGGGACTCTTCAACCCAAAGTGGAGGACTGGGAATAGATCCAAAACACCGCCCACAAAGAGTGACTCCTCGGGAATAGAAGCTAAAAAGAAAAAGCCGCCTAGACTCGTGGGGGAAAAAAAAAACGTTACAAAAAACCCGGGGGGGATAGATGCCCCGAAACGGTGAAGAAGAAAGCAAAGGATGAAGGAGCCCGATGCAAATTCTCACCTGTGAGAAACCTCCCAAGAAGAAGACAAAAAACGAAGGAACTAATTGGGAAAAAAGCCTCGACGTAACGACGTGCTCTTAGGTGCGAGGAGGAATTAAATCAAAGAAAAACTGGGTTAAAAAGAGGAGACATCAGGAATTGATGTTGCACTAGGTCTTGGGGGAGGAAGATGTAAGAAAAATAATTATGAAGCAACATCCAAATGGGTTATTGTGGTGAATGAGCGCATAGGAAGGAGTCTTCGCGTGGTCGAGGCCCTAACAGGGGGTTTTAAATCCCGCTTCCGGCTCAAGGAAGAAATCCAAAGACTTCGTCTTAGTACAAAAGTTCGAAAAAAAGGGTAAACTTCAGAATCTAATCCAACCTTACGCGCAGGGTGATCCGCTTGAACACGCGAGGCGAGACGTAATGAAGGAGCTGAAAATGCCTGAGAAATCCAAAATGAATAGTAAAAAAGTGACTGAAGAAATAAAAGAAGTCGGATTTAGGTGGCAGCGGAGCGGAGGTGGCACCAAAAGGGGTGGTTGGGAGAAAGGGCGGTGCCAGGGAGAAGGTTCTAGAAAAAAAAGCGACTCAAGCTAAGTATGACCGGGCAAAGAAAACCAAGGGGAAAAAAGAGGTCCAGAGAAGCCCAGCTGCCATTAGGGGTCATATGAAACAGAAGCAAATGAAAAAAACACGAAGAATCATAGGAAACACTAAAGCCATTGAGCAAGAAGGGCGGGTCAAAAGCCGAGAGAAAAATCGACGACATTGGGAATGAAAAAGGGAAGGGATGTTTAACACGAAGGGTGGAGAGTTATGTGATCGCAGGTATCCAGCTCAAAACGAGAGGGAGGCGCTTGGTGGGCTTCTTGCTCTGAGAAGGTTTGGTGTTGCCAAGTTTACAAAGGAATTATACAAAACTACAGAAAGGGGGAAAAGATCCTATGACTGTGTGAGTAACCACTGCAAAGGAAAACGTCTCACTTACTGGCATCAACTGGACGAGAAACGTTGGTAGACCAAAGCACAAAAAAAGACTGGGGTCAGGTCCAGGGAAACCGGTGATTGAGAGCAATACGCGGGAAGAGACGGGAAGGTGGAACAAGGGAAAACGTGGGGTCCAGTGGAGAGCGTCTAAGGGGGGGTGCGACCGGAACTCAAGATTAGAGCAAACAACAAGGATATTAAAATATATAGGGATGCCGGTGCTGGGAAGGTAAACAAGCTTAATAAGTGAAAGTTTCAGGTCCATAAAACCGAAAAAGGAAAAAAGGAGTTTAGTCATATTCTAAAGAACTGGTGCCGGATCAGAAAAAGTGATGGGTTTGGGAACAGTGTTCGAATCTCAACGGGTAATTAGACGTGGGAGGACAAAAAGGGGACTGGAAAAACAGGTCCTATGTGGAGTACTTTAGAATTCATGGGCACTGGGAAAAAAAACAATGGTATAGGGGCACCTTGAGAATAGATAGGGGGTGAGGAAAAGTGCTAGATGCAAACAAATAAGAAGAAAAAAGGTGGTGTGGAAAAAAATTAGTTTAATGACGGGGAGTCTCTCTTCGAGGAAAAAAGACAAAGGTTCCAGTACGGATAGGAAAGAATAAAGTTGTCCTTCTCTGTTAGTCGGTTAGTAGGAGGTTACTGGTCTAGAGGTGAAATAGGAAACTGAAAAGCATAGGATCTGACAATACGTAAGGGGTGGTGATGGGGGGGGCGTGGCCTGTGTGGGTGTGAGAGAGGGTGTGTGTGGGGGGTCAGTGCGTGGGTGGAGGGGGCGTGAGGATGTTGGGTGCAAAGGAGGGGGGGGCGCGAACCCTTCATCTCACCTAACATGGAAAGCCCGCGACGCACCTGAAAGAGGTCGAGAGGAGGAAGGGATAAAAAAATGGCCGGGACGGGAAAAGAAAGAAAAAAAGAATTGGACATCGAGAACGGAAAGCGAAAACGTGGCCCGATCCGAAAGATGGGGGAGGGTAGTTAACTACATGGACGAAATTTTCGGAAAGGTGACTCAGGAAAGAGAGTTCGTTCTCGTCGAGGTAACGGTAGTAAACCCTCTTGGGGGACGAATAGAGCGAATTGCACACAGAATAAAAAAGGAGTGTGTCGTGTAGGGGGGAACTCTTTGGAGGGAGAGGCCGCCCAACAGAAAGAAGGAAAAGATGACACAATTTAATTGGGATTGTGTCAAAGGGGCCGCTAGTCAGCCAGGTAGAGGGCCCTAATAGGGCGGGGGGTCTGCTGCAAAAAGGAGGGGAAAGGCGAAGAATCATCAGTTGATAACAGAAAAAAGAAAAAAAAAAAAAAAAAAAAAAAAAAAAAAAAAAAAAAAAAAAAAAAAAAAAAAAAAAAAAGAAAAAAAAAAAAAAAAAAGGAAAAAAAAAAAAAAAAAAAAAAAAAAAAAAGAGAAAAAAAAAAAAAAGCCAAAACCACGCTTTCTGTTTCTCGGATCTTAATCGTCCCTAAGGTTGTGTGGAAAACTGCATTCCTGGTTCTGGGCGTCTTTTGACCCGTTCTCCAGAGCCTCGGAGGGTTATGGTCCCTAAGCCTGTGGGGGGTTGGCCGGGTTGGGGGGAGAAGATTACCTCCATGCAAAGAAAAGGGTTCTTGGAAGGCGTAGGAAGGGGGAGAAAGGCAATAAGAGAGAATCTTGAAAAGAGCAGGCGGATCGAATATAAACAAACGTTATAAAACATCCTGAAAGAATGGAGAACTGCTGGACTGGAAT
>Ga0179591_1132277_pt1 | contig 10563 bp, 16 predicted proteins | sample CZOMad2_1_08_16f_FD_182891 | JGI IMG/M metagenome (GOLD analysis project Ga0179591, IMG submission 182891) | Vadose zone soil fungal communities from Angelo Coast Range Reserve, California, USA - CZOMad2_1_08_16fungal (PacBio error correction) | ecosystem: Environmental > Terrestrial > Soil >...
GACCCTCCCGGAGGGATAAAAAGACCGAAAACAGGAGATCGCACAAGCACGCGACATTTCCCCTAAGAAAAATAAGGTCACTGTAAACGCCGGCCCAAACCCTGATTTCAAGAAAAAGCGCTAGATACCACTGAACGAGAGATCGTCGAGAACCAACAGGTTTCCCTCAGTAGCTCAAAAGGGACTATGAACAGGAATCAATTCGATTGCACCGCGCAAAAATCAAACATTTCAATGAAAGGGACAGCACTCGAGATTGGCGACAAAAAAATAAAAACAGGAGGCCAATAAAAAGAGTGCGTGAAATTCCCGGGGCGGTATTCGCGGGTGTGCCAACTGGCTACTGGGGGGGGGAAAAAACAAAACTTCAAAACGAACGACGCCGGAAAAGAAGAAAGTAAAAAAAAAGGGAAGGTGTCAGAGCTTTTGGGTAAAAATGCAAGGGGGTGAAATGCTCCGTTAGGAAAAGAAAAACCTCGGTGGAGACGATCGCTCCATCCTCTGCCAGAGGAAGACAAAGGGGGAAGGGGGCGCCGTTGAAAAAAAGGGGGTACAAAAACGACCCTACGAATATGTTTACGGGAAGCTGTCGGGGCAAGTGCCATGGCCACTGCCGTTCTTTGTGTGCTGGGAAGGGGAAAAAAAAAACAAAACGCCGGTGCAACTAGGTGCCTAGCCCTGACGGGGGGAGGAGGGTGAGAAAAATAGTAAGCTCGTCTAAAGCAGGGGCGGGCCGTAGCACGAGATTTTCCACAGGGGGAAAAACCAAAAAACCATCGGCGCAAAGAAAATCCAGGGGGGGGAAATCCTAAGCGGGCTGACACAAAAAAGGCGAAATGGTAACTTGAGGGGCAGTGTCTTCACCGAATCGAAATCAAACATATATTTTTAAAAAACCTTGGCCGAAAAAGGTGGTCGACTACTTCCTTCGGAACTGAAAAACAGAGGAGAACCGGTTCCTGGGCGATTTGAAGTGCACAGAAAGAGTGGGGGGTCACGCACAATCACGAAAGCCGAAATGGCTTCAAAGAAGGCGGAGAAATGTTTTCCCGAAAGCTGTACCACAGATGTCAGGTCATCACAAAAAAACCAAAATGAAAATGGGTGGGGATTTTTCACAAGAAAGAACGGCGGGGGGACCAATTACCAAACGCGGGGGGTTAAGTTTTGCCAAATCAAACCGTTGGATGGTTAGAAGAAAAAAGAAAGAAGCAGAGAAGGAACTTAGGGCGTGCCTTCAAAGGAAAAAAAAAGGAAGGGGAAAATTGAGGACCTGGGAAAACAGAGCAAAAAAAATGCTGTCCACGAACATAAGCCAAACAGGTGAGCGAGGGAAACTAGGAGGGGACCACAAACGAGAGGAGGCGGCCGCCGTAACGGGAAAGGAAGGGAAGAAAAATCGATCCTGTCCTCCACGGGAAAGGAAAGAGAACAAAGGCAAAACTCAAACGACGCCAAACGAACGATCGGGCAACGGACCGCCGGGACAGGAACAAAATAGGCGGAAATGGGAAAAAAAAAAGATTGAATCGAGCATTCATGGCACAAAGGCAGTGCTCTGAATTATAGGAGAAAAAAAAACAGAGGCACGTCCCCTGAAGCTACGGATCGGCTCTCAAAAGATGGAATGTAAAAACAAAAAACGAGCGGTATCGCGAGGGTAATCAGACGTTACCATGTCACAAAAAAACGCGGAACAACTCTTCCTCGAGGGGGAGGGGAAAGCGCAAAAAAGCTCAATGTCGATTCAAATCATCCCCCGGGGACCGTTGTTCCTTCCGACAACAAAAAAAGAGAGCGGGTGAACCGTTTGCGGTTGTAGCACCCAACGAAGGGTGAGGCCGGTAAATGCTCCAAAAAGTGAGATGGTTTGCCTGATGTACTGCGTGTTGCGAAAAAAAAACCGGTAGCATTTATAATGGGGACTGGCCCTCCAGGGAAGGGGTTGGGGGGAAACATTTCCACAGAAGAGAAAAAAAAAAAAAAAAAAAAAAAAAAAGGGAGAACCATCAAGACGGGGGGTGGAACAGAGACAGGGAGACGGTGCAAAAGGGGTGTGCGGACGGTTTGAGAAGGGACAGGCTCCAAAGCGGAAGTCAAATGGTCACTGGTGTATTAACAGGGGGGGGAAAAAAAAAAATTGCCCCCGGGGGGTAGGGATGGCAGTTCCGCCAAACAAAAAAAAGGACTGCGGTGGGTCAGGCGCAGGTGATTGGTTCCGGTGGTGTCTTCGATCGATGAGGGAAAAAAAAAATGGGGAAGAAAACCTACGCGGTCCGCCCTCAAAAAAAAAACAGAGGAGGAAAAAAAGGAGCGCGAAGTTTTGGAGGGGGGCCACCTCAAGAAACCAGACAGGAAGAGGTCGGAGTAAGGACCAGATCGACGAAAGGCGCCGAACACCCATAAGACTTTGACCACAAAAAGGGAGGCCAGAATTACTTTGAGGGGGGAAGAAAACTGGAAGTCAAAGGAGCCGTTCAACTTGCAGACCTCCATACGAAAAAAAAGAAAAAAGGAACGCCCCGAGCAGGGGGCAGACAACCTTCCAAAACCGGATCAAAAAAAGACATGGCGGAAACGGAGGGAAAAAAAAGAAGGGAAGCGGGGACAGGGGAAGTTAGAGTCCTCACCAACAAAAAAATAAGGGAGAAAAGAATGACGCGCGGAACCAAGAGGACTGACAGCATGATGGCAAAAAAGAATCCCCAAAAAAAAAAAAGGACCGGGGCAACAGACCCAAGGGGCCCCCGACTGAGGGATTCAAAACCGCTAGGCAAAGTTGATGATGGAGGATAAACAGGAAAAGAGAAAACTGCTTCTCCAGAATTTGCGGACTCAATCACCACGCACGCCGCTCCCCAATCATAAACAGGACCTTCAAATGGGCAAAAAAACAAGAGGAAAGTCCCCAAAAGAGAAGAAGAGGACTACACCACGAATTCCCGTATGCCAGGGGAAAGGAAAAGAAGCGATAAAGACCAAGCGCAGCGACGTCTACTCAAAAAATATGGACGAAAAAAGGGATGTAAAGGACGGTCCCAGCTCCCTCGAAGAGACAGACAAAGATAGGAACCAAAATGGGCCCTCTCCCTCTAACTGTCCGGAAAAAGCAATATGTCTGTCCGACGCCCCAGAAAAAAGAAAAAAAGTTCTGTGAGGGGCGTCGTGGGCCAAATAAACCACTTTAAAAAAAAAGAAAGATCAGAACTGGTGGGGATCCGGGCAAAACCCATACCAAAGTCACGTGGTGCAAACGCTGAGGGGGTTCTAAGGAGGTACGAACAGGGGGCTGATTGTCCGATATCAAAAAAAGGGGGGTCGACAACACGTCGGGAAGAGAACAGTGAACTCTGAACTGGCCTATCGAGGCATCACAATAGGGGCCCCGCCCAGAAAACAGAAAAAACCGGGGGGGGAACAGCAATCCTATCGGGGTTGTGCGTGGGGCGAACCGGCCACGGGGCCAGGAAAATCACCATGGAGATTGTATCGGTCGATTATTTGCAAAAAAAAAATACGAAAAGAGGAAACGTGTGGCCGCGGCGAAGGAAAAGTGGGAAAAACCAAAGTCGAGGTCAACAATCAGGATAGCTTCGGGAAAATGAAGACAAGAGGGAGAAAGGACCGCGAAAGGGGGGAGAGACGCCAAGACCGCCCCCCAAAAAAAGGGAATCCGCGCCCGAAAAAACTGAAATAACCCGGTGCTGCAAAAAAGAAAGACGAAGGAAAATATTTCTCGGGGGGCAACTTCGGCAAACAGCAAGTTAAAAAAGCACAGGAAACAGGGTCGGCCTGCTCGGGAAAGGTTGGGGGCTTCGGGGAAAAATGGGAAAAAAAAGAAAATTGCCGTTGGAAGGATTGAAGAGAGGAGGAAAAAAAAAAAAAGCGGGCCGAAAAAGCAAGACGGGGGGTCCCGGGCGGGAAAAACCCTAAAAAAGGTGGGGGGGATTTCGCGGGGGGGGAAAGGACTCGTAACCAAAGAGATTCACCCTGGAGGAGGAGGAGACCTTGGACCAAACATCCCGCCCAAGAAGGGTCACCCCCCGGGCGAAAAAGGGGGGGGAAAAAAAAGTAGACCCGTTTTTGGGGAGAAAAAAGAAAGAAAAAAACACCTAATAAGTCAGCGAAGCAGACTGGGGGGTCGGAGGAAAAAAGCACAAAGGGGGGGTGGGAAATTTTTGGCAAACAACGCGAAACAACCGCGAAAGAGAGGGAAAAAAAAAACCCAGACGTTTTTTATAGTCATCCAGGGAAAAAGACAACAAGTCAAATGGGGGTGGGTAGGGGTGAAGACTCTGGGTACAGCTAGGGGGGGAAAGTTGCCGAAAAAAAAAAAAGCGAAAAAATCGGAAATTGGGATGAAAGAAGAGAAAGGGCGATAATGTGAAAGAGAATCGCAACGCCCCAGGTAACAGTCAGAGAGTCAATTAGAAGACGTAGCGAAAAAAAACAAGGTGGTCAAACCAAACTGCGTTTAAAACAGAAAGGGGGGAGGACGAGGTAGGGGTGCAAGATCTGAACAAGAACCAATAGGCCGGGTTGCAAAGCAACAGCCTTAAAAGAGGGGAACAGTGGAAATGCTTTGCGAAGGGGTTGGGGTAACGGTGGAACTGAAGGACTAATGCCCACCCTAAAACTACTAAAAAGTAAAACAAGGAAAAAAAAGAGAAAGAAAAACCACCCCACAGGGCCTCCAAGAGGCACAGGGCGGGAACATGAAGCAAAAAAAAAGAACTGCGGGGACGGCCAAAACCCAAAACACGCATCAACGAAATTGATCAAGGGGGGTCGTGCCCTCGAGGGGACCTGAAAAAAAAAAAGGCGCCCATCAAAAAAACACAACGCGAGGGTATTGGCAAGCGTAAGGTGAGGATCGAACAAACAAGTAGGTTTATTCAACTTGGATCATGAAAATACGGGGGCCTACCACCGAAGGCACAGACCAGAGCCGGAACAAACGGGAACCAACGTGTTGTTGGACCGGAAGGCACTGAAACTGCGTGTAACGAAGGGGCCCTTGAAAGGAAAAAAAAAAAAAAGGAGGAAGGGTTCGGAATCCCGCGAAATAAAATAAGGAGGGTGAAAACTTTTACAAAACGGAGGTATGCCCTCCATGGAAGGAAGCAAGAAGGTCAATGAAAAGGAGGTGTGAACTTCAGAACAGGGGGAAACCGCGCTCGCAGATATCAAGGGGGATGGAAAAAGTAAGAACGGAGCCAGGATTAAATAAAGTGCCATTCTGCTCGGGACGATCAAAAGACGTTTGGTGACGAGCGAGCAAAAGGGGAAAAGAGGAGCCATCCAGACAGGGGGTCCGCGGTTTGGGGAAAAAAGGAAAACAGGGGAAGAGCAATGGGAGAGCTCGTGGGCGAAGGGAAGTCAAAAAGAGGGAGACAAAGCAACCACGCCCCGAGGGGTCATCAGGACTCTCCAACAAGAGGGAGGAAAAAAAATAGCGAGAATGGACCCTAAGTTTACATGGCTCGGGGGGGGACCCCGAAACTGATTCATAGCCGACCGAGCTCTAAAAGGAGGAAAAAGGGGGACCGGTAACGGAGAAACTTAGGGAGCCCTGCAAAGGGCTGCTCGGGCGAAGGTACGGTAATCTTATCGAAATCATCACGTAAGAACTAGAGTACTCGAAAGGATCCTATGCGATTGGGGAAGGAGAGAGAAGCGTTTTTCTGAAAAGGGAAAACTGGAGGGGACAGAGATTGCGACCAGCCTCCAATGAGGCAATACATGGGGACGGGGGAAAGCAAAGCGAAGGTAAGACAACTGGAGTAAGAAACGAAGGACTGGGTTAACGCCCGGAAACGCTCCGCCGGAAGCGAAGGAACAACAGGTGGGCCCGGGGGTGTCAAGATAAAACGGTGGGGGCATCGGTTGAGGAAAAAGGGGGTTCTGAGCAAAGGAATGAAAAAAACACGCAAACGTTGAGGACGATTAGAAACCTCCCGAGGGCCAATCGTCACGTATGGGAAAAAAAAAAAAAGACTGGATGGTCCACTCGAAGCAAGAAGGATAAAGGTTCTACAGATGAGGGGGGGGAAAGGGTGAGGGGGGAGGGGGACGCAAGGGAATGTGTGGGAACGGGAATGGGTTCCAGCCGTTGGCAAGAGGGAAGAAAGAGGGGGGAATGACTTTTGAGAGCGGAAAGAGAAGGCCGAACGGGGAATACGTGGAGCAGAGGTCAACTGACACAACCCGAGGCGCAAAACAAAGAACATGGTTTGCTCGTAGCTGAGGAAAAAAACACAGGGAAATCTGGGTCGAGTAAAAGAGTAAAAGCCCAAAAGATAAGAACCAAGAGATTGGGGGTAAAAAAGCCCTGGGCGGACACCGGTGTCGAATACTAACAAAGAGTTGACCGACCGGAACGACGTTCCGTGTAGGAGGGCACACAAGTTAAAAAGAAGCAAAGTGGGGTATCCTTAACAAAGGAACGAAGGGCCGATTTCTTCACCGGGATGTGAGCGGACACTTTAAGAAGAATGTACACAGAATGTCGGACGAAACAAAAAAGATGTGAGTTCCTTAGGCCGGAATACTGATGGGACCAGAATAAATGACCGAGTGGCAGCGTGTGCAAAAAACAAAAAGGGGGGGAGGTTGGAGAATCACAGGATGCTAACGAAGAGAAGGAGTGGGGAGAAAAGAGAAAGGACAAAATTGCGCAAAAAGGAACAGAGGGGACGGGGGAGGAACACGACACATACATCCAGGTTGAGGCGCGGAAAGTACTTACACCAACCCGCCCGAAAGACCGGTGGGGGACGGCCGGGGCAAAAAAACTGAGGAGAGTAAGCTGATCAGTTCCCGAAAACAAACTCAAAGGAAAAGGAGAAAAGGAACGACAACATCGGAGACGGCTCCGGGACTAACCAAAAAGGAGGGCCTAAGGGGACCGCAGGAATAGTGGGAAAAAAGCGAGTGGCTGTGCAAAAACCGTTTAAGGGACGTCTGGATTCCTCGATGGGAGCATGGGGAGAATCGACGCCCGAGCGGCAGTCAGCCGATTAGGAACAAACGGAAGCTAGACCGAGGGGGAAATAGAAAGGGGACCCGGGGCAGACACGCTGCACTCAGGAACAATATGAAAGCCACAGTAGCTCATCGAGGGTGCGAAAACCAGGCCGTTTCCCTAAAAACATGGGCCAACCCCCCCCCCGAGGGCAAAACCAACAAACGGGGTGTGGTTGCCGACAAACAGGTGTAGGAGAGATCAGCGTTGAGTGTAAAAACTGGATCGGACGCGGGGGGTCAAAAAAAAAAAAAACGGGGGGGGGGGTGTGGGGGGGGTGGTGGGGGGGGGGAAAAGAAAAAATCCACTACCCAGGGCTCCCATCGAAGTCCCGGGCAAGGATGGGCGAAAAAGAGAAAACACAAAGGCGTCTTTCCTGGGGAGGCAAACGCGGATTGGAAAAGCGTAAAAAAAAAAAAAACCACGATAAGACGTTGGGCCCCGGCAATATCATCTGAAGGGTGAAAAAATTTGGTTCCTAGAAGGTAAGAGCAGCAACGAGAAAAGGAATGTTACCGCAATACTCGGTAAAGCCCGACCAAAGGAAGGGTCGAGGAAAACGGAGCCGGTGATTGGGGGGAGTGACCAAAACGCTCAAGGTGACGGAACACTTCTCGTTACAGAGTTTGGGGTAGGCGAAAAAAATCTACGCTGCCAAACTCAGGCGAGCCCCTAAAAGGTCGCATGAGTGGTGTCGGCGAAAGGCAAAGTTGAAAAGGGAAGGAAGAAAGAATGGAGGCGAAGGAGGAAAGTCCTGAAACCCTCTCAATCCCTAAAAAACCCGTCCAAAAGGGTGAACGCCTCACGGGGAATAACATCCCGGCGGGACAAAAATCAATGTTTGCTGGAAGCCTGGCCGGGAAAACGGAGGGGGGGGGACATCAGGCACTGGAAAAAAAAACGGCAAGGGTGAGAGCTTAAATAAAAGCTGGAATCACCACAACAACGGAGGAGGGGGGGGGGAAGAGAAAAAAGAGACACCTCGAAAAAGAAGGAATTGAAAAAAAACACCTCGGGGCCCGCAGAAACCAAACAGCCTTGTTAAAAAAAAAAACAAGGTGAGCCCCGCTGAGGGCCGTTCACAAAAACGCCGGCAGGTTGAAAGGATGGATGGGCAATGACAGAATCCCTGCACCGCATATCAAAGGGACCGTCAAAAGAAAATTCAACAGCTGAAAGTCAGACCACACTCAAAAAGCGAACAGTTCAAACCTGGCGGGGCTCTCAGCAGCAAGACCCGGGAGGAGACGTTGTAATCGGCCCTTCAACACTAATTCAAAACGGAACTTTTTCATAACGGGACGGAGAAAGCCAATCCGAGAAAAAACCAAGTCTCGACCGATTGAAATCGGGCGTGAAAAGGGAGGAAAAAAAAAAAACCAAGGAAACTCATCGGAGGAGAAAAACCAACTCTCTGCCCAAAAAAAAATCTGGAAGCCAAGGAAAAACGCGAGTCATGAAAAAGGCACAAAAACCGACTCGTAGTTCCAGGAAATCAGGGCCAAATCACCGCAAAGGGGGAATCACCATTAAAAAGCCAGAGGTTGTGGGAGAGTCAAAGCTAAAATTCCGTGAAAGGGAAATCGGAAGTGGGGAAGTCAGGTCGAAGGGGGGTAAACGAAGATCCTCTCAGAAGACCCCATCGTCCTTCATGGAGGAGCAGACCTGGCGAAAACCGTCCTCAACATCGGGGTCGAGGGGGGAAAACAAAACCTGTGGACACCGCCCCAAAAAAGTCTCGGTTTTCCGAATGGACCCATGGCCAAAACGAGCACTCTATGTTGAAGCTCGGAAACGATGTCCCCGTCCCACAGACCTCCGAGGAAAGAGCACGCGGCTCTGAAACGGGTTCCCATAAGAAAGATTCCAATCGTTAAGCTCGAACGGTGGGAGAAATCGGCCGAGCATCTCGGAAATCGGTGACGCCCAAAGTAAAGGTCGTCCCTCCGCGGGAAAGACCAAAGAGCCATGATACCGTTGCTGAAAAAAAGAGGAACTACGAAGTTACCCCCTCTAAATCAAGCAAACGATAATTGAAAGAACTGGCCGTCACCCACCGGGGAAAAAAAAGTCCGTCCGGAGTCGTCAGGGGGGAGGCAAGGGGGGAGAGGATTGTCCTGAGGGGGGAGGAAAGATCAAAAAAAACCAGAGAGCGAACGAGTCAAAAGGGAAAAACGAAGAAAAACTGGTGTTACAGGAGGGGAGTACTCGTGAACCAGAAACAATTGAGGATGTGGGCTTCGGGTAAACAAAGAAGCCAAAACGATTGTCCGGGGAAATGGGGAAGTCGAAGGTTGAAGGAACAAAGGAAAGGAAAAGTCTCCTCTCGAAGCCATCCTGTGAAGGCAACGAACCCTGGAAAAAGGGGGGGTGTGAGGGTTTTGAAAAACAAACAACCAACACGAAATCCGCAGGTCGAAATCGCCAGAAGTTAAAGGGAGCCACGGGAAACAAAACATAGTTTGGTTGTACGTATGACAAAGGCGGTGTGGTAAAAGAACAGTGCCGGCGGGGGCAAATAAAAGAAAATCGAGAAGGGGGTGATGGGAAGATCAAGAGGGATATGACTACTTAAGTCGCCCCAGTGGAAAATGCACCCGGAGGGGGGGGGGGGAAAGTCGAAGAACTTAGTTCGACACAGGTGTGCAGCCAAGGGCGTTTTAACCAAGTCATGTTCGAATTCCGGTAAACACGGGAAATGGGGAAAAAGAAGACAACCAGATGACTGTGGCAGACCGGAGAAAACAAGAAATGAAAAGTGTGCGCCACCGGAAAAGGGGGGGTACAATTATTAGAAAACAGAATTGAACCCAACACGTGCACGACGAGCTTACCCGACTCCTCCAAAAAAAAAACGCAGGGGGAACGAGACCGATCACCTGCGCTGAAAAAAACAAATAAGGGAACTTAGCCCAACCGCAACCGACAAGCAATAGGTACAAAAAAAGCTTTCTCCAGAGTGGACGCATCAACGTCGACCAACCCCCCGAAACGATTTTGCAAGCGAGGAAAATCGTTAAAATCAACTAGTTGTTACTGACCTTGAAAAATTAAAGCGGCGCCTACACAAAACCGGGCACAAACCGCTAAGGGCCAAAGTTGGTGGCACATGACCGTCCACGTTCAAGGAAGGAGAGGGAAGGGCGTCTAACATTTCGCCAGGCCGGCATCCAGCAGGAAAGAAAAAGAGACGTGGGGGGGGAGAATTGGTACTCCGAATGGTAGGAAGTCTGGAAAAGGCGGCGACAAATCTCGGCTATGTTAAAAGGGGACAAACCTATGCGAGACATCAGAAGAGGGAGCAAGCGCATAGAGTCCTGTCCTCCACAGTTTAAAAAAAAGGCCCTTAGTTACAGTGACGGCAGAGGAAGATCACCAAACCGAAGTTTGTCCACGCCAGCGAAGACCGACGGCGAGAGGCCGAAAAAGGATCGTTCCTACGATGGATCGTAGGCTTCCATGGGGGTAAGAGAACAAAGCGGCGAGGAATCATTTTCGTTCGACGAAAAAACAAAATACCAGACACAGAGTGTCAGGAA
>Ga0179591_1144335_pt1 | contig 10563 bp, 20 predicted proteins | sample CZOMad2_1_08_16f_FD_182891 | JGI IMG/M metagenome (GOLD analysis project Ga0179591, IMG submission 182891) | Vadose zone soil fungal communities from Angelo Coast Range Reserve, California, USA - CZOMad2_1_08_16fungal (PacBio error correction) | ecosystem: Environmental > Terrestrial > Soil >...
TGTACACACGGCCACGAATACGAGAAGCGCGCAATCGGCATGAGGGGCGAAACGTGGGGGCGGTTTTTGAAGAGGACGTTCACAGAAGCACAAGAAAAACCATTTGTTTCCCGGTGCAATGGGGGAGCTTCAAAGTTGCGCCTAAGGGTCCGGGGCACCATGGAAAGGGAGCGACCACGGACAACAGGGAAAAGAGAACGGTAAAACATAATTAATCGAAGGGACAGGAAAAGTGGCCATCGTCAAAAAAAAAAAGTCAAGCGCCAAGAGCGTGGCAGCGGGGGAAACAAAAACGAAAATTGGTTCGCAAACAGGAAAGAAAAGTGGTAAGGGGAGGAAAAAACCCACCCGAGTGAACGAAACTGGCAAACACTGGGGGAGGGAAGAAGATACAAAGCCGAACTGCGAAAAGGCCGCGATAGCGGGAGAAGATGACGAGACATGAAACAAAAAAGAAGGTGGGGAGCTTGACGTATTCCGAAAAGGCCGTGAATGACGGATTTAAAAAAACGAAAACGGCACACGGAAGGTGACCGAAGGTAAAAAAAATAAAAAAATCCTTTTCTGGGAGAAGGGTTAAAAAGACTACAGCAACCTTTACCAAAACAAGTCCGAACGCGGCGAAAAGTTTCAACAGATTGAAAAAAAAAACGGCAGTCAGGAGAAAAACTCAAAACGACGCTGGAGGGGTTATTCGGTGGGTCTTACCCCCGGCAAACTGGGGGGGAAGGAGGCTGAAGAGAACAAGTCCGGAAAAAAAAAAAGGGAACTCAAAAAAGGCTAGGGGGATAAAAAAGAAATTGGGCTCGCAAGGGGAAAAAATACACGCGGGAAACGCGTGAAAAAAGAACCAGGACCCGCAGAAACGTCTAAGACAAACCCATTACCGTTAAAAAGGAAAAGGCTTAATCGCCAACAAGGAAAAAAAACAACAAAGCAATGGCGTTAAAAAAAGGATGGCACAACGCAGGACGAAATTCAGAAGGCGTCGGAATGGTAATGGTATAGTTCTTAAAAGACTTGACCGAAAGGGGGTTTGGTGAAAAAAGACAAAAGGGCGTTCATCTATTTGGACGGCAGGGAGGAAGGGGGGAAAACACAAACAACACTAAGGAAATGAAATCAAGGGTGGAAACAGAGAAGGGAAAGACAGGTTTTTTGAGTGCCGGGAAAGAAGCCAAACGCCGAACGGGGAACAACCATGGTGGGGGGGGAAATTGAGAAGTCCGGAAGCAGGAGGGGAAGGGAAACCGGACTCTTGCAACTTCGAAAGAAAATCAACGTCAAGGGAGGGACGAAGAGGAACAAGGAGCGACAGACCGACCAAAAAAGGGTCCGGTCCGCAGAAAAAAAGGAAACAACGAAGGGCGAAAACGACGCAGGGGGGAGCAAAAAAAAAGTCGGGACATGAGAAAAAGAATTCACACTGTAACCGGAAAGAGAAAAGCTCAAGGGAAAGGGGACTCGTGAAGGGAAAAGGGGAAGGAAGTCTGGCAAAAGGCGTCACAGTGCAATCCAATATTGGGACAGGGAGGTAAACCGGAAAAATACGACCGTTAAAGAACTAAAGAACCGAAAATTTGAGGACAAAAGGTAAAAGAAAATGAAAAAGCATGCATGGCATGACAAATAGGACTTTGGAAAAAAATACCCTTGAAGAGGAAGCCCTCTGGGTGAGGCACTCTAAAAAATAACCAAAAATAGTGGACTCGGACAGAAACGCAAACTTAGAAAACAAAGATCGTCAAAAAAAAAAAGCCGCGAAGAGCTGAAAAAAGAGTCAGGGTTCTGAAGAAACAAAAGGGGACCCGAAAAACTTACCGCAGGTCGGGGAGGGTGCGATTACCAAACTTGCAAAGAAAGCGTCAATCAATCAAAGAAAAGAAGGCTGGAAAGAAGGAGGTTTTTTTTGAGGGGAGGGTAGGCACAGGATCCCGAGGAGGATGACTGTGGGGAAGCGGTAGGGGGGAAGAATGTAAGGGCTAAACTATAAAATCTTGCTCAGGACAGAACTCATTGCGAGGAAAAAAATTTATGGGATAAAACCAAAAGGGGGGGGCCGAAGAAGGAAGGGCACTCTCACCATTGAATTGTTATTATTGGGACCGGTTTGAACGCGAAATGGTGGGGGGACTTTGGAGATGGGCGCAGGGAGGGGGAATCCTTCGAGAAAAAATTTTCGAAGAAGTAAAGATGTACGTCATGAAGGACATCATACACGAAAAAGAAGTCCTGTGCAAAAAAAGAGAGGGGGCGGGGAAGGTCATGGGAAAAAAAATCATCAATGAAATGTCAAAGATAAAACTGAAATGGGCAGGTTTTGGCTGAAATGGGTGGACACTCGACGTGCCTGGAAAAGGTCCGCAGAACGGGCACAATGAAAAAAAAGGCTCCTCATAAATTCCTTTCAAAGAGTGGTGAAACGCGTGAAAAAAAGGTCAGAGATCGGGGAGGAGGTACCGAATAGACGAAAAGGCAGAAACTGGTGCCTACATTGAGGAAGAAAGTGGAAAGGTTAAACGAGGGGAAGGTGAGTGAAATCGGCCGGGACGCCGGGTCGCCTGTGCCCACCAGGCCGAAAAAAGAACGGATAGGAAAAGTGAAAAAGAAAAGGCATTGGGCTAAAAACATTCTTCACGCAAGAAAGTCTGAAACACTTTGTCCGGGACTAGAAAAGAAAAGAACAGGGAAAAATGGTAAACTCATTGAATACGAAAATTTTCAACGAAAAATACATGAGATAATACCCACCGAGGTCAAAAGGCCTTCCCGGTGAACAATGAAAGGATTTCTCGAAATGTGGGGGCCCTTGCAAACAAGAAATTCCGGGGGCCAAGAAAAAAGGAGCAACCTCTTCGCAAAAAAAAGGTTACCAGGGAAAGTGGATACAACCCAGAACGTGGGAGGGCCAGAAAAGCACCTCAACAAGGAAAAGGCCTAGGAAAAAACCCTAAAAAGGGAACCAGTGAATCATGAAAAAACGGGGGGAAAACGATCTTAAGAGAGGCCCACGTTTGGATTTAGAGCCCGGAGCAAGGAGTGAAAGTCGATGAGAGGTGGGATGAAGGAGGCGGAGGAAGGAAAACAAAAAAACTGTGGGGAAAAAGAAGAAGTAGCTTCAATCAAGAAGAAAAGAGCCATTAGGAGCGGGGGGATTCTGACACAGGGCGACGGTACTATCAAGTAAAAAGGGTGGTACATAGAGAAAAAGTTGCACGTTGTGATCGAAAATGCGGGGGATCGGCCAGCAACTGAGTGAAAGAAGCCGTGAAGGGGCCTTGGGCGGAAATATTTGGGTTGAAGAAAGGGGAAAGCGGGGCTTCGGGGTTGGGAAAACATCAGTCCCATCCAGAGAGGGGGGGAAAGAGAGTGGTGGCACTGAAGGAAAGAAAAAAAAGTAGCGGACAGGAAAAAAAAAGGAAAAGAAAGTCTTTTAAGACTTCGTAAAAAAAGGGGGGCGGACAGGAATAGCGGAAGGGTCAAGGGGAGAACCGAGCCTCAAAGCAGAAATAAGAAAGCGGGAAATTCCCATAGAAAGGGACGAGTTCCCAAAAGGATATTTGAAAAGAAAAAAACATCAATGATCACTCACAGACACGCAAAAACGATCTGGAGAGAAATAAGGGGAGAGGTCCTACTATGGAAGGGAAGGGAGAGAGAAGGGTGGGTCAGGCCGGACGTGCCCAGCAAAAAAACAAAAAAAAGAAGGTTAACAATGGATGCTTTATTGCAACGGGAAAAGGTGGAAACATTCAAAAGGGGGGGGTGGGAAGGAAGGATCGCAGGGCAAGATGTAACCCCACGACTACGGGGAAAAGTGGGAAGTCAGGACATCAGGGGGTAAGAGAATGCTCCCTCCATCGGGGTGAAGGGTAATATTCAACGAGTCAAAATGGGAAATCTACCAACGAGAAAAAGGATTAACGAAATGTCCCACAAGAGAGAAACTGCAGGCAAGATGAAAGAAGGCCGCACGGAAAAGATGCGGGCACACAAGGTGGGATGTTCAAGAAAAGATACTGGGGAGAGGGGCAGTGGGTCACTATCAGGGAAAGGGCTTATCACCTCCCCTCAAGAAAAAGGGGGGAGGATCAGTATCTAGCACTAGGGAAGAAGGGTGACAGAACAAAGGGAGTAACAAAACAACTGAAAAAAAAGAGAAGACAAAATTTTTTATAGAAAAAAGAAAGAAAGGAAAAGGGGGATTCCCAAAAAAACCGAGGGGGGTCAAGAACGAAAACGAAGGCTGTCAGATTGAGGAAAGGAGGGCATACACGTATATCGCTGAGAAAAAAAAAAAAAAATAAAAAACACATTGGGGGGGGGTTGGAATGGAATAAGGAACGACTTGGGTGGTCGCTTGGGGGGAGGGAACAGATTAGTCAATAGGAAGGGGAAAAAAGGAAAAACCAATTAAAAAGCTCTCATTGGGGAACCAAGGGGTTTTGAAAGGTGTGCAGAACCGGATGATTCAGGGAATGTCAGGGGAGGAAGCAGTGTGGAAAAGGACAAAGACCCATAGGAGGTAAAGAACGGTGTGTAATTGTTTGTTTGTGTGTGGAGAAGGTTTTAAAAAAAACAAAGCAGAAAGGTAAATCAATCGTGAAAAGGAGAAGAAGGGGAAAAAGAGAAAGAGGGGAGAAATGAGATAAAAGATAGAGAGAAAGAAAAAAGAGGAAAAAAGTGAAGAAAAGAGGAGGAAGAGGAAGAAGAAGGTGGAAAGAAGGAGAAAAAAGAACAAAGTGAGAAAGGAGATAAGAAAAAGGAAGTAGGCGGGAGGGAAAGGAAGTATGGGAGGGAGAAGAGAAGGAGGAGGAAGGAAGGGCAAAGAAAGACAGTTGTGAAAGGAAAAGGGGAAAAAAGAGGGAAGGAGAGGGGGGGGGAGGCAAAAAGGGAGTGAGGCAGTGAAAACGGGAGAGGGGAAAATGGGGGGATAGAAAAACAAGAAAAGACCAAGAAGGTGAAGAAGTAAAAGAGAAGCAGGGATGGGGACGAGGAAGTAGAAAGGGAGGAAAGAGGTGGAAAAAGAGTGGGAGAGAAGGGAGAGAAAGGGGAAAGAAAGGACGGAAAAGAGAGGGGGGGAAGAGGGGGAGAAAAGGGGAGATAGGACGGAAGAGGGGAAGAAAAATCGCGTAAAGGAACAGGACAAAGAGGAGGGCTAGAAAAAGGGAAGGGGAAAGCTAAAAAGGGGAGGAACAAGGAAGGGGGGAGATGAAGGGGAAAAAGGGGAAGGGAAAGGAAGAGAGGAGGTGGAGGACGGGAGGGAGAAGGGGGGAGGGTAGGAGAAGAAGGGCAGGAGGGTGGGGGGGGAGGAGGAGAAGGAGGAGGAGGAGGGGGGGAAAGAGAGGAAGGAGGGGGGAGAGGGACAGTGCGGGTAAAGAAGGGAGGGGAAGCGAAAAAGGCGGAGGTTGAAACAAGAAAAAGGAGGAAAGAGAAGAGGAAAAGAAAATATAAGGGGGAGTAAAGGAAGGACAAGGTAGAGGCTAGGGAGGATAGAGGCGGTGGAAGGGAAGAACGGTGATGGATGGGCGAGGAGGGGAGGGGAGGCCATTTGAAAAAGAAGAGACGAGGAGAAAAGGAAAGAGTGGGTGGGGAGGGGAGTAAAAAAAAGGGGGAGGGGGGAAGACAGAGGGGCGGGAAAGAAGGAAAAAGAATGTGAGGAAAGGAGAGAAGAGTCGGGAAATAAACTGGTTTTGAACACCATGAAGACCACAAAGGAGGCAGACATAGACTGGGGAATGCACGGGGGGGAGGGGAAAGTTCAATTCCTTCTCCCGGGGAAAAAGTGGGTTTCCTTGCTGCGCACCCCCCAGCTTGGTTAGCAACATGAAAGGGGCACGGGGCAGGGAGTCTTATTAAAAACAAAAGAAAAGGGTGTGTATGTCTGCTGTTGGACGGAAGGGAAGCCCAGACCAGGGGGAAGGTGGGGTATCAGACACAGCACAAGAGCCGTGAATAAAAAGGAATAAATGACACAAAGGTTTGTACTTCTCCCCGGGCTAGGGGGAGGGGAAAACCCCGGGAACCAAATAACCACCGTGCTAAAGACAGGAGAGTTTTAAAAAAGTATGAAGGTGGGAGGGATTGAAAACCGCGGAGGGAGGCCAACGAAATCTACGAAGAAGGGGACAAACTAGGGTAGTCATCGGGGGGGGACAAAAGAAGCCAACCGAGAAGAATAGGGGGTTCGTTAAAGGGGGGTCAACCCGATCCTTTAACGCAGGGGGAAAAGGGGTGGGATGAAGGGGGAGGGTTCAAATTTCATCGGTGCGTGGAACAGGGAAAAATTTGGGGGGGGTCTAATGATTGGGGAATTGGGAACAGAAAGGGGCACGATTAGATGGCAAAAAAGACAAGGCCGACATCTCCTTGCGTGAGGCAAAAGATCAAGTAACTGGGGAAGGGAACTAGGGACAACGAAACGTGTCCTTGTAAGGAAAACCCACAGAATTTCGAGGGGGGAAAAAAAAGAGAAGGGAGAGACCAGACGACAGTTCTCCCGAAAGGAAAAATGGTTGTACTCTCGAAGGGAAGGGGAGGGGAAAAGGTGGATGGGGCGAGTGCGGGGGGGAATTAAACCGAACGTGTGGGTGGTTGGGGAACAATTGAGACAAAAAGAAAAACATTCCTGCGTGTTTTGAGAGAAAGTACCATCAGGGACTAATTTGGAACGCAAGATCCACGGGCGTACTTTTGCGTAGGATGTCAGAATTGGGAAGGGGGAAAAAAAAAAGGAATATACTGCTTACCGGGAAGAGGGGGGGCGGGATCTCTGCAAAAGGTTGACCAAGTTTAAAACCTCCAGCGCGGCGGGCGAGCAAAAAAAAAAGTTGGTTGTGGGCTGCCTTCAAAAAAAAAGGAAGAACAAACTTGGACGGAGACGACCGGCCGGGGGGCATTTGCCCGTGGAAGGGAAGGGCAAAAGGGGACCGGGGAGGGTCGATCGGAAGGGGTAACTACAACGTTGTTTCATGGGAAAGAGGGGGGGGAAGGCACACCAGGACCGTGGGGGGGGAGGGGTACGGAACTGAGGCGCAAAGAAGCGTGGCGAAACAGGAAAATGGTAGTATATAAAGGGGGGGGGGGGGGATCGGGGGAAGAGGAGTCAAAGGGAAGGAAAAACCCGCACCGGGAGACCGGAAAGGGGGAAAGACGCGACTATGAGGTATTTAGGGGGGGGGGGGGGGGGGGAAAAGCCAGACAGCTCGACACTAAAAAAAAAAGGGATGGGAATTAGGAAAAAGGGGGGGCCACTCTTAACCACGGGGGAAAAGAAGAAAAACCTCATGAGGAGCGCAATCAAAAAAAGTGAGGGGGGAAAAATCAGTAGGGGGGGGGGGGAGTGTAAGCTTAACTCACCGGAGATGGGAAGATTCAAAAAAAAAGCTGAAAAACAGAAAAAAAGTGGTCCGGCAAAGGGGGTCGGCAAAGACTGCAAGGGTGGGAGCCTACAAGGAAAAGGGACCCAGGTTTCAATTGAAAGGAAAAAAAGCCTAACAAAAAGGGGAAGGAGAAAGAAAGAAAGCGACTGAAAGAAAACAAAGGGTGAAAGATTCGGGAAAAACCGACAGGGCAGTCGGTCAAAGAAAAAACTTCCCAAAAGGTTTTTTCGCAGAGGAAAAGGCGGGCAAAAAGGGTCGCTAAGGGAAAGCCCACGGAGCGGAAAGACTTGTAAACCACGGGGGGGTGGAATATATCAAAAGAGAACTCGCCGGGCTAATCCGTCGTATCTAGGCGGGGAAAAAAGGGAAAGGGAAAAAATATGAAGACTAACAGGCAAATTCCGGAGGGGGGAAAAGGTGGTTTGGAGAACTAAAAAATTCCCGGAAGCGTTACTTAGATTTGGGGAATACAAGAAGGGAAAATCGGGGAAGGAAGTGTCCAAACCAAAATGAAGGGGACTTGGGTGGGTAAGGTGAACCAGAAGAGAAGAAAGAAAAGAAACAAAACCTTACCAGACATTCCTCACGTGCTCGAAACAAAAGGTGAAACCCCGGGCCCAAAAAATTGACTGTAAAGGAAGAGGGCGGGTGTCTATAAGAAGGGGAAAATCGGAGTCTTGGGGTGTGGAATTCGTGTGGGAGGGTAAAAAAAAAAAAAGAGGAGGTCGTAGAAGGGAAAAAATTTATGAATAAAAGGAAAGAAAAGGGACATCGTCGCTGGGGGTATGTGAAATAGGGGGTCAAAAGGTACAAAAGGGGGACGCCGGTTGACTGGGGAAAAAACGGACGTCGATAACAAAAACACCAAAGGACAAGGGAATTAAAAACGACACCGAAGTAAATGAAAACAAAAACCTTGATCAAAAACTGGAATGGAGTTAAAAAAGAGGAGTTTGCAAAAGAAGGGAAAATATCGGGCTCACCACCCTGAAGAAAAAAAGTTTGGGAGTGAGAGAAACCGAAGGACTGACGGGAGGGTGTAACACGGCAGGAGACGCATGACGGGGGTACAGCAGGGTCGCGGGGAAAAAACCCGCACAGTAATGAAAGAAGGGAAAAGACTGAATGGATGGCACGGGGGTGGAGTGCCAGGGGGAAATCATAAGGGAAAAAACCTAAACACAACCAAAGGGGGAATTAAATGTCCGGTAAGACAAGGAGGGATGACAAAGTCCGACGGGGAAAAAAGGATGCGCAAATAATCACAGCACTCAAGTAGGTGGGAGAAATTAAAGGAAAAAGCAGACAGGAAGCAAAATTTAGTCAAGGAAAGGTGGAAGAAAAGCTAAAAGCCAGGGGCCTGAAAAAAGAAAAGTGGTTCTAAAAGAAGCGAGATCCCCAGAAAACTGTGAGGGAAATAGAGGTCTCATTCCTGAACTGAAAACAGGAAAATAATCAAGAGAGGGAAACTAAATAGGTTGACTGGGAGGGAAGAACCTTGGGGAGAGAAAGTGAAAAGTTTCTTCTGGGGGAAAGAGTTAACTGCACTACTAAGAAATTAATAAAAAAATTACAATCAAGCCACGGGGGGGGGGAAGAGGTTACAACGGGTAAAAAAAGGAAAAAAAAAAAAAAACTCATGACTTGTGGGGCAGAAATTCAGGCGGGAAAGAAAAAGAAGAGGAAAAAATCCTAAGGGGCGGAACACGCCGGGCAACTAATCCCCCAAAAAGAAGGAGGGAGATCCAACGATCAAACTGAGAAAATGCCGAGAGTGACAGAGCCAAGACGAAGAAAAAGAAAAAGGGGCAGCCAAACCGTTACTCGTGTTAGAGAAAAATGGGCCGGGGAATGGGGAAAAACCGGACAGGAGGCGGGGGGAAAATTGGTTCCGGATAAAACGAGATGTCTCTACTTTCAAGTAATGCAAAAAAGCGGACGGGGGACGAAAAAGGGAGGTTTTTCGCGGGGTGCAAAAGGGATTTTCCCTCAGAAAAAAAAAGCCTGGGGGGGGGAGCAACGTGGGAACAAGAGGAGGGAGGAACCTAAAAAAAAGTGATAGGGGGGGGGGAGACAATGACAGAAGACGTCGAAGGAAAAGGGATGGGAAAAACAATGAACATGGGTGCCAAAAAGAGATCCTGTCAAGGGGGGGGGGGTGTAGGACTGAAAGAAGGGTATAATAGTTGGGGGAAAGGGTTATAAAAATCTTGGTCAGGGTCAGGGGGTAAGATGGCCTAGCTAAAGAGAGGATAAAAATCCAAAATTTAAAAGTAAGCGCACAGACATCAAAAAAACGGGGATCATTCCCCACGGAAAAACAGGAGGAAGCTGTTGGGGGTGGTAAAGGAAGGGAAAGGAGGAAACGACAATGCATGTACAGTAAGGGCGTGTAATAAAGCATGTGACGTCAAAATGTAAAAACAAAAAAAACGTGAGGAAATATTCTGGGGGGGGTGGAACGGGGAAGACTGGAGACAAAAGCACAGTAGAAATCCGAAGGAGGAATTGGTTCCATTTCCATGACGGAGGGGCATTCAGAACCGGTGCACAGCGAGAGAGGAGCGACAAGAGGGGGGCAAAAGATGCTACTTTTAGGAAAGAAATGGGGGAGGTTTCAAGCGACCGGGGGGGAAGAGGAAAGGGCTCGGGTTCGAAGGGGAGCTCAAACGGAAGTCATCTGAGATTGGGGAAGTGGGGGTTGACGAAAACGTGGCTGCAAAGGTGGAAAAAAAATTCAGTAGAAAAAAGTGGTGACGAAGATAAAACCGGGAAAAGCTCCAATGCAATCAAGACAGAGGGAAAACCAGCTCAGTCAATTAGAAAGCACAAAAATCTGAGTTAAGACAGGGGGATGGGGCTCAAGGGAAAAACGTTAAAGCACGACGTCCGGGGAAAAACCAAGGGAAAAATATGAAGAGCACAAACTAGGAAAAGCCAAAATTCAGGGAAAGGGAAAACAACACACACGTGCAAAGGGGTGGAAAGATCAGAAAACACAACGTCATAAAAGGAACAGTCACCCACGGGGGGGGGGGGAAAAGGGAAAAGTAGAATAAAAAAAAAGTTTGGCAAGAAAAGAGGGGTGCGCTCCCAGGGGGGTGGGATGTCAAGGGAAACACGTAGCAAGAGGGCGCGATCGGAAAAAAAAAGATCCATGTTTGGAAGGGGGGGACAGAAT
>Ga0179591_1167865_pt1 | contig 10563 bp, 16 predicted proteins | sample CZOMad2_1_08_16f_FD_182891 | JGI IMG/M metagenome (GOLD analysis project Ga0179591, IMG submission 182891) | Vadose zone soil fungal communities from Angelo Coast Range Reserve, California, USA - CZOMad2_1_08_16fungal (PacBio error correction) | ecosystem: Environmental > Terrestrial > Soil >...
AAGTGTGTGGAATACAGGGGGGCAAGAAACAAGTGGCTACAGAAGGATAGGGAATCAAAGGTGGCGCATGTGTGCTGTACGAGGCACGTCATAGCACCAAGGCTGGGTGAAAAGAAGGCAATGGGGGAGTAAATCTACATGTGAAAACTACGACCACCAAATCATATAAGAGATATGTTGTGCAAACAGAAGTAATAGCAGAGTTCTAGCATGCGCATCCACAACATATAACTAGGATTGTGACGCACGGACAGAAAGGTGTTTACAAGCACCGGGGTGCGGAATCGAGACATCAGCAAAAAATGCTGACAACAGGACGCAGAGTGCGGGGAAAGCGGACAACATCTGTCCTTAAACGTTAGGAACCCACATCTGGGTGAGGGTCAGAGACGCCCACGTAACCTACACCTCACGTGACGGCGCAAGACAAAGTTAGGTGAGACCCCTGGATGGGTGAGACAAGAGGTACCAAGTCGTGTACGCCCATACAGAGAAGGTCATCCGTGAGGTAAAGAATCCACGCGGAACATCGAACTGAGCGATCGTCGACGCACCAGACCATAACCTGCCATAACACCGCATACGTAAACTCGCTTGGGCGAAGGCTCAGCGGTATGTGTGTCTTAAAGAAAAAGAGAAAGAGAAAACTTGGAGAAGAGGAGTGGACGGAGAAGATCTTGCGAAGCCGTCTTTTGTAGGCCAACTTCAAACAATTTACCTTCTGCTGGGGAATACGTTGATTATAGCGGCATCGGCCAGTGGACACGTATGATGGTAACCGAAGGCGGCATGGTGTGAATGCGGGTGAGAAAAAAAAGCGTGAAATAGTGCAAGTGTCGCACAACAGTGAGGTTGAGCATGGAGCGAGCTTCAAAGACAGGATGTTCCAATCACACTTAATGATGAGAAGAAGTGCGCGTGCAATAAGGGACCAAAAGAAGGGGAAAAGAAAAGATGAGATATTAAATATCGTAGGTGGGGGCAGAATCACATAACGCACAGACGCAGAAACGAAAGAGTGAGAGACGGTAAAATAGAAAGCTCGTGCTACCGTAATGAATCAAGGGGCCTGGGATAATCACAGACTCAAAAGCATCACAAGTAAGACACGATAGTCAAGGAGGGGGTGGGGACGTTGAAGCCGGCAGCACCCCACACATGGACGAATACACAGCAGCGATAAACAAGAAATGACGGGTACACACCGGAGAGAAAGTCTACCAACATACGCCAAGAGGAGAATGGTCGGCACAACACGGAAAGAACAGCTGGGAAACAATAGATGGGGGGGTGGGAGCCCGGGCCAATCATCTTCCTTGGCGGAATATGGAAGACAAGTTAAGGGTGGGGTGCATAAACAAATCAAAGGGTACGCGGTTAAAGGAAAAGACAGGACGGTGGGAAGGAAAAATCGGGAGTAGCCTAAAGCTCCGGGATTCCCAAAACAAAGAAAAAAAAAGGGAAATCTTAGGTCCGTTCTCTTCGGGGAAGAGCGGGCTTGACAGGGAAGACAAAAGGGGGGGACACAACGCCATCAAAAAGGTCACAAAATTCGAAAAGAGGGAGAACGCAGGAAAGAAGGTCGTTTGATGAGGCATTTCCGAGAGAAACGCAGGGGGAAGAGAAGACCAGAGTCGAAAGGAGGATCGCCTGGGGGAGAAAAGAGAAAAAAAAAAGGGGGGAACAATCTGGGCAAGCTTCAAAAATACGGGAACGATGAAAGGAGAAGCAACGGCGGCTGGGTCTGCGATTCCTACAAACGAGGCCCCGATGGAATGAGGCAAGTCAGGTTCGACCTACTTGGGAAAAAAAGAGAAGGGAACACTCCACCTCACCTAGAGGAAGTGAGGGGAAGGGAAGGGAAAGAAGGGTAGTAGAACAACTACCCTCAGTGGGAGATCCCAAGGGGGGGGGAAGGGACTTCACAACCAGCTGCCGCGTGGAAAAGGTGGAAGAGGACGAAAGGGGGGAACAGGATGACAAACGACAAATACAACACAGGGGAGGTAGCCGCAGGAACGAAAAAAAACGAGGACACCGTCAATGTTGTGAAAACGAGAGGGAGTTGCCTTGTGCGCGGGGGGAACGTGGGAAACATAGGAGGGAAGACAAAAAAGGACAAGCCGTCGACGAAGGCGGCGGGTGGTTCGCCCAAGGAACAGGGGTAGGAAGTGGGTCTAGGAAGCTAAAAGAATCCTGCGAAGCGTAGGGAAAAGCGAGGGAGGAGGGGGGAAAGGAACTTCGAGACAAGGTGGGGGAGGATGGGGGATAAGCACGTGGGAAGCTAACTTCTCCCAAACGAGTACCATAGAGGGAGGTTTGTAAACAAACAACGGAAGGGACTAAAATCCAAGAGACGAAAGCAGCTTAAGACGATGGGCCCAAGAAGCGACGCGCTCGAGCAGAAGGGGGGAGGAAATAAGAACTCGTAGTGTTGGGGGGCGACCGAACTCTGCAGCAGAGTGGCTACGACCATCCGTCACGAGGGGGTCAGAGGGGATGATCATTGGATAGAAAGAGCAAAGAACTTGGTAGACTGACGGTGAGGAAGGGATAAATCAACGAAAAGGGCCCTCTAGCGTGTCCAACATCTTGTCAGAGGGCCTGAAGAAAAAGCTTGCATGGTCGAACTATCGGTCTCCGTGTCGACTTCTGCAAGAAGAAGGGGTAGTAGGGGGGGGGAAACGGAACCGAAGCACCCACACAACGACACTCTTTCCTTCGAAAACAGACACCGGATCCGGGAAGAAACGATGAAACTTTCAGAGACGCCACAAATCGGGAGCAGCAGAAAAGGGAGAAGGTGGGAAGGATCAAGAGTTTGGACAAAAAAAAAAGCCCCCTACAGGGGCGACATCCTTCTCCCCGTCGGGGAAATAAAGCAAGAGGTCCAGTACTGACTTAACCAACTTGGATCTCTAGAAAAAAAAAAAAAAGATAAAGAAAAGGTCCACCCCAGGTTTTTTGTCCACGAAGTACTAGGGGAAAAAAAAAGGCCACAAGGGTATGTAACAAGTCGCTAAAAACGCACCAACCGGGGGCAACGAAAGGAACGCCCCTTGCGTCCGCCCAATTATCATCGGGGAAACGGGCAAGAAGAAATCGGGGGAGTGGAGAAAGAAGCTGCCAAACCGGCCATAATGTTTCTTGTGGGGGGATTAAAGAAAAAAGGTAGAAAGGGGGGGAAAAAAAAAAAAAAGACCAATATTCCGCACCTCACTACGCGAAGGAAAGAGAGGAGAAAAAAAGGACCGAACTGAAAGGGACGCCCGACCTGAAAAGAAAGGAGTTTTTGGTACAAGAATCTAGAAGAGAAAGAGCCACGTCGTGGGCCCAAGCGGGGAAGCGAAGGAAAAAAATCCGAGGGCCGCAACGTGCGAAGAAAAAATGGGTCGAGGGGAAGACGCGAAGGTTAGGCTTTTTTTCGCAGAAGAAATGAAGCCCTGTCACTGGCCGGGGGGATCTCTTATCGAAGAGGACTCGTACGTGGGCTCCAATAAGAAAACGGAAAAGAGGCATCGAACGAGTTTTAATGGGGCAACGGGAGGGGGGTTAAGGGGCAAAGATGGAGAGTTATAGAGTTCTAACACAAGCACAGCAGGGGGCTGCAGGGAGAGGGGCAAGAGAGCTCGTCAACATTGAAGGAAAGAGTCCACAAGGTATATATGGCCTGGCCTATCTGCACCAAAGAAAAAAGTCGCGACTCACAGGAAGGAGCTTTTGGTGGGGACAGGAAAAACCCGACATTCAGGAAAAGAAAGGCAAACGAAAAACCCAAAGACAGGGGGGCCGGAGAACTGGGAGGGGGGTAAGGGGTGGATTACGAATATTTTTTATCACGTAAAAGGGAGGCGAGAAAACTGTAACCTCGCGGTTTCGAAGAAGAAACCAGCAAAAAAGATCAATCACTAATCCGACGAGAGAAAGCGATCAGGAGTGGGTTCATCCTTGCCAAAGAAACTCTGACGCTCGGAGGAAAGAGGGGTCAATCTCAGGCCAGTTGGGGAGAGTCAGGCCAGGAACAAAGAGGGAGACAGTTTCAACGTAAGTCCTGTGAGAAAAAAGGGAGAAAAAAAGAGGAAAGCACAGGGTGAGTGGAAAGGAAGGGAAGGTACAAACAAAAAGGCGGGTATGAGGACTAGGACAAGCCTCACCTTGAGGCGGAGGCGATGCCAAAGCAGAGTTGTTCTTACTCTTCCTACTCAGAAAACAAAAAAAAAAAAAAAAGGGACCAGGTACGGCACCGTGAAAAGAAAAAGAAACAAAAAGAGAAAAGCCTATCGGGGGGGGAGGAACAACAAAATAAAGACGGCGAGCCCACTGGGGCCATAACATTTCCTGAAACAACGGTTAAAAACAGAAGTGGAACAGCCCTCCCTCCAACAAGAGGAAAAAAGGCGGGAATTGAGGAGAAGAAAAAGGGTTGAGCGGCTGTATGGATTCTTGGGGAAGGGGGGCAAAGTGGGGGAAAAAAAACCGAGGAGGGAAAAGCCGCACGTCTCAAGAAGACAGAGGAAAAGGTAACGTATCCACGGCGCCTAAAAGAAGACTCAACGAGGGCAGGGAACAAGATAGACACGTTTACATAAAGATAGGAGGACTACAGTTGAAGAGGGGAAGGCACTATACGGATTTCACGAAAGAAAAAAAAGGAGGGGGGGTGGGGAAGAGAAAACACTCCCATCATAGTGGAAGGAGGGCAAAAGGATTAAAAAAAAAGAAGGGTCGAGAGCGGACCTGACTCTGATTTCGATTACCTCATCACAAACCGCGGACTTGTCCGTTGGTCTTGGAGGAGAAAAGGGGGGCCAGGCGCCGCAAAGATCACCGTAGATTCCGACACAGGGGGTGGGAGACGTGAAAAAAGGGGGGCCTTCGTGTGGCGCCTAACGCCAAAAGGAAGAGGAAGCAGGCCAGCAACCCCTATTACCGTCTCTTGCGGGGGGGGGGAGGGAGAACGAGCGGGGGGGAACTTGGGTCGACTGAACGAATTCCTCACTCCGTTCCGTTGAAATCTGATCAGCCAAAAATGACTCCACCGAAGTTCGACCTCAGGGGGAAAGAGAGAGAAGCTCTGTCTTTTAAGAGCCGGAAGGGGATCAAAGAAAAGACGAGTGGGCGAGTAGAGTGTTTAACATTCTGCCCGTCATCAATAAGTTAACTAACGGAGGGCGAAAAAACACTGAGTGGGAGTTAGAAAGTGCATTTGGGGGGACTTTGTTCAGAGAGGAGATTTTCGGAAAGTGGGGGGGAACTCACATTCTGGAGGTATGACTACTCGAACGACTGGGCATGGGTTGGAAAAAAAGGAAGATCCTACTCAAGGGAGTGAATCCAACCCGGGTGACGACTGGTTCCGAAGGCGTAAAATCAAGACAATCAGGGGGTGAGGGACTAGCTCAACTGCCCAGAGAATGGGGCCCCGTGGGGGGAGGTTCTGACGGTCCCGCGGGTCTCTTGGGCAAAAAGAATGAATAAGTATACCCGAGTGGGCGTTTAACATGGAAAGGGGGGAATCTCCGCCGAACCCCATTGAAACAGGGGGTCCTGGCCAGTTCCAACCATCCATACGGAAAACACAGACGGAAAAGAAAATTAAGGATTCGATCCCGATTTTACCGTAAGGAACAGGCGTGCGGGGGAAGAAGAAAAAAAAAAAATCCGGGGGTGCACCCCTAAAGAAAACAAGCCTAGAGGAAAAACCAGTGAAAGGGAGGAAAAGTCCACTACCTAACTCCTAAGCAAAGTCAGGGCTGGTTGGTAGGATCGAAGGGATTACGTTGTGTGACGCTGAAAAAAGTTGAGAGGCCCTCAAACAGGAATAAAAACCGCATCTGTTAATTGGAAAATAACCAAATGGCAGTTCCGACATGATAAGGAAGACGTTCCCCTAATAGGGGGAAAACAAACGCTGTTGTTTTCCGTCTTGGGGGGGGGGAACCAATGTGTACCCGCAACCTTAAGTGTCACGGGGGAAAACCCATTCCCGTCTCTTCTCGAACCGGACAAAAAGGAAGGTTTCTGAGGAGAAAACCGAGAAAGAACAAAGTCTATTCAGGAGATAAAAAAGCGCTAAAAGAAAGGGGGGAGGCTAGTTCACCAGAGCATCACAAAAGTCGGGGGAGAAGAAAAAAACCGAACTTCTTTCCAAGGCGCAATAAATTGCGACTCGCCTCAGTCTGGTTCACCTTGGACGGGGGAGCGGGGGGCGGGGGTTACCTCTTATCGACCAGGAATCAAAAGTGAAAAAAATAATGCCGAAAGGTAATCTCCATCACTATACAAAAACAACAACAAGGAAAAAGGAAAAAATGAGATATTTCAGTTACCTCGTTAGAAGGAGAGGAAAGTACCACCCCGGGGCCCGCCAACCAATTGAAATTGTGGCAAAGAGGCAGGGAAAACAGCGTTCCACTTGATGAAGGAAAGTCTCGTGCAGGGGACAACGAACTCGTCGTGGAAGGAGCTGAAATCCAAAAGGCGGAAAAAAACAAAAGGGGAGGGACTGATCCTAGTCTTCCAGGGGAAAAGGGGATCAAAAGTCCTAACCGGAAAACGAGAAGAGCTAAAAAGAAAAAAAGGAACGGTTCTTGTCTCCTTGTACCAAGAAAGGGCGGAGGAGGAGCAAAAAAAAAAAACCCCTAGAACGTTGGGGTGGAGCAGTTGTCCTCATGGGAAAAGAAGGGGGGAAAAAAATAGGCTAACAGTCCCACTCGGAAGAGTTAACTAGGGCGTTGGTCGAGAAGACTCGATTACAGTGAGAACAAGACACAAAGACTCCTACCAGAACAAAGCGCCGGGGGGACCTCTTGTTAGGGAGGGAAAAAAAAGAGCCGGCCAAAGAGGGGTGCACGCCGGCCCTTGTTTCGAAAAGAGGGAAAAAAGGAAAGGGAAGAAGAAAGAAAAAGCCCCAGTCACGAAAACGGGAAAGTTCCAACTCGGTACAGAGGAATTGGGTTGAAGCCCCAAAGAAAAGATGAGGGGAAAAGGAAGGCTTGCATCTGTCGCCTGTTTGGAAGCAAAAAAGCTCGGGGAATAGAAAAAGACACCTCATTTCGCGAAGACTTGCTCAGGGAGAAAACAAGTGGGGGGAAAAGGGGGCGGCAGAAAAAAAACAGGGTTATGCGAGTGCTTGAGTATCTGCGACCGGGGGAAAACACGGTAAGAAAGGCGGAGGGTTCACACGGAACTCTTTAGAGAGGAAAAGACAGCCGAAAGGAGAAAGAGTCCCTCATAACGATCCTGAGCACGGCCGCACCTCGGGGAAAAACAGACGAGGGTAGGTGTCAAGGCGGCGAGGGAGAAAAGGGGAAAAAAAACGTCGGGGCAATCCTACCCTAGTTGGGGTGTTGAAGAGAAAATAAAGAAGATACACCAGGGGGTTGGCCGCAGGAGGAAACGAAGGGGGTCAGTCATTTGATCAAAAAAAAAAAAAAAGGAAAGGAAAAATGACGAAGGTCCGAGAGTAAGGTTCGGAGAGGAAACATCCCATAAAGGCTCAAGGGGAGAGAGACGGAGCATCCTCGTAAGAGGGGATAGTTGTCCTTAACTCAAGTTCTTTCTTCGCAACGAAGCTAAATCGCACAAAAATGGTGAGAAATCTAGTATTGCTCAGGAAAGCCTGGTCACCCCTTAACCCCACTTAAAAGACTAGGGATACGGAAATCTACCATCTACGATTGAACAAGCCAGAAAGGGAGGAAGGGGTAAACAACTGATTACTAATAGATTTGTGGTTTAGGCCGGGGGGACAGAAAACGGTAAATTCTGTTCTATCCACAAGCGTGGTGGGACGAGTTGGTGGGGGAAACCACAAAGGTGACGGAAGCATCTGTTGGACGGGGGTAGGAGGTGGGAACGGGAAAAAAAAGGTTAGAAAAAAGTTTTTATCCTTATTACGGGGTTGGGGGGGTAGAATCAGCCAGTTTCCTCTGTCAATGAATCTAATGCAGTAACGAGGAAGCCACGGGCCGCCACGGAAGAACATTGGCAAAAGGAAGAGAAGTATTGTCGAAAAACTCATCCTAAGGGAGGCGAAAGGGGAAATGGTGAGGGAATAGAGAAACGCGGCGCCAAATTGATTGAAAGCTGCTACTAGGAGAATCGAACTTTTTATCGACACAAGAGATTACACAAGGCGGGTGCGAGCTGTCAGAGGCGTACTCCAGATCAGGGATAAACGAAGGGGGAGTAGCACTAATTAAGAGTGGTCTAGGAGGGGTTGAGGGTGACCAGGAAAGAGGTGACGATCAACCTACCCTCATGGGTTAAGAGGAAAAAGAGAACTCCACAAAGAAAAGAGAAGTGCGTGTACGAAGGCAGTGCAAGGGACGATACTACCCCTAGGAAGTTATGCACGGAGAGTAGCGGCAACAAGGAAACAGTGACGGGTAAGCCCTATCGACTTTGGGGAATAGAACAAACGAAATTCGACTGGCGGGGGGCGGTCTAGGGGAAGGGTACGGGGGGGGTGGTGAGCCCCCGTCGAGTGCAGTGTGGGGGGGAATTTGAAAAAAAGGTTCAGGGGAATCAAGCTTAAACTTTGCCCCGCACAAACTAACAACTCGAGGAGAAGCGGCGGTGCCGCCCCGGTGGGAAAGCCCAAGAAAACGGGTGCAGGTGTCCACAGAAGGGCCTCAAAAATTGGAAAGCAGGCCGCCGGGCCAGCTGTGGGGTCACCGCCCATCGAGCCGAGGAAGAAGCTGAAGGACGCAGGGAAGTCAAAAAGGGGGGGGGGGAGGTAATCTTCACGTAATATCTCGAAGGACGCGGGTGAGAAGAACAATAGAGATAGAGCCATCAAACTCTCGACATAATAAGAGTTCTGAAGAATGCTCGAAAAAAAGAGGAAACAGGAAGTATCACGAAGGTGCACCTCAAGTAAATCAGATGATGGGGGCGCCTACCAAGGCATAACTCTCGAATCTGCTAGAAACCAATCGAAAGAGGGGGAAGAGTCGTACGTCAGGAGCTCCAAACTTTTTTAACTAGAGGGGGCAGAAAAAAAAAAAACAGCGAGTCTAGCCTTTTCCAACATCTTTCTAAAAAGGCATGACATCGAGAGGAATGGATAAAGACCCACGTTCAATACCGGTACGAACGTGCGACAGAAAAAAGAGGTTTCGGATAGTTGTGGGAGGTGAGGAACCGCATCACACAACGTCACGCATTTTCCTTCAGTGAGTACGAGCGAATTGAACTGTAGGGTAGGACCAATATCCTTCCGAAGCATGGAAGAAGTACTGGGATCGTTGGAATCGAAAGGAACAAAGGAACGTTTCTAATCCTGCGACACTCTCTTGTTAGAAAGGAAGGGCAAGGAAAAGAAGGAAGAAAAAAAAGTGGAAACCCAACGGGACTCTCTCAAGGAAACAAAAAAAAGGGAGGAAGAAACCATTTGTTGTTAAAAAAATAAAGAAGAAAAAAATGCGGCGGGGTCGAAACCCGAACGGGGCGCAAGGATTTTACTCCACGGAGGAGGGGAGAAGCACCTGGGGAAGAACCGGTCGGATCCTTCTTACGAAAGGAAAAGGGAAAAAAAAAAAAAACAATCCAATAACGTGATGTCGACCGGGGATTCCGTAAGAAGACAAGAGTCAAGGGGAGAGGAGCAGGGGGGGGGAACCACTATTTCCAGCAAAACTACTTAGAGAAGAAAAAAGGATACCGAGGAGAGAAAAGAACATACCTAAGAAAAAGCCTACGGAAAGAAAAAAGACTTGGGGGAAAAGAAAGGGGGGAAGCTTGTGCTCTCCCGGAAAAAAAAGACAGTTGCCCAAGTAGGGGAGCTCGAGCACGCCCCGAATAAAAGACAAGCGGGTTTGCCCATATGGGGCTAGCATAATGAGCGGGAGAAGGGGGGGGGGGGAGAAAACCATCCACGAAGGAAGGAACTAGGGGCCCTTGGGGGAGAAGTATCAGAGAGGAGACGTGAGCCATAGTAGAAGAGAGCCGGAAAAGGAAAATTTTATGTCCCAAACTCTCACCGGGGGGAGGGGGGAAAAAAGCAAAAACAGAGGGGGTCGAGGGAGCTCAGTGGCAAAAGGCAAGAAGAAAAAAACCGCCAGTTCCGTCCTCCATAATCGGTCAGAGGGGGGGGGGGGGGAGGCTCCAAGTGGCGGTCCCTCTCAAGGGCAATTAGAAGGACAGAACTATTTCGGGGGACCGGAACCAGGCAATTCGGGGGTGAAAACACCAAGTCGAAAAAGGGTCAGTGAGGGGGGGTAAAGGGCAGGGGTGAAAAACAGAAAGATTTTATCACTGAAAAAGACCCAAAGACCGACTCTGCCGGTCTATGTTGGGGGCTCAAAACCGAAAGAACCTGACGTCAATCTACAGAGGCCGGACAGATCTAGGAAAAAAGACCGGGAGGTGAGTTTTTCACCACTTACCCAATTCGCTAGAAAACAGAACGTCACCCAGAAGGGAAATGATAGTCAAAAAGGGGCATCAGAAACCTTGGAGGGGAGGGGTCTGGGTGTGGGGGGAGCACTAAAAAGTAGGGCACCCAATATTAAAAACTGAGACTGGGGAGGGAAGGGCAGGGCTTTCACCAGGTGACAA
>Ga0179591_1256243_pt1 | contig 10563 bp, 10 predicted proteins | sample CZOMad2_1_08_16f_FD_182891 | JGI IMG/M metagenome (GOLD analysis project Ga0179591, IMG submission 182891) | Vadose zone soil fungal communities from Angelo Coast Range Reserve, California, USA - CZOMad2_1_08_16fungal (PacBio error correction) | ecosystem: Environmental > Terrestrial > Soil >...
CAACTGGATCTCTGTTTCGCGACGAGAAAAGCACGAGAGCGCAATGTGAGGGTGCGTGTTCGGCAAAGAGAGAGTATGTCACTACGACCCGAGAGGCAGCAGTGAGGAAGGGTGGGAAAACTGCCGGCGACAGAAAAAAAAACGTCGTGTTCGAGGGAAAGGGACTAAGTGAATTCGAGAGGCCGGCAAAGGAATGCACCCTGGACATCTTCGGACCAAAAGACAACCTCTTACAGTGCAAAGCTGGTGGGAAAGCCCTTCTAATGGAAGGAGTCGTAAAAGAAGTGCGGACGGTTGGGAAATAGGCGACTTCCACTCAATTACAAAGACGGGTTCGCCGTGGTTCACGAGGAAGGAAGACAAAACAGGTGAGAAAAGTCACGAAGCCTTAGAGGTTACCATCATGCGACTGGGAAGGTGGGTAGAAGTTAAGTCCCGGGCAATGGACGAGGCTTTACGACCGGGGGGGCGGAAAAAAAGGGAAGAGAGTCCGAGATTCCCGGGTGTCGCTGATTTTGCGCTACCACGGGCGCGCTTTCCCTTTCAGGCCCAGCTGGTCCGACCTTCGGCCTTCGAGCTAGCACACTTTTCACCAACCCAATTGGACTAACACATTCGAAGGCTGGAATCAAATCCGAGTCAAAAGGCCTGGGAAAGGTTCTGGGAAATTCGAAGGGTCCCGATAAAAGAGCAAAAGAATTGGAAAAGCATGAAAAGCCGGCTCTCCTCCCGAAAAAACTCAAAGAAGTTAATCGAACGATACACGCTGCACGGGAGAGACGATCGAACAAGCTCGAACTGGAAAGGGAAACCATCAACAAAAACGCAGTCCCAACAGGAATAGTCTTTCGTATACGGAGAAACAACAACAACTAGATGATGAAAAAATATAATATGAACCTACCCGATTTGTTGCCCTTGGTTCCCGTTTTCTTCCTTGGGTAACTTTAATATGGTCTGCTACCGCGCAGGCGTGTAGGGTTCGAGACGAGTGGTTTAGGGGGTTGGCGGGAGAATCAGGCTGGGGCGGGAATTTGGCTGCGGGCTGACGTAAACGCAAAGAGAGGCACGTTGTAGGATTGTCCCAGCGCTAAGAAACTGGTTCTTGAAAGGGGCTTTGCTAATATTGGATACGGGGGGATTAACGAACATGAACCCCTAAGGGGACATTAATCGCTGGATCTCTCTCCTCCCTCTCTCCGGTCTCCTATCTTGCAAAATGGGAAGTTTCCTGTGCCTACATGTAAGGGGGGGAGGATAGGAAAGAAAGTGTACGAATGACGCCTTGGCAGGGGGGCACTTAATGCTAAACATGTGGACGCCCGTACTCAAGCGACCGAAGTTATGCAGTTATGCACTTTGGTGTCAATCACGAGGAAACAGGACTCAGAAAACACTTCTGGAGGACCTTAGGAGTTCATTATCCTATCATGACTAGGGCTCATACGAGTCACTGAGGCCCTGTACTTCACACGATGTGCCGGGGACCGGGGTGTGTGTACTTTGGTGTCCAAAACCATGAGGGGCATTCTGTAAGGCATCGAGGGCAGTCAATAAAGTGCCAGGAACCAACGGGGAACGCTGTTGTGTCCGAAAAAATTGCCCAGAAGGGTCGCACCCTGATTGTCTCCTCGTGGCGTACGGAAATCGAGCGGTCAGGCGAACATAAAAAAAGCCAGGGCGCCCTGCTTCGCAAGAGAGCCCAGGTGCAAAGGGTTGAGGTTTCGCCCTTGGACATAGCGGGGGAACGAATCGACCATTATGCAACGGAAGGTTTGAAGAACTAGAGGTTGGATCAAGACCGTATGGGACGCAAAGCCTACCAGATTGGGGGGAAAACGGTGGCTGTAAAAGGGAAAACACGGACCTCTTTCAATGATCCCAAGGTACCATTCCGGTGGGGGAGTGGTCAGGAGTGATTTGTTATTCCATTGGTACAGTGTACGACGTCGTCGATCTTCAAGGGTGACGTAAGGCAAAGCATTAAGACGGAGGTGTTGGGGGGTGTTGTTTTGTTGGGGGGGGGGGTTGTGTGGTGTGGTTTGGGTTTTGTTGGGGTGGGTTTTAAGTGGGGTTGAACTGTAATAAGAAAAAGTTTAGTCCCCTAAAAGCCTGTTCTTACAAAGAAGTTCCGGGGTCTTCGTTATGGGATATGGTAAAAGGAGGGCTCTATTGAAGAACGTATTCCGTAGGGGCCGAGATAGGGGGTAATCTGCTCAATGGCTGTCTAAGGGTTGGGGGGAACCAACAAGTTGCCGGGCCGCTGAGCAGAAAGTTTCACAAGGGAGTGGGAAGGGGGGGTGGGTTGTTGGTGCGGTTGGTCGGAGATTTTGTGAGAATCACCGGGGTTGAAAAAAGGAAAAAACGTCGTCCTTCAAGTCCGCGTTGGCTGTAGGAGAAAAAAGCAGAGTGGGAGGTACGACAGAATTTCGACGCGTAAACTTGCGTGACGTCCGGAGGGGAGGCGAAGACAGTTGAGGTGGGGATGGGTTCAAAAGGTGGTACCGCTGTAAAGCGCTGCTAGGGGGTGGCTTTTGATCTACTAGGTTGACAAGTGAGTCTGAGATGGAAAAATTTGAAGGGTGGTCCAGGGGCTGAAAACATTTTTCCCCAACTTCCAGGTTGCAAATTATACTTAGCAAATACAAGAAGGAGGGACGGATGATATCATTGCAGGGAAAGGCTAGGGGGAAAAGTTCCGGACGATCCTGTAGTGCAAAGGTGGGGGGGAGCCAGGCCTATGAGCGGAAAAAGTGACGGAAAGAGTGGGGCTTTGGGGCAGCCTGAAAAACAATCAAGAATTCACGAAAAAAGCGGGAAAGCGTTAGTTATGAACGTCCGGGCAGGGCGCGGAGGAACGGTCAAAAAGCTGCAACCCCGGAGGAAGGGGAAAAGGGGAAACAAGAGTCAAAATGGAAAAGACGTTCATAAAAAAGTCTCACGAAGGAAACGAACAGGTGAGGTCGAAAACCTTTGGCTGAATAGATGGAGGCACAGCATGGAGGACCGATCATGCACCCTAAAGAAAGAAAAACCGAACCATTTAGGAAGCAAAATCGTGGGCGCAGACAGGAAAAGAGGGATACCGAGGGGAACCTGGTCCCACGAGAGGCAGAGGGTATGGGGGACACTGGGTGAAAGAAGGGAGGACGAAGTGGCACACTAAACGGGGCCGGTTCATGAAACCCGATCTTGGGATACGGGCAACAGAAGTCCAGCCAGTGGAATCAAAACTATTAAAAGGGCAAGCAGGAAGGACATGCAACCACGGGAGAGAGAGACCACAACAGAAAAGAATAGTTGGGCCATATAAGGACACCGAATCAGGAGAAGGAAGGAGAACAGGACTGGGAGAGAGAGGAGTCCCTGAACAGGTCGACGCCACGAAGTTAACGACAGGAATATGGGGCTGGGGTCCAAAAAAAGTCAAAGGAGCTCAACACACCAAAGGACGGGATGAAAAAAAAGAGAGGAGGATTGGGAAAACAACGATGCAGGTCGGTTAAAAGGACGTTTCTTTAAAGAGGGAGGACGGCGCTGCAGAAGGGGTAAGAACGTGAAAGGGAAAGGAGCAGGAGTCAGGGGGTCATTTTTTATAAGGTACAGTATATTCTGGCGGCGTGGTTTCGGAGCTCTGTAACGGATCGGGCGGGAGGGGAGAAGCAGGGGTTATGAAAGGACGCTGGTGAGGGCGAAAAATACAGGATAGGGGGAATGAACCAGTACATCGGGAGGAAAAAGATTGGAAAAAGCTAAGGAAGCCAATTCTAAACAAAGGAAGAGGCCGCTGACCGTGGAAAAGGGGTTCGGTGAAGGGAATAGCGGATTGAAGTAGGAAAACCCTGAATTCGCGCGGCGTGGGTCCAGGAAATTTCAGGGGATTCTATCGGAGCAATGCCTTATTGCTTCAAGAAGATGATACGGGAGGGACACTGTAAAAAGGCGTAAGCTCAAGGGGCGGGGAGGCAGGAAAAGGTTCACGGAAAATCGTCTTTCATTGAAAGTGGGGGGGGGCTGAAATCTTTTTGCAGACTCCTCTGGAAACGGGAAGAAGCGGAAACCATGCCTCAGGTAGAATACTAACTGGCTTAAAAGGGGATTCGTATCTAGGGAGGGGATATGAGGCAACAGCAACTCGTTTTTGGACAGGACACCCGAGGGGAACAAAGGACTCGGAAGGGATCACAAACGAAGGCTAGTGGACCTGGGAGAAAACGTAGAAAGAAGCTTTCAGAAAAAGGCTGCTAGGGCGATACGAACCGGACGGGGGGGGGCGACACTTATACTTGGGAGAACCAAACGAAGGGGCTTTACGAGGGGGGGGAGCCCCCCTTAAAAAAATGTCCCGGATATAAGCCTCATTCGAACACAATGAGCGCCGCAACTCAAAACTCGCTCGCTTTAACTGGAAACTTCAATCTACCGTTCTTGAGCCATTCACACGGGGCACGCAAAGTGACAGCTTGCGGTCGTCAAGTTCTGTTCCCAACAGCCCCAGCCGGATTGGGGAGGATAGACAACGCGAAGAGGTTGAAGCCTCGTTTGCGGGGCGAACGAGGGCTGGATCAAAACCTCGCAAAAATAAAAAAAGAAACCACCACATCGCCAGGTGCCACGCGTCGGATGAAGCCCCGAATGGGTGGGGGAAACACCTCTCGAGGAAAGGGAGAAGGAGGAACTAAGCCTGAAATAAGGCCTAAGGGCTCTGAGCTCACGAAACTTTTCAATGGAAGAAGAAACTACGAACTGCGGTGTACAACCGGAAAGGGGGGATTACTGTGTGAGTAAGGCCACCACGTACAAAACTATACAAAAATACGGCATGCATTGCTGTCGACTACGGACAAAAACGCCTAAAAGAGGAATATCAGCGCCTAAAGACAAAACGGGACAAGGAAAAACATACCAATCCAACTATTTTTCGCTTTTGATCGGCAGCAGGCCACTGTATAAAACATGAACAGACCAGGAAGAACTGTGTCTTCGGGTCCAATCCGAGGGATCAAAGAAAGTGACGAAAAAAGGCCGGGTCAAGAAAAATGAGATGAGAAGGGGTGCCAGAGAATTAGGCGAACTGCAATGTGAAAACTAGGGGAGTTGGAGGGGGAACTCGCCATAAATAACTTGAGGGAATTTGTCGAAACGGAACCGGAAGGAATATGTAACGGTCTCATGCGCAAGAAGGGGGAAGAAATTATTTTCAACGGCATGCGAAAGAACGGATTAGTGGGAAAAGGGACATTGGCGGATATGAGAGGGGAAGGAAGCGTACCGGGTCCTTCTGACAGGCCACTACCAACCGTACAGGCCAAAGCTGGTCCGAACACTACTGCCGAGGAGAAGTTAGCAATCATCGTATCAACGAAGCCGGGGGGGGATCCAGACGTGGCGCCGGTGGGCAGAGACATACCCACCGGGAAGGAAATAATAAGGCGTTAAGAAAAGAAACTACGGGGAAGTACATTTTGAAGCGTCGACGTGCAACATGAGGGGACTTAAGATTACGTGTCTTCAAGACACGGGGGACTCGGAGGTCGATTCGATCTGAAGGATTGAAATTGGGATAAAAAAACACCTCGGGCACACCTGGGGACCTTCCAACTAAAGTCTCTTTTCTCCAAACTGCACGGAAGGGGGAACCTATGACGAGCTCGTGACTAATCCTGGGGAAAACGGGGCCCGGAATGTTATAATGAAGCAATATATAAACAAAGATGACGAAGTACATCCTGGAAAGCCCGCCAACGGAAAGCGTTGAAGAAGGAGAAGAACAACAAAACGCAGGCCACGCTAGCAGCTGAATCATCGAGGGAAGGGGGGATTAAATGACAAAAAGAGGGGGAACGAAAAACCGTCCAGACTTCGGAGAAGCCTACAAAGAAAAAAACTTTGAGATATAAAGAAACTACTAGGGCCTGTTGGTGGCCGAGTCACGGTAATGCGAAATAGGGAAAGGGATACCTGCGACTGAGGGGGGGATGTTCGATGAACGTTTGTCGGTTGGGAGGGAGAAGGGAAGTAAGGGTAATTGAGAAGTTGCTGCTGGAGATGGTAACTGACGGTTCCGCCGTCTGAGGAAGGGGAAGAGTAAAGTGGGGGGCTTCCCGAAGGTCGCAGAAGTGGGACTTCCATGGGCAGTTGGGCAGACAAAGGTGCCTTTTAAAGGCAAATCCAATTGGAAAGGACATGCCCGCTCTCGAGAAGGGCCGGAAGAAACGCAGAAAATGGGACAAAGATTCCGGGTGCCGTCCAGTACAGCTCGGGGAAGGGGGGCGGTGGAAATGCTAAAAGTGAAAGAATTCTGGGGCAACTCGAAGGTCCTTTGTCCAATGGTTCCTGAGAGGGAACCGCGACAAAAGGAGGAGGAAATTAAGTCGGCAGTCGGCCTATGAAGCGCAAAAGGCGTCCAGCTGCAACGCGTACCATTCTGACCACAAAGGGGGAAAGGTGAAGAGGTGTAGGCTGTACGATGAAAAGGGAAGGCTGGCCGTCATATCGCCTCAAGGAGAAAAAATTGCCCTTCTAAAGGCTTTTGTAGAAGAAAGGTGCCCAAGATTGAGACACCCCTAATCGGGGAGGAAGAATCTATACTCGTTCCGTCGAAAATGGGACGCAGGGCCTCCTGAGAGGGGATAGGCAACAATCGAGAGGGTGTAGGGGAGCCCATTGCCAATCGTCGGTGAACGAAAGGGGGATGCACATTGGGCGCAGAGGGGGGAAGAATTAGTTCCTCGCCGAAAGATTGGGCGAATGTTGAGGAATTAGAAAAAAAGGTACAGCGGCCGCTCCAAGGAACATAAGTTGGTTAGGTGAAGGGGGGAATCACCGGGGGAGGTCTAGCGGCTATCAGGTATCCGTCAGCTTAGGAGAAAGAAGAATCAAGGTTGTATGGTTGAAGGTTCCTGGAAGTACTGCCTACACTGGTCTTACACGCGGGAAGGGGGATAGGGGGGTACGGAAGCCCATAAAAAAACGATTATAAGGAAGGGAGGTCCGGATAACATGTAGTAATCGTGGGATTTATTACCTTTAGGTGGTAAAAAACAATGGCAGCTGGATAACCCCCTTTGCCCGGGGATGAGGTTTGTTGATGGGGGGGTGTTGTCTTATTGGTGGGGGAATACCAATGGGATTGTTCGATAAAAAAAACGCTTCATCAAGTTAAGGGAGGGGTTCATGAAAGCCCAAAGACCGGCGTGGTGTAGGACAGAATGAACTGATCCTGATGTCCCCTGGAGGGAATGAAATCGACTCATACGAGGGTAGCAGGGGGAAGGTGTACCCACGTACCTCGCTGCGCACGTGGGGGTCTTTTTTCGAGGGGGGAAAATTTTTCAAGGAGTCGCGTAGATTCACATGGGCACTGTGGCATGGAGGAGCAAACATAGGAAACCACCCAAAGGGGTTGTGCCAGGGGTGGGAGGGGAGAAAAGCGTGTCGCCATCGAGAGCAGTTGGAGAGTGATTAACTCGTGTCAAGGGGGTTCCTACTAGCCTGGGGGACGTGGGGAAAGATCCTCGGACTCTTCAGGTGAAGAGCAAAAATATTTGATGGGAGAAGCATCCAAGACACGATAACTCCGTCGGTATCATGGATGAAGGACAAGTCCGGAGAATGTGAGACACAGGAAAAGTGCCATAGGGATCTTCAAGTCAGAAAAGGAAAGGAAAAGGAGACGATTATGAAGTTCATCGACTCGACCCGAGAGTTACGGAACCGTTCGGCAAAAGGAGCTTAGGGAATAAGAAAGCGTCAGAGGGGAGGAATAAGTAAAAAACTCAACAGGGACCAACGCAAATTGAGAAGAAGTTCGCGAGGTTGGCAGTCACTAAAGCAGAGGAAAAGGACCATTGTGAACAGTAACCACTGTCACCAGGAAGGTGGAAAAGGGGTATAACGCCTGAAATAGACGGAAAGAGGGGAAATCGCGTCTGGGTTCAGTAAAAGTAGGTTATTTTCGCAACATAAGGACAGAAAGGAAGAAGTTATAAAAAGACCGGGGAAGGGGGCCTTCACCCTTTAATAGATGCCGGAAAAAAAAGAAAGAAATACTATAAAAATGGAAAACAAATCATGAGTTCCATCAAACCGTCGAACATTCTTTCTATCTAGAAAGAAAAGGGGGGAGTAATCAAAGGAAAGGGGGGAAAACATGATATGGGCGTTGGAAAGGCTCTAGACAAAAAAAAAAAGGATTATTCAGAACTATATATATTATTGGAAAACACGCCCAATATTCCTGGAGGGACTTCGGTCTTTACGAAAAGGGAGTACAGGGGTCGGGAAAGGGGTCGCCGTGGAATATGGGGGGTCAGGGGGGGTAAGGGGATTGGGAATATTCAAGTGCGTTTTTAGGGGATAGACTTCAAGGGTTTCAGCGGGGGCTAATAGGGGAGGGACAAGCTTTATCGTGCGCGTAAACAACGAATAGTGGTTGAAAAGGAAACTTCCCTGAGTGCAAAGAGTCCACTATGCTAAAGGCGGGCTACCGAATTAAAAGAGAGAACTGACTGGGGGGAAACAAGTTTAAGGGGAAAGGCGTCGATTGAAGGGGCGTAGCACGCTTGCGAAGGAGAGCCATGGTCTGGGGCCATGGTTATGATAGCTTCATCGATAAGAGGTGGCTGATACATCTATCCATAGAAGGTGCGCCGAACCCTGGCGTACTCTTTAAGGGAAGGAGGAGGCAGTCTTGAGGAATCTTCGTTAATACTTGGTCTGAATAGGTTTGTTGGAAAACTGGAAAGGGAGAAACTCTTCCGGTGAACATTAAAGAAAAAGGGCTGGAAATTGGGTCGGATATTGAGGCTGGGAGAAGCAACTCTGGGGGGTGCCAGTCCAACCTCGGGACAGATAATAGCCGGGGATCAACAGGCCATAAGGCTATATGAACAAAAAAGAGAACGAATAGAGGGGAAGGAAAAATTGTATCGAAGAGCTGATTGGGGGGGAGCCACGTATAAGTTTGCCCACAGGAAGGCGTTGGAAGAAAAAAAAAGGGGACGAACAAGACCAGCCGGGCGGGCTACAGAAGCCGCCCAACAAAAGGGGCGTCCCCCAAAAAAAGTCGGGTCTTCGCTTTGAATAGGGTACAACGTCTCCCTCTACCAATTTTGCCCAGATTTTAAGGAAAAGACGGGGTACATCCGTAGGAAAAGGCGGGACTTCCCCTCACCCGGACATGAATTGGAGGGGTAACGCAAAAAACGAGACTTGAAGGAAGGTTGGGGGGGCGAAAACGTATTTCCACCACCAGATAGAAAAAGAAAACAAAAACACCACACCTAAAAGCAGGGACATCTGAGGATGCAGCTGTGCAACTGCCGTTTGTTGGGGAAAAACCACCTCCCTCTCCGAAAATGAGAGGGAAGAAAGAAAAGGGTAAATAAGCTCTCTCATAGAGCCTCAAGGGGGGAACTCACTCCAAACTAGATTCACTAAGGAGGGGCCAAAGTGCTTTGACAGTGTGGGTTACCGAAAAAACAAAAATAAACATACCGTCTATCTACTCAGGAAAGATGAAGGGGTCGTAAAAAGAACGACGAAAGAAACCAAAAGGGGGGGAAAAAAAAAAACCGGAATCGGCACGCCACCGGGTGGTAATCATCGCTTGGGGGAGCATGGGGGAAAGAGGAATTTGAAAAAAAAAAGTAGAAACCATCGGGGGCAGAGGAGGGGAAAGAAGGATGGATTAAAAACGCTCAACCTCTGGAATCACAGGGAAGGGGGACTGTGACAGAGGTGGTGAAAAAGTTGGAGACTTTCGCACATTGGAATCAGAATGGTGGCCGCTATAAGGTATCCTTAGGACAAATTTTGATATACGTGGCCCTCTTAGGATGATTTAAAAGGAAAGTAATACATCTCAAGGGGGAAACTATACGCAGGGCAAACGAGCTACAAAATGTCGGTTAGAGGGGAAAGTTCGTATTAATGAACGAAGATTACTTACTGCAGGAAAAATTTCCTGCATTAGGAAAGAACACACCAACTGCATCTTACAGGCAAAGGGAGGTCCGGCACTTGAACTGACTCAGAAGGTCATTGAAAACTGGAGGACTGAAAATAATGAGCCAACGACTGACCGTTACTCGAACTGGGGGAGGGAATGGAGCACCTGGGACAATGCCAAAGATTAGGGTATATCGGCAAGACTACTCTTCCAGTTGAAGTGACATTGCAGGGGGGGGAAACCAGTCAAATGTACTTTCCTTGGTAAGGGGGGAGGTCACACATCTTTAATAAAGCGCGGGGTAGTTAGTCTTCTTTGCTCTCGGGATGGACCTTAAAGGGGAAAAAAAGTTTCCAGGGCGGACTAAGCACTTCAGAAACATGTGTCTCCAAAAGCAAAAATACTAAACAGAAGTCCGGGAAAACCTATGGAAAACTGCACGACTTAAACTTAAGAGCCAAGCTAGCAAGATCAAAGAAGGACCTCAGTAACGCCGGTCTACCTCCAACCCGAAAAAAAGAGTGAATCGACGAGGGAAGGCATGCGGAAAATTTAGCCAGTACCTCGAAAAGGGACCAGGCAAAAAAAACAGGACAAACACATGTCTTTCG
>Ga0179591_1294609_pt1 | contig 10563 bp, 13 predicted proteins | sample CZOMad2_1_08_16f_FD_182891 | JGI IMG/M metagenome (GOLD analysis project Ga0179591, IMG submission 182891) | Vadose zone soil fungal communities from Angelo Coast Range Reserve, California, USA - CZOMad2_1_08_16fungal (PacBio error correction) | ecosystem: Environmental > Terrestrial > Soil >...
ATGGCAGGTAAACGGTCCCACTTCGGGAAAAAGCTGGGTTTGGGTGAAAAGAAACGTGGAAAGCAACCGGAAAATGCGCTGGTCATCGGGCGTTTGGAAATCAGACAAGGTGGGAGGTGTTAACGAATCCCCATTTGGACTACAGGAACAAGGGGAAAAAACAGAAAAAAATGGATGGGGGACCCCTTCATCTCCTTGATGGGAAAAAAAGGGAACGGGACAGAGTTCCCTGGAAAAGTTGACTGGAACTCTAAGGTCCGTTGGGGACGTGAAAAGGTACAAACGGGGAACGAAGGACAAAATTCTTGTTTTAAATGGACCGAAACAGGGGGCCGGGAAGGGCGGGAGGGGAAGAAAAGATTAAAAGGGTTAAAAAGAACTGGTTCTTTCAAGAGAACAGTGGGACGGGGGGGAAGACTAGAGAAGGCTGGAGTTTGAGGGAAAAATCGACGGGAATTTACCAGAACTGCAAAGACATCAAGACTGCTAACATCAACAAGATTTTGGGGGAGGCGCTCATGTGGTTGGGAGGGGCTTGCCGAGTCTAAAGAGGAATGGGGGGGTTAGGGAAAACTGGTTGGTTCAGCACTGTGAAAAAAAGAAAGAGTTCAACCGGAAACGTGCATTAATCGGAGCGTGGGGGGGGGCGGATCCGAGTTGATGCGGGACTGGTTGGTTAACGGGGAAGGAGGGGGGGGGGGGGGGTCTGTAACAGGAGCGTGGAAAGTGAGGGTACATACCGCTACGTTGGTCGGTCAGAGCGCACGTGTTACTACGAAGGAAAGGAAGAACGAACTGGCTAGGAGGGGGGGTGGGAGGGTGGGTCCTTGAAAAAGGGGGGGCCAAAAGATTGAAGTTGTAAACTGGAGAAAGAAGCGCTGCTTTTGCCCTCTTCTTCAACGGCCACAACTTCACAGGAGGGAGACCGGTGACGTGGTAAACAGCGCCTACATACACCAGAAAACGGCTGGGGACAGGGGGGGGGCTAATCCGGGGATTGTGTGGGTTAAGTGGGGGACTATGGCTGCAACCACTTTGGTGTCTCAAAAGGGTAAAAAACAAACAGGGGGGAAGGGGGGGAGAAAAACAGGTGGGTTCAACTTCATCATGACGTTTTTGTTGGACGACACCATAAAGACTCTGGTTCTTTGTGGCCAGGTGACAAAAAAAAAGACAAAAACCCAGTTCGTAACCTTACTGGAACTTTTTCCCGCCATAACTCCAACAAAAGGGGCGGGCAAGGAGCCGGGCAAAGACGATAAATGGTTGTGATCAGAAAAGACAAGGGCGGACCAAGTGTTCGGGCACGCAACATAACTGTGGTTGTCAGCGGGACGGGGGAAGTTTACGAAAAGTTTTGTAGCGAAAAGGGAGGCACAGAAAACATTTGGGGGGACGACGGGGGGGTACAGATCAAAATGTAGAAAAGCGGGAAGAGGGGAGCGACGCATAAGAACGGCGAAGACCAAAAAAGCTGTGGAAACGGGTGTTTTGTCGCGGGGAAACACGGTGGGAAAAGGCCAAGCACGGACAGGGACGTGGAGGCGTGGATACAATGGTTAGTGAACGGGGAGGGGAATGTACCTGGGGTGGCAGGGGGGGTCACGCCCTGGTGGAGTCGTCAAAGGAAAAGTAGTCTGGAGCTTTGTCCGGCAAGCCCTCGACAGAGGTTTTCGAAGGATGGAGCCCAGACGTTTGTGGAGGGGAAGGGTGCAATTTAGAATAACCTGACGAACGCGGAAAAAGAAACAGAAAAAACGTGGAAAAAGTTCTAAATTACACGGGGGCCGGAGTTGCGAAAGCAAAAATCTTGCACCGCGAAGCCATGGGGAGTTTGGGACGAACTTTCTCCTAAGGAAAGTGGTGGTAAGTTTTCGAACGGGGGTTTTACAGGGTGAAAAAGTCGGGGGTTGTGCTTTTTAACGGGAGACAGAGGGTACGCCTAGCAAATTTGTGGGCGACGGGTCTGGAACGGAAGCGCTTGACGGTGTCCACTTTACGAACTTTGGGGGGTGGTAGGTGGCGGGCGTTTCAGGTGGAGCGTCCCGGTAAACAAAAACTAAAAAACGGTGGGGTTATGGGGCTTGGGAAAGATCTTACGCTAAACTTGGGGACTTGAGGGGAGCAACAGGCTTTACCAGAACTACTCGGTACTGTAGGGGGAAAAATGAGGAAGTGGATTGTTTACGGGGGGGGGATCTCGGGTACAAGAACGGGGCTAGACAAAAAAAGAAACGTGGTGGGGGGAAGACAGTGCCAGGGGGGGGTGACGAAAAGGGGAACCAGTGGGGTTTACAGGGTGGAACGAAGGAAAAAATTGGTTTCTTCGGTCGGTTAAAAAATAGGGACTTTTGGGGAAAAAAAAGTTTTCTTTCCCGAGGGAAATAGTGTTACTAGGGAGGTACTAGGTTTTTTGAAGTGGGTTAAAACCAGAGGGGGGGGATCATAAAGACAAGGGGCATCCGCGAATACAAAGGCTACGAAGGAGGAGAAGGGGGGTCAAAGACTGGGGGTTATGGGGGGGCGTAAAACACCGGAAAACAGGGTCCTTCCAACGTGTTCCAACCGTCATATTTCGTCAAAAGGGGGACCGGGGCCCGGGGTGATAACAAGAGACAAAAAATAATGGGTTCAATTTTTTCAACAGGCCGGTCAAAAAAATAGGGTGACAGAAATTATAACGGCGGGAGCCGACAGAATCACAAAAAGTGGTGGGGGGTAAAAGGTGAACGACGAGTCGGGGACGACGGAATTCCGTATAAGGCCGCCGCAAATCTGATAACCCGCGTTGGGGGGGTCAACGGGTTTCGACATCGGAGTTTTGGGGGCCGAGACAACGGTGGGATTGGGGCCTGGGTACAAAATTGCGGTTGACCGAAAGAAACAGGAGGGGATTGAGCTTGGGGGGGAAAAAAGTCAAATTGGACGGTGAGGGCCAACTGCCGAAGGGGGTCCGAATTTGACGAAGAAAAAAAAAAAAAGCAAGTGTGGTCGCCGGGGACGACGGGCGGCGGAGACAGGTTTCAGGGGTGACGGGGGGTAAAAACCATTGTGAACGGGGAAAAAACAAAGCGAAGGGGGCGACAGGGGCAAAAAAACATTTAAACGGGGCACCAAAAACAACTGGAAACGAAAAACAAAGGGTGAGGGGGCAAGAGAGAAGCCCTAGAAAACCTTCCTGGAGGGGGGGAATACGCAAGGACTTGGGGGCGGTGCAACTTTGGTGAACTACTTTGGGGGATCTATAATTTTTACGGGGTTGGGTCACACACTGTTCGTTTGCTAATGGGGTAAAAAGCCCAAGGACTAAAATGTAATGCACACTGGGGGGTGGTCTACGAAAGCTTGTGGGAAAGAAGGGGTTGTGTACACGAAAAGTTTCTCGGGAAGACATAACAGGTAGGTGGACTGGAAGGGGGTCAAGAAAACTTTAAAGAAAGCATGGACAGGGATGTGTTGGAAGCGGGTGGGGGGGGGGGGGTCAGGACTCTACAGGTCAAAAAAAAAAAAAACAGGATGGGGACTGAAAACGAACGAAAGACTTGCGGGGAGAAACGCGGTCAAACACAGAAGGTTTGGGGGGGTGGCGCTCCTAGGTGGATGGTACTCACGAAGGGGAGGGGAGAAAATTAAAGAATCAAAAAATTTGGTGTTGCTATACACTACCAGTTTTTTACATGTGAAGTCCGGGGGCCCGACCTGGGTCTTAAGGTGTGTTCGACCGAGACTGTGGACCGACATGCCGTAGCAGGGACGAAATGGAAGGGGGGAAGGGGCAAAACCTGCAACAATTTTGGTTAAAGCGGGACCGGGGGCGGGGATCGTCGACCGAGGATCACGTCCTCAAAGAAGGAAAACGACGGGTGATGCAGGGGAAAGACAGAGACGACGTGGGTACTATATAAGCGTTACTGCACGCCTCCCCGGAGCCCGGGAGCAAACCCTCTGGGAATGGGAGGGTACCAGACCAGGGCGGGGAAGGGTTTTCTGGCGTTTGCGGGGTTTTGGAAGAAAACGCATGGAAAAGCGTGGGGGGTGGCCTATGTTGTGTAACGGGTGCGAATAAGAAGGCATTGGGGGATGACGCAGGGGGAGGGGGACTAGTCGGGACCGGGGGCAACGCGTAACGGTGCAGGGTTTGCGAGACCATATTTGACGCGAAGGACCGAGTTTTCGAAAAAAACAGGTTCGTTGTGTATACAGGGAAAGGACACGGTTTTGCGGGCTTGGAAATGGGGGAGCACGTCGACAGAAGAAGAAAAAAAGAGAGGGGGGAGGGGGGAGGGGGGACGCGGAAAACACAGGGGGGGAACGGTTAGAAAACACTGTTGACAAAAGACAGGCCCTGGAATGAAAGAAAGAACGAACGGGGGGGGGGGAAAAAACGGGTTCTCTAAAAAAGGAAGGAGGCAGGGAGTGTGAGGGGGGGGGGCGAAAAAAACTGGGTGTGGGCGCAAGGGTAGAAGCTGCTCCGACTAATCAAAAGATCAGTGCACCGACATGTGGGGCGGGGAACGAAAGCTCGCGTATGTGATCTGAAAAAAAAAAGGCAAAACATGTGGAAAAAGGTCATGGTTGGCGGTGGGTGTGCTGTAAAAGGCGTAGGACCGGCTCGGAGCGGGTCTTTCCTAGGCCAAAAGGGGGACGTGACAGGCAAAGGTGCTAATTCCCTGAATCTGCACTGTACCAATCAATCACAAACAGACCACGAATCCTATACCACATGAACTGGGACAGCGTGTTGTGTGGGGGATTTAGAGCGAGGCGGGTAGGCTTCTACTGAGGTGGAGGAAGAAATAGTGGGGGAAACAAGTGGAAGGGAGGAAAGAAAAAGGAGATGAACGTGTTGAAGTTTAAGTAAAAAAGAGACACACGTGCTCACATAATGGCATGGCCGGGGTTGGGGGGGAAGGAGGACGGGACAAAGACCATCGCCACACGCGGAAAAAACACAACACACGGGGGTCGAGACAACAGTGACGTCAGGGAAAGCTTGAGGAACGATGCGTGGGCATCATCAGGTAAAAACAGCGTCACAACACACCACAGGGGGCTGCGACTCGGAATGAACATAAATAAAAAAAAAAAAAAAAGAAAAAAAAAGAAAAGAAGGCTGGTGAGCTAGAAGTGAAATCCAGGGGGAAAAGCGCCAGGAGCGTCACAGGAAAAAAAACACGAGCCCGCACACTGAAAACGGCCAAAGTGTGAGAACAAAGCCCGTTAGAGAAAAACAGAGAGAAAGGGGGTGGAGTCACTCGTGCACTCAAAAACCGGAGCGGCTATACCGTATTACGTAAAGCATGTCGAGGACTGACCCAAACACAGGATCACTGACTGCAATCACAACGGAAAAATCTGCATGCAAACAGCCGATGCCACTGTCTGCGGCCCGTGGGCTAGGTCGAATATGGCACATCAAACTCAAGGGAACAGAAAAAGGGGTGACAAAGAGAGAGGAATTGCGTCAAGGCGTCTGAGATCCGGCACTGAAAAAAAAGCGCAGGGAGGACAAATGGTCTCACTCCCTGTAACGGGTCAGGTACCATCGACCATCGAAAAACGCAATGGAAAGAAAGGGCTCCCCACTAACTGAACATCAACACCGCTATGGGGGGTCACTGAAGAACCCAGGGGAAAAAAAAACAAAAGGAGAGAGCTGTCTCGAAAAGAAGAAAAGGAACCGCAACAGAACAAAGAGTGAGAGTGTTGGGATAGAGCAATGGTAGCATAAGGTGTAAACGACGAACTGAGACGGAACCTTTTTCCCAGGGGCCGAAGGTGAGAAAGGAACGGCTACCGAAGGACAGCCCCCCGAAACAAGCCGAGTGGAGGAGCCGAACAGACCAAGGGACAACCAGACGAACACAGAAAGCCTGATATGCAAGCAAAAAAGAGCATTTGAGACGAAACAAAGTCGGGGGCGCTCACATGAAAGCATCAAGCAAAAAGCTAAGGGGCTCGGCGAGCATCGCAGTAAGAAAAAAAGCCAGGAAAAGACTAACTCGTAAGTGAGAAGGGGCGTTAAAACGAAAAAATAATGAACAGCAAAGCATGGCTACTCCAGATCACATGTGGGGCGTCATACATTCAACGCCCGCACCCGTCAGGGGGCGCCGTGGGGACCAGGGCCAAGCAACCTGAAAAACGAGGCTGCAAGAATCGAGAAGCCGAAGACTAAAACAGCAGGCAGGGTCAAGAGGGTTCACGACCTCGGGTGAAAAATGGTGCGGTAAAAAATACGAAAAAAAAACGCGCATGTGGACATAATACGTGTGAAACCACAACAAGACACCGAAAGAGAAGACGGGTCGGGAGCGTGCATCGCCGTTTGGCTGCGCTAAATAGATCGGTAGGATCGGGGGGAAAGTGGGAGACTGACCAAAAAAAAGAAATGCCACAAGATCGTGCAGAATGCCTAAATTGACAGAAACACTCATGCACGAAGTACCAACGGCAAAAAGGGGGGATTAGCTGCAGCGGAAAGTCCCGTGGGGAAAATAGAAAAAACAGTTCTACGCTCGCAGAAAAACTTCATAATTCACACTTTTGTCCAGAGCTGCAACGTCCAAGAGGACAATGCTAAAGGCGGCAGGGGTGGAAACACCCAGAATGTGTCAGAAGCGGGCTGGTTCCCGGTAACATGAAGGAAAAGATAATGTAAAAAACACCGAAAGCACTCGAACAACGTAACCCATCGGGAGCAGACACAGTCCGGCCGACCAGCGGGAAAAATCAGCAAAAATCACAACAAAGACCGTGAAAAAAAGGTAAAGGGGAGTTTGGCCTCAAAACATTCCTGTCAGGGGGGGGTGTTAGGCTATGTACGAGGGCAAACTAGAAAGAAAACAAAAATACAACACAGTTAGCAGGTAACGTGGGGGCAACAGGCACCAAAAAGGCAGGTCATACACTGAATGTAACTTGACAGTGCTCTGGGATTCAAGCGCTGGCAAAAAAGGACAAGACGTAAACTGGGGGTATCAAAACCAAAAGGACAAGGAGAAAAAGGACGACCTCAGCGTACCACAGGCACCCCGCACACAGCTGTGAGGAAGAAGGTGGTAGACGAAAGGACCGCGCACCGTAAAGGAGTGGGCAGAGAGGGAGTCGGAGGGGTAGAAACTCTCTCAAGTGCTCGTAAAGGAAAACGAAAGAAGGAAAAAAAGTTCAAAAAACAGAAAAAAAAGGGGGGCCCCCCACAAGACGCCACGGGTTGTGTCAGCAGTCAAAGGGTGCTTCCAGAAAAGAATAGTTGACCGGAGACCTGTATTGTCCAGACACCCGGGGGGGATTTCACCCCAGTTGTAATGAAACGGAAACACGTGCAAGATCCAGATTTGGGGGGGGTCCAAGGTTGAAAAAGGACCACTATCAACACACGAAAAGTTGTGTGCGGGGCGTCTGTAAAGGTCCAGCCCGGGGGTGGTGTAGGGGGGTCGGCAGTCGCGGGGGGTGCAAAGAAACACCAGGTAAAAACAAGCAAGAAAGGTGGCGGAAGGGACGCAGTTAAAAAAAATCCTCAAAAGGGGAAAAAGAAGCACACACGGATGGGGGTGTGTGCTTGTGTGAAGAGGAGGAAAGGGAATGGCCGGATACAAAAGGCAGGAGGGGGGGGACAACTCTACACCCGTGACTGGCCCAACGGCCGACGCAGCCAGAAGGAAGGACGAAATAAGAAGCATTCACAAACCAGTCAAAAAAATTCCAAAAAACAAACGGCCGAAAAAGGAGGGCCCTGAAGAAGTAATAAGTGACCCAGATCCCCGAACCGCGGAGGGTGAAAGACAGGAAGTTGCAAACAGTGGCTCTCACGACAGACCGTGAAAAAAGCAAAACATTGAAAAACGCCGTGCAGAAAAATCAGAAAAGTGACATTCCTCCCTGAGGGGGTTAGTTACTGCTTCAGGGACGGAAGGAGAGGGGGGGGACTCCAAAAAATGTCGCCCCGGAATCGGCTGAAGGAAAACACAAACTGAAAGAGAGAGACACGCCAGAGAACAGTTTGACCAGAAAAATCCCCACCAAAGAAATTTAACCTAACGCAAAAAATCACAGAGAAAACCGGATCACCGCTTCTGAACCGAGGTCCAAGGGGGGGGCAAAAAAGTGCGAGAAAAAACGGAAGAGCACCCGCACCTCTTGAAAAAGGGGAACTGGAGCCTTCTTCAACTAAGAAAACAGGGAAACCCGCAACACAGGGGTCTCCTTTCGGGCGGAGATGACCACAAAACGCGATGTGCAACAAACAAATAGAATGAATCGTGCGGAACGGGAAAATGCAAAAAATTATGTCGTGTATACAAGGACTTGGACAATTCTATGTTGTGGAACACCACGGGGGGAAAAAAATAACAACCGGTCCCCAAGAAAACCAGTCAAAGGCCAAGGGGACAGAAACAATTGAAGGGAAAAAAAACAAATTGCCGAAGGGACTTGTCAAGAACCCGCACACACATGGGACCGCCTGAAAAATGAAAAATCACCGTAGGACACGAGGAAAAAGGTAAGCAAGTCCCACCGGACAAATAAAGGGAGACAAGAAAAAAAGTCGCACTTCCAGAGGAAAAAAAAGTAACAAAAAGGCTCGACCTCGGGACGGGCCGAAAAACAAGTTCGAAACCGGTCCAAGAAGGAAAATATTCGTGCAAATGTCACGCGTTCGGGCGAAAGTTGGGAAATGAACCGCGCCAAAGGGAGAAACGAGGACCCCGGTTTTAAACCAGAGAGAGGAGACGGACACCGCCCACTCAAGGCAAATGGGTTTACTCCGCCTAAAAGGGGGGCATACCGGAAGCTCATAACTAGGGCCAAAAACGACACAGGGAAGGGGATTCAACGCTCCACTGCCAGTCAGTCGGCAGGAAACAGGGGGGGCTACGCGGCCCAAACAGCCAGTTTCCCGAACGAAATCTTATTGTTTCAGAAGTCAGAGAAAAGGGGGCGCAACAGAACCCGTAGGGAAATAAAAAGGTGACCCGCCCGAGTCACCCGTGGAGTTAAGAAGCCCGCGAAAAACATTTACACGCAAACGGTACCAAAAAAAATTGGCCGGGGGCTGCGCAGCTGGTCTGGAAGTCAAACTGGTAGCAAGAGGCGAACAGGCATCTAACCGGGGGAACCCCAAAAGTTTGGAAAAACTGAAAGAACAAATCTACCACAAATACCAAAGAACGCCAACAGCCTTGTTTTGTGGTGGGGGACAAGGTCTGGAATAGTCAAACAAAAAGCCTAGGCCCACGAAGACAGACGATCTAAAAAACTCAGGAAGGGCAGTGTCAAGGACCCACCGAGGAACCCAACAAAACGTCTGGTGAGCAGGGGGGCAAGGTTGAAGACTACAGAGAAAGCAGTGCGCCTAGGAAAAAACCACTAGGGACACCGAAAAAAACTCGTCCCAGATGAAAAACCAAAAAACCCGCCCAGGTTAAGGACCTGTTGTACTCCTTTAAATTCCAAAACACAGTCAGCAAACGAACTTGGGAGTTACATGTAAATTTTGTGCTCCAGGAAAGGGGGTAAAACCAGGGAAGGGAATGCGGGGTCCGCAACCAATGGCCTCTAAGGAACCGAAAATCCCCAACCCCGCCTTCAGGAAACCAAGGGGGCTGCCGTGGTGAGTACTGACGTTGAAGAAAGAGTCGTAAAACAGGTCCACACCGTAGGTCTGACCACACTGTTCACGGTGGTAACCGAGGGGTAGGAACAAAGAAAGGGAGTCACGACACACCTTCACCACAAATTGCAATCCACAACGAACCCACCGGGCCTAAAACCCTTCCTCACACCCCTCCCTAACAAAAGACAGAATGGGGAAAACCAGATCCTCGACACACGTTCATCTGACGTCACAACTTACCGGGGCAGCTCAATGCCCTTCGGCCTGTGTAAGAGGGAAATGTACTGAGGAAGGTACTCCGCAGAATTTTCAAGGGCATACACCGGTAAACCCGACCGTCAAAAAACAAAGGGGAAGGAGCTCCCCACCAAACCGCAAAGCCCCCCCCACCCAGAGGAAGCAAGAGGTGTAAATTGCGAAAGGGGGTGCCAGAATGACATGTCAAATTGGGGAGTCACGGGGGGGAACAGTCAGTCAGTGGTGGTAAAACGTTAGCCCCAACCCGCAAGGAGACTCGCCAAGCAAGGGAAAACCCAACACTTGTGAAAAAAGAACCACCGGTAAAGAAACCACGGGGGTCATTAACGTCGCGCACCCCTTCGCAAAAAAAAAATTTAGGAAAACCCACTGGAGGACAAGGAGTAAACCACACTTTGACGCCTCTAACGGATCCACAAAAAGGAAGAAGCGTATACCTGGCCTGAGTGATGTCAAGAGAAAAAACTATTACTTGAACAGCCGCTGCAGGCAAGGGCCACAAAGAAAGAGCGTGGGAAAGGGGCACCTGTTAAGCCAACAAATTCTGGGGGGACAAAGGGTGAGCAAGAAAAAGCAAACGTGCAGGATCGAAGACTTGGAAGAGAAAATGACTTACAATCCTGTACATTAACGGAAAAACGGAGTCGAGGCACAAAAAAGATAAAAGCCGTGGGGACGATTTAAAGCAA
>Ga0179591_1532903_pt1 | contig 10563 bp, 14 predicted proteins | sample CZOMad2_1_08_16f_FD_182891 | JGI IMG/M metagenome (GOLD analysis project Ga0179591, IMG submission 182891) | Vadose zone soil fungal communities from Angelo Coast Range Reserve, California, USA - CZOMad2_1_08_16fungal (PacBio error correction) | ecosystem: Environmental > Terrestrial > Soil >...
CGATCGCCGGGTGCTTCGGCCCGCGCGGCGGTGGCTGCGCCGACCACCTCGCCTCGGCCCGCGCCACGTCCATCTCGCCGCTGCGCCCGACGATATCGGGTAGAAGTGCGCGGTGTGCGCCAGGCCGGGGCGGCCAGCAACCACGCTTTTGCGCTGCTGGGCGGTGATATGCCGACGGCGGTTGTAGGTGGCTCGTCGCTGAGCGTTGCCGCGTTCACGTGAGCACGCACCCGAGCTCGACTCCGGCAGCATCGCAGCACTGCGGCACCTGCAGCCGGCTCGACGTGGCGACCGCACGGATCCGCTCCACGAGCTCGCGCCTGGACAGTCGAGGAAGCCGCAGCACGTCGTCACCGCGCGCACGCCCAGCTCCACCACAGCCGTTGCCCGCCGCCGCGACTCGCCGAGCAGCCCCGCGGCCCCCCGCTCCCCACCAGGGTCGTCTCGGCGCCGGGGCGTCTCGAACGCCCCGGGTAGCCGTGGCTGCGGGCGTTTGCCGAAGTCCCCGGCGGGCGGGGCAACGTGGTTGCCACCATGACCACGCCGACCGTCCGACCCGTCACCCGGGCACGCGCTGGCAGCAAGGCTCCTCATATTCGACTCGAAATCGACGCAGTCCGACTCGGTTCGACGCACAGCGACGCAGTCCGGCTCATCGTCAGCTCGGGCGCGGTGGTTTGCCGCAGGGTCAAGCAGCTCGCAGACCGCCGAGATCGCGCAGCCAGCCGATGACGTAGACGCGACCGTCCCTGGCGTGCCGGTCGCGGGATCAGCGCGGTGCCACGATCGCCGCGGCGCCCCCGAGTCGCGCTGTCACACCTGGTAGCGAACGAGGCGCGGTGTAGCGGACCCGGGTGGAAGTGCTCGGTGTACAGCGCCGTTGCAGCGAGCAGGCCGCCGAGTGCCCGATGCCGACCCGATCGCAAGCGCCACCCAGATCACACCTTCTGGTGCGTATCGGGCCGAGCCAGAAGAACGGAACGCGTACAGCGCGGAACCCGCGCGGAGAACAGGTACAACGCGGCCGCCGTCAGATCCGTCCGTACAGGAATCGCGGAAGCCCGCATGGTGATGAACTCTGCGGCCGCCGCGATGAGCACCCCGGTCAGCGCCCCAAGCATACCCCCCCCTCCTCGGCAGGGGGTGCACACGCTGGTCAACGTAGACGCCGAGTACACGGTGAACAGGTAGTCGCGATGTTCGGGCCGGTTGGGATGAAGGTGAGTATGCAACCGTTGGCCGGGCCGACGTGCGGAACAGCTGGCTCCACCAGCGGCACCCTGGCCGCCCCGCCTGCGCGCTCCATCCGCTGGAACATCGCTCTCGACAGCCCGAAGGCACGTACACCCCACCGCCAGCATCACACCCCGCGCTCAAACAGGAACGGCACCCGCCAGCCCAGCCCCACGCGAAAGAACTGCGCGTCGTGCAGCGCCGAGAACGCCACCAGCCCCCCGAGCCAGCAGCTGCCCGCCGCACGCCCATCCTGCATGCCGACGCCTGTAGCGGCCGCTCTATGCCCCGCCGGCGCGTTCTCGACCGCGACCAGCGCCCGCCGCCCCACTCCGCCGCCGAGCGCGACACCGCTGCACCATGCGCAGGCAGGATCAGCAGGACGGCGGCCCACAGGCCGATCTGGGCCTCGCCGGGCAGCACCCCCACCAGGAACGTGCCTGACGACCATCAGCAACCAAGGTTGATGATCAGCATGCGCTTGCGGCCGAGCCGGTTCCGCCGAAGTGGCCCGAGATCCCCCGCCGCCCGGCCAGCAGGAACTGCCACGCGAACGTCGCCATTGAGACGAGCGTGCCGGCCGTCGGCCCAGCTCGCTGAAGAACAACCGGGAACACCAGCGCCCGCGACGCTGCCGTAGAGGAATAAGTCGTACCACTCCACGACGTGCCCGACGAAGCCGGCGACGGCGGCTCTCCACTGCCGGTTTCAGCCCGGCGGGCTGGCGACCTCCGCCGCGTCCACGATGCGTTTCATGCTCCGCCCTTCGGCAAACTAGGCGCCAGCAGCTGCGAAACCTCTGCAATGCGAAGCTTGCATTCAGCATTGTGCGCGTTCTCTAAACTCGCGGACGCGCGGCTGTCAAGGTCACCTACGTTGCCGACTCATGGCATGATTTTTTTTTTTTTTTTGCTGGATTCTATTCGCTCTGCGCTACCGACTCTGTGTCCGGGTGGCCGCTCGAGCATCTATGGGTGTGCCGGATGCCATGGCCGTGGGTCGGCCGGGCACTATTGTGCATGCGGCGCTCTGCTGCCGAACACCGTGAGACCTCACGATCCGATGCAGACCTCGTACGCCCGACCCGTTCTACATGCGTGTGGATCACAACGCATCGGGTGTCGCGGCTCCCCTGAGGAGAACTCTGCGTCAGCGACTCAGATGTTTCTTGCACCGTGCTCAACGGGCAACAGCAAATCACGTAACTCAGTGACTGCTTCGGATCGACTTTCACTAACGCTGATTGGCCATAATCACAGCCGATTATTGCGGGCATTCCACGCTAAGCCGCCAGCGCTTCACGGTTTCGGAAAAAACGCAATGCGACCAGCGCGCCATGCCCTGCCCAGCAGCCACCCGCCGGCCTCTGCCGAGCTGAGGAGGTTCGGACAATCGCCAGCGCGTCAGGAACACGTCACGAATACGCTGGGGTTCGCCAATGCCGGATCGCGGTGCTGCGCTGCGGCGCCGGCGATGGTAGCCCAGTTCCGGGTATAGGCGCGCCCGTGCCAGCAGAGTGCTGACTCCGCCAGCACCAGCACACAATCAGCACGTCCCCCATTGCGGACCGATCTTGGCGACTGGCCGGCCACGGTCCATCAACACTGCGGCCAGGCAGCGAAGGCGATGGCGCTGGCGATGGTGCAGAAGCGCATGAATTCGCCGCCGGTTGCGCTTGCGGTCCGTCCACGGGGCCGCTCCAACGCGCATGATCATGGCGCCGCATTGCATTGGGGGCGTCGCCATGGCGGTGGTGACGACGGCGATGCCGCGTGGCGGAAGTCATGGCAGGAACACGGCGCCAAAGAACAAGATCGAACACTGCGGCGCGCACAGGATGCGATCGCGCACGATGCGCCACAGCTGGCGTCCTTCAATGGCGCCGACTTTGCTGGCTGGGTGTTGTTGCATGTGCTTACTGCACCAACGCTTGCAGCGGTTCGTACAGCCATAGCCAGGTAAAAAACAGCGGCACTGCACAGAACAAGGCAAGCACGCCGTACACCGAAGGCATCCGAAATTGGGCGCCAGCGCCGTCAGGAACAGGCGCCGATGGCGCCGCCCAGCGGCACCGCAAGTCTGGCGGATGCCATCGCCATGCCGCGCTCGCCTTCGCCGACCAAGTCATCAACCGCGCGGATCACCTCGCGGCCGCGGAGCCGTTGACGCTCTGCCCGCCGAGCAGGCCGACCAGCAGCAAGCCAGGGCCACAAACGGCAGGCCGGACATGGCCTGGGCGGGACAAACAAAACCCAGCCATCCAGGCCAGCGCCAGGGGTGGTAGCCAGGCCCGACCAACAGCACCGGGCTGTCGCCCCAGCTGTCGGTCCATCAATCCCCAGGGCAGTTCGCTTAAAGCGATCCGGACCCCATCAGACCCAGCACCAGTCCGCAGTTTCCGCTTATCGAGGTGGTAACCGAGCGTAATCAGTACGGCTTTTTCGGAATGCCGTGAAGCGGCTGAAACGCTGGCGTTGGCGGCAACGCCTACCCCAGCACCCTTCCCGCTATGGCGGGCGGTATTTGATGCTTGCAGCGGTGACAACGTTCGGGACGACATCTTGATTCTCCTGGTAGCGATAATGCGCTGGTATCTGTGCTGATTTAAGCGCTTGAGCGAGTATCGCTTTGCGCGAATCTTGTGAATATCAGATAGTTTCGAACGAACAGTTTTTGAAAATCGGGATGGTTGTCATGCGACAAATCGTTTTGAACCTCGACTGCTGCGTACCTTCACCACCGTTCGACCTCGGCGGCTACGCAAGGCTGCCGACCGCCTGGGTCGCTCTACACTGCGGTGAGCGCCCAGCTGAAGCACTGGAAGGTCAGGCCGGCGCGCCGATTTTCCGTAAAGCCGGGCGCGGCCTGGCGTTGACCGCGGGCCGGCGAGTCTTGCCCTGGGTTACACTGCGCCGCCGCTGCTCGATCTCACGACGACCGCCAGCGCAGTGCGCGGCGTCGAGCTGGAAGGCGAGGTGAGCGGGCTTGCCGGAAGATTTGGCGAAGCGCTTGCTGGCGACGTGCTGGGACGTTTCATTCGCGCGCGCCCATCCGAAAGGCGGTTGAAGTCTGCGTTGCGGCGCAGCAACGGACCTGCGCGAGCGCGTGACGCTGGTCCGCATCGACCCTGGCTTTGCTGTGGGCAAGCGTACACCGGCGCTGACGCGCAACGGTGGCCCGACCTGCCATTGTGCTGGATCGGACCGGCGCAGGATGCGCCGCAAGTGCAGGCCGGCGCGCCCTGCCGCTGGTATTGCTGGATCTCCTGCCTGCTGCGCGAGAAATCTCTTCGAATGCGCTGGACGCCCGCCGGCATTGCCTGCGCCATGCGTTCACCAGCGCCAGCCTTGCCGGCTGTGGGCGGCCTCGGCTGCGGGGCTGGTACTGACGGTGCGCAGCCTACGGCCTGCCGCCAGCTTGCGCATCAGCGACCGCAAGCGCCGGCTTGCCTGCGCTGCCCGCAGATCGGCTTGTCCCTGTATCGTGCCCAAACTCGCGCTCAAACATGGCGGGAACCGTCGGTTGAAACGGCTGGAGAAATACTGCTGGCAGGCGGTGCACGAAACCATCCTCAGGATCGCGGCAGCGTGCCTGGTTTAAATGTTGGCTGGTGATTGGCGCGTCGATTCTGATCGATTCGAGCTGCTCTTTCCAGGCCGCCCACCTTTAGGGCGTGACCTGGACAGCGCGCGACTACGGTGAACGGCGGCAGTCATCCCGCCGCGCATAACGCGCGCATCAGCTGCACGCCGAGCGAGACCGGCAGGTGATGGCTGCGCTCGGTCCAGTCCAGGCATTTCCGCGCGCAGTCCTGGCGCGTCGGCTTGAGCGCGGGACATCGACGCCGCTAGCGGCGAACCAGGCGCTGCCGGCCGCGGACAATTCACTGCTTTGTCGCGCCCTTGAATCGCGCAGCGCAGGAATTGTTGCGCTTTTGCCCGCTGCTGCTAAAACGACCACCTGCAGACAGCGGGAGTGCGGTGACGCAGCACTGCAGCAGCGCCATTGATTTGTAGGCTGGCGTCTGACAAGCAATGTTTGAATTGTCCGCGGCCGGCAGCGCCTGGTTTTCGCGGCCGCTATCGCGTCGATGTCGCGCGCTCAAGCCGACGCGCCACGGACTGGCGCGGCATGCCTGGACTGGACCGAGCGCATGCCATCTGGCCGGTCCGCTCGGGCCGTGCAGCTGCTGCGCGCTTTATGTCGCGCGGGATGGCTGCGCCGTTCAACCGTCGTCGCGCGCCTGTCCAGTCACGCTAAGGGTGGGCTGGCCTGAAAGGCATCTCGGCCTCGATCAGATTCGACACCGGCTCATCACTCAGCCAACATAAAACCAGTCACGCTGCCGCGATCCTGCGGATGGTTTTCGTGCAACCGCCTGCACAGTATTTCTTTCCCGCGTTTCATCACCGCCGTCCGCCATCGTTTGAGCGCGAGTTTGTGCACGATACCGGACAAGCCGATTGCGGCAGCGCAGGCAAGCCGGCCGCTTGCGGTTCGAGATCGCAAGCTGGCGGGCAGGCCGATCGGCGTGGTCGCACCTTCCAGTCCCAGCCCTGCAGCCCGGCCCCCCAGCGCGGCCAGGCTGGCGCTGGTGGAACCGCATGGTCGCCAGGGCATCCGGCGGCGTCAGCGCATTCTAAACGAGTCGCGCGCAGCTGCAGGCGCATCCAGCAATACCAGCGGCAAGGCGCGCCGGGCCTGCACTTGCGCGCATCCTGCGCCGTCCGATCCAGCACAATGGCGGTCGGCCACCCGTTGCCGTTCAGCCCGGTGTACCAACCGCTTTCCCACAGCCCAGTGCCGGGCCGCTTCTGCCATCGTCAACGCGCTCGCGCAGGTCCTTGCTCGCGCAACTGCAGACTTCAAAATTCACCCTCAAACTTTCGGATTGGCTGCGCATGAACGTCCCACACTCCGCCAGCGCGCTTCGCCGAAATCTTCCTGCAGCCCCCGCTTCATCACCTCCCCGCCTTCCAGCTCGAACGCCAGCCCAAACTGCGCTGGCGGTTTCGTCGTTGAGATCGAGCAGGCGGCGCGCGCGTAACCCAGCAAGATCTTCGCCGGCCGCGGTCACGCCAGGCCGCGCCCGGCTTTACGGCAAATCGCGCTCCGGCCTGCCCTCCAGTTTCTTCTTCACTGGGGCGCTCACCGCAGAATGTAGAGCGCCCAGGCGGTCGGCCGCCGTTGGCGTAGCTGCCGAGGAGGGTCTATACCGTGGTGAAGGTACGCACACGTCGATGTCCAAACTGATTTGTCGCATGACACCCTCCCGTTTTTCAAAACTGTTCGTCGAAACTATCTGATATCAAAATATCCGCAAAGCGATACGCGCTGCAGCGCTTAAGCAGCACAGATCCAGCGCATTCGCTACAGGAGAATCAAGATGTCGTCATCACCGCCGTTGTCAACCGCTGCAACATATACCGCCGCCATCGCTGAAGGTGCTGGTGTAGCGTTGCCGCACCCATCTTTTCATCCCGCCTTCGCGGCATTCCGACACAACGCCGTTCCTGATACAGCTCGGGTTACCACCTCGAATAACGCGGAACTAGGACTGGTGCGGGTCGATGGGTCTCGGCATCGCTTTAAAAGCGAACTGCCCTGGGGCTTGCTGACCGACCGCTGGGGCGAACCCGCGCCGGTGCTGTTGTCGGCTGGCTACCACGCGACATGGCGCTTGGCCTTGATGGCGTTGTTGGGTTGTCCCCGGCCCAGGCCATGTGCCCCGGCCTGCCGTTGCTGGTCCGCTGGCTTGCTGCTGTCTGCCTGCTCGGCGGCAGGCGTCAACGGCTCCAGCGGCCGCGAGTGAATGACCTGGTTTCGGCGAGGCGAGGCGCGGCATGGCGATGAGCATCCGCCAGAACTGCGGTGCCGCTGGGCGCGCATCGGGCGCCCTGTTCTGCTTCCTGCCGGCTCTGGCTGCCCATCGATTGCTTGCTTCGGTGTACGGGCGTGCTTGCCTTGTTCTGGGTGGCATTACGCTGTTTGTTACCCTGGCTATGGCTGTACTAACCGTCTGCAGCGTTGCAGATAAGCAAAACATGGCCCCCCAACTAGAAACACAAACACCGCCACAACGTCGCGCCTTGAAGGACCGCCAGCTGTGGCTCATCGTCCGCCGCGATCGGCCTCCTGTGCGCGCCGCAGTGTTCGATCTTGTTCTTCTTTGGCGTGCCGGTGTTCCTCCTGATGACGTCAGCCACACGCCGGCATCCGCCGTCGTCCACCACCGCCATGGCGACGCTTGCAATGCGGCGCCATGATCATGCGCGTATGAGCGCCGCTTGGACCCGACCGCAAGCGCACCGCCGGCGCGAATTCCTGCGCTTCTTGCACCATCGCCAGCGCCATCGCCCTTCGCTGGCCCTGGCCCCGCAGTGGTTACGCTGGCCGGCCAGTCGCCAAGTTTCGGTCCCGCAATGGGGACGCTGCTTAATTGTCGTTCTGGTTCTGCCGGCGTCAGCACCTGCCTGGCACGGCGTCGCCTAACCGAACTGGCTACCATCGCCGCGCCCGCAGCGCAGGCACCGCGCTCAGCATGGGCCGAAACACCAGCGTATTCGTTACGTGTTTCCTTACTGCCGCTGGCTGATCCCGCACCTCCTCCGCTCGGGGCAATCTGGCCGGCGTGTGGCTGCTTGGGCAGTGCATGCGCGCTGGTCGCCTGTTCGTTTTTTTTCCCGAAACCTGTGCAAGCGATGGCGGCTAGCGTGGCCTGCCCGCAATAATCGGCTGTGGCATATGGCGAATCAGCCGTTGCTGGAAGTCGATCCGAAGCAGTCACTGAGTTACTGAAGTTTGCTGTTGCCCGTTTGAAACGTTGCAAAGAACCATCTGAGGTCGCTGCGCAGAGTTCCCTTCCAGGGGAGCCGCGAGACACCGATGCGTTGTGCTCCCACGCAATGTAACGGTTCGGCGTACGGTTCTGCATCGATCCGTGAGGTTCTCCACGCCGTGTTCGGCAGCTTAGTCCAGCCGCCATGCAGCAATATGGCCGGGCCCGACTTCCACGGCCCCTGCAATCCGGCACGACCCATAGATGCTCGAGCGGCCACCCGGACAGAGTCTGTAAGCGCAGAGCGAATCGAACCAGCATCATGTCATTGAGTTCGTGCAACGTAGGTGAACCTTGACAGCCGCGCGTCCGCGAGTTTAGCTAACGCGCACACTGCTGCATTCCAGCTCGCATGCAGGAGTTTTTCGCAGCTGGCCCGGGCGCGCCTTCGTTTTGCCGAAGGGGCGGAGCCTGAACGCATCGGCTGGACGCGGCGTAGGTCAGCCAGCCCCGCCGCGCTGAACCGGCCGTGGCGCGCCGGCCTCCGCCGTCTTCGTCGTCACGTCGCTGGAGTGGTACGACTACTCCTCTAACGGCAGCGTCGCTGCGCGCTGGTGTTCCCCGGTTGTTCTTCAAGCGAGCTGGTGCCGACGGCCGGCACGCTCGTCTCACTGGCGACGTCGCGGTGGCGTTCCTTTTCCTTCCTGCTGCGCCGGTCCGGCGGGGGTGATCTTCGGGCACTTCGGCGACCGGGCTCGCCGACAAAGCGCATGCTGATCATCACCTTGTGTCTGATGGGCGTCGCCGTTCCTGGTGGGGGGTGCTGCTCGGCGAGGCCCAATCGGCCTGTTGCGCCGGTCCTGCTGATCTGCTTCGCATGGTGCAGTGTTCCTCGCTCGCTGCGGCGATTTTTGCTTCTGCTTCTCTTGTCTCTTTCGAGGCAACTCTCCTGCTTCCATCTCTGCCTCTACTTCTCCCGTCATTCCTCTTTCTTCTGTCGTTGATCCTGAACTCTTTTTTCCCCCTCTTCTTTCCTACTTTTCTTTTTTCTTCGTTTCTCGGCGCGTGCCCGACGCGTCCAGTTCTTTCGCGTGGGGCTGGCGGGTGCCTTCCTGTTTGATCGCGGTGCTGGCCTGCTGGCGGTCGGGTTGTACGGGCTCTCGGGCTGGTCGAGACGCCGCTGTTTCCAGCGGATGGAGGCGCGCGCGGGGCGGGCCAGGGTGCCGCTGGTCGTACTGTTCCGCCCGTCGTCCCCTTCCACTTGCTGCTCACCCCTTCCTCCCAACCGCCGAACATCTCTTCCTCCTTTCCCCTTTTACGGTCTTGCTGTCTACGGTGACCGCCGTGCTGTCACCGCCGAGGAGTCTGGGCGCTTGAACTCGGGGTGTCATCACGCGGCGGCCGCCCGAGTTCACATCAACCATGCCGGCTTCGCGGATCCTGGTCCGACGAACCGGATCGCGGCCGGCGCGCCGGTTTACCTGTTTTTCTCCGCGGTGTTCCTGGCGCGTACGCGTTCCCGTTTCTTCTGGGGCTGGCCGATACGCACAGAAGGGTGCTGATCTGGTTGGCGCTGGCGATCGGGCTCTGGCATCCGGCACTCGCGGCCTGCTCGCCACGGGCCGCTGTACAACCGAGCCTTCCCCACCCGGGTCCCCGCTACAACAACATCCCGGCTCCACCTCGTTCGCCTACCAGGTTGTCAGCGCGATCTCGGGGGCGCCGCGCGATCGTGGCCCACCGCGCTGATCACCGCGAACCGCACGCCCAGGGCGGTCTCGTCTACTTCATCGGCGGCTGCGCGATCTCGGCGGTCCCTGCGCGTTGCTGCTGCGGCAGACCACCGCGCCGAGCTGACGGACTTTAGCCTGACGGCGTCGCTGTGGCGTCGAACCGAGTCGTACTGCGTCGATTTCGAGTCGATATGGAGATCCTTGCTGCCAAGCGCGTTCCCGGGTGACGGGTTCTGACGTCGCTGTGGTCATTTGGCCAACAGGCCCGCCCGCCGGGTGACCTCGTCAAACGCACGCAGCTAACGGCTACCCTGTTGTTCGTTCGATACCCTGCCCCGCGCCGATACGACCTGGTGTGGATCGGGGGGCCGCTGGGCTGCTCGGCGAGGTCGCGGCTGGGGAACCGGCTGTGTAGCTGGGCGTGGCGCGTGACGACGTGCTGCGGCTTCCTCGCCCTGTTCCAGGCGAGCTCGTGGGAGCGGATCCCGGTGCCGTCGCCACGCGCGCCTGCTGCAGGTGCCGCAGGTGCTGGCGATGCTGCCGGATTCGAGCTTCGGTGTGCGTGCTCACCGTGAACGCGGACAACCGTCGCGACGAGCCCTCACCGCCGTCGCATCACGCCCAGCCAGCGCAAACCGTGGTTGCTTGCCGTCCCTGGAGGCACACCGCGCACTTCTAGTCTAATCTAACCCGATGATCGTCGGGGCGCAAGCGCGAGCTGGAGTGGCGCGGGCGCGAGGCGAGGTGGTCGCCGCCGCCACCCCCCACAGCCGCGTGCCCCATCCACTCTCTTTCCATCTCACCCTGCTCTCTATCTCC
>Ga0179591_1323146_pt1 | contig 10562 bp, 11 predicted proteins | sample CZOMad2_1_08_16f_FD_182891 | JGI IMG/M metagenome (GOLD analysis project Ga0179591, IMG submission 182891) | Vadose zone soil fungal communities from Angelo Coast Range Reserve, California, USA - CZOMad2_1_08_16fungal (PacBio error correction) | ecosystem: Environmental > Terrestrial > Soil >...
CTGGGCCGAAGAGGTCGCGATGCGGTCCGGAAAGAGCCCTGGGAGCCGCGCGGAGGAGGGGCCGTACTTGAGAAGAGAGGAAAAGCAAACGAATCCCTCGTCTCTTGGAAATCTGTGATCCTCGAGCTGAAAAAAAAAAGACCAGCCGAAAAAAAATTCCCGAAAGGGGAAAAAGAGGGGACGACGAGAGTCCTCACCGGGCAATCAGGGAAGATACCTCGGCTACATGCTTCAGTCCGAAAAAAAAGTGATCAACAGACGGCAGATGGACATCAATAAAGGAGTCACCGGTACAATACGCGAACGAGCCTCGAAAGAAAAAAGGGGGGGAAGGTGATCCACGTCCAAACATGAAAGATCGATCGAAAGGGGACGAGAAGCAATCAACGTATCGAGTCGGTCAAGAATAGACAATCGGTGAAAGGGCAAATGGGCGAAAAGTAGGATAGTTTGGCGAATCTGGGCGAACTCGAGACGAACGAAAACCACGCGCAAAAAACGGGGAACGGGCGCGTCATCGGACCTCTAGATAAAGTAGTATATCGGAACAAGGGGGCTAAACACATTCGGGGGTCCCAGACAACGAACCGGCGGGGTCGTCGGGTCATGGCAACCTAAGAAACAATCTCCAACTTTAAAGGTGGAAGTTCACGGGTACGATGGAAACGCTACGCGCGGACGTATAAGACTATGGGGATTGTCGACAACAGCGGAAGGAGGCAGGAAGAAGAACCCCGGTAGCCGGTAATGAATTCCCTTTCCTCTTTCGGCTCGCTGAAAGTGGCAATGTTGGTCTAGCTGGGATAAAGGGGAAAGCGTGGGTCTTACCTTACCGTTACACATATTGGGAATGGTGTTCGCGAAAGTCTAAAGGAGAGTCTCCGGTCCCCCCCTCGGGGCTACCGGGCTTCGAACAAGGTAGACCATCGGTGAATCAAAGTTGGGAAACATTCAGTGGTGGGGACCGTCTCTCTTTCATTTAGACCCTCCACAATGGGAATTTGGATCCCTTTCCGTCACCCGTTTTTCCCTTGGGGGTACCGGGGGGGAAACTACTTGCAGCATCGAGAGAAGAGATTTCAGGCCTTTCTCGAACAACGGCGGGGACCAGCACAACCTTCAACACGAAACCGGATTCCTCGACGCACCCACCGGGGGAAGTGGAATGCGTGATGCGGGGAGGGAAGAATAAATGACTCGGCCGGTCGTGGGAAAATGATCGCGTTATACTACGCACCCGGATAGAGTCCACGAACGTGCGAAAGTTCGGCATCCAGCAACTCTGAAAGGAAGTTTGAGTGGCCTCATTTGATCAAAACACATCCCGAACCCGGAGAACCGAAATCCAAAACGAATCACACGGGTCGGTAAAAGTCGTCGTAGAGGGAAGTCCAAGCAATCTGTCCGCCCGGACAGAGAAAGGCCCCCGCCGCCGAATGCGCGCACGGCGACGGAGATCCAGAGAACCTGCCTCGCCAAGGGGGGAAAAATGCATCTGTTTCGGGGAGCCCGGGAGTCGCGGAGGGGTTCCAAAGAGAGGGGAGGCAGATCTGCTGCTAGACCTCCTAAAGCGGAGCGAAAGTGCGCGCCGGCTGGAACCGCGTCGGCTCAGCAACGGAAGGGTCACAGCCGTCAAAAACGACATCTCGTCGGCAGCAACGGGCGAGAAACTAGCAAAAGAGGCAGATCGCGAAGATCACAGAGCCGGTCCCTCTGCGGGGAGGAGCTCCCACCTGGAGGAGAAAAGAAGAGTCAGTTAAGAAAAATATTCTACCTCCGGGCGGAGGACACGGATCTACGGGAGGGACAACTTTTAAGGGGCTCCGATCGAGCTCGCGAAAGAATGAGAGAAAAAAGGACAGCGGCGAGCAGGGACAGTTGAATATCTGAAAGAGATAGAACGTACTGCCGGACGCGAACTCAGGCCGGCCGGAGGACGAACGGGGGGGTGACGGGAAATACCGTGAAGTCTTCCCTTTGAGAGTAGCGGAGTGGTCGTCATGAACGAGTCAGGGTGAATTTTCTGATACGGAAAGTGCGAGGAGTCCTGACTGATTTATGACGGATTACACTCGTCGGGCGCGAAGAAGGTGAGATGAAGAAATCTACTCTCATCCGACACATGATCGCCAAAGTAGGATTGAAAGCGCTTCCAGCAGGGATCGGGAACGGCCTATAGAAATCGAGGCGGCCGGCGGCGATGAGTCTCCATGCCAAAGGAGAAATTCGTGGCCGCAATAACCTCTAAAAGGGAGACTGGGATGGGGGCTAGATTCCGGGAAAAGAACAGATCACGACAAGAAGCTAGAAGAGAAGTCCCCGGTAGCACGCCATCCTATCTTCGACGAAAGGGGGGGCGGAATCACGTGTGCGGAGCCCCGAACCATCAGGGGACTTCGCTCAAAGGCCATAAAATATAACCGGAAAAATTCAACGAACCGAAAAAGTGCCGGCGGTGATCATTCGGTGGTGGGGGGGTAGAGGGGGGAGTGGTTGGGAGAGGGAGGAGAGGGGGTGGGCTGTGAAGGGGAGAGGAAGGGTAAAGTGAGGGAGGGGGAAAGAGGGAGGCCGATGATTGGAGGGTGGGGCGGGTGGGGAAGGGGGGCTAAGGGGAGGATATGGTGGGGAGAGAGTGTGTTTGGGGGAAGGGAGGAGGGGCAGAGGGTGAGGGAGGGGGGGGGAGGGGCGTGGGGGTGGGGGGGGGGGGAAGTTTGGGAGGCGTGGAGCGGGGAGGAGGAAGGGGGGGAGGTTGAGAGCAGGTGGGGTGGAGGGGGTGTGGAGTAGAGAGCCGGGAGAACTGAGGTCGGTAGAGGGGAGGAGTAAGGAGTACGGGGGGGTGAGTGGGGGGGCGGAGGTAAGTAGGGAGGTAGGGGTAAGTGGACAGGTTGTGGGGGGGGGGAAGGGGGGGAAGGATGGTGGGGTGGAGGTAAGGGAAAAGGGCGGGGGGGGGGGGGTGGGATAAGGAGGGGGTGTGAGGGAAGAGGAAAGGAAGGGAGTCGGGTTTCTCGCCGTAATGGACCTCTAACATTCCCTTTTTCCTCTCGACAGCTGCTTACAGGAGGTAAGCAGGCTTTGATTCGAACCGGGGGCGATGGCAAGCCATTGAAGGCTAAAACGGCGCGCGAAGGAGGGACGCGAATCGAAGCCGGCTCGCACTTCTTGTGTAGCGACGGCACCCGTGGAGAGGGAACTGAAAAGAGGAAAGGAACGATCGATTCGGGAAGGCAACGGCGACGCCATTCTAGGATGTCAGCAAAGACTCCACTCCTTCGAAAGACAAGATGCCGCCGGCAGGGCGAATGTGGGTAGACCGCGAAAACCCAATACGCACGGAAGCTCAAGTCGAAAAGCGCCGAGGAGGACCAGACCAGAGGATGGACAAACCCAGCTGGTGTCGACTGCCGGAGAACGAGGATAAGACAGTCCTAAAAACTCGTTGCCGGGAGCGAAAATGAGCTGGGGGTCGACGGACCTCGAGAAAATAACTACATCCACAATTCCTGCGCGGGGAGTGAGACGGTGTCGTCGACCAAACCCGTGGGGGGTCGGTATCAGAAGTCGTGGGTTAAGCGCTAAAAGCTATGGGCCTGTCGAAGGGAGCCGAAAACTGGGGAGTATTGCCTACCGTTGAACAACAAAAAAACCCATCCGTAACGCGCTCGAACTCGGGAACGCCCAAACGGCTAGCTCGCTTGTCTCAAGCCGACCGACCAGCAGGAGGGACCGGAGCATTGGAGGGGTCAAGCTGGAAAACGCTCCCCTGGGGCCCGCGACTTCTAACGTCGAGAAAGAGTAAAAATAGTACTACAATGGCTGATTCCCCTGGCGCCTCTGTGAATCGGCAATAACAACGGTCAACAAAGGGGATCTGGAAGATCGGCACAACAAAGGGAGAGGGAAAAGAGGAAAAAACATCACGAGGGGGCCGTCTTAATAGACGAATCAGGCGGGGGCCGAGGGCCGAGTTTCAGCCACCAGAAGTGTCTTAAGGGCACTAGGCTCTGGGGAAGGTAAGGAGCCTTCGACAAGGATAGGAAAAGACCTCCAAGGCCCGCACCGCGACCGTTTTCGTGGTCAGAAAAACGGCAGCAGCCTGTCTTGGCGGGCAACGAGATCTCGAGCGGAACTTGGAAGCGGTTGGTAGGGCCAGAACCGGGGTGGGTTCGGCGGCGATCTCCCGGCGCCCGCCAAGTCGTTGTCGAGTCACATAAGCACTATATGAGAGGCCTCCCACTGGTGGGGGGGAGGACTCCGAAAAACCGCGCCGAACGACCTCCAGCACGCGCCGGAAGGGTTGTCGGGGCGAGGAAAAGGTCCGTATCGCCCCAGGCATCTTCGGTCTCCTTCGACGGCAAAGGAAGGCTTCCTAAGCTCCGACAGCGTCGTATCGGAGGTGCCGATGAACCGCGCGGGGGGTTTTGATCATGATCAGCTTGGGGGGGGGGGTTGGGTGTGTGGGTGGACTTCAGAGCGACCGGTCGAAGTGGGGCACCTCCGGATGGGCTACTGGACTAAAAAGATCGGCGGCGCCCACGTCTGCGGCCATCGTGGGTCGGGCAGTTGGTTTTCGTTGGTCCCGTGCACACACGAGACATGCGGGCCGACCGTTGGAAGAAGGGCGAGTGCAATTCGGGCACGTCGTGCACAGACGCAAGTTATTCTATCACCACATGCGAATAATCTCTAGGAAGGGAAAAGGCCGCGCGACTGAGGTGTCTAAAGAGACGTCGGTTATCAGCGGTGAATATCCCTCGCTAAAGCTACAAGTCGAGCAGCAGGCTGAGGGGGGAAAATCTGCAGACCTCCAGACTGCGAAGTATAAGGCCTGGCAGAGGTGGCCGGCGATCGAGTCTTGGCGATCGGAGGGATGTCAGGTGCCAAGAGCCACTGACCGGAAGCCAACCGGGACACCGATGAGAAAGGGGTGACGTCTCCCGCCGAGGAATCAGCAGGTGGGTGAAAAGCCTTACCGAAGGAAGGGGGAGATTCGGGTCTTGAGGATCTCGTATGATCTAGGGGTACACTGCATTTGGGGGGGTCGTCTGGGCGCAGAAACGCAGGCGCCGGGGATGGAAGGCCGAAGAACGTTTGCTACGCCCGGTAAGACGCCTGTCCTCCTCTAGGTTAGAGACGGTACGAAAGTTACTCATGGTCCGCCTCCGAGCTGGGCCGGGAGGGGGATGCAGGTCTACGAAGAACGGTGACGGAAAACTTCACTTCTCAGGCCGACAAGGGGATGCGGGAGCCCATCGGACAAAAACTTCGACAAGAGCCAGAACGTCCGGAATCCGAAGCGCCTTAGACGACTCGTCGCATTCCCAATACAGGAGGGGATGCCCGAATGGAGGAGTTTCGGAGCCAGAGAGCTGTCCAGCGGAGAAGAGCCAAGTCCACTGGAGCCTCGACCGAGGGGAGAATTTGTACCTCGTTTCGACCCGAACAGGGAGGAGAGAGAATGCCGCCTCGGCGTCGGGTGAAACAGACCCTTTACTTCTCCTGGAAAGGAAAGAAGACCGTCGAGCAGAGAGGATGATGGTCTCGCAGGCATCATCAGAAGTGCCTCAAACGGGGGGCGTTGAGCCCTCACCTTTTCGGTGCAGGCTCGGTGTAGAGGCCAGCCTAACCTCGGCTGAAGAGAAGAAGGAGTTCGAGAAGAAGATGCACGAGCACGAGATGAAACCTCTCGTCCGTGTCGGAAAGGGCGCCTAAAAATAGTACGGGCGTGGTCCTCCTTTCGAGGAATCAAGCAAGTTGCTCCTTCGCCGGCGACAGCCAGCCGGTGGGTACCATTCTAGGCCAGTCGAACGCCTAGAGTGCACGGCCTCTCCGACGACCTTGCCGATCGGCGTTGTGGTGTGCAGTGAAAGTGGATAACATCGGGAAAACACGGCCACTGCGGGAGTGGATGGGGGGGCCGAGAACGGCAAATGCGTGGGGTCGATCAGGGGAACGTGGCTTACATACGATCGAAGATTAAAAGGAAAGGAGAACATTCTAGGCTGGGGGAATCGGAAGACATCATCATAGAGGCAGCAAAAATACCGGCGGTGGCTCGAGTAGCGGGAGGGGCAGGGGTCCTGAAAGGTCCTTGTCAGTTGACCTGAGGCCCCCAAAACTGCGAATAGAGGGGGCAGTAGCGTGCACCCCTTGGAAAAGTTTAGATGGGCCCCTTGGCCGGGGGAAAGAAGGGCGAAACCCCGGAGCGCGACCGAGAGCACCCTCGGTGCGAAAAGAAGCCAATTCAGGGGTGGGGACGAGCGACGCGGCTCGGTGAGGGAACCCCGCCGCGGCCGGGAACGGTTTGGGTTTTCCCCACCAGACCACCGAGGCCACGGAAGGTACGGTGGGGAAGGCGTCACCGTCTCCGGCCCCGGGGCCTCCGTCGTACCTGCGAAGTAGGAGGGGGGTTCGACCTGCCGAGCTCAAGTGTCGACGGCGTATAAAAGGTCGTGAGAGCAAAAATCGGGTCCCAGGAACTTTGATATTGTGAAGCAGGTCTTGGAAAAGTAAGGACGACCCGATTTCCTTCGGCTTGAAGACTTTGGCGTTCCGGGGAGGAAAAGAAGCGTGCAGAGCGCTGCTCCTTGTCTCGGAAGGTGATCCACGGGAACGCCGTCTACCATGCCAAGGGGAAAGCTAATCTTGATGTCCTCAGAATCGATCCGCTTAAGGGGCATCAACATCGTTGAGGGGGGAAACAGGGGTGACGGGGGATTCTCCGGGTAGATCGTGAGTAGAATCATTCTTAGATACTTCTTCGCGGGGGAAAGGACTCGCAACGGCCTAGGAGGAACACGGCGGGCCGCTGCTCAGGAGCTCGCGCATGGGTCGATGGTGGAAGCCTGTTAGCATGGTTGTTCCATCGAGGGCGGTGAGAAAAGTCCGCGGTGAGGCGAACTTGAGGGATTGGATCAACGACTAGTTGAGGGAGAGAAGTCGGGGAAATCTGGGGGGGGGGGGGGGGGGGGATCATGCCAATAGAGAGAACCTTCTACCGGGCGGTTACGCGGAAACCTGCCAGTCAGAGAAGGGGAAAACACCACATAGCTTATTCTGACTCGAAAGGGGGAAGAACTGAGAGGAGGACTCCGCTACGGGGGGAAAAAGAAAAAAAGCTCGCTAAAAACTCGTTGACCTAGATCGCGATTCGGGCCGCGCATGAGATCCTCTAAAAAGAGAAGTAATAGATCTGCTCTTAGCCCTAAGCGTGAGGGGCGGAAGAATCGTCACTGGCGTAAGCCTCGCTCCCTGCGGCGAATCCCGGACGCTGATTCTAACTAAGGGGGAAAAGCGCGATCAAAAAAAAACGTCTCCTCGTCTATTGGAAGAATCCGTCTTGAAAAGAAAGCCGCGGGGGGAAAGGGCACCGAACCGGCCCGCGATGGGCAGTGAGCAAGGAGGGGCACGACTAAAAACCGACAGACGTCTGGAAGGGACACTTGAAGATCCGGCAAAAATGGGACGGGATACCGGAAAGGAAAAGGACATCAGAGAATCAAACTTGACAAAAACCGCGCTAGGGAGAAACAACAAGGGGGGAGTTCCATCCTCGGACACACTGTCCTCGAGAGAAAAGACTCTCCGCAGCCCCGGATCGAGGAAAATATCGGTGCAACGAAGGTGGTCTAACGATCGCGGGGGATTTTGAAATAGATCTAGAAGTCGATACGACTACCTTCGGGAACTGGTCAAGGGAGGGAAAGGCAGGGGATCAACCGAGTGACCAAGGGGGGGCGATAGAAATCACTACGACGGAAGGCCAAAGAACGACATCAGGCCTTCCGTCGAGAGGGGGGCAAAAAGGACGGCTGCTCAAAAGCACGTGAAAAAGGATAGGGTAAAGAGGTCGAACTCTCTAAGGCTAAGTGAATCGAACGGACTGTTGTCGAGAGTTCACAAGAAGGGAAGAGTCCTACGCCGAAAGCTAAAATAGTTGAAAAAAAAGGTCGCACTTTGTCCTCTGGGGCTCCGAAGGTGGGGGTCTTGTTGTGTTTGTGGGGCGGGGGGGGGGGGGGGGGGGGGGGGGGGGGGGGGGGGGGGGGGGGGGTGGGTGTCTGGGGGTGGGGTGAGCGGTCTGGGTTGGGGTGTCCAGGGTAAGGTGACAGTTACCTCGGGTTTGGTGGACTTCTGATCGCCTTAATTGAGAAAAGGGGAAGGCAAAAAAAAACCACTCGGGGGCACTGTTCGGAACCGGAGATGTTAAAATCGTTTCGCGAGGGCGCGCTAGCCTATGGGTGGCACCTAGAACTTAAGTAACCACAACAGGTCCAACATTCCGAGCACCGGGTGTTCATGTGACAACGAAGATCGAAAATCCAGTTCGAACAGGGGGAGAGTTCCTCGACGAGGGGCCAAGGCAATTAGAAAAAACTCAACGCCCACTTTCCGGACGGCACCGAAGGGGGGAGACTAAATTGTATATGCGTGAGCGACCAGTAAGTAAGAAGAAAAAAGTTTCTTGAGATGAAAGTCAATGAAGGAACAGTATGCGGAAACGACGTGTTAACTAGGCCCAAGGATCGAAAGCTCGGTACTTCTGAAGGGAATGTGATCAGCCAACACAGATCCGGAAAAGATAGACAGAAAACGCAAGAAAACGTGAATCGTCGTCCGGGCAAAATCGATCAAAGGCCGACGCCTGAAAACGACAGCTGTCCACCAAACGTACGTCAAGAAACGACGGGAGGATCAAAGGAACCGCGGCATATCCTCGCCAAGGAAAACGGACAGGAATTTCGTCAAACCGGGTACGATCCCACGAAGAAAGGGACAGCGCTCCGTTCGACTGCATTCGTCGGCTAGACCAACTCTCTGCTCTTGAGGCGATGGAAAAAGCAAGTCTTTCCACTCCGTCAAGGAAACAATCGCAGGGTGGAGGGAGAGATGTAAAGGAACCCGTGGACAAAAGGAGAGGCCTGGAATGCACTGAGCTGGCGAAGCGCAGGGAAGGGAGCCGGGCCAAGGAGAGGCGGGAGGGGGAAAAGAGGGAACCTCGTCGACCTCCGAGAGGGACAAGCTCCACAGGCTGCATAGAGTCTGACTCGAACAAAAGAGAGGAGTCTAAGGGGGGAAATTGCCCGATCGGGGAAGAGAGAGAGAAGGGCCTCTGGCTGCCGAATCGGGACGACGAAAGAAGAACGGGATTTGCTCCCGTTCGGGGGTAGCAGGGAGAGATTCGCAGTTCTCCTGCTCCTACGGGAAGGATACGGGGGTATTAGTCGAAGGGGCCCTAATATGACGGGGACTTGGGAAGGGAAAAGCCAAGTCCGGCCGCCGGACGTGCGAGGTAGAAATTCAGGCATCCAAGACACGGGGGAAATCCAAACGCAACTTTCGTCAACTTCGTAGGAGGACGGAAACCAATCCCTCGGCGGGGCAAAGGTCCTTGTCAGAGGGCGGCGAGAAGAAAGCTTAGGAAGCTTCAGCTAGGGCGACGGGTCAAGCCCAGACGATCGCCCAACACAATCGGAAAAACAGCGAGACTCAGAAAAAAGCTCAGGGACGGGCTAAGAGGCTGCAACAGACCCGATCTATCAGGGCGGGAGTGCGGAACGTCACAAACGAGGTGGCGTGCGACCGGACGGGTCGCACCAGGAAGTGCTCAGACTTCCGCCACCTCCGATCCGGGGAAAACTCGATCAGGGGGAAGCCTAATGCCCAAGGGGAAAAATCCGGCCGCGCGAATCTCCCTATCACTGTCGTCGGAAGAGGGAAGCAGAATGGTGTCGAGAATGACTGAAAAAAAGGGATCTGCATCAAAAGAGGTGACTCCATTAAACGAGAAGCGGAAACTAAGAGGCAGCAGGAAACAAGACTTCGCACGGGGGGTGGTGATTCACGAAAACGGGATATACCGAACTGACGAAAGAATCTAGTCTAGAGAGTAAGGGAAAATATTTTCTTCTAAGACCTCTTGACGACTTGCAAAGCCAACTACAAATCAATACACCAGATGGCCTCCGGTCGCCTGAGGCCTTTTGGGGGTGAAATACAACAAGCCCAACCGGCCTGCGATCGCGGCAAGTCAGAAAAATGGTCGCAGTGGCGGGGAAGGGCAGTTCCGATGATGGGACAAAGAAAGGACTGTGATCCGTCACGCCGAAAGAAAACAAGGAATCTGGACAGGAGCAACATCTTTGGCAGGGAGACGACGATTAGTGGTTTAATGATAATCAACCGCCTTCCACGCCAAAACCTTGACGGCTCGTGCTGGGCCTTGCAGGATTAGAGTCGCAACAGGAACGAGGGGCGGGCTATGGGGGTAATCCTCTAGGAAAAAAGGGCGTATAAAGACCTCACTTACCTGTTTTAGAGTGCTAGAGGGGACTAAAACTGTCTGAGGGGGAGAGGTAGCCATTCCTCGCCCCCGACCGGGGCTGAACCGAGGTCTCAACGCCGACCGGGAACATCTGGAAGGCGGTGAGTAAGAATCTTGCTATCGCTGAAAGAAGACTTCAAACTTCTAGAAGAGTTCAGAAGTGCGCTATTGGGCCCCTGCGAGGTGCGGGCACCTCTGCGTCCTCGGATCGGCAGAACAGAGGGGGCCGTCGAGTAAGGGTTAT
>Ga0179591_1346382_pt1 | contig 10562 bp, 10 predicted proteins | sample CZOMad2_1_08_16f_FD_182891 | JGI IMG/M metagenome (GOLD analysis project Ga0179591, IMG submission 182891) | Vadose zone soil fungal communities from Angelo Coast Range Reserve, California, USA - CZOMad2_1_08_16fungal (PacBio error correction) | ecosystem: Environmental > Terrestrial > Soil >...
TGAGGACGTGAAGAACCGGTATATATTTGTCTGGGCTCTCTTCCAGGCTGTTATCATCTGACTGGCACAGCGGGGGGGGGGAACCGAGGAGAAAGAGCAATGCAACTAAAAATGAACCGAATGGAAGGGGTGAAAAATTCAGTCTGGAAAGTAAACATAACGACCTTCCCGCAAAGAAGAAAATGAAAAGGAGGGGGAAGGAACAAAAGGAGGGAAGAGAGGTAAAGAGAACCATGGACGTAAGTTAAACCGTGAGAGACAGCAGAAAGGGAGTGGGTTGGGAAAATTCTTTGCCAAACTTTCTTGAATGAGAAGGAAGGGGGGTGAGGAGATGGAGAAAACGGACTAAAACGTGTACTGCACGTCTGGATATAATTCCAAATTGCAGGGGCTAACTAAAGGGACAAAAACAAAAGAGACGCAATCCATGTAAGGAAGGGAGTGGAACAGGGAACGGATACAGAAATCCCGGTCCTTCATCTGACATTAAGATGAGGAAGGGAGTGGGGGGTACTGGTCAGGTCTAGTTAAAGAGGAAACAAACCATGGAAACCGTCACCTCAGCCGTAGGAAGGGAGTGAACAACAAGGGTTGTAGAGTGCTGTGGCTCGGGTTGAGATCTGTCAATGAAGGTTTCGGATGTAGCGCTTTTTGCGCGCAACAGGGGGTGACTAAAAAAAATTCTCTTGGCTATTTGGAATAGAGGAAGAAGCCGACGGACGGCGTGTCTGCCGACGAGTTGAGGAAGACGTCTGTGTTGCCAAAAAACGCCCGAGAGCCAAGCAAGCGTAACCCAACGAAGGTGAGAAAACTGCAAAGAAAAGACGTGGGCTTCCAAGACGCAGTCCACGATTCCACCTATGAGGAGTCCTGACTTCAAATATGAAGAATCTCAGAAGACGAACTAATGGGAGGGAAGATCAGGGGGGTTCCCTAATCAAAGCAACTTACGGTTTTCAGGAAAAAAACGCATCATCGCTAACAACGGAATAGATAGAGACTGAAACAAAAGACCTTTGAAGGGGCCTTCGGGACGACTAGAGCCATCGGGCGAGGTCGCTTCGCTGAGGCCCCTCTTGGACTTCGAAGAAAAAGAAAGGAATCGTGGGAGTCAGGGTTGATTTGGAGGAGAAGCTCTGAGGAAAGGTGGGGGGGGTGTTTTGAGAGAGGGCATCCTTGCGGAGTGGGTGCCTGGAAGTCACTTCCTTTTTCGAAGGTTGAAACAAAGGGAGAAAACGTCTAGGAAACTCCGAGACCGGACGGGAGAGATCAAGAGAGCAACTCGCAAGAAAATCGCTGGGAAACTTCAAAGGGTTTCTAACAACGAGGCTAATCTCGAAACACGGAAAGAGGGAGGAGCACCCAACAGGGCACTCAAAAACCGGAGAGTAGGATTAAACAGGTGCAATGGGTTTGGTTAACGAGGGGGACTCGGAAAATCCCTTGACTCACAATCAAGAAAGCCTGAGCTGAAGGGAGGGGAATGCAGTCGATACTGACGGTCAGTGACCCAGGGGGGGGGGACACGAAGGGGGGGGACATGACACATATTCTTCAAGTTTATCTTCACTGGAGAAAATCGTTGAGGCGGGACGAAAGGGAGCGAACATCAGTACAATTGAGTTAGCAAGTTAAGACTCGCGAACACAAAAGAGGGTATCCAGAATCCCGGGGGGGCGTTCAGAATGAGTAAACAGGACACGGCTAGGGAATAGAACGATACCTAACAAAGAGTCGGGTGAGGATTAGAAAAGGGGACAAAGGGATTTCCTTCCAAAAACTGGGGTGTGAAGGTATGCGTGATTTGAGGCAGGAGCAACAGGTATCGTTTCAAACACGACGAAGGTCCCGCAAATTTACGGGAAATTTGCTGATTAAGAAGGACGCCGGTCAACAAAACGATTCCAGAAGTAAAAGCCGGAACTGAGAAGAAGATCGAAAGGGGGGCCGACCGGTGAAAAAGACCAAAAGACTGGGGAAGGTAACATACAGAGTCGCGAGGTATCACCCATCGTGGACCAAAGGGGACGCTGGGGTATGGGGGGAAAAAAGGTTCGCAATCAAACGATGGTCAAAAGGACCTTTTCAGGTGACTATCAAAGACTGCTTGAAAAGGGCCATGACCGTGCTGACATGTCCGAGTAGATATAGGGTGTTGTGGGGAGCTGGGTTGTGGGCCGAAGCTTTCGGATATTTATCCTTAAAAAAAAAAAAAATGTTCCGCAAAAAACGTAGTCTGGGCGTCAAGGAAGGGGCCACATGAAAAAAAAGGCGGCCGCGTAACAAAAATTGTCCTCGTTTCGGATCCGAAAACGAAATGGCGCCACGGAAAGAGGCCAGGAAACTAGCTCTTAAGCGGGTTAAAAAAAACAAGTTATTACAAAAACAAAAATCGATCTAGGACAAGCAGCGAACGCGGAAAAGATTGGTGCTTCTCAAAACAGGAGAAAGAAAAAAAATTAACGAAAAAAAAGGGAGGCAGGTTTCCAAGCCCGCCATATTGAAAAGACAACAGTTGCACGAAAATAAGAGCCCAGGACGGCTGGCAGAGACAACAAGGGACAAAGGAGCGATAGGTAAACAGAGAATCCGAAAGGGAAAAAAAGGGGAGAGGCGAAGTGGGTGGGAACGATAAAAGAATCCTGTTCTATTACAACACGGGCAGTTTTCGACCAGGGGGACGAAAAGAATAACGAAGGGGCGGTGACCGGACGAGGCTTAGCAGGACGGGGCTGCTCACAGGATGAAAACTACGCAAATACTTGACCGGCGTCCGAGAAAGATGAAAAAAAGAAAGTCGCAAGAAAATCGACACTGAGATCACGGAAGGATTCGAAAAGACTAGCAGCATAAGTCTCTAATGTCCTAAGAAGACGAAATGAAGGGGGGAGTAGAGGGAAGGTCACCCTCATAGAGTCCTTGCTGAAACACAAAAAAAAAACTATGCGTTGGCCCTAGGAAATACTTGTTTTCTTCTGATGCAGCTCGCCCGCTCAAAAACTAGCGGACAAGGTGTGGTTGTCACAGTTAAGAGGAAGCAAGTGGGGAAGGAAACCGCCAGACGCAAACAGAATTTATTCGAGTCGGACGATTTTGTCAAGGTGAGGAAAGGCTGTAAGATTACAATTCCAACACCCTAGAAATGGAATCGAGGTTACCCCCAACAGGTGTCCATGGAGGGGAGGAACAGAAAGAGAGTGAGAAAAAGAATCAGGCGACGGCACAACTAAAGGTGTACTTCCTTTACCCTCATCTTAAGAAGTCCAGAGTCCTTTGTTAGGACGCTGCAGACTCGGAAAAAAAAGGGGGAAGAGTTGAGGCTTTTTGGTCAATTAAAAAGGGCTGAAAGGAAAAGACGACAGAAGGAAAAAAAAGGAAGAGGAAATGAGGGGGCAGAGATGTCTAACAACAAGGCTATCTAAGATCGAAACGAGGCAAGATTCAAAGGGGTGTGGAGGACATTTTCTGGGCGAAGGGAAAAGGGCCAGTACACTAATAAAAAAAGTTCCGAATCTGTAAAACATTGGACGACTGGTGAGGGAAAGGGCACCTCAGAACCGTAACATAGAGCGGCGAAAGCACTAATTCACGGGGGTTGCAAAAAAAAGGAGGCGTCCACAAGGAGGGGGGGGGGATAAAAAAAGGGGGGCAAGTGGTTTATGTAGCCGAGGGGTTGGGGGATTGGAAAAGTCTGTGCGAACGGTAGCGATAGAGGCATACGGGCGGTTTGCGGCCAGGCGGTGAAACGTGAGGTCCGAAGAGGGAAGAGGACTGAAAGACTTTGCTATACTATTGAGGCCGAGGGAGACGGAATAAACGGAGACACCAAGATGGCCAACAAGAGACAGTTCACATAATGAAACTTCCAATTTGGAGTTGGACAGAACCAAGAGACCAAGGAGGAAGACCGGCGAAGAAAATGGAGAGCATTTCCTCATTGCGGAAGGAGATTAGGGAGAAAGGGAGTCGAACTCCTTAGTGTGAAAATATCCAAAGGTCCTGTGATGGGGCCTGAGACTTGCGGAATAGGATCAGGGGGAAAAAAGGTCAGGGGGAATCCCCACTATCCATTCCGGACAACGGGAGGAAGTGAAAGAATGAGGATGGTTTGGGCATAGTTAGGTGGTTACTCTCTAAACTGGAAAAAGCAGCGTCACAAACAGAGCCTCACGATCTGTGTACGGGTCGTTAACAAACTAACGTCGTCCGAAATGAAACTGCCGGGCCTATAAGAATCCGGGAAGAGACAGCTTTTTCACAAAGGACTCCTATCAGGGAAAAAAGGGTAAGAAAGGTCGGCTTGCGTTATGGGGTCCCTCTATAAAAACACTACAATTGGGTACGAGAGGGATCGGAGTAAAGAGAAAGAGAGGGTAATAAAATGAGAGTCAAACCATTAGACTTCATCTACCTTAAGCGTAGGGAAAGGGTGCACAGGCAAAGATAAGCTGACGCATCCAAAAAGAAATAACTGAAAAACGACTGGTTTTTACACCCCGTGTGCCAAAAGATGAGTATTTGAAGCACAGAACCGGAGATGGCATGAGAAAAGTAAGCAAAAACAAATAATTATAAAAAGGAAAAAACAGAAGGAAGAAAATCTCACCACACGTAAATCCAATCCGTAAGCTTTCACGAGAAGGCAAGGTGGGGACGAAGGCACGGTAAGGGAAAAACTAACATCTCAAAGAATAGTATCTATGGGGTAGGATGAACAGGAAGGACACGTATTCGATAAGTATATTTCTAAACCAGTCCAATACAAACCAGCAGGAAGAAATAGGGAAAAACGGATTACCAATTAATTAAGAAAGGAAGGAGTCTCGTCGTCAGGGACATGAAACCCAGAAAGTTTGTTCTTCGGGACCACGTGCGCGTGAGGAAAGGAGAATGGGAAAGGGGGTGTTCTAAAGCGCGTTCAACAAGGGAAAGCGGTGGGTGAACGGATGCGAATCAGCATGGATGACATGACAAATGAATGGAAACAGGCCGTCTGGGAAGACAAGGACGTTGGAAAAGAGCATCTTGCCCTGATCAAGAACTCATATAAAAAAAGAGCTGGAAGGAAGAGGGGGGGGCGGGGTCCACGCGATTCCACCCAAAAAGGTAGGAGAACACGGGGTAAAAAGATCCCGCGAACGGGTAGGGAGGACGATTTCGGGAAGGTTCTACGCCTGGAATAGATGGAGAAAAGAATGAAAGGGGAAAGGGGGGAACAAGACTGTCGACGACATGGCCAAGACAGGTAGGTACGAAAAGACACCCAGGACGAAGAGTACTTACCTTCGTGGAACTTTCACTTTAAAAAGGGATCGGTACTTCTCAGACGCCGTAGCTACAACTTGGAAATGGGGTGGGGGGGAGAAGGGTCGGGGGGGCACCAAAGAAAGTGAAACGATCCGGCATAACAATCCCACAAATCGGACCTAAGAAGAAAGGGGTTACGGGGAATTTTCGAGGGTGAATTCAACGTGCCTTGGCTCTCAAATAAGGATTAATGCCGTAAAAAGTTGAGAGTGGGCCACTAGGGGGGGGATCAAAGAGTCTGGGTCGATGAAGAGAAGTAAGAAGAGGAACGCTCCACTACGATTAAAAGAAAAGACTCAGGGTGAAAAACGGGGACGGAAGTGAGGAAGGAACGCCACGGCCGAATTTCAGAAAAAAACGAAAAGAAAGGGATGATGAGCAAAAGAAACAGACCCACTATGACACTATTCTTGATCCTGAAAAGAGGGAAATACGAACCTGAGCAGACAAGAAGGAAGAGCTGAAGAGCAGAAACCGGGTTGGAAAAGCAGACTAGAGAAAAAAAAAACAACGGAGTAGGAGGGAAAATTAACGTCATTTTTCTGTCTTTACCCAGGACCTAGGCAGAATATAGCTGTCTGTACTTCAAAATGGCCCTCTGCCTTCTGAAAGCCCCGAACTCTTTTGGAATCGGGGATCGGGGGTAGTTGGAGGGAGGGATAACAGGGGCTGGGAGGATCTTAAAGAATTGGAAGCAGGTTGGTGGACGAGTGCGTTTTAGATCGTGTCTCAGGGTTTGTAGAGGAGGGGAAATAGTCGGCAGACAACCGGCTCCTGGAGATTACGAGATCCATCGGTTCTCTTGTGGTACTCCTCAAAGGAAAAAAATATTGCTAAAGAGAGGCGAACGGGAAATTGAAGCGAGCAAACGGAGGCGCCACTAACAAATAGGGAAAAGACAAGTCATGTAAAAAGGTGAACAGGGTGTACAGGTTGGTGGGGACTATCATTGAAATCTGGCCAACCCAACATCAACTCGAAAAGAGGGAAACTACGGAGCGGAGGAAGTCTCGGTTTATGAAGCGTCAAACAACGTTCCATCACTAAGGATTCCTGGGGTATTACTCAGGGAAGGGGATTAAGGACGGCGGCGATTCTCTACAACTTATTAGGGGAGGGGGAGCACGGGTATAAAGAGACTCCAAGGCCGGCACCTTCTTTCAATGAACGGTTCAACAAATTCAACTGTAGACGGTGATCGACATCGGAATAACAGAATTTCGTTTCCAACGATAGGAAAAAAAGGGGGTTTGGGGGTAGGGGAAATTGTACTGGAAAAGTCAAGGGTGGGACAACTCCTAAGTTCAGAACAACTCCGGGAAGGCATGGGAGGTTGATCGTAAGGGCCGGCTACGTTTGCCACCAAAATATGGGAGAAAAGCGAACGTACCTTTAAGGAAATATACGGGCGAACGAGCAAAGTCGGTACCTAAAAAAACCTGTGGTTCCCTACTCCGAAAATATACTGGAAGAAGGGTATCCCAGAGGGGGACTACTGGAGAGGTTTATTTTAACGTTTTTACATCAAATGAAGAATGGACCTACGCCTACTTTGGAACGGAGTAGACATAAAAATCCCTATACGGTCAGAGAAAAGAAATGACAGGGTGCAGAAAAGACATTGGGCATACCATTTTTGGGTGGAGGGAGGTGTGAGCTGGGGGGGAAGGCGTTTCTGGTTCTTAGTAAAAGGGGCCTCGTGTTACGTCTGGAGACAAGACAAGCGTTTCTGGGCTGGAAAAGTAAAGGGGGGAACAGGATCGCTTCTCCTCCGATGAAAACGCGTGAGGGGACAGGGGAGGAAAACACATCTCACGCCGGCTATGCTATTAACGAATCTGGGTTTCCTCATATGGGTAATAAAGCGGATCAAGAACGCCAATACCTCGATTATTCACTTCAGGAGAGGGGAGATTCTGCAAGAAAAAGGACGAAACCGACTCAGACCGGGAAGGGTAAACCCGCTACGAACATCACGCACCCTTCTGCGGTTTAAGGCGACTGGGGGGGGGGAGCGAATGAGAGATAGACGAAGGATGGTCATCAAAGAAACATTAGAAAGTCACTATCAGGGGAGAAATGAGAAGGGGGGCGACTGAGTCGGTGGTCAAAGCGGAACTTTGTTAAAAGGATAAACGAGAGGGTTACAAAAGGAAACGCGGCCGGAAATCCTGGAACTTGGCTTTCTGGTTCTAACATCTTAAGAACATAAGAACGCATAACTGTGGGGAGGGGGAAGAGACTCCTGACCAAAGGGACTCGCCATAAAAGCGCCGCGCGTATCGGGCGAAGAAACATAGAGCCTAAGGCAAAAGAAATTCCGGGCTCTAACGGGTACTAAAAAGCTGAAGTGCTCGAAAGGCGTTTTTTTAAAAAATCTGGGGGGACCCTCAGAGGTGGGGTCTACGGGGCGGGGGGAAAACTAACCATGAAGTGAGGGGGTCCGTGTTCCCTGAATCTGAAGGGGCCAGACTTGTTGGAAGAGGTTGGAATCAGCCTTTCAACCCCCTAGTGAACGCCATAGGGTGGGCCCGTAACTCAATCATCTCGACGCATTTCAAGTTGCGAAAACCGACGATTAAGAGGATAGGTCACTCTTGGTGGGGGGAGGGGCCGGGGGTAGGGATAGACTTCCAGTTAAAATTCAAAGGCAATTTAAAAGGGAGATGAGGAAAAAAAAACACGCGACAACTGGTAAGAGGGGGGAATCTCGTGACGCCCTCTCCTCCAACAAAAAGGAAATGACGGAGGGTACTAAAAAAGATATGAAACGGAAGGAGATTGTTAATAGGCATACCCTTAAAAATTTTTCATTTGGGGAGGAAGGGGGGGACAGGACTGCGGGTCCTGCATGGCGAGCAATTGCAAAGCGTAACACAATTTCTTGAAATCTGCGTCTATCGGCTCTAAAAAAAAAAAAGGAAAAAAAAGAGAAGAAAAAGAAAGGGAAGATGCCTTGTTTGTCGCAAAAAACGTGGTTAGAAATTGGAGACATTGACGACCACAGGGGGGGACCGAGCAAAAGTCAGAAAAACATGTAACCATTGAAGGGACTGTCAGGAAGAAACCTCGAAAAGAAAAGACAAGGAACAAGAAACGGGCCAAGACGTTCTTAAAAAGATCAAAGTGGAGTTGGCTAGTGCGGAGAAGGGGGGGGAAGAACAAGAAAAGGGAAAAACAAGGGGGCTTTGAACTACTTGGAAAAAATTGGCAGGGGGAATGGGAAAAGGGGGGTAGTATTTCTACCGTGATCCAATAACGAGCTCTATGGTATCTTCTAGAACTTAGGGGTGAAAAGGAGCAAGAGGGGGGAGGGATGAAAGGGGAAAACAAAAGGTTAATGTTGGCCTGCGGCTCGCGGAAGAAAAGAACAAGTCCTCAATACAGGGCAATCCGACTCAAACTTTGTTCTGTTTAAAACGGAAGAAAAAAAGAGGAGGAAAATAAGCGATGGTCGGACTTGCCATTTGACCACGGTTTTAGATTTCTGAGAGAGGGAGAAAGAGGCATGGTGAAATAATATCCGCCTGGAGGGAGGGAAAGATTGACAAATTGGTGGAGAGGGGAAAAGTCAATGGAAAAGGAATGAGGGGTTAAAGAATGGATACGCCCTGTCGCCGACGCTTCCTGTACGGCATTATGGAAGTAGGGGGGGAGAGAGAAAAGATGTACCTCTACACCGGAAAGAAGCGCGCCACACCTTCGCGAGCCCAGCAGACTGGAAGGAACGACCGCGCGCCTGGTAGATAGAAGGGGTAAAACATGACCAGCAGCCATGGGAGAGCTTTTGAAAAAGGGGGCTGCGCCGAAGACAACGGACGATCATGTGGGTTGTAAAAAAGACGAAAAAACCAAAACTAGTGGGCCCGAGAGGATTGGAATGACCAGCTTAGAGGAAAAAAAAAGCTGTCGTAATGAAGAAATTCTCCTTAAGGTCGGGACGAGGGGGCATGGGCCAACTCCAGTAAGCTTAGGAAGGACGAAAGGAAAGAAGTGGGAAAAGATGTGACGCACAAAAAAAACGCTCATTGAAAGGAACGAAGGACAAGAAGTACCGACCTGAATTACGACTATACTACAGCGTGAAAGCGACAAACCGTACCACACAAAAAATTAGTACGTATCATTTATGGTCGCGAAAGGTCAGGTAGATAGAGACTCGACAAGAGTCTGGTTCGAAATTCTCTGGGTTAAAAACAGGGTAAAATACACCACCGAAAAAAGGGGGAAAAGAGTTTCAAATATTAAAATAGAAAAGTCGATCGTCTAGGGTAGGAAACCAGACAGGGGGGGGGTTTCATACAGAATTGGTCCGGGAAGAAATGTGAAGGGGGGGTCTCTCAGTTAAAGGGACCGACCTAAGATTTCGGGGGGGAAAAAGGAGGAAGACGAAAGGAGAGAAACTCAAGCCTTAGGGGAGAAAAAAGTCTACGTGGAAATACATAAATGATGATAAGAAGGACAAGAAAGAAAAGAAAACAAAGAAAGCTGGGGTACAAAGGGGGTTCCTCTATAACAGCGAAAAACATCACGTGTTGGGGGAACCTGAGAGGGAACACGACGACAGGGGAAGTGGGGGAATCCAGTATTCAAATGTTTCTGAATGGCGACGGAAGGGGAAAGCTGGGAGGGATAAGTCAATTCCCGACGACACGTCATGGAGAGAATTCGAAGAAGAAAATCCGAAGTCCCTACTCAGGGACTAGACTAAATCCACCAGACGATTTCGTGAATGTTGAACGAGGGGACTCAAGTAAACATCAGTCGAATGCTCGGGCCGTCTTATCGAGAGGAAAAAAAGGAGATTGGAAAGTGGGGGTGTGTCATTCGTGTAGGGTAACCTCGGAGGAAAAAAAAATAAAAAATTGCAAAAAAAACTCCTAAAAGTGTCGAAGATGGGTTTCAAATGAGTGACGGGGATCTGGCTCATATCTTCCTGACGGCTGAATTTAAGACGAATACGGGTTTGCTGAAGCTATAATACCTTCTGCTATGGAGTAGAAGGTCGCATCTCAAAAAAAAAGAGCTTCGTTGGCCGACAGTGGAAAAGAGGCGACGTTTGGGCCCGAGAAAAAAAGGAGAAGGAGCAAGCAAGAAGGGGGCACCAAAGGAGAAAGGAAGGTCAACCAACGAAAGACCAGTTTTATTCTTAACCAAAGAAACAGAAGAATACCCCCGTAATCTGAAGAAATAGGGGGCAGACGCAGGAGAGACTACGAATGGTCATGCAGAGTGAGATGGCAAAATCTCCACTC
>Ga0179591_1179944_pt1 | contig 10561 bp, 14 predicted proteins | sample CZOMad2_1_08_16f_FD_182891 | JGI IMG/M metagenome (GOLD analysis project Ga0179591, IMG submission 182891) | Vadose zone soil fungal communities from Angelo Coast Range Reserve, California, USA - CZOMad2_1_08_16fungal (PacBio error correction) | ecosystem: Environmental > Terrestrial > Soil >...
CTGGAAAGCAGCCTTCGGTTATAAAAGAAAAAACGACTTGTTGAACACCTTGAAGTATTCATTGAATCCCGGGGAGGGAGAGAGAAAAGGGGTAAAACTGCGGAGCGGGCGTTTGGGAGAATATAAAAAAGGTTGAAAGGGAAGGCGGCATTGGCGAAGACAAAGCGGAAAAATTCAACGACCCTTTTAGGGCGGTTCGCTTTCTTTAGGCCCGCGGACTCGGGAGAAAAAAGGTGGGCAAGGAGCCCCCGAAGTCGGCTCGTGAAAGACCGGAGACTGCGGTGGTCGGCTACACGGGACAGAGAAGCGAAAGGGGGCTATATCAGGCCTGTGAGAGGACAGTTGGTGTAGACTATAAGGAGGGAAAAAGGAGTCTAGGTCTCCTCGAGGAGAAAAATCAAAAAGAGGAAGGCGTACAATAATCGGTGCCTAAAAAGAAAAGAAAATTAAAAAACGTCAGAAAAAGAGCTTTCGAGCCCGTCTAGACAATGAACCCAGAGACGGGAATCTTAGAGCAGAAGAGGGATCTAGAGGAGGCTTGATTTTCCTAGGAGGGAGAACGGAAGCGAAGGCAAGAGGAAGAATACTATGCTCGGCTCAGGGGAAAGAAAGGGAAAGATTGAAAGATTAAAGGCGAGAAAGTTGCGTTCGCCGGAGTTAACCATCGGAGGAAAGGCTAACTGGTGTCGTCTGAGCGAAAAAGGTAAAGGGGGGGAGCATAGTGCGCTCGTGGAATACGGAAAAAAGAATTTAAGCTAATCACGAATGAGAATAATAAGAGGAAACAGCACTTGGGACTACTCGAGTAAGAGCTCGCGTGACACCCAGGGGGTCAATTGGGAGGGGTGCAAAGGTTCTTGGATCTTATAGGACAAGGGGGAAGAGGGGTGGTTCTTAGTGCCCAAGCCGACCGCCATGGGCAGTACAGGACGATTTTCGATCCCATCGCGGAGATCGCGAGCTGGGGGGGGACATCCCTTTGGGAGCACTAAGATTCCGGAGTCCGAAACTTCACGGAAAAGGGGGGAAGTTCTTCATAGTAGAGGAGGAGAGGGGGAATTCAAGCGGTGGTGGAAAAGTATAGGGGGGCTCAGTCTCTTAGGGTGTCGGGGAGTCGTCCCGATTAGTCCTAGAGAATTTACTTTTTCACCCGAACATTAGCAGAGAAAGGAGGGAACGGAAAGTATCAACCTTTAGAGGCGCGAGAGAGGGGAGTCCAGACCGGTATGTGAGTAACTCGGGGAGATCGGCACTATAAAGCTGCCGAGGACAAGGGTAGGGTCAGTCCCTCGACCAGAGAGAATCTGTAGTCCTTTCGCGTGGGGGTGGATAAAGAAGAAAAAAGGTCAACCGGTGATTAAAAGTTAATCGCCTTAGAGGCATTAAGGTGGAGAGGGAGAATGGCACATTTAGTTCTTTGGTTGGGGGGCCGGAAGAGAGGGACTTTCGTCTACCGAAACTCTGAAGGCAATCGCCGAATTTATATCTTCGTCCTCCAGAACTAAGGAAAAGAGTAGCTAAAGACTGTCAGAGAAGAGAAAGCAATTGCCGAGAAAAAGATAGAAAAATAAACTGAAGGGCCACTCGGGGGATACCACAGCAAAACGGGATTTTGGACGAATGAAGAAGTAATTGGTTCCTCTCTCCTACTCCAAACAAGGGAGGGAAAGGATCAAGGGGATCTTGCAAGGAAAAGCGGGAACTTAAGAGACAGTAGACCTGGACTTCTCGTTCATGATTGAGGTCTAAGAAGAGAAAAAGGGAGCTGGGAACTGCTTTGACTATTCTTCGATAGAGACCGGGGGGAAAGAAAGGAAATGCACCTTCTCAAGATGAAGTTGGGGAAATAGGTGGGGGGGGGAAGAAGACATCAGAGGTTAAGTCCCTGCTTGCGTGATGACCTTCTACTAGAGAGGGGGAGGGGGGAATAGTCTTGGTGAACTGCGTAGCTTTCTCTGAAGAAAGAATTGAACATATTGGTGGATAAAATAGGACGGGACCTCTTGGATCTTTGAGGATCTAGTCGACAGAGGGGGAAAAAAAACTCTCGAAAGACTTTGAGGAGGGAGTTCAAACGAAAAAGAAGGGAAAACCACGGCGTCAACGTTAGAACAAAATGACTGGGGTTTCCGTCTACTTTTGTGAAATGGGGGAAAAGAACGGCCCCCTGGGTTCTCGCGCCTACGCCGGGGAAGGGAAGGTCCTCCAAGGGGGCAAACCGGGTGAGAGGTTTTTGTACAGGGGGAACTGAATGCTCACGAAAAAGAACTGAGTGGAGGGACTGACGCACGCGATAAAGAACGCTTGGTATTGCCCTCTCGTTGAAGGGAAAAAAAACTTGCCAAGGAAAAGAATGGGGGAGGAAGTTTCCGCAGAGAGGTAGAGGGGAACTTTCCGTTTCTTCGCCTTAAACAATGTTGGAGAAGTTCGGGGAATGGAGGAACGGAAAAGGGGGACTGTTGCGAATACCAGAAAAGTAAAAGATGTATACCCTGAAACCGAATAAAAGAGAGAAAGATCACACCACCAACGGAGGCTTGATTGAAGGATAGATTTTCTGGAGGGGGGGGGCGACTGATCAATCATTTAAGGTCGCAAATTCCCCCCGTCTTGTCCGGTGGAAGAAATGAGGAAGACCGAATCAGCTTGCACAAGAACGGAAGACGCTGAAACTGAAATCATCTTGGGCGGCAACGTAGGCCGATGGGGGGCTTGTTCCTGAAAGAAGCAGAGCGAAAAGCGTCCATTTGCCCTAAGAGGATATTGACACCGAAAACAGGCTGGGGGAAAAAGTCGAGAAGGCTACGTGAGAGAAGGGAAACATATCTAAGCGAGTAAGGGTCACTTGCTTAGCGTCAGAAAGGTACCCGCGCGGTGCGGCGGCGAGCACGGGGGCAGTCAGTGAAAAAAAAAAGGGAACAAACGTCTCCGCACCGTACAGCAGGTCGGGGAAGCCTTTTCTTAATGTTCGTAACCGGAAAAGAAGAAAACGTTCGCGCGGTTATCAGCGAAGATCACTCAAAGGACCAATCAAATATTCCTCAATATGATCAAGGCGTCGTGCAGAGGAGCACGGGAAAACAATGGAAAGAAGAACCGATACTGTTATAAGGGTCAGAAACTAGAAAGAAATGAGGAAAGAAGGGGCAAACCTATTTACAATCGGAATCTGAGGGCACCGTTAGAAGACTTTAAGTCCGTAAGGGAGAAAATTCAGTCGTCAAATAACAAAAACACACACTAGTGTCGAAAGTAAAGAGAAAAGTCCTCGTAAAGCGAAAGCAAACGGGAGCTGACGTTAGGGATTTTCTGGCAAGGCTTCTAGTTAGGGTTTGCTTTCTAAGCTCGTCGAAAGGGGCATAACTGGTTTTCGAGGGGGGGTAAAGGAAAAGTACCTCGCGTCGTCACCTACGACTTCCTGGTGAGAAAAAAATTTGGTAGTAGGGAGGGCCTATACTTCACTTCGCTCGGATGCTTAGGAAGAAGGGTAACTCCGGAGCAGCAACTCTACGATGGTGAACAAGTTAAGGGTACTGACGATTTATACTTTGCCGCGGGGACGAAAAATCACCCAAGGGGCTACGAAATCTCCGCTCGGCAGAAGTACCACATAACCGAAACAAGGGAAAGGCGCCGCCACCACCGCGGACAAAGAATGTATCCTACACCTTCGCCAAGATTGTCGAGAAACGGGGGAGAAAGTAAAAGCGATCGGGGAAGGTCGCAGACAGGACAAGGGCGCGCGCTTTTTCCAGGGGGGCCAGACGAAAGCCTAAAGCAAATGTCAGACGAGCCTCTCTTAAGAAACAGAAATTACACTTGGCTTCTTCAGATGGGAGGGGGGGGGACCACAGTCAATCTCTCGCTCCAGCGCGAAGCCAAAAAAGGCCTATCCTGAAACTCTCCCATGAGCTCAAACCTAGGAGAGGGGGAAGCTGGACGCGAGGCCTCAACTTGGAATACTAGCTAGGAGAGTGAAAGGGCAAAAGCATCGTAGGAACCAGCGACGGAAACAAAAGCTCCGAGAAGCTAAGGAAAAAAATATAGAAGGAAACTCAAGTCTGTCTTCGTGGCATCAACAATAATAAAGGAAGGAGATACAGAAGCCAGCCCTACCTGCCTCTCACCCCTGACAGTCCACGGAGAGAAAAAAGAGAAGACGTCGCCAAGGATTGCGAAGAGGATGGAAAAAGCGGCGCCATGTGTGGGATTCGCTACTTCCTCTACACATTATATAAAGAAAAATAGAAAAGAAAAGAAAGGCATCGGAAGAGCTGGCGGAAAAAACGCTGGGGAAAGTCGTGCGCACGCAACTGAGGAGCCTCGGAATAAGAAAGTGAAAGTATCAAAACTATCAGAACTCCTTGAGATGACGGCTGACAGAGAGGGAATATCCGAGGCACTCTCGGCTCTCTGGGAAAAAAAGGACGACCAAGGACCAGGGAAGACATTGTTTCAGAAGGGAGTCGAACTCGTCAGGACGCACGAGAAAATTTTCGAGAGTAGGCTTCTAATTCCAGATGTGGGGAAAGCGCTGTGAGTTTGGTCCTCTCCCTCGGCGACAAAAAAATAAAAAAGTTCGAAAAGGGGGGAGGGGGGAACACCTTAATCGCCCAGGCCTTCAATCCCTAGAAAAAACAATTCCTCAGAATTTGGAGAGCCGACCAACGCTTCCTCCTCGGCAATGTCATAAGAACCGAAAGACTCTTACCTAAAACAGGGCGAAGAGGAACGCCAAGACTGGAAAATACTCCGCGAAAAAAAGATTGGAGTCAGAAAAAGGGACGAGAATTGCTTCAGTCGCCAATCCCGGGTCGGAGGAACCTACCTCATACGCCGCCCCGCTCCCCTCGGTCCTCAAAAAACACACAAAAAAAAAAAACACAAACCACAAAAACAAAAAACTAACAAAACAAAAACAAACCCCCGCAGCCAACACACAAACACACTTCCCCCCTCAAAATAAACACAAACGTCCCACACACCACATCACACTCCACAAAAACTCTCAATCACCGCTATCAACCTTTCCCCACACAGCTTTCAACAACCACCCACTTGTTAAATCAAAGGTCTAGATACCATTAAATGTCATTTTTTCAAACATATCTTCTGTCTGATACTTACTGTAGGCATCATAAACAGACAACGTATTATGGGTAAAATATAGATATCTATATCAATATAGACCCGTTCAGGAAAGACGACTCTTTTTTACACTTTCCTATGCTTATCCCTCTTATAAGAAGTGACGTGGTGAACTGGCTAGTGGACTTTTTGTCGGTCTTGTTAAGGGAAGGTACTAACCGTCGTCAATTTTAGGAACTTCTCGAAGTGGATACTCAGGAGGAAGGATCTCATCTTGATGAGAAGGGCTCTGAATTTAGCAGAGGGGTCGGGGACAGAGGGGTGATGCCCTTTCAAAATAGTAGGAGCGTGGTCGCCGAACAAAAAGACGGAGGAGATTTCTGAAATCTGAGTGTCAGGAATGGGCTATAATTGCGAAGGGTCCAAAGGAGTAGGATGTATAGGCTCTGGTCGCCGCTAAAGAAATCACAAACCTTCTTCACATAATCGGTGAAGTAAATTTCGCACCGAAACTCCTTCGAACCCATCGGGGAGGAAATCTCTCTTCGAAGAGAATAAAACCTTCGAAGTGCCGTGGCTATCGTGCGAATAGAGATATCTATAACGTGGAAGGGGAGGGAAACTCTTCGGCGAACTTGAGATACGTCATCTGCAGGAGAGATGCTCTTGCTCAAAAAGATCAAAGGTCAGTATTTCCCTATTCAGAAGATCATCAGGGGGAGGGCACGTTTGAAAAAAGGAGAGATCCTAAGCTTGTCGTCTGATCTTCCTGTCGCCGGGTTTCATTAAATAGAGAAGGGGGGGAGATGAGTTGACAGACGGCATGTCGCGAGCAAAAAACCAGCAGGAAAATAGCAGCAAATCATGTTTCTACGAAATATAGAGAAAAAAAGACACGGGGTCATGGTTGCTGGAAAAAAGGAGCGGAAGGAGGTCGGATGAAGCAATCGGGATGCGGAGGCCCACGAAAAAAAAGCAATTAGTGAGTTTCCGCGCGATGGTCCTATCCGAAGAGAGACTCGACGAAAAGTTTTGCCAGGACCTGTGCTCGTACTATGCGGGAAGAAAGAACTGAAAGAGAAGCCCTTAGTATTACCAGAAGAGGGAGCCGAAAAAAACCTAGTTTGAGCCTTTTCGTATTGCCTCGAGAGGAAGGGTGTAGTCGGGAGAAGGGGGTATGCCTAGTATATTGCAAAACTTTGGAAAACACAAAAAGTATTCAGATCGAAGCTGGCCGCAGGAGCCTTGAAAGGCCAAGATTGACTCTGCTTCCCTGTGAAGTTGTGGGGAAGGGGGGGAAAAGAGCATCGCGGCACCAAGAAACAGCGAGGGGGGCTACAAAGGGTGTAGGTAGGAAAGAGGAACGCGATCAGAGGGGGAGAGAGATTGAGAAAATCCTTTTTCTCCGTTTAATTATAACAGTGATCTGACGAGAGGGGGGGGGAAAGGGTCAGCGCTTTCCCGTTTGCTTGCGGTTTGGAAATTAAAAGAGAGCGAGAGGAGGGAAAATGAGCGTCAGGCCAGCGCCAATGAATAATCCGCGAAAACGAACCTCCGAATCGTCGAAGAGGCTCGCTTCAATAGAAGAGAACAGCCTGACTAGCGAGATACCGGAGAAAGGGGCCCCTCCAACTCGCGCCCACAGAACTCTGGAGTGACGATGCAATCATTTTCATTAAATAGTTCTCCCTGACGAAAAACCAGTGAGTACGAAAAGCGAGCGTGTCTAAGCCCACAACCTGGAAAGCAATCAAAAGGTGGGGTAGGTGAACCCGGTCAGAGGAGGGGGTCTGAGAAGAGAGTACGGGAAAAAACAAAAAAAAAAACAAAGGGGAAGGGAAGCGCCTTCGCGAAGTCGCGAAAAGGGGGGACCGGGGATAAAAAAAAAAAGCCAGCACTCCGGTCTTCGAAGTAAGATTGTAGAAAGAGGGGGTGTTGCCGGGAACCGATGAAACGCGTCTTGGGATTACCGAAGAAAGGAGAGGGGTCTGTCGGTGAATAAAAAGGTAAAGAAAGTGAGGACGACCTCCTGTTATCATATGGTGAGGTTGGGAAAGAGGTGGCATACCTCGGTCTCTGGTATTATCTCGGGGGGAAGGAAAACATTTGGGAAGCAACATCGCGCATCTCTTTCTTCGGCTTTGGAGCCTGAAGGAAGAAAGAAGGAACCACTGCTCAATACGACGAAAAAAGGTAAGGTGGCGGAGGAAGGGGGGGGTTTGACATTTGCAATCAAAGGAAACGGGGCTCGAAAGACTCCCTCTATAACAGGTAAGAGGGAGTGAATCAGGGGAGAAGAGGAGGGGAAATCGATATTTTTTTAACAGAGGGAAAAAGAGAGAGGAAAAAAAAAAGGAAGGCTTGGCGGACCGAAGCCAGTATGGGGGTCACGGGCACTGATTTGGGGAAGGTCCCGAGTTAAGGAAAATTCAAGAAAAAGGGATTAGTTCACCCGCCGATGAATAGTTCAAAAGAAAAGAGTCTAAAGGGAAGTTTGATAAGTGAGGGAGGCGAAGGTCTTGAAAAAAAACTGGGGGCGTAGACACGTCCTCTGCAGTTAAATGATTGATCCTCTCAAAGGGGGAAGGAAAGAAAGAAGAAAACCCCGGGGTAGGAAATATAGATATTTCAATTGGGCGTGGGGAAAACGAGACAATCAAGGGAAAGGATTTCTGGTGACGCGCACCAGGACCGGGGAAAAAAAGAACGGAACAGAACTTCAAGCGTCAAAATGTAGAAAAAACAGGACAAGCTGACGAAGGTACGAAAGGGAAAGGGCAAAGACTCAGCCCATATGGGCTTGAAGGCGGGCGGAAAAGACGCAGCAAATCGTGCATGTGCCTGGCGGAACGGGCAGCCACGCATCGGTCACGTAGGAGGAGGACGTGTCATCTCATTTACAAAATATCGTCGACAAGGAATGGAGAGGGGAGGCCTCAAAACGCGTTCTCGCTGTTAGTCGAGGGAAAGGGGAAAAGAGGGGCGAAGGTTCACCAACGTCGCCAAACAAGGAAGGCTAAAAGGGACGCCAGGTTTGGAATTTGAGGACCGGCCACGACTCCGACTAAGCTTCGCTTCTGTGGGAAAAAAAAAAGGAAACAAAAACCTCAATAACAAGATCGCAAGAGTCAAAAGAGGAAGCGTCGATCTAGGAAGAGGGGGAGAATTAAACACTGAAATCAATACATAAACTGATGAAGGGGGAGGGTAAATACAGAAAGTATACTGGAAACACATATTACATCTTCCTCTTAGGCAATGTAAAAGGTAGGGAAAGGGGGATCTACGGACTGTCGAAGACGATGAGAAGGTCAAGAAAAGGGGTCGTCTCAAAACTCATCTCTAACTCTTGAATGGCGAGGTGCGGGGAAAAGGAAAAAGGGGATTCTAAAAGCTCGCGCTCCCTAATACCTGGGGAGAGGAGGGCAATGAACTGGGAAGCAGGAAGAGGGACCGAGGCTTTGCCTTGGACGGCAAGATGTGGTTAGGATTCTGGGCTAAGAGAGGCTTGTACTTTGAGGCTGTTCCGCTGAGACAATAGAGAGGAAAAAACGAGAGGGCATTCGTGGGGGGACCTGGAGTTACTACGGGTCACTGTTGGACGCTGGCCAGAAGGCGATCCCGTTCTACGAAAAAAAGAGAGCTAGGCCAAAAAAAGGGGCCCTCCCCTTACATGCTCCGGAAAAAAAAAAAAAGAAAAACGAAAAGGCTAAGTAACTTAATCATCAACTGACCACTTTGAGAAAAAAGTACCGTCTCCAAGCTGATCTACGGTCAAAAACGACATTCTCTTGAGCGTTCTGGGGGAATGGGGCTCTAAAATCTCGTGAAGAAAACTCACAGGGAAAAAAGATTTTATCACGGCTCCTGAAAGAGGGCAAGGGAAAAATGAGAAATGGGTGGGGGGGTGCCCACGGAAATATAAGAGGAAAGGAAGAGCCTCCGACCCGGCCGTCGCCGAAACCCTAAGAAAACAAAGCGAAAAATCGGAAGCTGTGGCCGAACAGGACGGAGATCCTCCTGGAATCGAAGGGAGGAGAGGAATTTTCTTCACGCCGCATCGTAGATCACCAGCGAGAAAAAGAATCGAGCGAGAATAGAGAGAATTAGGATCTACATCGAGAGGAAAAAAATAGGGGGATCAGTGGGTTCCTCCTACCAGAAATTCCTTACGAATAAAGAAAGGAATAAAGGCACTCTCAGCAAGAAGTTGTTCACTGCGAACGCTATCGAGGGGAAGAAGGATTGCTCCTAGTGCTTCGGAGGACAATGGAAAAAAAGTCAAATGCAGGGGAGAAAAGGGTATATCCACTACGGCGATGGATCTTCAGGACACACCTGCGACTCATCTCATACGAAAAGAGAAGGAGGACGAGGAGGAGGGGAGTCCGGCCGCAACGCAACCGAGCTCGCCCTAGAGGGAGGGAGGGGGAGGGGCTTGGTTGTCACTTGTATAAAAACTATCATATATCAAGGGAAAGGAGAAACTAGCAAAGTTTCTCGAAGATGGAAATCATTCTATACGATAATAGAGGGAGGGGAAGACCCGACACCAAACTTCACCTTTCGCTGGGCAGGGGGGAGGAGAAAGAGAGCGGTCCGGTCACGAGTTCTGTTACTATGATTGAGGCGAGAAGAAGGAGGGGGAACTACTGGTGTTTCTATACGAGTAAAAAAACTAGAAAAGCGATGAGAAGGAACTTCAGAAGAATTGAATGAGCCACCTTATAGGAAAAAAAAAAAGGAAAAGATAAGGGGATCGCTTAAAAGTCCTTTTGTAGAAGAACCCGATTGAACCAGAGGAAGGGAGAAAGGGCCTACCTGCGTGGAGAAAAAAACCGCAAGTCACCAAGAGAGACCCAAAAAGAGGGGAAATAGCCCGCGCAACCTCCATGGCGATGATGGTTATAAAAAGTAAATGGGGGATGCATAAACGGGACTTCCGAAAAATTTTTTTACCATCGAGCCCTGCCAAGGGACCAAAAAAAAAAATAGATTCACCACAGGAAAAGTCTGGGAGCGCGATACAAAGGAAACATAGTGAAAAAAGAGGAGGGAGGGACATTAACTGCGAAGATGATCTTCGATCTAGAAATCTAAAAAAGAGCAGAGGGAAGATCGAAGATCATCTCTCAGTGAATGTAGAAAAGCCAGCGAAGTGACAGGGATGGCGGAGCCCTTCGATCGCTCGCTAGAATGTTGGGGTGAGAGGGGAAAATTAGTTGGGGTCGTTGCGGGCGAAAAGAAAAAAAGTTCAAAAAGGGAGGATGAAAGCACTTCTACGAAGTGTAATCCATTCATCGACCTGGCGTTGCGGGGGGAGATTGAAAAGGAAAAGGGGGGGTCTCTTCAGTCGGAGGCATTCGTTTTGTGCAGGAAAAATCGGAAGGTGAGGGAAAGGACCGATAGGAAGCGGTGTGAGGCAACGACAAAAAAACAGGCTCATTTGCAGAGGATTGCAGAATGTTAGATA